>FLNX01001806.1_pt1 | contig 56779 bp, 44 predicted proteins | sample 1140341 | NCBI WGS metagenome assembly FLNX01 (sample SAMEA3878208, study PRJEB12797) | bioreactor metagenome | biome: Moose rumen | place: Sweden | collected 2011-10
ATTGACAACGGTCGGTTATGGCGACTTGTATCCTATATCTGATGTTGGACGTGTCATCAGTATCATATCGTCGATGGTGGGTATTGCCATCATTGCGCTACCATCGGGCATCATCACAGCAGGATATATGGATGAGATACGGGAGAGAAAAGAACCACGCTACTCAGGTGAAGACAATCTGAATGTTAGAGAGTAGTTGCCAGTTGAAATCCCATAGATGTTTTCAACTTGTCAACGTTAGAACTTGACAACGGGCTCTCTCCTATTCTTTGCAGAATTATATGGGTAGGATTCTGCAAGAAAGTGGCTACAATAACAAATTGGATGAAATTTTTGGCTACAAATTGGCTACGAATTTGAAATGAAAGAAAAAGAAAAGTCCCGTAAGTCATTGACCTACAGGACTCTTTCTTAGGCGCTTCAGGATGGGCTTGAACCAACGACCCCCTGATTAACAGTCAGGTGCTCTAACCAACTGAGCTACTGAAGCAGTTTTGCTCTTAAGCGGTTGCAAAAGTACTATGTTTTTTTTAATTCGCCAAACTTTTTTCGATTTTTTTTTGCATTGATGATAAAATACACTAAAAAAACAGTTAAAAATGGGATGATATAATAATAATAATGTACTTTTGCATGTAGAATGAAAGTCATGAATTCAAAATTAGGAAAATGAGAAAAAGATTAATAGCGGGTTTATTATTATATGTCTTTTCAGCCTTTGTTTTTTCAATAGGGTGTTTAGCGCAAGACAATAATGACGATCATAATTTCAAAGTGGCAAAAAACTTAGATGTGTTCAACTCTATATATAAGACGCTTGATCTTATGTATGTAGATACGTTGGATGCAGACGAGACTATAGGGTATGCTATTCGTTCTATGTTAGAGTCGCTTGATCCATATACTGAATATTATCCAGAGGATAAACAAGCGGAGTTGAAAATGATGTTGAGTGGCAAATATGCAGGTATTGGTGCACTTGTAAGATACAATCTTGACCTTAAGCGTGTCGTTATAGATGAGCCTTATGAGAATATGCCTGCTGCCGAAGTCGGGTTGCAAAAAGGTGATATTATCTTAAGTATTGATGACTCTTTGATGACAGACAAAGATGTAAGCTATGTAAGTAATCATTTACGTGGCGATGCTGGAACAAATTTTGTATTGAAAGTAAAACGGCCATCTACGGGTAAGATTCATAAATTCAAGATAACACGTCGTGCTATACAAATGCCGGCAGTGAGCTATTATGGGCTTCAGGAGAATGGTATCGGGTATCTTGCACTTACCCAGTTTACAGAAGATTGCTCAAAAGACGTAAGACGAGCTTTTTTAGAGATGAAGAAGCAGGGAATGAGCAAATTTGTTCTGGATCTTCGCAATAATGGTGGTGGCTCTTTGCAAGAAGCCGTAAACATAGTTAATATGTTTGTTCCAAAAGATATTCTATTGGTGAAAACAATTGGCAAAATGCAGCGTGCAAACAGGGATTATAAAACAACAGTGGAGCCAATAGATACGCTTATGCCTATTGTCGTCTTGGTTAATGGAAATACTGCCAGTGCCAGTGAGATTACCAGTGGAAGCCTTCAAGATCTTGACAGGGCTGTGATTATGGGTAGTCGCACTTATGGGAAAGGGTTGGTTCAATTACCAAACCTTCCACTTCCTTATAATGGTAACTTAAAGGTTACTACAAGTAAATATTATATTCCGAGTGGACGTTGCATTCAAGCAATCAGCTACAAACATAATAGTGGCGGTGGTTATAAAGAGCATGTTCCAGATTCTCTTACAAGTCTTTTCCATACGGCGAATGGCAGAGTTGTGCGTGATGGCGGAGGTATAAAGCCAGATATAGAAGTACAGCCAGACTCATTACCCAATATAGCTTTTTACTTGGCATCGACAGGTAGAGATTCTACTGAGGTAATGTTTAATTGGGAGATAGAATATATACGCAAGCATTCCACAATAGCTCCGGCTAAAGATTTTGAAATTAGCGATGAGGACTATGAGGATTTTAAGCAGGCAGTGCTTCGTAGTAAGTTCAAATACGACAGAGAGAGTAAAAAATATCTTGATAATCTTGTTAAGCTTGCGAAGTTTGAAGGCTATTATGATGATGCCAAGGCAGAGTTTGAAGCATTGGAGGCAAAGCTAAATCATAACCTCTCAAAGGACCTTGATTACAACAAAGGTACGTTGAAAGAGTTACTTGCCAACGATATAGTGGCGGCATATTATTTTCAACGTGGTTCAATAGAGTGTGGGCTGAAGTATGACAAGCAATGGCATGAGGCTGTAAAGCTACTTCTTGACATGGAAAGATATTCTTCTATATTGAAGCCATCAGATAATTAATTAGAAAGTATACTATTCTTGCTATATGAATATCCAAGACTATACCATTGAGGCTGTTGAGCTGTTGAAAAGGCTAATAGCCACACCATCGATAAGTAGAGATGAAAAGGCTGCTGCCGATGAAATGGGGCGTTTTCTGACAGAAAACGGACTTTCATATCAGAGGGAAGGTAATAATATATGGATGCTTTCACCTGATTTCTCTTTGTTGAAACCTACATTATTATTAAATGCCCATATCGATACCGTAAAGCCTGCAAAGTCATGGAGTCGCGATCCTTTTAAGCCCACGATAGAGGGAGATCGTTTGTATGGTTTAGGTTCAAATGACTGTGGTGGTGGACTCGTGTCATTATTACAGGTATATCGTATATTAGCATCAAATAGCGTTAATGCAAAATACAATTATGTGTATTTGGCTTCTTGCGAGGAAGAGATTTCGGGAGAAAATGGATTTAGTCGGGTTTTACCTCTTTTGCCAAAGATAGATGTGGCAATAGTTGGTGAGCCTACAGGCATGCAGCCAGCTGTGGCAGAAAAGGGTTTGATGGTTCTTGATCTAATAGCTACTGGCAAATCTGGGCATGCAGCCCGCGAGGAGGGCGTAAATGCGATTTATGCAGCCCTTGATGATCTTAATTGGATTCGTAATTATCGTTTTGAGCGTATAAGTGACTTCTTGGGTGCTACTAAGATGCAGGTTACTGTTATTAATGCGGGGACTCAACATAATGTAGTTCCAGACGAGTGTAATATGCTAATAGATGTACGTACAAATGAGTTGTATAGTAATCAGGAGGTATTCGACATTATCAACCAAAATACAAAGTGTAAGTTAGTAGCTCATTCCTTACGTTTGAGCTCTTCTCATATACCGCTTGATCACCCGCTAGTAAAACGTTGTATGGATATGGGAATGAAACCATTTGGCTCGCCTACATTAAGCGATCAGGCATTAATGCCATTTCCCTCATTAAAGCTTGGGCCTGGTGAGTCCTCTCGCTCTCATAGCGCCGATGAATATATCTGTATAAGTGAGATAGAGAATGCTATCCGCACCTATACAGAGATATTGCGATAAAGGAATTCGGTTTTTATCTGCCTAACCATTGCTCAGGATTGAGCTTGGCTGTTTCTTTGCGAAGTTGGAATTGTAGAATTCCGTCAGAGCCTACTGTGCCTATCGCTTGGCGCGCTCCTACCTTCTGACCTTTTACTACACTTACAGTGGCAAGATTACAATATACAGAGATGTAAGCTCCATGGCGTACCATCACGACAGAGGTTCCGCTAAAGCCAAAAACTGCGCTGACCTCACCAGAGAATACACATCTTACTGAAGCTCCTGCACTTCCTTTAATGTTGATACCACTATTACTTAGTTGGACACCTTTCAGTCCTTCTACATTGTATTGACCATAATGGCTTACAATACGTCCGGAAAGAGGCATTGGTAATCGCCCTTTATTGTTTGCAAAGCTGCCGGATAAGCGGCGGTCTTCGGAACTAAAAGCATCGGTCTCTTCCCTTTCCGTGCGCCTGTATGCAATCTCCTCGCGCTCAGCGCGTTCCTTCTCCATTTCAGCTTTTCTTTCTGCCGCTAACCTTTCAGCTTCCGCCTCACGAGCTAATTGTTCCGCGCGTAGTTTACGCTCAGAAGCTTCTTTAGCCTCTCTTTCAGCCCTTCTGCGGGCTTTGCTCTCTTCAGCTTTAGCTTGTCTCTGTGCTTTCTCTTCTTCTTCCCTTGCCTGTTTTCGTGCTTTTTCTTCAGCCAATGCGGCAGCTCTGGCTTCAGCTTTTGCTTTTTCCTCACGTTCTTTAGCTTCAGCAATCTTGCGTGCACGTTCTCGTGCTGCGGCCTCGGCAGCAGCTTTCTTTCGTGCTCGTTCTTCGGCAGCTTTTTTCCTTGCAGCAGCTTGTGCGGCAGCTCTGGCTTTAGCTTCAGCGGCAGCTCTTTCCCTGGCTTTTTGAATTTCCACGGCGATGAGTCTGTCGATTTGTGCATTTAATGCAGCTTGCTTCTGGCGTTGTTGTGTAATCACATCTTGCAAGGTTTTTTGCTCTGCCTGTAATGATTCCACGACTCTCTTTTGCTCTGCTTGTTTGTCTTGCAGCTCAGCGTGAACTTTGCGGTCTTTATTTAATAGTGTGTTTTTTTCACCGCGGACATTTTTAAGTTGTTCATGTTTTAAGTCAACTTGCCGTTGCTTTTCTTGTAACATCTGACCTTGTGCCCTCTGATATGCGGCATATTCGCGTACAAATCTGAGGCGTCGATACATTTGTGTTAAGTTCTTGGCACTGAAAATAAACATGAGCTTATCTTGTATGCTCCTATGGCGTGCCATATATCTCATAGATTCAATGAATTTCGTCTTGCGTTCTCCAAGTTGTTTCTCAAGAGCGGCAAGCTGTACTTTCAGAATGTCAATGTTTCCGTCGAGATTTCGTATGTCGCGTTGTATCGTGTCAATGGTTTTCTCCTTTTGACCTATTTCTGTGTTAATAGTCTCAAGAGTGTTCAGCCGTTGACGCACATCACTTTCTTTTTGTTTTAGCTCTTTCTCTTTGGTATTGATTTCTTTTTGTATCAAAGAGCGTTCTTTCTGAAGTCCTTTGATTTCTTCTGTTGCCTCGTAAGAAGTCGCAGATTTAGATTTCTTTTTTCCATTCTTTCCTTTCTGCTGGACAGCATTCTTTCCTTTTTTTACATTGTTCTTACCCGAAGAAGGATTTTTGCTGACATTGGCAGGAACATTGGACTTTTTCTTTGATGCGCTTTTTGCAGGTGTGGCGGTCTTTACTGAAGATGTTCTCTTCTGTGCGAAAGCTTCGTTAACGGAACCGCATAAGAAGCCAATTAACAATATATATATAACTTTTTTCATTAGAAATTCATTAATTGCTTGAGTGCGTCTTCTGCACTGACAGACTTATATTTATTTGACACGGTTGTACGGTTTTCCCAGTCTTTCTCATCAGAAACACCATTCATTTCGATGGTAACCTTTACTTCCTTTTTCTCTTTTGTGGCAGTGGTTTTGAAATTAAGGGCTTGTGAGTGTGGGTATTGTTTTGATCCAAAAGAGCGGAAATCGTCGTATATCCATTCGAGATTAGAACTGCCATGTGCAGCGCTACTATAGGTAATATATGCTTTATTAATAAGACCTTTGTTCTTGTCGGCAGACCATTGAAAGCTCATAGCGTCTTTCTTGGTTGAGATCGTATTGTTTGGAGATTTGAAGTCTACAGAAAGCAAATCAAGTTGTGAGTTGTCTACATTTTCATACCCAGGAAGGAACAATTGATTCCAGAACAGAGCTTGTAAAGAATAGAAGTTTAATCCTTTGTCGCGCAAAAAGTCAACCTTATTATAATCTTCTTTAATATATTGTTTATGTATACGGTCAACAATCATGACGTAATCTTTAGTAAATTCGAGTCGTCCCACCTCTGTCCCGATGAGTGGAAGGAAAAGCTGTAACCGAATGACATCGTCTTTTCGCATGTGGATAGAACCTGGTACGGTAATATCTTTGGAGCCACTTTGAATAGTGAAGCTTATTTTGGAAACGATGTTTTTTTGGTAAAGCATATTGTCATATACTTTCTGAAGATAAGTAATCTGTGCTTTCATAGCATCTTTCTTACTTTCTTCTTTCGTAGTACTTGTATTCTTTATCTGTGACGTGGTTGTGTTTTTATCCTGCACCACGTTTTTATTTGTCTTACAAGCTGTCAATAATAGAGCTGTAAGAAGCATTACAGTTGTTATTTTTTTCATTCTTTTATGTATTTTCTGAGTTTTATTTTCTTTTTTAAAGTCTCGCTAAGATTTCCCTCATTTAGGGATTTATTCCAATATTCTATAGCTTTCTCTGTTTCTCCAGTCATATAATATATGTCACCGACATGTTCATCAACGACATTGCTGAGGTCATCATCATATTTAATGGCCTGTTCTATATATATCTTAGCCTCTTCATAACGTTTTTGTATAAATAATATCCAAGCGTACGTGTCAAGAAAGGTGCTGTTCTCTGGCTCAGCCTTAATCGTTTTAAAACTCATTTGCTCTGCTTTGTTGAGGTCTTTCTCTTCTAAGCTAAGGTAGTATGCATAGTTATTTAAGCAAGCGATATTGTCAGGCTTCCATTGGAGGCAGCTGTCATACGCCTCATAAGATTCTTTATATAGTTTCTTCTTGTGTAAGATGTCACCCATGATAGCATAGAAATCACTTACAATATCCGGGTCGCTTTCCTTGTTGATTTGACTCACACCTTTCCGAAGAGTCTCAAGAGCCTCGTCATCCTGATCTTTTTGTACATGGGCGAGTCCTTGAAAATAGTAAAAAGCCATCTCGTCCGGATTGTATTGCTGGGCTTGGGCACATAGGTTAATCACCTTATCAAAGTCCTTTTTGTCCCAAGTGTTGCGTATTAATTGGAAACTGGCTTGCGCATTGTCTGGTTCTATGTCTAGTATTTGCTCATATATCAAATTGATGGAATCAGCAGGCATCTTTCTTAAATCCATATATGCGGCTTTCAGAGACAATATGCCTGTGTCTTCTTGAGGCAAAGACAGAGCTTTGTCAAATAGCCCAAATATCTTTACGCTATCTTCTTTGTTTTCTATGATGGATTGCCTTATCAGTGTCATTTTCGTGTCACTTGAGGTTTTCTTATTGAGAAGAAGTCGTGTAAGAATATTCTCTGCATCTTTGTCTTTATGGATTGTGTGATAATAGTCAATCATTGAAGTCAGTGCAGCTTCATGGTCAGGTTCCTCCTTTAAAACCGCTTTGAACTCCTTCAATGCCAGTTCTTCCTTATCATTCTGTAGCAACCAATTTCCTAACATTACCCTATAATTTAACTCGTTAGGATGTTTCTCCACGAGTGAGGTGAGTTCTTTTAAAACCTTGTCTTGCTCTCCTTGCTGCTCGTATACCTGCATTTTTGCCAAAGTGATTTGCTCACTACTTCCTTCTAAGGTTTCCATGCGGTCAAGCGTACTTATCATTTGCTGATAGTCGTTTTGTATATTGTACATGCGTAGGAGAATCTGGAGTACGTCAAGCCTGTTGTGGTTACGTTGATATAATTGTTCGTATGAGGCTATTGCTTTTTCAAATTCTTTCTGAGTAATATAGAACTGTCCCAATCGTTCTTGGTATATGGCATTGTCAGGACTTAGTTGTGCAGCTTTCTCAAAACTCGCCCGTGCCATACTGTCGTTTTTCAAGTCTACGTAATAGCTTGATAGTTGGAAATATACCTCAGCGGCGTTGGGACAAAGTTCGCGCGCATGAGATAATAAGTCAAAGGCTGCGGCATGGTTTCCTAATTGTTGTTGCCTAATAGCCTCCAGATAAAAATAATTATATCGGCGTATAGTGTCGTTGTCAGCAATCGTTTTAATTTGGACCGTGAAGAAAAAGCAAAATACAAACAAACGCAGGAAAGAGCATTCTAAGAAAGAGTGCCTTCTCATCGATCTGCATTTGTCGCGACAATTGTTTAAATCTATGCTACGATATCTTCCCGTCATTTTATTTTACCCCAGTGTGTCCGTAGCCACCTTCACCCCTTTCGGTCTCGTCAAGTATCTCAACCTCAGTGAAGGCGGCTTGCTCATGTCGCGCAACTACCATTTGCGCAATACGCTCGCCATCTTGAATCACAAAGTCTTCTTTTGATAAATTTATTAGTAACACACCAATCTCACCACGATAGTCAGAATCAATCGTACCCGGTGAGTTTAATACAGTTATCCCTTTTTTTAACGCTAATCCGCTTCGAGGGCGGATTTGTGCTTCGTAGCCATCAGGTAATGCTATGTATAGACCTGTTTTTATAAGGATCCTTTCCATTGGATGAAGGGTAATGGATTCGTTAAGATTTGCGCGCAAATCCATTCCCGCACTTAGCTCTGTGGCATATGTGGGCAGTGGTTGATGCCCTTTGTTAATTACCTTAATTTGTATCATAGATGACATATTAATAATTTGCAAAGATAATAAAAAGAAATGGCATAAGTGAAGATGTAAAGGTGAATTATACGAATTTAACGAAATACGTTCGTTTTTTACTCGCTTAATTATTTTTTTAGTACCTTTGTGCCATGAAATGGCAACAACTGATATCCAATAAGCGACTCGGGCAAGAGATCCGGCATGCAGAGCGGCATGATGACCGTTCGGAGTTTAAGCGTGATTATGACCGCTTGGTCTTTTCGGCTCCTTTCAGGCGCATGCAAAATAAAACCCAAGTGTTTCCTTTGCCAGGCAGCATTTTTGTTCATAATAGGCTCACACACTCATTGGAGGTCTCAAGTGTCGGACGTTCTTTAGGAGATGATGTCGCTCATTTGCTTAAAAAGAAACATCCAGAGCTTGTTGGAACATTGTTTGAAGAAATTGGTACTATAGTCTCTGCGGCATGTCTTGCTCATGATATGGGTAATCCTCCATTTGGACATAGTGGCGAAAGGGCTATTCAGGCATATTTTAAAGAAGGCTTAGGTACATATTTGCAAAAACAGTTAAGTGCAGAGTTCTGGGCAGATTTGACTCACTTTGAAGGTAATGCCAATGCTTTTCGTCTGTTGACGCATCGTTTTAAAGGTCGTCGTGACGGAGGTTTTGTTATGACGTATAGTATGCTTGCAAGTATTGTCAAGTATCCTCATACGTCATTATGTGCAGGCGAGAAAGGGAAATTTGGCTTCTTTTCCAGCGAGTCTGAGCTATATCGGAGAATTGCCGATGAAATGGGCATAATTTGTTTGTCAAATAGTAAAAATGAAATTGCGTATGTCCGTCACCCTTTAGTCTATCTTGTGGAAGCTGCGGATGATATCTGTTATGAGATAATGGATATTGAAGATGCTCATAAGCTAAAGCTCCTCTCTTATGAAGAGACAGAGTCTTTACTTCTTGGTTTCTTTGATTCAGAGACGCAAGAGCAGATACGGAGAAGGGTTGATGAGGAAGGCGTTACAGACGAGAATGAGAAAGTCGTTTATATGCGTGCTTGTGCCATTGGCAAACTTGAAAATGAGTGTGTCAATGTTTTTGTTGAGCATGAGGAGGATATTCTTAATGGCACGTTTGATGGTTCTCTAATCAAGAATATGCACCCATTACAAAAAGAAGCATATAAACGCTGTACAGAGGTCTCTAAACAACGAATCTATAATAGTAAAATTGTTTTAGATGTGGAGCTTAGTGGTTATAAAATAATGGAGACATTAATGCAAGACCTTGTTGATGCTGCCGTCAACCCTAATAAATTCCATTCTCGTCAGCTTATCCGCCGCTTCTCTTCTCAATATGATATAGAAAGTGATGACCTTGAGACGCGCCTTATGGCGGTACTTGACTATATAAGTGGTATGACTGACGTATATGCTTTGGATATCTATCAGAAGATTAACGGCATAAGCCTTCCCGTCATATAGTTATATGGTTTCCTTATAGATAACTTTGTTGGCGCCACTGGTTATTTTCAGGGCTTCAGGATGCTCTGAGATAAAAGTGTCTATATGGCGTTTGCGCTTGTCCTCGAGTATCTCATCTATAGCGATAAGAATTCCCGTTTCCTCTACATCACCGAAACCGTAATTTATGGCAGTTCCGAATAGCTTCATGGTGGGACTTAAGTTCATGTAAGCATTGACAAGAGGCGGAATGTTATAGCCTAACTTGCGAATTTCCTGATTGAGAATCTTATAGTCTTCACGGAAGTCGTCTTTGCAGAAGAGCCGTTCCAAATCTTCAGCATTCTCCTCAATTTTTAACGGTTTCATCGGTACGATTAGGTTCTCCTTGTCATCAAAGTGCTTTTTCAAGAAGAAAAGAATCATATCTCTGCCTTTGCGAATGTATGAAGGATACATGGTCATCTTCCCAAAGAAATATTTCAGTTTGGGGTTAATTACCGTCAAAGCACCAAGACCATCCCATAAATTGTCTAATGCGAACAAACTTTTTGTGCCCATGCGTGAGCTCTGGTAGGGTAGGGCAACGAAAGATCTGCCTAACTCAACAGTATAAGGCATGTATTCCTTTAGAAACTTGTCGGAAAAATGGAACATGTGGCTTGTGGCAAGATGTGGCTGACCATTTTCCTCTATGTCCCATTCTGAGCCATAAAGGTACCTGTAGCCGCCAAGAATCTCCTCAGCCTCCGGATTCCATACGATTAACTGTTTGTAGCAGTTCTCGCACGTGTCAAAATCATCAAGGTCAAGTTCCTTTCCTGTTCCACCGCCAGCTTCTCGAAATGCGATCTCGCGCAATCGTCCTATCTCGCGCAACACATTGGGTGCATTGTGTGCAGTAACGATGTAGATCTCATTGTTACTCTTATTAGTCGTACGTAATTGCTTGTCAGGTGTCAGCTCTTTTTTGAGCAGGTCTTTAGCTACTGGCGGGATAATTTTTTGTTCCATTTTCTTTTTTATTGTGTAGACTTCGATTTGGGAAGGTCATATACGATATCTTGTACAAAATTTGCCCATTCTTTTGGTGACTTTGACTTGTCAAAGGTTTGCCATGGTATGGGTTTCCCTATAGTGATATGAAAACTGTTATGTACGTTCTTATACATCTCGTCAACCAAAAAGATCATTGCCAAGTTGAATGGCAGGAACCGGTCGCTGAAGTTGGCAAGGCGATAGAAAAAGTTCGAGTTACATCCACTAAAGTGTATTGGGACAACATCCCTTTGGTATTCAACACTTTTTGTGATGAATGTCTTTTTCCAAGGTAAGTCACGAATCTCTCCCTTTGTCTTTCTTGAGCACAATCCCGCAGGATACATTAGCATGTGATTGTCACTTTTGAATCCTGCCTCTACCATTGCGGGAAAGTTTCTGCTTTGCTTGCCGGTTTTGTTTATCCCGATGGACAAAGGAGCCAATCCAGGAAGGTTCAATAACAGGTCGTTGACAAGATATCGGAATTTTGAGTCGTAATGCCTGCCTATGATTGAACCTAAAGCAACTCCGTCGGCACCTCCTAAAGGGTGGTTTGACACGAACGTGTATAATTTACCGTCATTCTTGTCAGGAAGGTTTTCCTTACCATCAATAACTAAGGTCATGTCTAAATATTTCACACAAGCCTCAAGCCATTCCGTTCCGGTTAGATGTCTGCTTTCCCATAGAAACTTATTGACTTCGTCTTGATGGATAATATGTTTTAGCCACGAGACGAGTGCTTTTGGGACAAACTTGTACTTTTTGCCCATTTTCCCCTTGAGGATATTTTCCAAATCTATGGTGTTCTTGACGGGTTCGCTCATATTTAGCATACTAATAAAATGCAAAATTAGTGAATTATTTCTGAATTCTTTGTTTTTTTAGATAAAATATCACAAAAAGAAAGATTTTTTTGTTTTTTGCTTGGTATCTGTCTTATGCTGATATGGTTTTTAGTTGCTTTCTGACATTTGTGACTTTGTGACAACGAAACCACCAAAAATCACCAAAAACCAAACGACACATCTACGCCCTTTAGATGTGACATCTGCCCTCCGTAGATGACACATCTAATCGCCTGTGTATGTTAATTATTTAAAAAAAACACAAGTCGGTGGGGATTTGTGGTGGATTATGGGGATTTTTGTGTAACTTTGAACCCAAATTCAGTTATATAAAAGTACGCATGCGTTTTTTAGGTAATATAGAAGCAAAAGTAGACTCAAAGGGAAGGGTTTTTCTTCCTGCGATATTTCGCAAGGTGCTAAGTGCGTCGGGCGAGGAAAGTCTGGTTATGCGTAAAGATGTGTTTCAGCCATGCCTGACATTATATCCGGAGTCCGTATGGAATGAGCAACTTGACAAGCTCCGTTCTCGCATGAACAGATACAATGCGTCGCATCAGCAGATTTTCCGCCAGTTCGTAGCCGACTTGGAGGTTATCACGCTTGATGGCAATGGGCGTTTCTTGATACCTAAGCGTTATCTTAAGATGGCTAATATAGACCAGTCGGTACGTTTTATCGGCATGGATGATACAATAGAGATCTGGTGTAATACAGGAGAAGATAAGCCTTTCATGGATGCGGATGAGTTCAGCCAGGCTCTGGAGGAGGTGATGTCTGACCCGATAGAGGGATAATAAGGGCAAAAGCAGAAGTGATGAGCGTGAAAGAGGCTGGCACATATCATGTTCCTGTACTTTTGAAGGAAAGTATTGACGCATTGGAGGTTTTCCCTGGTGGAACTTATGTTGATGTGACTTTTGGTGGCGGCGGCCATAGCAAAGAAATCTTGTCACGGCTTAAAGGGAAAGGGCATTTGTATAGTTTCGATCAGGACGCTGATGCGGAATCAAACATTGGTTTAGGCACCTTGGATAAGGAGTGTTTTACTTTTGTACGATCAAACTTTAGATATCTGAAAAACTGGATGCGCTATTATGGCGTTGAAAAGATAGACGGTATTTTGGCAGACCTTGGCGTCTCAAGTCATCATTTTGATGATGAGGAGCGTGGTTTCTCATTCCGCTTCGATGCTCCGTTGGATATGCGAATGAATAGGCGGGCAGGTAAGACTGCTGCTGATTTGCTGAATGAAATGGAGGAAAGTCAGCTGGCAGATATATTTTACTTATACGGTGAATTGAGAGAAGCCCGTCGAATAGCCTCTGCCATTGTAAAGGCAAGAAGTATAAAGCCTATTCTTACGACAGGCGATTTGCTGGAAGTGGCTAAAGCGTATATCAAAAAAGAGCGTGAGAAGAAAGATATGGCTCGTTTGTTTCAGGCACTTCGAATAGAGGTGAACCAAGAACTTACAGCCCTCAAGGAAATGCTTCAAAGCGCGGCGGAGTTGTTGGCTCCTGAAGGAAAACTCTCGGTCATAACCTATCATTCGTTAGAGGACCGCATAGTAAAGAACTTTATCAAAGCTGGCAATGCGGAAGGAAAGATAGAACAGGATTTCTTTGGCAGGATAGACACCTCGTTTGCCCCTGTTGGGAAAGTGATAGTTCCTACGAAAGCTGAGCAGGAGAGTAATCCGAGAAGCCGTAGCGCAAAACTTCGTGTTGCGCGGAAGTTATAGAACGATAATGGAAAAGTTGAAGATGGAAGAAGAAAAAAGAAATAGAGATGATGTGTCTAAATCCTCAAATGAGGATGTGCGGGATGTCCTTGCTATAGAGACAGAGGAAGGTACGGTCGTGCCGGAAGACAAGGAGCCGCAGGATGGGAAGGCTGTTGAGGAGGCAGATTCGTCAAGTGAGAGTCAGCCTCATGATGATGAGGCAAAAGCATTTAAAGAGGCAATACAAGAGCAGGCTCGTGAGGATGAGCAACCCTTCTCCGCTACTTTTACCTTGCGTAAAATCCTTGGTGGCGATATTCTTACGGCAAAGCTGATCCGTAGTCAGATATGGCTCATCATACTGATAGTATTCTTTGTTATTTTGTATATATCAAATAGGTATAGTGTACAGAAAGACTTGTTGGAGATTGACCGTTTGAACACTCAGCTTAAAGATGCAAAATACAAAGCCTTGTCAAGTAGTAGCCAATTGACAGAAAAATGTAGGGAGAGTCATGTGTTGGAGATGTTGAAGAACAATAAGGATAGTGCGTTGAAGATTCCAAGTCAGCCTCCTTTTATAATAGAGGTACCGAAATGAGCAAAATGATATAAAAACAAGGAAGGAGCCATTAACTGATGAGTAGTAAGTTCAATTATAAAAAGATTATGCCGCGATATAGTGTCATCGCCATCGTGATGACATTTGTTGCTATTGCTGTGGTCTTCAAAGCTTTTTATACAATGACGGCGAAGAAAGAATATTGGGAGAAAGTCGCTTCCCGTCTGAAAGTTGACAGTGTTGAGGTTAAGCCTGTTCGTGGTAATATTCTTAGTAGCGACGGACAGCTGATGGCAAGTAGTTTGCCGGAATACAAGATATACATGGATTTTAACGCACTTCACAAGGCGGGGAATGACTCCTTGTGGGAAGTGAAAATGGATTCTATAGCCATAGGACTTAACCAGATATTTCCAGAACAATCGGCTGAGGCTTTCCGGGATAGTCTGGAAAAAGGGCATCGTAAGATGAGTATGCATTGGCCTATTTGGAAAAAACGCATAGGCTATAGTACGTTGACTGAAATAAAGGCTCTTCCTGTATTCTGTCTGTCAAAATACAAAAGCGGCTTCCATTACGATGAGTTCAATGCCCGTCGTCAGCCGTTTGGTACATTGGCTCAGCGCACCGTCGGAGACCTTTATGGAGCGAAAGATTCCGCCCGTTACGGATTAGAGCTTTCGTATGACTCTATATTAAGAGGTGAAAACGGAATCATACACCGTAGGAAGATTCGTAATAAGTACTTGAGTATTACAGATACTCCTCCAACAGACGGAATGGACATCGTTACTACGATTGATGTGAGTATGCAAGATCTTGCGGAACGTTCAGTCCTCAATGAGTTGAAAGAGATTAACGGGAATGTAGGTGTCGCAATTGTTATGGAAGTGGCAACCGGTGATATAAAGGCAATCGTCAACATGGAGAAATGTGGCGATGGAGTCTATCGTGAGCGCAAAAACCATGCAGTAAGCGACTTGTTGGAGCCTGGATCTGTTTTTAAGACCGCAAGTATTATGGTTGCTCTTGATGATGAGGTTGTCGATACAAACTATGTCGTGCAAACAGGTGGTGGCGTATGGCCTATGTATGGGCGTGAGATGAAAGACCACAACTGGCGTCGTGGCGGCTATGGCACAATGCGTCTTCCGAAGACTCTGGAAGTGAGTTCTAACATCGGTGTCAGCCGTATCATTGACAACTTTTACCATAGCCATCCCGAGAAATATGTTCAGGGAATATATGACTTAGGTCTTGCTACAGACTATAAGCTTCCAATCCCTGGCTATTCTCCTGCGAAGATTCGAATGCCGAAGAAGGACTCTCGTGGGAAGCAGTATCTTAATTGGAGCAATACTGCGTTGCCATGGATGAGTATAGGCTATGAGACACAGGTTCCACCGATATCTGTATTGGCATTTTATAATGCCATTGCCAATGATGGAAAGTTGATGCGTCCACGGTTTGTCAAGGAAGTACGTAAGGATGGCGAGGTCGTAATGACATTTCCTCCTGAAGTTGTAAAAGAACATATCGCAAAACCGAAGACGATAAAACTGATACAAACGATTCTGCAACATGTAGTAAGTCAAGGTCTTGGGCGTAAGGCTGGTTCTACCTCATTCCTTGTGGCAGGGAAGACAGGAACGGCTCAAATGTCTAAAGGTGCCGCAGGTTATCATACCGGAATGATGGATTATCTCCTTAGTTTTGCAGGCTATTTCCCAGCCGACAACCCAAGGTATAGTTGCATTGTTTGTATACAGAAATCGGGTCTTCCCGCATCTGGTGGCGGTATGAGTGGTGTTGTCTTCCACCACATTTCCGAAGGCATTATGGCGCAGAGCCTGAAAATGGATGTTAATTCCGCACGTGATACCACGTCCGTTCTTATTCCTGATGTTAAGGCAGGTAATTTACTTGCGGCTGACTACGTGTTGAACCATTTTGGGTTCAATGTGCAAAATGGATGGGGAGGAAGCTATCCTTTCGGAGCACCAGTCTGGGGCGTTGCTACCCATGATCAGAATACGATTACGATGAATAAGCAAAAAGTAAGCTCAACCGCTGTAGTCCCAAATGTAATTGGCATGGGGGCGCGTGATGCTGTCTATGCTTTGGAGAATCGTGGTATTAAAGTGCGAATCGAAGGTCGTGGAAAAGTTATGGAACAGAGTGTTCCTGTTGGAAGTACTGTAAAAAAAGGAATGATTTGTACATTGAAGTTAGTATAAGGAATAAAGAAAAAGATATATGAGACTTAATGAGTTGCTTCAGGAAATAAGCCCCGTTAGCATATTTGGGGATGTTAATGTCAATGTGACAGGTGTCAATATTGATAGTCGTCTTATTGAAGATGGACATCTCTTTGTGGCAATGAAGGGGACGCAGGTTGATGGACATCGTTTTATAGATAAAGCGATAGAACAAGGTGCGAAGGTTATCTTATTGGAAGATATGCCTGAGCAACGCTTACCACAGGTAACGTATGTTGAGGTGGAGTCTACCGAAGACTGTGTTGGTAAGGTCGCCACGGCATTTTACGGTTTCCCCTCACGTAAGTTGAGACTTGTCGGGGTGACAGGAACGAATGGCAAGACAACGATAGCGACCTTATTATATAATATGTTTAGGAAATTTGGTCATAAAGTAGGATTATTGTCAACGGTATGCAACTATATTGACGGTGAGACGATTCCTGCAAGCCATACTACTCCTGACCCTATCGAGCTGAATCGCCTTCTTGCCAAGATGGTGGAATCTGGTTGTGAGTATGCTTTCATGGAATGTTCCAGCCATGCAATACACCAGCGCCGAATCGGTGGCTTGGAATTTGCAGGTGGTATATTTACCAATCTTACCCGTGACCATCTTGATTATCATAAGACCTTTGAGAACTATCGCGATGCAAAGAAAATGTTCTTTGATGGTCTCTCAAAAAAAGCCTTTGCCATTATTAATGTAGATGATAAGAATGGATTATTCATGGTGCAGAACACTAAGGCAGAGGTGAAGACTTATTCTACCCGTTCTTTGGCAGATTTCAAGGCGCACATCCTTGAGTGTCACTTTGAAGGCATGTACCTTGAGGTTGATGGCAGAGAGGTGGGTGTCCAATTTATTGGCAAGTTTAACGTCAGCAACCTTCTGGCTGTATATGGAACGGCAATCATGCTTGGCAAAAAGCCAGAGGAGATACTTGTGGTACTAAGTACTTTGAAGAGTGTCAACGGACGATTAGACCCTATAGCTTCACCAGAAGGGTGGACGGCTATTGTAGACTATGCACATACGCCAGACGCTTTGGAAAATGTGTTAAATGCCATACACGAGGTTCTTAACGGAAAGGGACAGGTTATTACCGTATGTGGCGCAGGTGGAAATCGTGACAAGGGTAAACGTCCTTTAATGGCACAGGAAGCTGTGCGCCAAAGTGATAAAGTTATAATTACCAGCGATAATCCCCGCTTTGAAGACCCGCAAGAGATTATAAATGACATGCTTGCCGGCTTGAATTCTCAACAGCGCAAGAAGGTCATTAGTATTGTTGATCGTAAGGAGGCTATACGTACGGCGGCAATGATGGCATCTAAAGGTGATGTTATCCTTATCGCAGGTAAAGGGCATGAGGACTATCAGGAGATTAATGGTGTGAAGCATCATTTCGACGACCATGAGGTCGTAAGAGAACTGTTTGATGAGATTAAATAATGTGTTTTAAAAGTCAAGTGAATATCAATTAATCAGCAATAGGAATATGTTATACTATATCTTTAGATTCTTAGATCAGTTTGGTATTAGCGGATCCCACTTGTGGGGATACATTTCGTTCCGATCCATTTTGGCGTTAATATTGTCACTTATGGTTTCTGCTTGGTTTGGAGAGCATTTCATTAAGTTTCTTAAAAAGAAGCAAATAACCGAGACGGCTCGAGACAAAGAAATTGATCCGTTTGGTGAGAAGAAGATAGGCGTACCATCAATGGGTGGTATCATAATTATCGTAGCTATTCTGATTCCTGTATTGTTGCTGGGGCGTCTGCGCAACATATATCTTATATTGATGATAATAACAACAATCTGGCTGGGATTTCTCGGTGGAATGGACGATTTTATCAAGATATTCCGTCATGATAAAGAGGGTTTGAAAGGTAAATATAAGATTATCGGACAGGTAAGTATAGGACTTATTGTCGGTTTGGTGTTATGGATGTCTCCTGACGTGAAAGCAAATCTGAATGTAGAGGTCCAAAGTCAGGGACAAGAGGCTGTTGTGAGACATTCCGCAAAAGCAGAGAAAACCCTGAAGACCACGATACCTTTTGTCAAGAATCATAACCTTGATTATTCCGAGGTTATGTCTGTTTTCGGAAAGTATAAGAATGCGGCGGGATGGATACTCTTTGTCATTATGACAATCTTTGTCGTCACAGCAGTGTCTAATGGAGCCAATCTTAACGATGGAATGGATGGAATGTGTGCGGGAAACTCTGCTATTATAGGTGTGGCTCTTGGAATCCTTGCGTATGTGAGTTCTCACTATGAATATGCATCTTATTTGAATATAATGTATATACCGGATTCTCAGGAGTTAGTCGTCTTTTTCTGCGCTTTCATCGGGGCATTGACAGGATTCCTGTGGTATAACGCATACCCTGCACAGGTCTTTATGGGTGACACGGGCTCATTGACAATTGGCGGTATTATCGGTGTCGGTGCCATTATTATTCACAAGGAACTTTTATTGCCTATTTTATGTGGTGTCTTCTTTGTAGAGAGTTTGAGTGTCATAATACAAGTATGGTATTATAAACTTGGTAAACGGAGAGGAGTAAAGCAGCGGGTTTTCAAAAGAACTCCTATTCATGATAATTTCAGGACTCTTGACTCACAGCTGGATCCCGAGTGCAAATATTTGTTGAAAAAACCTCATACAGCATTGTTTGAGTCTAAGATTACAATACGTTTCTGGATTATAACTATTATTTTAGCGGCTTTTGCAATTATAACACTGAAGATAAGATAAAGAAAATGAATAGAATAGTTGTTTTAGGAGCAGGCGAGAGTGGAGCTGGTGCAGCAGTTCTTGCCAAGATTAAAGGTTTCGACGTGTTTGTTTCAGACATGTCTGCTATAAAAGATAAATATAAGAAGCAACTTGATGACCATGGAATAGATTGGGAGGAAGGATGCCATACAGAGGATAAGATTCTGAATGCAGATGAGGTGATTAAAAGCCCAGGTATTCCAGATTCCGTTCCGATTATGAAAAAAATAATCGCTAAAGGTATTCATGTTATCAGCGAGATAGAGTTTGCTGGAAGGTATACAACTTCAAAGATGATTTGCATAACAGGTTCTAATGGTAAGACTACAACGACTTCCCTGATATTTCATATCTTTAAAGAGGCAGGATATGATGTGGGATTGGCTGGAAACATTGGAAACTCGCTTGCATTGCAAGTGGCAGAAGACCCACACGCATACTATATAATAGAGTTAAGTTCTTTCCAACTTGACAATATGTATGATTTTCGTGCTGATATAGCTATATTGTTGAATATTACTCCGGATCATCTTGACCGTTATGACAACTGCATGCAGAACTATGTGGATTCTAAGATGCGTATTATTCAGAATCAGACAGCTGATGACTCTTTCATATATTGGAACGACGATCCTGTTATTAAGCGTGAGTTGGAAAAGTATGATATCAAGGCAATCCAATATCCATTCTCGGAGTTGAAAGAAAATGGTTCTATCGGTTACATTGAAGAGGGAATGTATACGATAGAGAAACCCACTCCTTTTAATATGGAGCAAGAGTGTCTTTCTTTGACAGGAAAACATAATATTTACAATTCCTTAGCTGCAGGTATAGCCTCCAATATCAGCGGGATTAAGAAAGAAAACATCAGGAAAAGCCTTAGCGATTTCCCAGGAGTCGAACATAGACTGGAGAAAGTATGTAAAGTCGGAGGCGTGCAATACATTAATGACTCAAAAGCTACTAACGTAGACGCTTGTTGGTATGCTTTGGAAAGTATGACCACTCCTACTATTTTGATAATAGGCGGTAAAGACAAAGGAAATGATTACACTCCAATAAAGGATTTGGTGAAAGAGAAATGTGTCGGGTTAGTGTATCTTGGTGCTGATAATCAAAAGTTACATGAGAATTTTGACAGTATTGGTATACCTGTACGTGATACTCATTCTATGAAAGAATGTATGCAGGCTTGTTACGAGATGGCTAAACCTGGCGATACAGTACTGCTAAGCCCTTGTTGTGCGTCATTCGATTTGTTTAAGAACATGGAAGATCGTGGTGAACAATTTAAGGAGCTGGCAAGAAGTTTATAGCAAACTTAATGTGACTTTGAAAATATATAAAGTGATTAATAATTATAATGAATAAGACACTCGGAAACATATTCAAAGGTGACAAAGTAATCTGGATGGTATTTTTCTTCCTTTGTATGATTAGTATTGTGGAAGTATACTCTGCATCAAGTTCTCTTTCATACAAAGGTGGCAATTACTGGAGTCCTATTCTCAAACACTGTGGTATTTTGGCTGTAGGAGTCTTTACGATGGTTGTGGTCTTGAATATCAAATGTAAGTATTTCAAATTGGCAACCCCCGTATTGTTGCTTTTGGCATTCTTCTCCCTCTTATGGGTGCTGATAGCAGGACAGGCTACTAATGACGCTAATCGTTGGGTAAGTTTTCTTGGAATCCAATTTCAGCCCTCAGAGTTAGCCAAAGGTACTCTGGTTCTTGCGGTAGCGCAAGTGTTGAGTGCCATGCAGACTGATCATGGTGCCGACAGGAAAGCTTTTAAGTATATACTGATAGTGAGCGCGTTTATAATTCTGCCGATAGCACCAGAGAACCTTTCAACGGCAATGCTTATTGGTGTTACTGTTATCTTGATGATGTTTATCGGGCGGGTTCCATTGGATCAGATAGGTAAGCTTTTGGGTATCTTTGCATTGATAGGCGTTTTCGCCGTCTCAATGGTAATGCTTATTGGAAAGGAGGAGAAGAAGGACACCATTGGAAAGAAAGTGATGACAGAGCAGGTGGTGAAGTCTAATGTGGGAACGGATGAGGAGGATAAACCCAATATGCTGGATAAGCTCACCCATCGCATGGGAACATGGAAGTCTCGTATTCTCAAGTTCCTGAATAATGACTATGTAGCTCCGGAGAATTATGACCTTGACAGAGATGCGCAGGTCGGTCATGCGAATATTGCCATAGCGACGTCAAACATTATTGGGAAAGGACCGGGAAACTCAAACGAACGTGATTTCTTATCGCAGGCTTTCTCTGATTTTATTTATGCTATTATTATAGAGGAGATGGGAATTGTAGGTGCTGGTGTCGTAGCTTTCCTATATATAATTTTGTTATTCCGTACAGGGCGTATTGCCAGCCGTTGTGAGAATGCGTTCCCGGCTTTTCTTGCCTTGGGAATAGCATTGCTTTTGGTTGTGCAGGCTCTGTTTAATATGTTGGTTGCTGTAGGATTGGCTCCTGTTACAGGTCAGCCTCTGCCGTTAATAAGTAAGGGAGGAACCTCAACAATCATCAATTGCATATACGTTGGAGTAATATTGAGTATCAGCCGTTCTGCAAAGAAAAAGGATTCTATGATGTTGGATATGGATGATAATTTGGCTTTAATGCCGGCAGTATAATGAAAATGTAAAAGATAATAATATGAATAAGAAACTTAGAGTCATTATAAGTGGAGGTGGAACAGGAGGACATATTTTTCCTGCAATCTCCATAGCTAATGCGATAAAATCAAAATGTCCAGACGCTGAGATATTGTTTGTCGGTGCTATTGGGCGGATGGAGATGCAACGTGTTCCCGCCGCGGGATATGAGATAAAAGGACTTCCTATCTGTGGGTTTGACCGTAAGAACCTTCTGAAGAACTTTTCAGTGCTGTTGAAGATATTCAAGAGTCAGCGCATGGCAAAGAAGATTATCAAAGAGTTTCGTCCACAGGTAGCTGTAGGAGTGGGAGGATATGCCAGCGGTCCGACACTCAACAAGGCATCTGCAATGGGTATTCCATGTCTGATACAAGAACAAAATTCTTATGCGGGTGTAACCAACAAGCTTCTTTCTAAGAATGAGATGACAAGGAAAATCTGTGTCGCATATGAGGGCATGGATCGTTTCTTTCCTGCAGAGAAGATAATTATGACTGGTAATCCTGTACGCCAGAATGTCTTGGCGTGTGACTTGACTCCGCAAGACGCGCGTCGCTCATTAGGGTTGGATCCTGAAAAAAAGACAATACTCTTAGTTGGCGGTAGCTTGGGTGCACGTACTATTAATGAAAGTATATTAAGACATCTCAATTTGGTAGAGCAGTCTGGAGTGCAATTTATCTGGCAGACAGGAAAATATTATTTTGCCGCTATTGGTGAGCAGCTGAAAGGTAAAGTGCTTCCTATGCTGAAAGTGACTGATTTTATTGCGGATATGGGTGTGGCTTACCGTGCTGCTGACTTGGTTATAAGCCGTGCTGGAGCAAGTAGTATTAGTGAGTTTTGTCTTATCGGAAAACCTGTTGTCTTGGTGCCGAGTCCTAATGTAGCCGAAGATCATCAAACAAAGAATGCAATGGCATTGGTGAATAAGGATGCCGCTCTTTATGTAAAAGATTCAGAGGCACCAGATACTTTGCTGCAAAAGGCTATCAATACGGTGAAAGATGACAGCCGTCTTGCAATATTGAGTGAAAATATTAAGAAACTGGGATTAAAGGATTCTGCCGATATTATCGCCGATGAAGTTATTTCTTTGGCAAATGCATACATTGAAAATAAATAAAAAGAAGATGGAAATTAAAGATATTAAGTCTGTGTATTTCGTAGGTGCTGGGGGAATTGGCATGAGTGCTATTGCCAGATATTTCCTTAACAAGGGGATGGTGGTTGCCGGATATGATAAGACTCCGTCTGAGCTGACATCACAGTTGGAAAAAGAAGGTGCCTTGATTCACTATGAGGAGAGTGTGGATGAAATTCCTCAGGCTTGCCGCAACCCAAAGCATACTCTTGTTATATATACGCCAGCTATCCCGGCTGCTCATAAAGAGCTGTCTTGGTTTAGAGACGGGGGATTTGAGATACAGAAAAGGGCACAGGTACTTGGTACCCTGACACGTACTCTGAAAGGTCTATGTGTGGCTGGTACGCACGGAAAAACTTCCACTTCAACGATGTGTGCTCACATAATGCATCAGAGTCATGTTGACTGTAATGCTTTCTTGGGTGGCATTTCTAAAAACTATGCGACTAACTATATCTTGTCAAGCTCTGAGTATGTAGTTATTGAGGCTGATGAGTTTGACAGGTCTTTCCATTGGCTTCGCCCTTGGATATCTGTAATAACAGCTACAGACCCTGACCATCTTGACATCTATGGCACAGAAGAGGCCTACTTGGAAAGTTTCCGTCACTATACGTCTTTAATACAGTCTGGTGGTGCGTTGATTCTTCGAAAAGGACTGAAGATGCAACCCGACGTGCAAGAAGGTGTGACAATTTATGAATATAGCCGTGATGAGGGTGATTTTCATGCAGAGAACATCCGGATAGCTAATGGTGAGATCGTCTTTGATTTTGTTTCTCCATTGGAGAATATCTCTGACGTGAAACTTGGACAGCCAATACCTATCAATATTGAAAATGGCATTGCGGCAATGGCAATGGCTCAGCTTTGTGGCTGTAATGCGGAGGAGCTAAGATACGGTATGAAGACTTTCGGAGGTGTGGATCGCCGTTTTGACTTTAAGATTAATGATAGCAGGCACGTATTACTATCCGACTATGCTCATCATCCTAAGGAGATATACCAGAGTGCCAAGAGTATTCGTGAGCTTTACAAAGAACGTCACATCACAGCATTGTTCCAGCCGCATCTGTATACTCGTACGCGTGATTTCTATAAAGAGTTTGCTGATGCCTTGAGTCTTCTTGATGAGGTTATCTTGTGCGATATCTATCCGGCAAGGGAGGAGCCTATACCAGGGGTTACTTCCAAACTTATCTATGACAACCTTGCGGATGGTGTTGAAAAGAGCATGGTAAAGAAAGAGGATGTGATAGAACTTATAAAGGATCGTGATTTCGATGTGCTCATTGTCTTGGGAGCTGGAGACCTTGACAATATGGTACCGGAGATGGCAAAAATAATTAGCAAAAAAAGATAGGAAGAAAAATAAATGAGTATCAACTTGAAAAAGACCGCAATTTTTGTACTGGATATACTCTTGGCTGTGTATTTGGTACTGGCAGTTACCTCGTTCAATAGTCCCGACGAGCTAATCACCAAATGCGTGAGGGTTGATATAGATATATCAGATGCTAATAATGCGGGATTCCTGACACCAGAGGAGATAAAGCAACAATTGCTAAAACAGAAGCTCTATCCGCTGAACAAGCAGATGGCTTTTGTCGAACCACGGCATATAGAGGATGTGCTTAAGAGTAGCCCTTTTGTAAATACAGCAGAGTGTTTCAAGACAAAGGACGGTCATGTGCGTATAAGCATAACCCAGCGTATGCCGGTAATACGCATCAAAAGCATTAATGGCAGCGATTATTATCTTGATGATAAAGGTGGTATACTTCCAAACTCTAACTATACCAGTGATCTGGTAATTGCGACTGGTAATATAAGCAAATGGTTTGCGCAAAATTATATCATGCCATTGAGCAATGCCATAATGGAGTCTAAACTGTGGAGCAACCAGATAGAACAAATAAACGTGTTACCTGACAAAGGCATAGAGCTTGTGCCGCGAGTAGGCGACCATGTGGTCTTCCTTGGATATCTGCCGGTTAATAATAATAAGGAGGTACGCCAGAAAGAAATTAAGGAGTTCCTTGACAGGAAACTCAATCGGTTGGAGAAATTCTATCGTTATGGCTTGTCAACTGTAGGATGGAACAGGTATCATTATATAAACATTGAATTCGATAATCAAATTATCTGTAAAAAGAAATAAACAAAATATTAAGCGTATGGCAGCAAAGGAATTTATCGTAGCCATTGAATTAGGCTCATCTAAAATTACAGCTATTGCCGGGAAGAAGAACCTGGATGGTAGTATCTCCGTGCTTGCCGTTGTCAAAGAAGATGCCACGCAATGTATACGCAAAGGTGTCGTTTACAACATTGACAAGACAGCACAGTGCTTGACTAACATGATCACTAAGCTTAAAACACAGCTGAAGTGTGAAATCTCTCATGTGTATGTTGGTGTGGGTGGACAGTCTATCCGCAGTATCAAGAACGTTATTGTAAAGGAACTGCCAGGAGAGACTATCATCACCACAGAGATGATCAACGAATTGATGGATGCCAACCGTAACATGTCTTACCCGGAGCAGGAAATACTCGATGCTGCCACACAGGAATATAAAGTGGATAACCAGTTCCAGTTGGATCCCGTAGGCATTAAAGCGTCAAGACTGGAAGGCTACTTCTTGAACATCTTGTGGCGTAAATCTTTCTATAGTAATCTGAACAATTGCTTCGATAAGGCGGGTATAGCTATTGCGGAGATGTATCTGGCACCTCTGGCACTTGCCGACAGTGTCCTTAATGAGGCGGAAAAACGCGGAGGATGTGTTCTCGTTGACCTTGGCAGCGACACCACTACCGTAAGTGTTTATCATAAGAATGTACTGCGCCACCTTGCTGTAATACCGCTTGGCGGAAACAATATTACTAAGGATATCGCGTCTTTGCAAATGGAGGAGCGTGATGCAGAGCGTATGAAGTTGCGTTATGGTAGTGCTTATACCGATAATGGTGACATTGACAACAGCCTTAATTATCCGATTGATGACGACGGGCGTTTCATCGAGAGCCGGAAGTTTGTTGAAATCGTCGAGGCTCGTGTTGACGAGATAATAGAGAATGTATGGTATCAGGTTCCTTCTGAGTTTGCCGACAAATTACTGGGAGGTATAATACTTACTGGCGGTGGCAGTAATATGAAGAATATAGAGCGTGCGTTCCGCCAGCATACGCATATCGGGAAAATCAGGATAGCTAAGTTTGTCACGCAAACTATTACGTCAAGCAATGCTGATATAACAGCACATAATGGCACCATGAATACTGTATTGGGATTGCTCGTCAAAGGAGATATCAACTGTGCTGGTTCTGAGATTAATCCAGACCGCGATATCTTTAGTGGCGAGAAACCTATTACTGGCACTGCTACTACGGCAGAGCTTCACAAGACTCCACGTACGCCTGGTGAGGTAAGTCCTGGTATTGTGCTTACTGCTGCCGAGAAGGAAAAGGCAGAGGAGGAGCGTCGCCGTAAGGAAGAGGAGGAACGCCGTCGCCAGGAAGAGGAAGCTGAGCGTATTCGTAAGGAAGCCGAAGAGATGCGTAATAACAAGCCAATTAACAAATTTGCTCGCAGGCTTAAGAACTTCTTCGGGAAGATGATGGAGCCTGATGAGGAGTAGTATTCTTGTTCATTTTCAATTATCAATTTTCAACTTTCAATAAAATAATATTATGCCAATAGATATTTTAGATTTCGGTGAGCCCGAAAAAGAGAACAGCATCATAAAGGTAATAGGTGTTGGTGGAGGAGGCGGAAACGCCGTCAATCACATGTACCGAGAGGGTATTCATGACGTTACTTTCGTTTTGTGTAATACTGACAATCAGGCTCTTAATGATTCTCCAGTTCCAGTACATCTGCAATTAGGTAGCGAAGGACTTGGAGCTGGTAATAAGCCTGAAAAAGCTCGCCAAGCAGCAGAGGAGACAATAGACGACATTCGTAACATGCTTAATGATGGAACAAAAATGGCGTTTATAACTGCCGGCATGGGGGGTGGAACAGGTACCGGTGCCGCTCCGGTAATTGCCCGCGCAAGTAAGGAACTTGGTATTCTTACAGTGGGAATTGTAACAATCCCTTTCCGTTTTGAGGGTGAGCGTAAGATTGACCAGGCTCTTGATGGTGTTGAGGAGATGTCTAAACATGTCGATGCATTATTGGTGATCAACAATGAGCGTCTGCGTGAAATCTATCCAGAACTGACGGTACTCGATGCTTTTGGAAGAGCTGATGACACATTGAGCGTCGCGGCTAAGTCTATTGCTGAGATTATCACCGTACATGGACTTATTAATCTTGACTTCAATGATGTCAAGACCGTGCTTAAGGATGGCGGAGTTGCAATTATGTCTACTGGTTATGGTGAAGGCGAGGGACGTGTGAAGCAGGCTATCGAAGATGCGTTGAATTCACCTCTGCTTAATGACAATGACATTTATAACTCAAAGAAGATTCTTCTTTCTATCGCTTTTGCTAATGAGAAAGGCGAGAACCAGACTCTTACTATGGACGAGATGAATGATGTAAATGACTTTATGGATCGTTTCGGTAGTGAGTTTGAACTGAAATGGGGTCTTGCCGTTGATCCGGAGTTGGGAAAGAAGGTCAAGGTTACCATTCTGGCTACAGGATTTGGCATTGAGGATGTCGATGGAATGAACAATCACCTCAATCGTCATAACGAGGAAGAGATGAAACGTATTGCTGAGGAAGAGGAGAAGGCTGCTGAGCGCCAGGATCGGCGTAACCGCTATTATGGTAAGGATAGTACCAATACACAATATAAGCGGCGTCCGCATGTCTATAGATTCCGTCCGGAAGATCTTGATAATGAGGATCTGATTCTCGCTGTAGAGAATACGCCAACTTATAAACGTACAAAGCAAATGCTGAAAGATTTGCAAGGTATGGCTTCCGGCAATGGCAATACCGCCGATGAAGCGCCAAAGGAACCTGTGCAGGGAATTATCTCTTTTACTTAATTAATAAAGTAAAGAATGAAGAGCCAACGGTCAGTGACCGTTGGCTCTTCATTCTTTATTAAAAGACTCTTAATGTCATTTCATGCTGTGATGATGGTGCCCTCATCGGTACCGATGGCAGTGGCTTTGGTGATAACAACACGCATTACGCCTGCGTCGACGGCAGCCAAGGCATTTTCTATTTTAGGAATCATACCCCCGGCAATGATTCCTTGCGCCTTGTATTGACTGAACAGCTCGTTTGTTACGACAGGTATCACGCTGTCATCATCGTCAGGGTTCAATAGCACACCTTTTTTCTCAAAGCAATAGACCAGTGTAACGTCATAATATGGGGCAAGGCTTTTGGCAGTCTCGGCAGCGATAGTGTCAGCATTGGTATTTAGTATATTACCATTCCCATCATGAGTCAGCGGTGCCATGACTGGCGTGATACCCTGCTGTATGAGCATTGCGAGAGTCTGTCCGTCGGTATGTTCCACATCACCGACAAAACCGAAATCAACGCCGTCTTTGACAGGTCGCTTATGAGAACGTATAACATTAATGTCGGCACCAGTAAGACCGAGTGCATTGACTCCTTCTGCCTGTAGGCGAGCCACTAAGTTCTTATTGACTAAACCGCCATAAACCATTGTCACAACTTCCAGCATTGCAGCGTCAGTGATGCGTCTTCCACCCACCATCTTACTCTCTATGCCAAGTGCTGTAGCAATCTTTGTGGCGCGTCGCCCGCCACCATGTACGAGAACCTTTTTCCCCGGTATCCCGGTAAAGTCTTTCAATAGTTGCGCAAGCTGCTGCTCGTCTTCAATGACGGCACCTCCTACCTTTACTATGGTTAGTTTCTCTTTGTCCATGCTTTCTGGGTTTCTATCTGTTGAGTTATTCAAGATATGTATATCCGTAAAGTCCAGAACGGTAGTTGCTTAGGAACTCCTTGCCCTCCTCCAGTGATATCTTTCCAAGTTTGACACTCTTTGTTACCCAAATCTCCAATTGTCTTACCAGACGCTTAGGGTTGAACTGTACATACTCCAACACATCCTCAACGGTCTCACCATCAATAATCTGATCGATATGATATTTGCCGTCTTTCACAGAGATGTGTACAGCGTTGGTGTCACCAAAGAGATTGTGCATGTCGCCGAGAATCTCCTGATATGCCCCTACGAGAAACACACCGAGATAATATTTCTCATTCTTGCGCAGGGCATGGACTGGAAGTGAATGAGAGTTATGGCGGTTTGTAACGAAATTGGCAATCTTACCATCAGAGTCGCATGTGATGTCTTGTATGGTGGCATTACGCCCGGGACGTTCGTCAAGCCTTTGTATTGGCATAATGGGGAAGAGCTGGTCAATAGCCCATGAGTCGCTTAGCGACTGGAAAAGCGAGAAGTTGCAGAAGTACTTGTCTGCCAGTAGCTTGTCAATATTGACAAGCTCTTCTGGAATATGCTTCAATCCTTTGGTAAGGATGTTGATCTCATGGCACACACTCCAGTACATCGCCTCTATTTCTGCTCTCGTCTTGAGGTCAACGATGCCGTGGCTGAAGAGGTCGAGCACTTCCTCGCGTATCTGTTCTGCGTCATGCCAGTCTTCCAATACGTTGCGGGGGGATAGGTTGTCCCATATCTCATACAGGTCTTTCACCAGTTGATGTGAGCTTTCGTCTGGCTCAAACTCCTCTGGCATCTCAGGTAGTGAGGCTGTCTCTAATACGTCAATGACCAAGACGGAGTGGTGGGCAGCGAGTGAGCGTCCACTTTCTGTAATGATGTTGGGGTGTGGAAGGTCGTTTCTGTTGGCTGCGTCAACAAAAGTATATATACAGTCGTTGACATACTCCTGTATGGAGTAGTTGACGGAACTCTCACTCGATGGAGAACGCGTACCGTCATAGTCAACGCCCAAGCCTCCACCACAATCGACGAAGTCAACGTTATATCCCATCTTGTGCAACTGGATGTAGAACTGTGATGCTTCTCTAAGAGCTGTCTGTATGCGTCGTATCTTAGTAATCTGGCTTCCAATGTGGAAGTGTATGAGTCGTAGACAGTCGTGTAAGCCCTTCCTGTCGAGTATGTCGAGAGCCTCTAAGAGTTCCGCACTGGTAAGACCGAACTTTGAGGCGTCTCCACCGCTTTCTTCCCATTTGCCGGAACCTGATGATGCCAGTTTGATTCGAATTCCGATGTTTGGTCTGACACTGAGCTTCTTTGCTACCTTGGCAATAATCTCCAGTTCGTTCATCTTCTCAACAACGATGAACACCTGCTTTCCCATCTTCTGTGCCAGCAATGCCAGTTCGATGTAGCTCTGGTCCTTGTAGCCGTTACAGATGATGATGGAGTCGCTCTGACATTGCATTGCGATGACGGCATGCAGCTCTGGTTTGGAGCCTGCCTCCAATCCAAGGTTGAACTTCTTGCCGTGTGAGATAATCTCTTCAACCACAGGCTGCATCTGGTTTACCTTAATTGGATAGACGACATAGTTCTCGCCTTTGTAGTTGTATTCCTCACTGGCTTTCTTAAAGCAGCTCCATGTCTTCTCGATGCGGTTGTCAAGAATGTCGGGGAAACGTAGCAGAACGGGTGATGCCACGTCGCGGAGCGACAGCTCGTCCATTACTTCCTTAAGGTCTATCTGTGTCTTATCCTTGCAAGGGGAGACGTATACGTTTCCTTGCTCATTGATGCCGAAATAAGAGGTACCCCATCCGTTGATGTTGTACAATTCCTTGGCATCTTCAATGGTCCATTTCTTCATGTTCTTGTCAATATAGTTCTGCAAAGGGGTACTATTAAGCTATCGGAGAATAAATACTTTATGAGTATAGTTGTGTGATGGCTTTCTTCTCAAACCTGTAGTAGTTCTCTGATGTCTTTAACGCTGTTGTTGATTTTGTCAAAGTCGTCTAAGAGAGAGACATCTATGATATGTTTTGCCTTAGAGTAGAATGGCTCGCGGCATTTCAGTTGCTCATGGATAAATGCCAGGATCTCGTCAGGGGTCTTGTTTAGCAATAAAGGTCGCACACCCTTTCCCATCTGTAAGTGGTGGAAGAGAACATCGGGTGTCGCCTTTATATACACGGTGTCGCCTTGTGCGTTAAGATAGTCCATGTTATCGAAGAAACAAGGGGTTCCTCCACCGCAGCTTATCACTACATTCTCGAACTCTGCCACTTCATGCAGCATGTTGTGCTCTATGATACGGAACCCTTCTTCTCCACGCTCGTCAAAGAGTTGCTTCACGGTCTTGCGCATCCTGCTTTCTATATACCAGTCAAGGTCATAGAAAGTGACACCCAGTTCTTTTGCGAGAGCTTTTCCGATAGTTGTCTTTCCAGCTCCCATGTATCCGATGAAGATAACTCTTATCATTTTTTATTTATTTCTTTTTACGTCCAGACTTGTTCTCCGTAGTGGCATTGACGATATCCATACATTCGTTATATGTCAGTTCTGCCGCGTGCTCATGCAGATTCTTCGGTAGCCGGTAGTTCTTTCCATCATAGTTGATATATGGACCATACTTTCCGTTCATTACCTCGAGCTTTGAGTCTTCAGAAAAACCTTTGAGGTGGCGTTTCTGTTCCAACTCACGCTTCTCATTAATAATCTTTATGGCGGTGTCAAGACTTACTGTCATCGGGTCTTCCTCTTTTGGTAAGGAGACATATTTTTTCTGATAAAGGATATAAGGTCCAAAGCGTCCCGCTCCGATAACGACGGAACTTCCTTCGAACTCACCGAGGGTCCGTGGCAGCTTGAAGAGTTCCATAGCCTCTTCAAGTGTTATTGATTCCATACTCTTGTCGGCTGGTAATTGTGAGAAACGAGGTTTCTCAGAGTCGTCTGCAGTGCCAATCTGTACGACAGGACCGAAGCGTCCTATTTTTACGAACACTGGTCTGCCAGACACAGGGTCATTGCCTAATAGCCGTTCTCCTGCCTTATGCTCTGCCCGTGAGTTCATTACTTTCTCAACTTCCGGCTCGAAAGCCTTATAGAAGTTCTTCATCTCCTGAGTCCACTTCTCCTTTCCCTCAGCAATCTTGTCAAATTCCTGCTCTACATTTGCAGTGAAATTGTAGTCCATAATCTGTGGGAAGTTTTGCATTAGGAAATCATTAACCACGATACCGATATCGGTTGGGATGAGTTTGCCTTTGTCAGCACCAACCATTTCTTTTTTGTGACGTGATGATATCTTTTTTCCTTTTAGGGAGTCAATGGCATACAGGCGCTCTTCGCCTTTCTTGTCTCCTTTCTGAACATACTCGCGTTGTTGGATGGTAGAGATGGTTGGTGCATACGTTGACGGACGTCCGATACCCAATTCCTCCAACTTATGTACCAATGAGGCTTCAGTATAGCGCAAGGGACCTTGGATGAATCGCTCTGTAGAGGTTATCTCGCAGCATTCTAATTTGCTGCCTTTTCTCATGGCTGGGAGAGAATGTCCGGACTCGTTGTCACCGTTCTTGATCTCCGAGTCGTCATGGCTCTCATCATATACCTTAAGGAAACCATCAAAGATAACTACTTCTCCGTTGGCTACAAACTGCTCGCCTGTTGTGCCGGCATTAATAGTGACAGAGGTCTTCTCAATCTGAGCATCTGACATCTGGGATGCGGCAGTGCGTTTCCAGATCAAGTCATAGAGGCGTTTCTCCTGCATGTTTCCCTCTATTTTCGTATCACTCATGTATGTAGGACGAATGGCTTCATGTGCCTCCTGGGCTCCCTTGGAGTGGGTCTGGAATTGTCTTACCTTGCTGTATTCTTTGCCATATAGTTTTGTGATTTCTTTCTGGCAAGCATTGATGCAAAGGGCAGAGAGGTTTACACTGTCAGTACGCATGTAAGTGATGCGTCCGTTTTCATATAGACGTTGTGCGACCATCATCGTTTGCGCAACGGTGAAACCGAGTTTGCGGGCAGCTTCCTGTTGCAGGGTAGACGTCGTGAAAGGCGGAGCAGGCATGCGCTTAAGAGGTTTCTTCACTATGTCATTGACCTCAAATGACATTTCCTTACACTTCTCTAAGAAAGCCAGTGCCTCTTCATGAGTCTTAAAACGAGTAGACAGCTCTGCCTTGAACTCTGCGTCAGAGCCATCTTTCTGTTTAAGGGTAAAGAATCCGTTGATGCGATAATAAGGCTCGCTGGAGAATGACTGTATCTCACGCTCGCGTTCAACAATGAGCCTGACAGCAACACTTTGTACGCGTCCTGCCGACAGTGACGGTTTTACCTTACGCCATAATACCGGTGACAGCTTGAAACCTACCAGACGGTCGAGGATGCGGCGGGCTTGCTGGGCATTGACAAGGTTCATGTCGATTCTGCGAGGATGCTTGATAGCCTCTAAGATAGCAGGTTTGGTAATCTCGTGGAATACTATTCGGTTGGTATTCGTCTCGTCCAGTCCAAGAACCTCACACAGATGCCATGAAATGGCTTCTCCCTCACGGTCTTCATCGGAAGCCAGCCATATCTTCTTTGCTGCTATGGCATTCTTCTTTAAGTCGTTAACTAGATTTTTCTTCTCATCGGGAATCTCATAGTCAGGCATCAAGGATTCCAAGTCTATGCTGATTTCTTTTTTCTTCAGGTCACGGATATGTCCATAAGAAGACATTACTTTGAAATCTTTTCCTAAAAACTTCTCAATAGTTTTTGCCTTTGCCGGGCTCTCTACAATCACTAAATTCTCTTGCATCATTACTTTTGCATTTTAATTCAAGGGCGCAAAAGTAAATCAAATCTTTTGTTATTACCTTATTATATAGGCAAATTTAATTTTTTTTAATAATATAATGTGCTTTTACAATGATATGATACTTATTTGAAATGTTTTTGAAGGTCTTCCCCCAACTGATGGAAGGCCTATGAATATTGTCTAAACATTCCTCTGCCACAGATGACGAAACATAACGACACCTTTCCTTACTGAATCCAAGCCAAACTCATCTGGGTTTAACTGATGTATTGGTATCCACATGGCGTCTTCGGCGTCATCCATGGCTTTTACATTGTTTGTGTCAGCGACTTCACAAAGAAAAAACATATCCAGGGTATGGATGTCCATCCCACTGTAACGGTATAGGTTTGGAATGCTGAAAAGGTATTTTGCATGCCGCACCTTTAAGGATGTTTCTTCTAAGACCTCACGTATAACGCCTTCCTCGCCACTTTCCGCCATGTCTGTAAAACCGCCAGGGAGGTCAAGAGTACCTTTGGCTGGCTCTTTCTTACGGCGGACCACCAACAGCTCTTCCTTAGAGTTCACGATAAATGCCACATTTGCCGCACTGGGATTTGCGTAATAAGTGAACCCGCAATCATTGCAGTGCTTGCTTTTAAAATTGTTTATAATCCAATTCTTACTGCCACAAACTGGACAGAACCTGAATTTATCTAAGGGATGCGACATGTCGAGATTCCTTTTACCAGTTGTCTGTTCTAAATGGGAATAACGGTAAACCGGCTGCGTTCTTGAGGTTGCCTACCTGGAAATTCTTAAAGCAATACCGTAAAGCGACAGGCTTTTTTACATCGGGTGATACAATACGTATGGTCTCATCCCAGTAGCCACCGCCCGGTTGCCAGAAATGGTCTGCCTTTGCAGGATAAAAGACTCGGTCTTCGCCTGCCACCTCAAATCCCTGAATATCCTGAAAGCGGCTGATAGCGCCAAGGTCGTTATTCAAATGAATGTGAATGGTGTCGCCAATGATCTTCATGTCTTTATATGACGGACTCATGCATCCTACCGATGGCATGTTGTACGTCTTGTTCAAGGCAAGGAACGCTAACCGCTGACCTACCTTCTTCTTCTGGGCAGGGTGAATCTGCAGGGGCTCGTATGGATAAACTAAGTCATTAGTGCAAACCAGCCCGCTGTTAGGAATAATCTCCGCTGCTTTATATTGTTGTTCGCGCAGGCGTGCGCCACTGACCCCATTGACATTGTCGTTGTCGTATGCGTAAGGTGCAATCTCGACAAAATAGAAAGGAATCTCTCCAAGACCAAACTGACTGCGCCATTGTTCAACCAGTATTTTCATCCGCTCACTATATTGGTCTCCCGGATCACCAACATTGGAACAGCCTTGATAGTAAAGAATGCCTTTTACAGTGAAATTGAGAATGGGATTGAATGTGCCATTGCCCCAAAGCAAGGCGCGGTGATAGTCCCATTCGGGTTTGAACTTTACGATTCCCATAGAGTCTGTAGGCTCGTCGGTATATTTCTCAAGGTTCTCTTTTGTGAGCCAGCTTTCCACACGTGTCCCGCCTTTGTTTGCCATAATAAGCCCTACAGGAATGTCCAGTGTGCGATTAATGACTTGTGCGAAAAAGTAGCCTGTTGCCGAAGCGTCACTAACGGTCTCTATTCCTATTTCCTTCCATTCGCAGTTTGCGTCTTCCTGTGGTGTCACCCTCATCACACTTGGAATCTTCACGTAATGTATACCATGGTATTGGTGGGCATTGATAACTTCTTCATTATATCCTTCCACAGGACAGTTGCCGAAGCCTTTTACAGGCATCTCCATATTGCTCTGTCCGGCACAAACCCATACTTCACCTGATAAGACATTATTGATAGTCAAGGGCTCACCGTCGTCAAAGGTAATGCTCAGCGGGGTGTAGCTGGCAGCCGGTGTCTTAACCTTAACCATCCACTTGCCGTTCTTGTCTGCCTTTGAAGTGTAAATGTCGTCAGACCATGATACACTTACTTTTACAGTCTTTCCTTTCTCTGCCCATCCCCACAGGCGTGCCTCTGTCTGTTGTTGTAATATCATCTGGTCACCGATGATATGGGGTAACCTTACTTTTGCCTGAGCTGTGGCAATAGTTGTTAACACCATTGCCGAAATCATTAAAAATCGTTTATACATGGTTAGCTTTGTTTGTTTCCGACTGCAATATTACAAAAAATTGTTTATCTTTGCAACAATATAACCAAAAACATTGTCATGAAATTAAGAAAATTCATCATTTTTACTGCTTTTGCCATCTTCTCAACATCGGTTGTGGCGCAAAAAGTCTTTGATTCAAATCTTTACCAAGGTAAAGCCCCACATAACAACGGAGACCCTACAGACACAGCCAAGGTGCGTGTCTTTCTTCCTGACTCAAAGGAGGCGACAGGCAGGGCTGTCGTAATTTGTCCTGGTGGAGGTTATGACCACTTGGCGATGGACAAAGAAGGCTATGCCTGGGGTGAGTTCTTCCAGAATATGGGTATTGCTGCCGTTGTGTTGAAATATCGTATGCCTCACGGTGATCCGGACGTTCCTGTTACGGATGCTCAGAATGCTATAAAGATGGTACGGCGTAACGCACAAGGCTGGCATGTCAACCTCAATGACATAGGTATTATGGGATTCTCTGCGGGAGGACATCTCGCCTCTACGATAGCAACTCAGGCAAAGGGTGACTCAAAGCCTGATTTCCAGATTCTCTTCTATCCTGTCATTACAATGATGGAGGGATATACCCATGAGGGCTCAAGAAAGAACTTCCTCGGCAAGCATGTGTCAAAACGCCAAGAGAAGAAATACAGTAGCGACCTTAATGTCACACGTAATACACCACGGGCTTTTATCGCTCTTAGCGATGACGACCATTCCGTTCCTCCTGCAAATGGCGTAAACTATTATGTGGAGTTATATCGTAATGATGTGCCAGCCAGTCTGTTTGTGTATCCTACAGGAGGACATGGCTGGGGTGCCAGGATGGGATTCAGACATCATTTGGAAATGCAACTTAATTTGCAGTCTTGGCTTAAGAGCTTCTAATAGTATTTCATAATAAAGGGTGTCATGCGGAAACTTTTCTTCTTTGTATGGGTGTTTGCGTCGTTAGCCGTTGAGTGCATCGCACAGCAGGCTCCCATGAAATTGTGGTATGATAAACCTGCCGCTTTCTTTGAGGAGTCATTACCTGTCGGTAATGGGAAATTAGGTGCGCTTGTATACGGAAATCCGGCAGATGAGACAATATATTTGAATGACATTACTTTCTGGACAGGACAACCGGTGGATTCCTTGGAAGGAAAAGGCGCTGCCGCATGGATTCCTGAAATACGTAAAGCCTTGTTTGAGGAAGACTATGCCAAAGCCGACTCGTTGCAGCTGCATGTGCAGGGACATAATTCACAGTTCTATCAGCCTTTGGCTACTTTGCGTATAATGGGTCTTGATGGGAATGAGGGGTACAATGACTATTATCGTGAGCTTGACTTGGATAGCTCTCTGGTGAAAATACATTATACAAAGAATAATGTACGCTACCATTGGGAATGTTTTGCGTCAAATCCTGACAAGGTTATCGCATTACGGTTGAAGTCTGACCAAAAAGGGAAGCTTAATTGCAAGCTGCTTCTAACATCACAAGTGCCGCATGAGGTCAAAGCTGCTCACGGGCATTTTACTCTTTCCGGACATGCTGTCGGTGATCCAGGACAGAGTATTCACTTCAGTTCTATCCTAAGGGTGGATCACTATGATGGGAGCCTGAAGGTGCAAGACAGCGTATTAGTAATTAGTAACGCCACAACGGCAACATTGTATTTTGTCAATGAGACCAGTTTCAACGGGGCATCAAAACATCCTGTAAAAGAGGGGGCGGATTATCTAAGCAAGGTGGCGGATGACAACTGGCATCTGTTGAGCTATTCCTACGAACAGCTACGGGAGCGTCATGTCAATGACTATAAAAAGTATTTTGATCGTGTGAAGCTGAATCTTTGCGGGGCAGTGGCTGATACCGTGCAAACCATCGAGCAACAGCTTAAGAATTACCGTAACAGACCATTTGACGCTAATATGTCTGCCAATCCTTATCTGGAGACTCTTTATTTCCAATTTGGGCGATACCTGCTTATAAGCTGTTCAAGGACACCAGGGGTGCCGGCTAATCTGCAAGGACTGTGGACACCCCACTTGTGGTCGCCATGGAGAGGCAATTACACTATGAACATTAATCTGGAGGAAAACTACTGGCTGGCAGAGACGGCAAATCTCAGTGAGATGGCAGAGCCTCTGAATGTCTTTGTTGAGTCATTGGCGGATAACGGCAGACATACTGCCAAACATTTCTATGGTATTGATGATGGCTGGTGTGCCAGTCATAACTCTGATATATGGGCAATGACCAACCCTGTAGGCGAGAATCAAGAAAGCCCCATGTGGGCAAACTGGAACATGGGTGGGGCATGGCTTGTCAATACTCTGTGGGAACACTACCAGTTTACTCAAGATAAGGACTATTTGCGGTCTACTGCATATCCGTTGATGGCTGGCGCGGCGGCTTTCTGTCGTGACTGGCTGATAGAGAATCCAAAGGCTTCAGGTGAAATGATAACAGCACCCAGCACGTCTCCGGAAAATGAATATGTCACAGACAAGGGCTATCGTGGCGTGACCTGCTATGGTGGTACTGCTGACCTTGCTATTATCCGTGAGCTGGGTAATAATGTAGCTACAGCTTATACTGTCTTACAAAAAGGAAAGGCAAAGAGAGACTTGCCTGTCGCTGAGGTTAATATCCCTGTGGGAAAGCTTCACCCGTATACCATAGGACATCTTGGCGACCTTAATGAATGGTATTATGACTGGGAAGACAAGGATATGAGGCACAGACACCAGTCTCATCTCATAGGACTTTATCCGGGAAACCATATCTCTTTGGAGACAACACCTGACATTGCAAAGGCATGCCAGCGAACGCTTGAGCTGAAAGGGGATGAGACGACTGGCTGGAGTACTGGGTGGCGTATTAATTTATGGGCGAGATTGCGGAATGGTGAGAAAGCTTATCAGATATATAATAAATTGCTTACGTTTGTCTCACCTGAGAATTACCAGGGAGCTGACAAATATCATGGTGGCGGAACCTATGCCAACCTGTTCGACGCACATCCGCCTTTCCAGATTGATGGGAATTTTGGAGGAGCTGCGGGCGTATGTGAGATGCTATTGCAAAGCACTTGTGATTATTCGGGAAAGGATTTGTTGACAGACCTCTTTATATTACCGGCTCTTCCGAAGGCATGGAGCTGGGGAGCCGTCAAGGGACTTCGTACACGTGGAGGAAATACGGTTGATATAATATGGAAAGACGGCAAGGCTGTCTTCGTTGATATATTATGTAAGGCTGACGGTATCATCAGGCTCCATGTTAATGGGGACGTAAAAATCGTCAAGGCAAAGAAAGATAAAATTATTCATGTGACAAATGATTAACGACAAAAGTGAAAAGGAGAAGATATCAGTAACTGATATCACGGTATCTCAGGTGAAAGCACTGTTCCCAAGCGGGAGTTATATCGATGATGACATTTTTCTGTTTGACAACTTCAAGGATGTGCCTTTTCCAATAGAGCCATGTAGGGCTCAATGTTTATTCCTTGCCCTCTGTACATCAGGGAAGGCAAGCTATACTGTCGATACTAATGAGCATACTGTTGTCTCTGGTGATGTGATCATCATTAGCGAGGGACAGGTCGTCGGTGACTATTTACTGAGTCGTGACTGTGATGGTATTGCGATAATTCTTTCATATCCTTTCTTTCGTGATATTATCAGTGGCGTGCATGAGTTGTTTCAGCTTTTCCTGTTCTCACGAACTCATCCTGTTTTCAGACTTAATAGCGATGAAATGGCGTTTATTCAAGAGTATTTCCATATTATTAAGAGGAAAGTTGATGATGACGGTCATCGTTTCCGTAAGGAACTGGTTTGCTCCATTATGAAATCGCTAATCTATGATGTCAGCAACATTATTTATCGGATACAGCAAGGCGGTGATATTAAGAAAACACGTGCGGAGAGTATCTTTACGGAATTTATAAAGCTTGTTGAGGCAAACTTCCGTGAGGAGAGAAGGGTGGGGTGGTATGCCGACAAACTGTGTCTCACTCCTAAATATCTTTCCGAGTCGGTGAAAAATGTAAGCAAACGTCGTCCCAATGAGTGGATAGACCATTATGTTACAATGGAGATCCGGGTGTTGCTAAAGAAGTCTACAATGAGTATTAAGGAGATTGCCCAGCAGATGCACTTTGCCAACCAGAGCTTTCTTGGCAAATATTTTAAGGATCATGTGGGTGTATCGCCAAAAGAATATAGAAGGTCTTAGTAAAGCGACAATACAATGATGAAATTAGAAAAAGAAAAGGCAATGCTTCTCTTGTTCCGGAAAATCGGAGTAATCTCAATCTTTGTTTTTACTTTGGTTGGCTGTAATGGCAATAAAAGTGGGCAAACAGTCATGGATGGTGCAAACAAAGAGAAAGGCAAAATAAATGCGACAACAAACATCCGGGGACTTACCGTTACAATCGATGAGAGCGCGCTTGCCTATGAGGATTTAAAAATACATTTGTCAAACAATGTTGACTACTCCTATGAGAAGGCGCCGTTCGGAACTGTTAGAGTGTCTATTGAGGATTTGCCTGTAAGTGTCGCTGAGCTCCGGAATCTGAAGTTGCCTGATGGCATGACTGACATCCATCAGATTCCATATCTCTGTCCTCTACTCTTGGTGGCTGCTATTAATGTGATGGGCACAGACAAAAACGAGGCTAAGGCTATGATTAATTATATAGCCAAAGGTGTTGACTCTGAAAATAGAGACGGGAAACAGTATCACTTCCCTAACTCTAAGGGGGCAGCAGATTACTATGCCTCGGACTGGAGCCAGCTGAATCAGTACAAAACCTTCGACAAGGTACGCTCTTATCTTGATGGGGCTACTTATGGCAATAGCTTCTGGCCTGCCAATAAGCCTTATACTATGACAATGGAGATTAATAATTATAGCTATACCTCAGACTGGGATTATGTCCAGTTGTGGATTACCTCTACACAGCTTAGCTCTAAGAAAGGAATTGGTATCTGGAAGGTTGACAACGACATGGATGGAAAGTTTGAATACTACTTCCCGTCTTCTTTCCTGCAATTGGCTCATTCTCTGGCTTCATACTAAAAGGGGGATGGAAATAGCGTAAACATTACATTTATATGAAACAACAAAGATATGCTGTCATCGTGCTTTTTGCAATGATTATAGCTTCGAGCCTGACAAGTCTTGGTAGTTATAGCTCAACAAGTAGGATGGTAAATGAAGATATGGACAGGGCACTTGCACTGACTTTGGAGGAACAACAAAGTGATGTTATTAGTCAGGACACTATTCGTAGGTTCAACAGCCACTTACATATAGCAGAACTACGAGGAAAGGCTACTTTGGCAGTTGACACCCGTGGACAGAAGTTCAAAGTGTATGCATATTGCGTTGAGGCTACCATCTTTAGCTTATCAGACCAAAGACCGGCAACTATCCTATGGGTATTGACTGGATTCTGGACAATGCTGATGTGGTATCGTCGCCATTCCACAATTCCTTTACCTTGTGGGAATGCTTTTGGTGGACTGACATATTCTGTGGAGGATAGCCGTTTCTATGCTGCTGATGGCTGTCAGGTACAGCTTACTCCCATGCAGCATCAGTTAATGGAGATGTTTTTCCTTTCGCCATCCCATTCTCTGACGAAAAAAGAGATATGTAATGCTCTCTGGCCTAAGAAACCTGATGCCAGCGAGACGCTCTACACCTTGATACGCAGGCTAAAACCAGTCATTGAGCAACATTCAGACCTTAAAATCGTTTCAGACCGTAGTAAGGCGTATCGACTGAAAGTCAAATCTGCGGTTGAGTGAGAGAAGAGTCAAGCGTTCTTGAACTCTTCCGAGCGTGAGCAGACTCGACTGAAAGTCAAATAGATAGCTCGCTGCATTATGTCTGACAATGAAATGTCAGACAAATGTCAGATAGTTTTCTCGATAATAAAAGCATCTCTTCGTACCTTCGCGGCAAAAATGCAAGATATGAAGAGATTTTTGTTTTGCTTGTTGGCTGCTTGCACATTAACAGCAGCAGCTCAAGACACAGAAAAGACAGTCGCTCTTGACGAGGTGACAGTAAATGGTGCACGTACTATACAAAAGGTGGATGGGCTATGGATCTATCCCACAAAACGGCAGATAGAGAATTCTGCCAACGGCTACTCGCTATTGGCAAAACTCACTCTCCCTCACATCCGTGTGGACGAGTCGATGAACAGCATCACGGCATTGACAAATCTTGGAGCAGTTCAAGTGCGTATCAACGACATCATTGCTTCACGAGAGGATCTGCAGACACTCGACATGCAAGGTGTTGACCATATTGAGTTTATTGATAATCCTGGTGTGCGATATGACGAGGGTATCGCGTACGTTATTAATATCAAGATGAAGAAACCTGTGAGTGGATATGTCATAGGAACCCAACTGACCAATACACTAACAACCACGAATGGCAATGAGTCTCTCTTCGGCAAGATCAATTACGGGCGGAGTGAGTTTGCACTTAGCTATGACCTTGACTATTATAACTTCAAAGGCGCGGAATACGATGAACTGGCTGCCTATGAACTGGAATCAGGTGACATCACAACTATTCATCGATATAGTCTGAACAAACAGAGTAAGAATATCAGCCACAATGCCCAGATAACCTATAGTCTGAGCGACTCGAACTATGTATTTCAGACCAAGCTCTCTGGTAGTGGCGATTTACAACCGCAGCGTAGAAACTCGCAAATGGCAATCAATGCCGCTCTTTATGACGAGCATTCGTCATCCCGTAATAGCTCGTCCTCGATAGACCTCTATTACCATCAGGGTTTCCACCGTCATCAGTCATTGACCGCGAATGTAGTTGGAACGTATATCAAAACAGCAGGGGATGCGGAGAATAATGAAGGTGCAGACTATCGTTATGACATCAAAGGACGGACATACTCCCTTTGGAGCGAGGTCATTTATGAAAACCAATTGAAACCTTTTACCGTTTCCGCTGGTGCACAGTACGGTCAGCGATATAGCCATAATGTCTATCTGGGCGATGTCGATGCGATAAATGATATGCACACCTCTAGCCTTTATCTGTTCTCACAGTTGAAAGGTCATCTTGGCAAACTCTCGTTTATGGGAGGTTTTGGTACCAGCAGACGGTATTATCGACAGGGCGATGCGACACAAGACCTATGGTTCTTCCGTCCCAAGTTCACTGTCAGCTATCCCTTGACAAACAAACTAAAGGTGAAATATGACTTCGAAATATCACAGCACACATCCCAGATAGCCCTCGTCAGCAACGTCAGCATCAAGCAGAATGCAATGGAGACCATTCTTGGGAATCCGGATATTCATCCTAACCGGGTCATCTCCCACCAACTGAAACTCTCTTTTTCCACGCCTCGATTTACCTCTGAGTTGCAAGGCTATTATCGCCTGAATCCACATTGCAATATGGAGAAGTATATCCGTAAAGATGGCCATTTCTATCTGACGCAGACCAACGGACGGAGCAGCGAGAACCATCAAGTTTACTTGAATGGCCGAGTCGTGACAGACGAAGGCAAAACCAATGCGGATAACGAGTGTAACTTCTTCTATATAGACACCTATAACCAGTGGGACATTATCCCAGAGAAACTGACTGCTACCGTCTATGGCGGCATCTATCGCTTCTTTAATTTTGGAGAGGATTATATGCACACCTATACATCTTTTAATGGTGGCTGTTCGTTGCAGGCCTATTTGGGGCATTGGACACTGGGCGCATACGCTGATAATGGCTGGAACTTTATGGAGGGAGAACACCGGGGACATCAAGCACCAGCATGGTACATCACTTGTAACTATCGTGTGAGCGATGCTTTCTCCATTTCTCTCTATGCCCAACATCCTTTCAGCCAACATCCTTTGACAAACAAGACAGAGGTTGTAAGCCGCTATGTTCAGAAAGAAATCTCTCAGCACTATCGCGACTATGGTAATATGTTGACTCTCAAACTGTCCTATCGCTTTTGTCACGGGCGCAAGTATCGTGATATCCAGCGCTCCATGAATCATAGCGATAAAGAAACTGGCATTCTGTCGAAATAATCTGAACGTATGTGTGAGGCTGCCGGGAATTCGCTCATTGGGATTTGCAAATCCAACCGAACGATGACCTCTCATCTCTAACCTTTTAGATCTGGGTTCTTAGAGGAAAGGTATTCTACGGTACAGGACAACTCTTCGTACCATTCCTCTCCGAAGCGTCTGATGAGAGGCTCCTTAAGGAACTTCCATAGAGGCAATTTAAGATTGTTGCCAAGTGTCCGTGCGTCTTTGCACACTTCCCATCGGTTATAGTTGAGCGCAGTCAGACCATTACCGAGCTTTTTCTCCCTGATGGGGTAGAGAGCACAGGATATTGGTTTGATAAAAGAAGAGCGTTTTTGACGGAAAGCCCGTTCCAGGGAGCAGAGACATTTCCCTTCGTGATAGCAAGTGAAGACACAGTCTTTGCCATTGACGATACTCGTGACGAGATCACCGTCACGGTCGGTGTATGCCACACCTTGTTTGTCAATCTCTGCCTGTGCGGATGCCGACAAATCGTTCCAGACCACGTCAAGCGCATCTTCTATCTCTGCGATCTCCTCTATGGTGACGGGTGCTCCCGCATCCCCTTCCACACAGCAGATGCCTTTGCACTTCTCATAGTCACAACAGAAGCATTCTGTCAGAATGTCAGGTGACAAGAGCACGTCGCCAACCTGAATAATCGGAAGTATCTTTTCTGTCATTCTCAATCTTGGATTTAAAGCTGAAGACTATTTACCATATTATAGGAGATTGTCCTGTCTGCTCCAGATAAGCATTGCAACGGGAAAAATGATGGTTGCCAAACCATCCACCGCGGTTTGCCGACAATGGTGACGGATGCACAGACTCCAACACAAGGTGCCTGGACTTGTCTATCATATAACTCTTGCTGCGCGCGTAGCCACCCCAAAGCATGAACACCAGATGGTCGCGGTGAGTTGCCAGTTGGCGTATGGCGGCATCAGTAAACTCTTGCCATCCCAGTCGGGAGTGACTGTTTGCCTGATGTGCGCGGACGGTCAGGGTAGCATTCAGTAAGAGAACTCCTTGTTCTGCCCATCGCGTCAGATTGCCACTCAACGGGATTGGGGTTCCCAAGTCGTCGTGTATCTCTTTGAAGATGTTTTGCAAAGAAGGGGGGAACGGTACACCGTCGTTTACTGAAAAACTCAAGCCGTGTGCCTGTCCTGGCTCATGGTAAGGGTCCTGCCCGATAATTACAACCTTCACCTCTCCGAAAGGACACAGGTTGAAAGCGTTGAAGATGAGGTTGCCTGGAGGGTAGCACTTTGTGGTAGCGTATTCGTTCCTTACTGTCGTGGTGAGACTTTCAAAATAAGGCTTCCCGAACTCTTCATTTAGCCTTTCTTTCCAGCTGTCCTCTATTTTTACGTTTATCATACAGAATGTAATTAAATCGAAAAGCAAATGCAAAATTAATAAAGTTTATAGTTTGACGTTTAGGGTTTAGAGACTCTTTAACCTTTAACCTTTAACCTTTAACCTTTATTTGGAAGAGATTTGTTTGGCGTTGTAGGAAAATTTGTGTAATATTGCAGTTGGAAAGGAAACTACCAAAGAGGTATATTTAATTTTTTTTGAAGTTCCTGTAACTTTCTTAAAGCTGAATCGTCATTAATTTAGAGAGAAGATGAAAAGTATCAGTTTCCGTAACGACGTGTTGCCACTGAAGGATGAGTTGTATAGACTCGCTCTTCGCATCACACTGAACTCAGCAGAGGCAGAGGACATCGTACAGGACACACTGATAAAGGTATGGGACAGACGCGAGAGCTGGCAGGAGATTGAATCCATAGAGGCTTTTAGCCTTACGATTTGTAAGAACCTCTCACTCGACAGGCTTAAAAAGAAAGATAATCAGCATGAGCTGTTAGAAGATAATACCTCAGACGTCCCGTTTACCACGTCAACTCCCTATGAGAAGATGATTCAGAAAGACAGGCTTGAACTGGTAAGAAAAATCATCGACTCGCTCCCCGTAAAGCAACGTAGCTGTATACAGCTGCGCGACTTTGAAGGGAAAGCATATAAAGAAATAGCTGATGTGCTTGATATTAGCGAGGAGCAAGTGAAGGTAAATATCTTCAGGGCACGTCAGACAATAAAACAGAAATATCAGCAATTAGATACCTATGGACTATAAATATATCGAACAACTGTTGGAGCGCTATTGGGAGTGCGAGACTTCTCTTGAGGAAGAGGAGATTCTTCGTGCGTTCTTTAGCCAAAAGGACGTGCCGGCACGCCTCCTTCCGTATCAGGGACTGTTCACCTATGAGCAGGAGATGAGGCGGACCAGTGTGCTTGGTGACGATTTCGACCAGAGGATTCTCGCGCTTACAGAGGGACAGGAGCCCGTAAAGGCGAAAGTCGTGACCATGCGTCAGAGGCTTGCTCCGTTGTTCAAGGCTGCTGCCATTGTCGCTATTGTGCTTACACTTGGCAACGCTATGCAGGTTCCTTTCAATGAGAATGAGGCGGCACAGCCTGCTACGGCAGAGGTTGATAAGCCTCAGGAGGGTCCTTCGGTGGCGAAGGCAGACTCGGCTAAGATTGACACGCTTAGCAAGGATGTTATCGTAAACGTCAATGTTGACGTAAACTGACAGCGGTCTTATTAATGTAGTAATTTCTATGCTTTCTCAAAATAAAATCATGTTTTAGTAAAACAATCTCGAAACTGTGAAGTTTCTATTCTCTCAAATTTTTCATAACATACTAACGTAGGAAGAACCGAGGCTCCCAAATACCTCGGTTCTTCATTTATATATATTGCGGACAAACGCTCTCAGTGCCGAAAGCTCTATCGCCTCATGCGTATTGCTAACTGGAATAGTGACGGGAGGAAGATACACATTGAGAATCCCAATCCCATGTACATCATGCGGTCGTCACCGTGGAAGAGATCAATGAGCTTTCCGTCGTTTAGCTCCGGCATGAGGTTGAACATGATGAAAGAGATGCTATTGTTTACCCAGTGCATGATGACTCCGGGGATGATGCTGTGTGTGCGGTAATACATCCATCCGAGAAGCAGTCCCATAAGAAAACCATGGATACCTTGTGCCAGGTTCATGTGGATAGCACCGAAGATGATGGCAGAGACGGTAATGGCAATCCAATGCTGACGCTGACTGAAAACATTCAGTAAAGTGCGTAGTATGGCACCCCTGAAGACTACTTCTTCCGCTAAAGGAGCCATAATTCCAATGGCAAAATATCCCCAAGGCTCTTTCATAATGCCTTCAAAAAGAGCCTCGGTATACTCTGGAATGTTTATCTGCATCTGTTCGTATATCCATTCTAAAGGAAGGACCGTTCCTATCGTGAGCAGGAAAGTCCATGTAAATACACCCCAAGGCTTTGAGGCGAGATAGTTTTTCGAAACAGGAGACCATCGTGCCATCGTAAATAGGATGATTGTCAGCAGACTGCTGATGATGTTTGTCAACACAGTAAGCTCACTGTACATTCCACTTGCCATTCTCATCACTACTTGTGTTATGGACAAATCGTTCATCTGCCCATAAATAAATGCTCCAATGAGCTCTATGATAATCTGCAACGTAAGGAAAACCGCTAAATAGAAAGCGACATTCATGATGTTTTTTGAAGTCTTACTCATCTTCTTGTTCTTGATTATAGAGATTCTTGATTATTTCTTTGTCCTTGTCTAACTGCTCTGCAAGTTGTTCCGGGGAGTCGAACTTGTATTCATTTCGGATGCGTTGACCAAAGGTTATCTGTATTTGCTGTCCATAAATGTCTTCACGGAAATCTATGATGTGTGTTTCCAGTGTTAACTCATGTCCGTTGAATGTGGGACGCATGCCGATGTTCATCATGCCTACCTTTTCCGCAATGGTACCAGGAAGACGTACTCTCACCGCATATACGCCAGGTGCTGGGATGAGCTGCTCCTTAGGCAAAACGTTAAGGTTCGCGGTAGGGTAGCCCATGCGGCGACCTTCTTGAAACCCTTTTACTACCAGACCTGTAATTGTATACGGATGACCAAGACATTGTCGTGCTGTCTTCATATCACCTCTCTCTATATATGTGCGTACTAAAGAAGAGCAAATGGCAGTATCCTTGCCGTCAAGATTCAGGAGGAACGGCTTTGCTTGTATAACCTCTATGCCGATCTGTTTCCCATAGCTCACATAATCCTCAAACGTTTCTGGGGTGGACTGCTGTCTGTGGCTGCTGTCCATTGACGATGTCTTATCTGAGCTCTGCCGCGGACGAATCTCTGGGCTTCGTTTCCCGAAATGATTGTCGTGTCCAATGATAAGTTTGCGGATATTCAACGTCCTATAGAGAACCTCTTCCATGAACACACGGGCTGTGATGCCGGCGGTATGGCTGTTAAAAGGCAATATTGCGCAGTTTTCAACGCCGCTACCTGACAGCAAGGAGAGCTTTGTGTCTGTGGCGGTAAGTAATCGTGGCTGATAATCTGGACGGAGCACCTGTAGAGGATGGCGGTCGAATGTCACAACCATAGACTCCATTCCTGAGCGTTGTGCTTCTTCGGATAATTGACGTAACAGGTATTGGTGCCCGAGGTGAACACCGTCAAACATTCCGATTGTTGCTACTTGCGGAATGTCGGAAAACTGTTGGATTGTGTCCGACAAAGAGCCTAATATAATCTTTTTCATATCAAAAAAGCACTCTGTTTTTAAAAAAGATGGTGCAAAAATACGCAAAATGTGTAAAAAACGCAAATTTTTACCATTTACATTTTACTTTTTCCATTTTTATTTATTACCTTTGCACCCACATTCATTTAAAGAATGTTGGACTTGTAGCTCAGTTGGTCAGAGCAACAGACTCATAATCTGGAGGTCCCAGGTTCAAGCCCTGGCTGGTCCACACTGAAAATCAAGCACTTACGAGTTTCTCGCAAGTGCTTTTTCTTTTGACGGTGACCTTCAAGTGACCTTTTTGAAACAAAAGTAACCTCGCGTGAGCTCCTGAAACGTAGAGAGATTTTTTGTGCGTTCAAGAAATGTTTTCGCAAAGACGAGGACGAAAACAGGGAGCCGAATGCACCAATGTTAATGGGTTGCTATATAAGTGGTGTGGAACCTGCCAATATTATATTATTATTAATGTGTAAGATTGAGAGAAAACGACGTGCATCGCACCATAAAGTGAACAAAATTCACTAAAATTACTCGATTTAGTAACTTTTAAGGTGAATCAGACCTATGGTCTGAGATAATTTGAGTAACTTTGTGGGCGAATAACAAACATATTGCAATGGCAAGTAACAAAGACCTCAATCGCCTGAAGGTGATACTGGCAGAGAAAAAGAAGTCCAATCTTTGGCTGTCAAAACAGTTAGGATGTGCGCCAACTACAGTGTCTAAGTGGTGTACCAACTCGTCACAACCTCCGTTGGAGTCGTTGATGAAGATAACGAGACTTCTTGATGTGGAACTTAATGATCTCGTCAGGTTTGAGGAATTAGATAAGAAGGAAGAATAGCATGTTTAAAGTAATATGGGATAATAATTATAACGGGGTTCGCCTCACCATGTCATCGAAGGGAGATGCGCTTAACGTGTCGCCCAGACCTGTCTTTTGGGAAGAGTTGGACTTGCTTGGGCTCAACAAGAAGGGCTGGATATACCCTCATGTTGAGGAACCTTTACTTTGGGCTTGCGACCGCCGCTATTTTTATAAAGGGCAGTTGGTACTTGAAGTAAAAGGAGGCAATGTATTCGATGCTCCCACGGTTATACAGCAGGAAGGTTATGAATCTCTTGTACTCGAACCAGTTGACATGAACCGCCTCCGTTCGCGGAACGAGGACACCATGTTCATCATTGAGCATGAAGCGATGGATTTTATAAACCAGACTTATAGGAGATATAAAAATATTCGTGAAGTTTCTGAAAAGAATCCTGACCTCGACTTTCAAAAGCTTGCAAGTAATCTCGAAAGGCAAACGAAAGAGGAACATGTTGTAGTAAAGGAGGATTGCGACAGTTTCGATGTTATGCCGCTCAGTAAAGCTGAGGAACTAGGAAAGGCTCCAATTTTAAATAGCGACATAGAAATGTATGTTGCCTCTTTTTCTGGAGGGAAAGATTCTCAGGTCGTATTAGACTTGGTTACCCGTGTAATACCAAGTGAAGACATTATAGTCATCTATTCAGATACTGGATATGAACTACCTTCATCACTTAGTCTTTACAAGGATGTTGAGAATTTCTACACTGAGAAATATCCGAATATAAAGTTCTTACTTGCGAAAAATCATGATGAAGTCTTGAACTATTGGGACAAAATGGGGTCGCCCAGCAATGTTCATAGATGGTGTTGTGGAGTTATGAAAACAGCACCACTATACAAAATGTTGAAAGAAATTTCAGCGCTAAAAAGACAACCCCATGTTCTATCATTTATAGGAACACGTGCTGAAGAAAGCTTGCGGCGTTCAACATATTCGAAGGTCGCAAAAGATGCGAAACACACTAATGTTCTAAACGTAAGTCCCATATTAGAATGGAATACAACTGAAGTTTGGCTTTATCTATTTATAAATAATCTACCCATCAATCCTGCTTATAGAAGCGGATTGGGAAGAGTTGGTTGTGTCATATGTCCTTTTGGATCAGACTGGAATGATTATCTTTGTAATCATATTTTTCCTAACACAGCAAAGCCCTTCCTTGACAAAATCCGCGATTTGGTAAAAAAAGGAGGAGTGAAAGATGTAGAAAACTATATCAAGAGTGGCTACTGGAAAATACGCGCTGGAGGAAAAGGGTATGAGACGAAATCTAAAATAAGTATAATAAGCAATCCCCAGTCAGCAGATTTCAAGGCACTAATAACTTACCCCAAAGAGAACATATTTGAGTGGTTGAAGGTATTAGGAGAATCTACATGGAGTATAGAAGGAAGCAATGTTCATAATGGACAGATTAAATACAGAAATGAAATAATATCATTACGTTTGACATTTGACGAGACAAACAATACAATTCTCGTGGAAGCGTTTAACGTTGGCAATAATCCGTTCTTTATTAGCCACCTCCGACGTATTTTGAATAAAACTACATATTGTGTCCACTGCGAGCTTTGCGAAGTAGAATGTCCAACAGGGGCATTATCTGTAGTCCCAATCGTCAAAATTGATAATAGTAAGTGTGTAAAATGCCGAAAATGCTTAGATTTCAAGGATGACGGTTGTATTTCAGCAAACTCATTAAAACAATCAGAAGGAATAAAAATGGTATCACAAAAAGACAAGAAAACGACCATAAACCGATATAACAATTTCGGGTTTCGTGAAAAATGGCTGCAGTTCTACTTGGAGCACACTGCATCGTTTTTTGAGAATGATGAACATGGCATTAACAAAGACAACCAAATGAATCCATTCCTAAATTGGATGCGTGATTCGGATATTCTCAAACCTGATTCTAAAGACATAACTGAAATTGGCAAGTTGTTCGCTGATAACTATAATTCGAAGAAGGACCAAATATGGGAACTTATTTGGATAAACTTGACCTGCAATTCTGAAATCTGTTATTGGTTTGCTGCCAATATAAATTATGGTAGGGTTTACCCGAAGACAGAAGTGGAAGCTCTTCTTGAAACGACCCTTCCTGAGTATGGCAACTCTGTCAGGAAAAATGCCTTGGGAGCACTTCAAAACGCATTTGTATCATCACCATTAGGTGATAAAATTACTGTTGGAGTAATATCAAAAGAAAACAACAAGCCAGTTTTTAGCAGAATACCATTCAATGAAATCTCTCTCGTTACAGTTGCTTATTCGCTTTATCGCTATGCAGAACGGCAAAAGCGATATTCTTTGACAGTATCGGAGTTCTATGATGAAAACCAGCGCGAAGGAATTTACCGCCAGTTCGGTATTAGCAAGGATACCTTAGCTCGACTTTTACTTTCTCTGCAAGAGGAAAACAATCATGTGCTTCGTGCAGAGTTGAACATGGGACTTGATAATATCATCCTTCGTGATGACCTGAAAGCCCTTGACATTCTAAAGTTGATGCTATAAAAACACAGACTATTATGAGTACAAGATATTCCGATTATATAAAGATACAGGACTTCCTTCCAGTATATGACATGATGGATGAAAAGCCAAATATGTGGCGTACGTTCATCCCAACAAAACAGTTTAGTGACTTACTGCAACGTAGCATCACGGCAATCACTTCTACTGAAATAAGCAAACGTCGCTCAATGTGGGTACGAGGCACTTTCGGTACGGGTAAGAGCCATGCCAGTAGTGTGATTAGGCATCTGCTGTGCGACCCCATAGATGAGGTGATGTCTTACATCCAGAATATCCCCAATGAGGCAACACGAGCACAGCTCACGGCTATCCGTAAGGAAAAGCGTTATTTCCCCGTGATTCTGAAAGGCGTGGAGGGTGCATACAACATCCCTCGTTTCTCGCTCTCAATCCAGAAGCAGACGAAGCTTGCACTGGCAGCTGCTGGTCATAGCGACATCGTTGTTCGTTCCGATTTTGACAAAGCACTAAGATGGGTTGAAGGGCATAAGACTCGTATCCCAGAACTGCTTGAATTGAGCGACGAGCTTTCTTCAGAAGCGCCAACTTATGATAAGCTAATGGCAAAACTGGAGGCCAACGACATCGACGTATTCCTCCACTTGGAAGAAGTTCTTGCCGCAGACGATACATATCTGGCGAGCGATAGTATCAGTGATTGGTTGGTGGAAATGGAAAAAGCCATTGAAGAGGCAGGTATTGCCGATGGACTTATCATTTTCTGGGACGAGTTTACCAGTGTGATGGACACGCTGAAAAGTGACCGAATCAATGTACTCCAGAACATTGCTGAGAAGTCACAAAGCAACAATGTATTCCTCTATCTTATTTCCCATCGTACTGAAAGCACAAGTTTTGATGCCAAAGGTAAGGACATATCCAAGATGAGCGACCGTTACGATAGCGTGGACTATCAAATGGACGAAATCTCCACCTATCTCATATTACGTCATACTTTTAGTATTCCTGACGAGACAAAACTGACAGTATCAACATGGGGAATTAAAAATAGAATAGACAAGTCGCTATACGATTACCTATGTGAAAGCAATTCCACAGAAGAAAAGGAACACATACAAAACCTCTTTCCTCTGCATCCGTACACAGCATTCCTGTGCTCAAAGATATCCAACATCATGGGTTCTGCCAACAGAAGTGTACTGAGATTTATGAACGATGGGCAGAATGGCTTCAAACAGTTCATAGATGACCCTATCAATTATGAACAGAAGATGATGCTCACGGCTGACTGGCTTTGGGATTTCTTCTACTCGGAGTTTATCAACGAACCGTTATGTACGGCATTCACAAATGTCTATACATCTCATCTTGCAAGAGTGAGTGGCATGAGTGATGACCATGTTCGTGTGTTTAAGGTAATCTTGCTTCTGAATGCATTAAGTGTGAAGTTTAAGAGTTCTCCAGAGAAATACGTCCCCAACGACAAGAACCTGAATTACATTTTCTCCGGCGATCGATGCGCAGAGAAGATGGGAAGCATACTCAACTGGCTCGACGAGAGTAAAATCATAGCCCGCGACATCTTTGGAGAGTTCAAGATTTCCGTTTCTTCATACAACCCCGAGCAGATAGCAAAGGAGAAAACTGCCGTAGCCAGCAATTTCAAAACAGCCGTCGATTACTTAAAGTATAGTAGCGAAAGTAAATCGGAAATAGAAAAGACTTTTCTCGTCGGAGAGCGACTAATGCGCAAGTGCGAACCACAGTTCTATGCTTGTGAGGAATCTGAAGCGGTGTTGCGCAGTAAACTAAATAAGTACACGCGCGAAAAGCCTAACTATCTTCATGTGGCCCTCTTCTTCTCTATCACAGATGAAGCACGTGATATGATGGAGAACCGCGTGAAGATGTTCTCTGAGGAATTTGAGGAGACGATATTTGTTATACCAGCAGAGGTTTTTAGTCCCACATCGCAAAATCAGTTTATTGATGCCGTTGCACAGGCTAATGTAAGCCGTTCTCACTTCAACACAGACGATGCAAGTCAGTTTGAAAACGCAGCCAAGCAATATGTAGTTAAGTGGAAGAACCGCCTAAATGGTGGGACGTTTGCCTTATATTTCAACGGCACACGACACAGTGACGGGATATTCAGCAATATATATAATGTCATTAACAAGAAGTTCAGCGTACAGGTGTTCCCTCACGGAATGGAAAGCGTTAAGGCGTTCCATAGCGAGTCGATGACTTTCTTTGCAAACAAGAATTTCAAAGCTCTGTCACTCCAGATGTTACAAAAACGTACTCGCGATGATATGTTGACCATTGGTGGCAATGTTCGTCCTGCACGTCACATTTTCATGGAAGGAGAGAACAACCTTGTCACTGATACTTGCGAACTTACAACAGCTGCGCAGCAAGGCGATTCTTGGCTTAACGAAATGAGCAAGGAAGTTGATTTGCTGATTGCGGCTGCCAAAAAGAAATATGCTGACCGCTTTTCTTTGAGTGACATACTCGCTCCGTTGATGCGTCCACCATACGGATTGTTTGCTAATCCAGCCAACTATGCCATTCTTGGTTACACGCTACGTAAGCATAAGGATGACTTGTTTAACCCCAGTACATCTCAGCCCGTTGGTGACGAAAAGCTCAATGACATGATTGAGATACTGCTGAAGATGTGGGACAACGGTACCAGCGAAACCAGCAACAAATTACTATTACGCTTTGGTTCTGTGGAAGAGAGAAACCTAACAAGCATACTTGGTGAGGTGTTCAATCTTAGCATAGTCAAGGGTGTTAGTATGAGTGACCTGAAGAGTCTTACATATGCTAAGTGGAGTATCACAGAGTTCTGTAAGCAAATAGCGAAATATCCACTTTGGTCACTACTATATTGCAAAAAGATTGAAGAAAATGACAACTGCAAGAAAGCTATCAGCGATCTTATCAGCCTATTCAATCAAGACAGTTACAAACTTGCCAAGATCAAAGAGCTGCTGCGAGACATAAAAGCCGACCAAATTGATTTATACAAGCTTCTGACTAACTCGGAAAACTATCGCGAAGGATTTGTTAATTTCATCAACGCCATAGAAAATGTGGAGCTGAAGCCTGAATGGTGGGATGAACTAGAAGAAGAGCTGTCACATCTGCAATCAGAGATTGCTTTCCGAAGAGAAGAGGATGTAAAGTCATGTGTGATGTCCTTCTATATCAACAAGATTAAAGCACCCACTCCATCGCCTGTGATTCCACCTGTCACTCCACCTAATGGTGGGAAAACTCCTGTCGTTCCTCCTATGCCAATTCCTGCAGAAGACGAAATTCGCAAAGCACGAAATCTTGTGAAGGAACAGAACATGCCAAGCATGATGTGGAAGCAGTTTGTGCTGGAGATAATAGACGAACATCCTGAAATATCACAGTTCATTTCAACTTACCTTGGTAGCTAAGCATATGGATACGTCAGAGAAGATAAAGGTGTTCAAGTCCTTTGAGGAATTAACTCAAGAGATAATACGCGACAAAGAGTCACATGATATGCTGGCTCAACGTTATGCGGTACGTTTCATCATGCTCAATAACTTCAATGAGTTTAAGGAGCTCGCTAAGTTTATGGCCAATATCGGCATACAGAGCCTTGACTTGGAGAATTTGATTGACGATGGCGAAGATGACACATGGATAACGAAGGACATGTTGAAAAATGCCATTAAAGCATGTACTGTTCCGACGTTTGTGACCCCCTTCTCTGAGGTGGCCCGCTTCTATAATGATGAGGATTTCCGTGGGTTCTTCAATGAAATCATATTATTGGAGGATATACACCATCCGACCAAGCGTATATACATACCGCTTATAGGCTTGCAAAATCGCTTCACCGATTTTCTCAACCACTTTGCTCGCTTACAGGAGAGCGCACCTATTTGGCGATATGATGCAGAGCCCCAATCTGTAGAAGTATTCTTTGCAAAGTACAAGGATTTCCATTTACCGAAAGAGACAGTCCAATGCCAACTCGACACATTATGTGATTGGCTAAAGTTCTGGAAGAAACAAGCTCCGCAAGAGAGGATTGTTTGTACATCAAAACCGATTGCAGCAAAATTCAAGTACTCTAAGCCCGATAATATCTTCAACTTCACTCGGATTGCCAATGCTTACGAGTTTATGACTCAATTTCTGGATATCCAGTTCCCATTCCAATATGCAGAAGAGGAGAAAACTTACTGGGAGGAACTGCTTAGTCATCTCGACAAGGGAAAACTTGATAGTTTTTCTTATGAGTCATTTGTTCGCACTTCATTTAACAAAGTAAAATTTGAAGCATCTGATGTTATTGACGAATGGACTGACATCACCAATACAGAATATGACCGATGGCTTCTGAAGAACTATGTGTTGCACACGGGGTTCGCAGAGCAATATCCATACATCTGTATGTGTATGGAAACGACAACAACACTGACAGACTACTATCAGTTGTGTAATATGATTGCTACACGCATACTTTATAATGATATTCCAGTAAACACAAAAGCGGAGTATGCGGAAGAACGTAGGAAGATTATTGTTGATGATAGAATAGTATTTGAATCTGTCATTTCTGATGATGCCTAAATTCCGCAGCACTTTAGTTTAACATTCTTTATAAGCACCTGAGCAACAAAAAGTTGCCCAGGATTTGGCCATGTCAGAAATTTCACTTATCTTAGTGCTGCAATTCAAAACAAGCAAATTCATCAATGACATGGCAAAGGTACAACAAAAATCTGAGAAAATCACCGCTTTTGGCGGAATATTTTTCGTTTTGGACAAATTCGACTTA
>FLNX01002710.1_pt1 | contig 56710 bp, 44 predicted proteins | sample 1140341 | NCBI WGS metagenome assembly FLNX01 (sample SAMEA3878208, study PRJEB12797) | bioreactor metagenome | biome: Moose rumen | place: Sweden | collected 2011-10
ATTCTGTAATTTGTTGGCAGATAGTGTATTGCGGAACCCGCTTGCGTGGCATGGTCCTGGTTGTTAATTGTTTCTTTTGCAAAGGTAATACATTTCCATCAAAAAAGCAAGTTTTCAGGAAATTATTTCTTCATTTTGTTTGCATTTGCGCTTTGTGGCAAAACGGAGTATGCCTTTTGGTGTACGCCTTTGACGGCACGGCCGCTGGGGTCGTTCATGCCGAGGAAGGCGGCATCCCACTGGAGGGCGACGGCAGTGGAGCAGGCTACGCTGGCCTCTGAGGGCACGCTGCGGGCGGCTGAGTCACTGGGGAAGTGTTCGGCAAAGATGCTGCGATAGTAGTATTCCTCCTTGTTCTTCGGCGGATTGACGGGGAAACGCTCGGCGGCATGGGCCATCTGTTCGTCGGTGACAGCCTGCGAGGTGATGTCTTTCAGTGTGTCAATCCACGAGTAGCCGACACCGTCGGAGAACTGCTCCTTCTGCCGCCAGGCCACTTCGCCAGGCAGCAGGTCGGCAAAGGCTTCGCGTACTATTTTTTTCTCGATGACGGTGCCGGGGCACATCTTCGCTTCGGGATTTGTACGCATGGCCACATCGAGAAACTCCTTGTCGAGGAAGGGCACGCGGCCTTCTACGCCCCATGCCGAGAGGCTCTTGTTGGCGCGCAGACAGTCGTAGAGGTGGAGTTTCCCTAACTTGCGCACCGTCTCTTCGTGGAAGTCACGGGCCGACGGAGCCTTGTGGAAGTAGAGGTAGCCGCCGAATATCTCGTCGGCACCTTCGCCCGAGAGTACCATCTTGATGCCCATCGACTTGATGACGCGTGCCAGCAGGTACATGGGCGTGGAGGCTCGGACGGTGGTGACATCGTAGGTCTCAATGTAGTAGATGACGTCGCGGATGGCATCGAGACCTTCCTGAATGGTGTAGTTGATTTCGTGGTGGACGGTACCGATGTGGTCGGCCACGAGTCGGGCTTTGGCTAAGTCGGGGGCACCCTTCAGTCCTACGGCGAAGGAGTGTAGCCGTGGCCAGTAGGCACGCGTACGGCTGTCGTCCTCAATGCGGTGCTCCGAGAACTTCTCGGCGAGGGCGGAGATGATGCTGCTGTCGAGTCCGCCGGAGAGCAGCACGCCGTAAGGCACGTCGGACATCAGCTGGCGGCGGACGGCGGTGGTGAGAGCGTCGCGGATGGTCCCGGCGCTGGCGGGGTTGTCTTTCACGGCGTCGAAGTCGAACCAGTCGCGGCGATAATATCTTTTTAATGAAGATTCTTCACTCCATAGGTAGTGGCCGGGCAGGAAGGGCTCGTAGTGTTCGCACTGTCCTTCGAGGGCTTTCAGCTCTGAGGCGACATAGACGGTGCCGTCGCTGTCGTAACCAATATAAAGAGGTATGACGCCGATGGGGTCGCGGGCTATGAGAAACTCATTGCGCTCCTCGTCGTAGAGTACAAAGGCGAAGATGCCGCTGAGCTGCTCTAACAGGGAACCCACCCCTAACCCCTCCCCAAGGGAGGGGGACTGCTGGCGCTTTTCCTCAAGGGAGGGGGACTGCTGGCGCCACTTGCGATAGAGTGCCAGGATAACCTCGCAGTCGCTGCCCGTCTGAAATTCGTACTGCCCTGCTTGTTGGCGACGGATTTCCTGATGGTTATAGATTTCACCGTTGACGGCCAGCACCTGCTTTCGGTCAGGGCTGTAGAGGGGCTGCCCACCCGACTCAGGGTCAACGATGCTCAGCCGTTCATGGGCCAGGATGGCAGAGCCACCGCAAAAGATTCCACTCCAGTCAGGTCCGCGGTGACGGATTTTCTGACTCATTCGTAATGCTTTCTGACGCAGTTCCGGCGTCTGCTTCTTCGCGTTTAATATTGCTACTATTCCACACATAACTTTTATTTTCGATTTACGATTAAACTTAGAGGTAAGAGAGGTAAAGATAATTGGTCTGGGCAGGGTATTCTGCTGCGAGGGTGTCTATCTGGTTGATCAAAGGCACTACATTCAACTCTTTTCGCCACTGGCGGATGGTGAGGCCTGCCTGCTCCATATTCATGTAGTTTTCCAGTCCTACGGCACGGCCTATCTGGAAGTCGGAGAACCCATAGGCCTTAGCCTCACGCAGCAGTTGGACGAACGCTGGTGCTTCAAGATATTCCAACAGTTCTAACGGTTCCATGAATGCTGTCATTTCTGCTAATTGGCTGAACTCCTGCAATTGGCGGTCAATCTCGACAATGTGCTTCAGCTTTTGCAGGAACCAGCGGTCAATCATTGTCTGTTGGTGAATTTGTTCAACGGTATAGCCCATCTTCAGAGCCTTTGACACCACAAAGATACGCATGTCGGTGGGCTCATGTAGTGATTTGGCTATGTCTTTGATGATGATTTCATGATTTTCCACGAATCCGTGCATGCCCTGACCTATCATGCGAAGTCCTTTCTGCAACCCTTCTTCAAAAGTGCGGCCGACGGCCATCACCTCGCCAACACTCTTCATGGACGACCCGAGTTCGCGCTTCACCCCGTGAAACTTGGTCAGGTCCCAACGGGGAATCTTGACGACCACATAGTCGAGGGCCAGCTCAAAGAATGCTGAGGTGGTCTTGGTGACGCTGTTCTTCAGTTCGAAGAGTCCATAGCCCAAACCTAACTTGGCAGCAACAAAGGCCAGGGGATAGCCGGTTGCCTTACTGGCCAATGCCGACGAACGGCTGAGGCGGGCATTGACCTCGATGACGCGGTAGTCCTCGCTGTTGGGGTCGAGGGCATACTGCACGTTGCATTCGCCTACGATGCCTATGTGGCGGATAATCTTGATGGCCAGCGCACGCAGTTTGTGGTACTCACTATTTGTGAGCGTCTGCGATGGAGCCACCACTATAGACTCGCCGGTATGAATGCCCAGCGGGTCGAAGTTCTCCATGTTGCACACGGTGATGCAGTTATCGTAACGGTCGCGCACCACCTCGTATTCTATCTCCTTCCACCCTCTGAGCGACTTTTCCACTAACACCTGTGGCGAAAACGAGAAAGCTTCTTCGGCCTGTGCCAGCAGTTCGCTTTCATTGTCACAGAAACCGCTGCCAAGACCTCCCAGGGCATAGGCTGCCCTCAAAATAACGGGGAAACCTAATTCGAGGGCTGCCTGTTGCACCTCTTCAACACTCTCGCAGGCATGGCTCTTGATGGTCTTCACGTCAATCTCGTCAAGCCGTTGGACGAAGAGGTCGCGGTCTTCCGTGTCGATGATGGCCTGCACAGGGGTGCCCAGCACCTGAACGCCATATTTCTCCAGTACCCCGCGCTTATAGAGCTCCACACCACAGTTCAAGGCCGTTTGTCCGCCAAACGAGAGCAGGATGCCATCGGGACGCTCCTTTTCAATGACGCGCTCCACGAACTCGGGCGTCACCGGTTGGAAATACACGGTGTCAGCAACGTCCTTCGATGTCTGGACGGTTGCAATGTTCGGATTGATGAGCACGGAGTGAATGCCCTCTTCTTTCAAGGCCTTCAGCGCCTGTGCACCGCTATAGTCGAACTCGCCGGCCTGACCGATTTTTAATGCACCGCTGCCAAGAAGGAGCACCTTTGAAGTACCCACAAGACCAACCCCCGAGAGACCCACCCCCTGCCCCTCCCTGTGAGGGAGGGGAGTAGATAGTTCTGCTGCAGAGTCCTCGTCTTGAGGGTAACCACTCCCCATTCCCGAGCAGAGCTCGCCTACCCGTTGCCTTTCCCTTATAGGGAGGGGCAGGGGGTGGGTCTGCTGGGTGAGGCTTCTGACAAATTCATCAAACAGCCACTCGGTATCTGTGGGACCACTACAGGCTTCGGGATGAAACTGGGCCGAGAACCAGGGGCGCGTCTTGTGGCGAATACCTTCGTTCGAGCCGTCGTTCATGTTCACGAAGAGCGGTTCCCAGTCAGTGGGCAGCGTTGAATCGTCAACGGCATAGCCGTGGTTCTGTGAGGTGATGTAGCACCTGTTTGTACCCACCTGCTGCACAGGCTGGTTGTGTGAGCGGTGACCATATTTCAACTTGTAGGTCCTGGCACCGGCAGCACGGGCCAGCAGCTGGTTGCCAAGGCAGATGCCCATGCACGGCCGTACGTTGTTACCCAGGAGGAACGTGCGGATATGTTCAACGGTCTTGCCGCATTGTTCAGGGTCACCAGGACCATTAGCCAAGAACAGTCCGTCGAACTCTAACGTGTTGAAGTCATAATCCCAAGGCACACGCACTACCTCGACACCTCGTTTTGTCAGGCAGCGAATGATGTTGGCCTTCACGCCACAGTCAACAAGAACGACACGTTTCCCGCCCCCTTTGTTATAGGTAATCGTCTTTTTGCATGAAACCTTCTCCACCCAATTTACGCTGCCGTAGTCCTCCTGTTCCGTATGCTGCGACACCGTCGCAGCTCCATCAATGACGACACGTCCCGTCATTACGCCATGCTCACGGAGCAACTGGGTCAGCCGTCGGGTGTCAATACCAGTAATGGCAGGTACCTTCTCGCGTTTCAGCCACGTTGCTAACGACTCACGGGCGTTCCAGTGGGAATACTGCTCGCTATAGTCAGCCACAACGAGCGCCTTCACATGGATGCGCTCACTCTCCAGCAGCCGTGGAAGACCGTCGTCACCCAACCCTATATCCGGTACGCCGTAGTTGCCTATCAGCGGATAGGTACTCACCAGTATCTGCCCTGCATAGCTGGGGTCGGTCAGACTCTCCGGATAGCCGGTCATGGCCGTGTTGAACACTACCTCGCCCACCGTGTCTGCTTCATAGCCAAACAACCTGCCGCAGAACTCCGTACCGTCTTCGAGTATTAGTCTTGCTTCTCTCATAATTGATATCTTAACTCTTTTTCTACATAGTTGATAAAGGCCTCGTTACAGAGGCGTGTGCCACCTGGCGTGGGGTAATGTCCGGTGAAGTACCAGTCACCCGGATGGTCGGGACAGGCTGCATGCAAGCCGTCAATGCTTTGGAACACCAGCTTTATGGGAGCCTCCATGCCTTCCGGGCGAAGCATGTCAACAATTTTACGGTTGATTTCCTCAACGGTGAAGGGCTCGTAGATGGCACGTACATGATTGGTTACCTTGGACTCCGTCTTGCATTTCCGATAAGTGTCTGCCAACAGTTGCTGCATGCCTCGCTCCATGATGAGTGCAACGGCAGCGCGAAAGGCACAAAGCTCTTCCAGCCGCGACATGTCAATGCCGTAGTAGTCGGGGTAGCGAATCTGCGGTGAACTCGACACCATGACAATCTTCCGGGGATGCAGGCGGTCGAGAATCTTGAAGATGCTTTCCCTGAGTGTGGTGCCCCGGACGATGCTGTCGTCGATGATGACGAGATTGTCCTCATGAGGTCGCAGCGACCCGTAGCTGATGTCATAGACGTGGGCGGCCAGGTCGTTGCGTTCGCTGTTGTCGGCAATGAAGGTGCGCAACTTGATGTCCTTCCACACCACCTTCTCCGTCCGCACATGAAAGCCCTGCTGGCGGAAACCGTCTGTCATGCCGTAATAGGCTACCTCGGCGGTGTTGGGGATGTAGGAGAATACCGTGTTGGCCGCGTCGCCGTCAATGGCCTTTAGGATGATTGGCGTCAGTTGTTCGCCCAACCGCTTGCGCTCCTGATAGATGTCGCGGTCTGAGCCCCGGCTGAAGTAGATGCGTTCGAAACTGCAGGCACTGAACTGCCGGGCAGGCATGATTTGCTCCAGATGGCTCTTACCACTCCTGCGCACGATGAGTGCCTGACCAGGCTTCAGTTCGTGTATGTCGTCTGTCTTAAGATTGAAGGTTGTCTGCAGCACTGGCCGTTCGCTGGCCACAGCCACCATCTCGTCGTCATGATAGTAGAACGCAGGGCGGATGCCCCAGGGGTCACGTACGGTGAACATCTCGCCGGAGCCCGTGAGTCCGCACATCACGTAGCCGCCGTCGTAGTGCTGCATCGTGGTCTTCAGCACGTTACCCATCTCTACGTGGTCGTCAATATAGCTCGTAATGTCAAGCCCTTCAAGTCCCTTGGCCTTAGCCGCTACGAAAAGGCGTTCTACCTCGCGGTCCAGTCGGTGCCCCATCAACTCGAGTGTGATATAGGAATCGCCATTGACACGGGGCGACTGGCCTTGGGCGGTCAAGAGCTCAAAGACCTCGTTGATGTTGGTCATGTTGAAGTTACCGCACAGGCAGAGGTTCTTGGCCCGCCAGTTGTTGCGGCGCAGGAAGGGGTGAACGAAGGTCAGTCCGCTTTTGCCCGTCGTGGAGTAGCGCAAGTGTCCCATCAGCAGTTCGCCTGCCATCTCCTCCGTCACACGACTGAACACCTCCGTGATGGCATCCTTCCCTTCTGCCTTTTCGCGGAACATATATTCCGTCCCGGGCTTCTTGTTCAGGCTTACCGACGCGATACCGGCACCCTCCTGTCCGCGGTTGTGCTGCTTCTCCATCATCAGGTAGAGCTTGTTAAAGCCGTATGCCCACGAGCCATACTTCTGCTCGTAGTACGACAGCGGTTTCAACAGGCGGATCATTGCCACGCCACACTCATGTTTCAGTTGCTCCATATAGTAATAACCTCTTTACTACGAATTACACGAATTTTACAAATTAGTGCTCAATAATCCGTTTAATTCGTCAAATTCGTAGTCGTTACACATTCTTTGATAAAGTCCATAAACAGCGGGTGCGGGTGCAGCACCGTCGATGAGTATTCCGGGTGGAACTGGGTGCCGATGTACCAGCGTTTGTTGGGTATCTCGACAATCTCCACCAGATTGGCGGCTGGGTTAATGCCCACACACTGCATGCCTGCGGCCTCGTATTCCTCCTTATATAAATTATTAAACTCGTAGCGGTGACGGTGCCTCTCGCTTATAAGGGTCTTCTCCCCATAAGCCTCATAGACGCGGCTGCCTTTCTGAAGTTCGCACTCGTAGGCGCCCAGTCGCATGGTGCCGCCCATGTTAGTAACCGTTTTCTGCTCCTCCATGAGGTCTATGACGGGATGAGTCGTGCTGTCAGACATCTCACGGCTGTTAGCATCCTGATAGCCTAAGACATTCCTCGCAAACTCAATGACCATCATCTGCATACCGAGGCAGATGCCGAAGGTGGGAATATCGTGTGTGCGTCCGTATTCAGCAGCGAGAATCTTGCCCTCGGTGCCGCGCTGGCCAAAACCCGGACAGATGATGATGCCTGCCATGTCGCCTAACAGTGTGGCGACGTTTTCTGCTGTCACGTCCTCGCTGTTGACGAAATGGATTCTGGTCTTTACGTCGTTATAGATACCTGCAAGGTTCAGGCTCTCGCGGATGCTCTTGTATGCATCCTGCAGGGCGTATTTACCCACCAGTCCGATGTGTACCTCACGCGTTGCCTTGCGCTGTTTGTCAAGAAAAGCGTACCAGGAGGAAAAAGCCCCCTCTACGTCCCTGGCCCCCGATGCCGTTTTCTTTAGGATGGCTGCATCGAGTCCTTGCTGCTGCATGCTTACGGGAACTTCATAGATGCTGGGCATGTCCTCACTCTGTACGACACAATCCAGATCGACATTACAGAACGATGCCACTTTTTGGCGTACACCGTCATCGAGGTGACGCTCGGTACGCAGCACGAGAATGTCAGGCTGTATGCCCATTGACTGCAATTCCTTCACCGAGTGTTGGGTGGGCTTCGTCTTCAGCTCGTCAGCGGCTTTCAGATACGGCACGTAGGTCAGGTGTACGCAGACGGCATTGCGCCCCAACTGCCAGCGCAGCTGTCGGATGGCCTCCATAAACGGTGCACTCTCAATGTCACCGATAGTGCCGCCTACCTCGGTAATGACAAAGTCAAGTTCTTCGTCAGAACGCTCTCGCAGCATCCGTCGCTTAATCTCGTCCGTAATGTGGGGCACCACCTGAATGGTCTTGCCCAGATAGTCACCGCGTCGCTCGCGCTCAATGACGGTTTGGTAGATGCGGCCTGTGGTGATGCTGTTGTTGCGGGTGGTGCGGATGCCCGTAAACCGTTCGTAGTGCCCCAGGTCGAGGTCGGTTTCGAAACCGTCCTCCGTCACGTAGCACTCGCCGTGTTCGTAAGGGTTCAGCGTCCCCGGATCGATATTGATGTAGGGGTCGAACTTCTGAATGGTCACCTTGTAGCCGCGTGCCTGCAGCAGTTTACCGATGCTGGCGGAGATGATGCCCTTTCCTAACGAGGAAACCACGCCGCCTGTGACGAAAATGTACTTTGTTTGCATATATGATAGTTTATTTGACTCTTACATTACAAACCCTCTCTCCCGCCTACATGCGGAAGAGAGGGGGGTACCTGGCGAAGATTAAGGTTGCAGCGTAAAACCGAAAACCAGGTGGGCTTTTTGCGAACAGGGATTGCCTGTAACCTGTGCGAAGATGGGGACGGAGAACGAGTCGGTCACCCGGATGTCCTTGGTCGCTCGTAGAGACAGGTTGGTGACAGCGAAGCCTGTAGTTCCGTAGGATGTGGTAGCGAAAGGGACGGCACCAGCCGTAGCAGTCCAGTCTATGGCGGAAAGTTTAAATGGGACATTTACCTCAAAATAGCTGCTGTATGCGCGCTTGCCGTCCTTGTTAATTCCATCATTACCAGCGAAATTGGTGTACCATTGCAAGGCTGCAGGGCCGAAGTCATAGCCGATGTTAGCCTCAAACACATGATTGGTGCCGTGGGCGTTGTACTTGAAGTAGCGGCTGTCAGGATCGAGGCCCTCGCTGAACCAGTAGTCGGTCACGCCGATGTTGAATCCGCTGATGGAGTAAGTGAGTGTCAGGTCGAACTCCTTTACATCGTCATTGTTGGATAGTCCGTAACTGCCCCAGGCTGTCAGCGACAAACCTTTATAGCCCACACCGAGGGTCGGCTGTACGGCTACATCACCCAACTTCTGCCCACGCCAGATATACTCATTGACAAAGTCACCCTTGATGGTTGTCTCCACACTTTCCTGTGCAAGGGCGGTGCCACTCAGCACCAAGCCCAATGCAAATAAAACAATCTTTTTCATACGCTTTTTTTTAATACTACGAATTTCACGAATTTCACGAATTAATTTTATTTCGCGTAGCAATTCGTTTAATTCGTATAATTCGTAGTCGTTTATAAATTAGTTGTAGCAACTCTCTCCATGTTCGTAGATGTCCAGTCCTTCTTCTTCGATGCGACTATCGACGCGCAGGCCATGCAATTTCTTGATGCCGTAGAACAGGACGAAGCCGCACAGGGCTGCCCAGAGGTCGATGCAAAGGATGCCGAAGCATTCTGCCCCGAAGAATCCCCAGCCGTGACCGTAGAAGGCACCGCTTGACGTAGATAGCAGTCCTGTCATCAGTGTGCCGAGGATACCACAGACACCGTGCACTGACGAAGCACCCACGGGGTCGTCGATATGCAGACGATGGTCGATGAACTCAATGGCATAGACGAGTACCACGCCACAAACAAGTCCGATGACAACGGCACCGAGTGGCGACACCAGGTCACAGCCGGCAGTGATGCCCACCAATCCGGCCAGCACACCGTTGAGCGTCAAAGAGAGTGAGGGCTTGCCGTACTTCATCCATGTGACGAACATGGTGGCCGTGCCGCCTGCCACGGCAGCAAGGTTGGTGGTCAGGAAGACGTGGCTGATGGCGATGCGGTTTACCTCGCCCGAGGCGGCAAGTTGCGAACCGGGGTTGAAGCCGAACCAGCCCATCCAAAGAATAAAGACGCCTAAGGAGGCCAGCGTCAGATTGTGGCCGGGGATGGCACGGCTCTTGCCGTCACTGCTGTACTTGCCGATGCGTGGACCGAGTGCCATTGCGCCAATCAGTGCCAGCACACCGCCCACTGAGTGTACGATGGCTGAACCCGCAAAGTCGTGGAACACGTCGCCGAAGGTCTGCATCATAAAACCGTCGGCAGCATCGTTGCAGAGCCAGCCGCCGCCCCACGTCCAATGACCCTCGATGGGGTAGATGAACAGTGAGATGCAGGCAGAGTAGATGAGGTACATCGAGAACTTGGTGCGTTCGGCCATGGCACCGCTGACGATGGTGGCCGAGGTGGCACAGAAAACGGTCTCGAAAATCAAGAAGCCCTCCACGGGCAGGTCGCCTTTGTAGAATGAGAGGTCGCCCCAGTTGGGCATGCCGATGAATCCCGCGCCCTCGCTGCCGAACATAAAACCGAAGCCGAGGAAGAAGAACAACAGCGAGCCAAACATGAAATCGACAAAGTTCTTCATCAGGATGTTTGCCGTGTTCTTGCCACGCGTGAAACCTGCCTCACACAGCGCAAATCCTGGCTGCATCCAGAAAACCAGCATGGCTGCCAATAGCATCCATACGGTATCGAGTGATAATCCTATTTCGTTCATAACATTTCAATTTCATTAAACTACGAATTCACAAATTATACTAATTTCCTTTTTAGCGCAGCAATTCGTTAAATTCGTATAATTCGTAGTCGTTAAACCTTTTTTACTTCTTGTCTCTAAGTACCGTGTCGCCATTCTCGCCTGTCCTGATGGACCACGTATCAATCATGTCGCTGACGAAGATGCGCCCGTCGCCTATTTCACCCGTGTGTGCGACCTTCAGAATGACTTTCACGGTGGGCTCCACAAACTGATCGCGGCAAACAATGGTTAATGCCACGCGCTCAATGACATCAGTCGAGTACTGTACGCCGCGGTATATGCGTTCCTGCCGACTTTGGCCGATGCCATGCACGTTGTGGTATTCGAACCAGTCGATGTCCGATGACAGTAGTGCTTCCTTAACCTCTTCGAACTTGGTCTTGCGGATAATTGCTTCAATCCTTTTCATACCTTTTTACCTATTTAATTAATACTACATGTTTGTATCATCTTGCAAGATTTTGGGTGCAAAGTTAAGTTGATTTATGAGAATGATTTGCATAAATCTTCAACTTTGTACCAACAAAAATCGGTGAAATGACAAAGTGTAAACCAAAGGGGAAGTCTATGACTCGTTTTGTTTTCATTTTGTTGCGGAAAACGTCATTTTTAGAACAAAATGTCAATTAAGTGCGATTTTAAAGTAAAATAATGTCATAATAATGATTGTTTTTGTAACTTTTTGTATTACCTTTGCACCCGTAACACGACGGTGTGGTAAGATTAAACAAGGATAATATGAAAAGAAGAAAACTAAATGGACTATATCAGCCACAATATGAGCACGACGCATGTGGTGTTGGTATGGTGGTGAACATACGCGGAGGAAAGAGCCACGAACTGGTTGACCAGGCGCTACGCGTGCTGGAAAACATGGAGCACCGAGGTGCCGAGACACGAGATAAAACGGGTGATGGTGCTGGTATTATGTTGCAGATACCACATGAGTTCATTCTGTTGCAGGGAATTCCTGTGCCCGAGAAGGGAAAGTACGGCACGGGACTGGTGTTCCTGCCGAAAGATGAAAAGGAACAACGGGAAATTCTCAGTGTGATGATTGAAGAAATAGAGCGCGAGGGTTTGCAGCTGATGCACATGCGCACTGTACCGACCTGCCCCGAAGTGCTGGGTGAGGCAGCCCGAAGAGTGGAGCCTGCTATTAAGCAGATATTCGTGACCCAGAAGACCCAGAGTGGTTACATTCAAGACGATGACTTAGCGTTAAAGCGCAGGCTATATATAATAAGGAAAAGAATTGAGAAAAGAATAGCAGAAATGGTATCTACTCCCCTCTCCAGTCGGAGAGGGGTTGGGGGCGGGTCTTCTGACTTTTACATCTGTTCGCTATCCAACACAAACATTATATATAAGGGAATGCTGACCAGCGGACAGCTGCGTCGGTATTTCCCTGACCTCTCGAATCCCTACTTGACAAGCGGACTGGCGCTGGTGCATTCACGATTCAGCACAAACACATTCCCTACGTGGTCACTGGCCCAGCCTTTCCGCTTGCTGGCTCACAACGGCGAGATAAATACCATTCGTGGTAACCGTGGATGGATGAAGGCGCGCGAGAGTGTGCTCTCAAGCGAGGCGTTGGGAGATATCAAGGAGATTTCGCCCATTGTGCAGGAGGGCATGAGCGATTCTGCCTCTTTGGACAACGTGTTTGAGTTCCTCACTATGAGTGGCCTCAGTCTTCCTCAGGCAATGGCGATACTCGTGCCAGAATCGTTTAATGAAAAGAACCCGATATCAGAAGACCTAAAGGCGTTCTATGAGTACCACTCCATACTGATGGAGCCATGGGACGGTCCGGCAGCCCTGTTGTTCTCTGACGGACGCTATGCGGGCGGTATGCTCGACAGGAACGGTCTGCGCCCTTCCCGTTATACGATTACGAAGCAGGGCGTGATGGTGGTGGCATCGGAAGTGGGCGTCATGGACTTCGAACCGGGTGACGTGGTGAGTAAGGGACGCTTGCAGCCTGGAAAGATTCTACTCGTTGACACGAAGGAGGGCAAAATCTACTACGACGGCGAAATCAAGGAACAGCTGGCTAAGGCACATCCCTACCGTGAGTGGCTCAGTGAGAACCGTGTACAGTTGGAAAAACTGAAGAGTGGCCGTCATGTTGACAATGCGGTGAGTGACTTGGAGCGGAAACTGGTGCTGTTCGGCTATGGCCAAGAGGACATAGACAAGACGATTATCCCCATGGCTACTATGGGGCAGGAGCCGGTGGCAGCTATGGGTAACGACACACCACTGGCTGTGGTGAGTGATCGTCCGCAACTGCTGTTCAACTATTTCCGCCAGCAGTTCGCACAAGTGACGAATCCAGCTATAGACCCCATCAGGGAAGAACTGGTGATGTCGCTGACGGAGTACATCGGTGCCGTGGGAACGAATATTTTAACACCCGATGCGTCTAACTGCAAGATGGTACGCCTGCCGCAGCCGGTATTGACCAACACACAACTCGATATATTATGTAATATAAAGTATAAGGGGTTTAAGACGATTAAACTGGCGTTAGCCCACCCCCAACCCCTCCCCAAGGGAGGGGAGCCGAATTGGCTGAAGGCGGGTGAAAACTTGCGGAATGCTTTGGACAAACTTTGTAAGGATGCCGAGAAAGCTGTTGACGATGGCTACAACTACATCATCCTGACCGATAAAACTAATGTAGCCCCCTCGGGGGCCGAAGGGGGGGCTCCGTGGGCTTTCATCCCCTCGCTGCTTGCCGTCTCTGCCGTGCATCATTATCTGATTAGCGTAGGCAAGCGTGTGCAGACAGCCTTGATTGTGGAGAGCGGCGAGATTCGCGAGACGATGCACGCGGCACTGCTGCTGGGCTACGGGGCCTCGGCGCTGTGTCCGTACATGGTCTTTGCCATCCTTGATGACTTGGTGAAACGTGGAAAGATTCAGGAGGATTATGCAACAGCGGAGGCGCACTACATCAAGGCGGTGGATAAGGGCTTGAAGAAGATCATGTCGAAGATGGGCATTTCGACCATTCGCAGTTATCGTGGAGCCAAGATCTTTGAGAGCATCGGACTCAGCGAGGACTTGCTGCGCCGTTACTTTGGTACGGAGGTAAGTACCATTGGCGGCATCGGACTGAAGGAGATAGCAAGGGACCAGATACGATTTAGTGAAGAGTTAAGAGTGAAGAGTGAAGAATTAAGAGTGAAGAATCACGGGCAGTTCTCGTGGCGCAAGGACGGTATTAAGCATGCGTGGAACCCGGAGACGATTGCGAAGCTGCAATTGGCTTGTCGCACGGGCGACTACGAGAAATTCAAGGAGTGGTCAAAACTGGTGGACGAAAAAGAATCACCCATCTTCCTCCGCGACTTCCTCACCTTTAAGAAAGTATCTACTCCCCTCTCCAGTTGGAGAGGGGCTGGGGGTGAGGCTTCTCGTCATAGGGAGGGGCAAGGGGGAGAGCCTGTGGAGCCTGTGGAAAGCATCGTGAAGCACTTTGTGACGGGAGCCATGTCGTTTGGTGCACTCAGTATTGAGGCCCACGAGGCACTGGCACTGGCCATGAACAGGCTCGGCACTCGTTCGAACACGGGTGAGGGCGGGGAGGATAATGCCCGCTACCATACGGAAGTGGACGGCGTAAGCCTAAGCAGTAAGACCAAGCAGATAGCCTCTGGGCGCTTTGGTGTGACGGCAGAGTATCTGGTGAATGCCGAGGAGATACAAATCAAGGTGGCGCAGGGAGCGAAGCCCGGAGAGGGCGGACAGCTGCCCGGCTTTAAGGTGAATGACATCATCGCCAAGACGCGTAACGCTATCCCAGGCATAAGTCTGATTAGTCCGCCGCCCCATCACGACATCTATAGCATCGAAGACCTGGCACAGCTCATCTTCGACCTGAAGAACATCAACCCGACGGCAGCCGTCAGCGTGAAACTGGTGGCCGAGAGTGGGGTGGGAACCATTGCCGCCGGAGTGGCCAAGGCCAAGGCCGACCTCATTGTCATCAGCGGTGCCGAGGGCGGTACGGGAGCCTCACCTGCCTCCAGTATGCGCTTCGCGGGCATCTCGCCAGAAATTGGACTGGCCGAGACGCAGCAGACACTGGTGGTGAACGGTCTGCGCAATCAGGTGCGCCTGCAGACCGACGGTCAGTTGAAGACAGCCAAGGACGTCATCATCATGGCAATGCTGGGTGCCGACGAGTTCTCGTTTGGCACGCTGCCTCTCATCGTGCTGGGCTGCGTGATGATGCGTAAGTGCAACACCAACACCTGCCCGATGGGTGTGGCCACACAGGACCCGGAGCTGCGCAAGCACTTCGAGGGCCGTGCCGACTACGTGGTGAACTACTTCACCTTCCTGGCTCGGCAGGTGAGGGAATACCTTAGCGAAATAGGCGTGCACAGTCTGAAGGAAATCATCGGGCGGACTGACCTAATAGAGGTCGATACTGCTAACGTTACTGATAAACAGAAGACCATCGACTTCGGACGGTTGCTGCACAGGCCTGAAAGCGATAAGGCAATGTATTGGGACCGTGGAGCTTTTACGAAGGTGACGGGTGTCAAGGACGAAGAGATAATCAAGATAGCACAAACGGCCATAGACAATCAGGAGGAGGTGACTCTCGACTACGCCATTAAGAATACCGACCGTGCCGTCACGACGATGCTCTCGGGTGTCATCGCAAGGAAATATGGTGAGACGGGTCTTCCCGACAATACCATTAACATCAAGTTCAAAGGGTCGGCAGGTCAGTCGTTTGGTGCCTTCGCCGTTCGCGGTCTCAACATTCGGTTGGAGGGCGAGTGCAACGACTATTTTGGCAAAGGGCTCAGCGGTGGCCGCATCTCCATACTGCCCCCTGGCAGAAGCAGTGAGGACTTCCGTGCCGAAGAGAATATCATTGCGGGCAACACTGGTCTTTATGGTGCCACCGGTGGTGAACTCTACATCAATGGCAAGGTGGGAGAGCGCTTCGCCGTGCGCAACTCCGGGGCCATTGCCGTCATTGAGGGAGCTGGCGACCACTGCTGCGAATACATGACAGGCGGGCGCGTGGTAGTATTAGGAAAAACGGGGCGCAACTTCGCTGCGGGCATGTCGGGAGGCTTGGCCTACGTCTATGACCCCGACCACACGTTCGACTACTTCTGCAATATGGATATGGTGGAACTCTCACTGGTGGAGGACTCCGTGTCGCGCAAAGAGCTGCTCGAACTCATCCGTCAGCACTATCTGCACACAGGTTCAGCCTTGGCAGGCAAGATGCTTGACGACTGGCATCACTACATAGAAGATTTTATCCAAGTGGTGCCCATTGAGTACAAACGCGTGCTCGAAGAGGAGAAGATGGCGCGACTCCACGAGAAGATTGCCGATATTCAACGTGACTACTGAGTAAATAGTAAAATAGTAAATAACAAAAATGGGAAATCCGAAAGCATTTTTAGAGATACACCGCCAGGAGGCTGGCTACCGCCCCATTCACGACCGCATTCATGACTTCGGCGAGGTGGAGCAGACGCTCAACACGCGCGAACGCAAGTTGCAGGCGAGCCGTTGTATGGACTGTGGCGTGCCCTTCTGCCATTGGGCCTGCCCGTTGGGCAACAAGGCTCCCGAATGGAACGATGCGCTGTATAAGGGTGACTGGGAGTTGGCTTACAAGTTGCTTAACAGCACGAACCCCTTCCCAGAGTTCACGGGTCGCATCTGTCCGGCACTGTGCGAGAAAGCCTGCGTGCTCAACCGCTTCAACCACGAGCCGACAACCAACCGCGAGGATGAGTGCGCCATCATCGAGGCTGCTTTCCGCGAGGGTTATATCCAACAGCGGATACCTGCCAGGAATGGTAAGCGTGTTGCCGTCATCGGTAGTGGTCCTGCCGGACTGGCTGCTGCCGAAACCCTCAACCAGATGGGCTATACGGTTACCGTCTTCGAGAAGAACGAGGCCGCTGGCGGCCTGCTGCGCTATGGCATCCCCAACTTCAAGCTCAACAAGGCCATTATCGACCGCCGTATTGCGCTGATGGAGGCTGAGGGGATAGAGTTCCGTTATAATGAAGAGTTAAGAGTTAAGAGTGAAGAATTTGCTACCGCACATGGAAGCGAAAAAGATTCTTCACTCTTCACTCTTCACTCTTCATTTGATGCCTGCATCATCGCCACTGGCACGCCAACAGCCCGTGACCTGAAAGTGCCGGGACGCGAACTGAAGGGAGTGCATTTCGCCCTCGAACTGCTCTCTCAGCAGAACCGGGTGCTGGCAGGCATGGAGTTTCCTATCGACGAGAGCATCACTGCCAAAGGTAAGGACGTGCTGGTCATCGGTGGCGGTGATACTGGAAGTGACTGTATAGGCACCGCTCATCGTCAGGGTTGCAAGAGCGTGACGCAGATAGAGATTATGCCCAAGCCAGTGGAGGGGCCTGACGACCCACAGAACCCCTGGCCCAACTGGCCCCGCACGCTCAAGACTACCTCGAGCCACGAGGAGGGCTGCACCCGCAGGTGGAACATCAATACGCTCGAGTTCCTGGGTGAGGACGGCAGACTGACGGGTGTGAAGGTGCAGGAAATAGACTGGAAACCCAACCCCGAGGGCGGTCGTCCCATCATGGTGGAGAAGGGCGAGCCCTTCATCATTAAGGCAGAGCTCTGCCTGCTGGCCATGGGATTCCTGAAGCCAGAGCACCCGGAATATCCCGAGAACGTCTTTGTGTGCGGCGATGCCCAGAACGGTGCCTCGCTCGTAGTGCGCGCCATGGCCAGCGGAATAGAAACAGCCCGCCGCGTCCATGAGTACATCAATAGTAAAAACGTCAAATAGTAAAATCGTCAAATAGTAAAATCGTCAGATAATGTTAGTTCGATTCACCAAAATGCACGGTTGCGGTAATGACTATATCTATGTCAATGCCATGCAGTACCCTATTGCCGACCCCTCTGCTGCTGCGATTGAATGGAGCGACCGCCACAAAGGTATCGGCTCCGACGGCCTGGTGCTCATCGACCGCAGTCCCGTCCCCGAGGCCGACTACTCCATGCGCATCTTCAATGCCGACGGCTCCGAGGCCATGATGTGCGGCAATGCTGCGCGCTGTATCGGTAAGTATCTTTATGAGAAGAAGACCCACCCCTGGCACCTTCCTGTGAGGGAAAGGCAACGGGTAGGCGAGCTCTGCTCGGGAATGGGGAATGGCTACCAAGAGACGGAGATTCGCCTGCTCACGCTCTCTGGTATCAAGACCCTCTGTCTCCACATTATTAATAATATAGTAGAGTCCATTACCGTCGATATGGGTGAGCCCGTCTTCGAAGACGAGTCGTTGTTCATCCCCGGACTTGCGCAAGGGGGCGGGTCTTTCGTCTCGATGGGCAATCCCCATTACGTCATCTTCACCGACGATGTTGACCAGGTTGGCACAACGGGACCCAAACTCGAACGTCACCCCGCCTTCCCCCAGCGCTGCAACATAGAATTTGCAGCACCCCTGGCTACCTCGGGGGCCAAGGGGGCTCTCCGCGTCCGTGTATGGGAACGCGGCAGCGGCATCACTCAGGCCTGCGGCACTGGTGCCTGTGCTACTGCTGTTGCGGCCTGTCTGACAGGCCGTGCCAGTCGTACGAGTGACATTGTGATGGATGGCGGCACCCTCCACATTGAATGGCGCGAAAGCGACAATCACGTCTATATGACCGGCCCTGCTGAGTTCGTCTTCGATGGTGAAATAGAAGCCCCGCTTAATCCCCCCTTGGGGGAAAATCAATAACCCCAAAAGACCCAATGCCCCTGTTTAGGTCTTCCCCCCCAAGGGGGGATAAGAGAGGGGATCCCATTATGGCTCTTGTAAACATTCACTTCCTGAACCTGCAGAACAACTACCTGTTCGCCGACATTGCCAAGAAGGTCAATGCCTTCAAAGTGATGCACCCCAAGGCCGACGTTATCTCACTCGGCATTGGTGACGTCACCCAGCCGCTCTGTCCCGCCGTCGTTGAGGCTATGCATAAGGCAGTCGATGAGATGGCTACAGCCGACGGCTTCCGGGGCTACGGTCCCGAGCAAGGCTATGACTTCCTGCGCGAGGCCATCCTGCAGAACGACTTCCGGCCGCGCGGTGTTCGTCTCAGCCTCGACGAGGTCTTCATCAACGACGGTGCCAAAAGCGACACGGGCAACTTCCAGGAGTTGCTCCACTGGGACAACTTCATCGGCGTCACCGACCCCATCTACCCCGTCTATATCGACTCCAACGTCATGATAGGCCGTTGCGGCACCTATCGTGACGGGCGCTGGACCAACGTGCACTACATGCCCACCACCGCCGAGAACGGTTTTGTGCCGGAACTGCCCAAGGGACGCCCCGTGGATGTCATCTACCTCTGCTTTCCCAATAATCCGACGGGCACCGTCATTACCAAGCAGGAGCTACGCAAGTGGGTGAACTACGCCTTGAAGAACGATGCCCTCATCCTCTTCGATGCTGCCTATCAGGCCTATATCCAGGACCCTGATATTCCCCACAGCATCTACGAGATTCGCGGTGCCCGCAAGTGTGCCGTCGAGTTCCGCTCGTTCTCCAAGACCGCCGGTTTCACGGGTGTTCGCTGTGGCTACACCATCGTTCCCAAGGAGGTTAGCGTGGCCACCTTCGAGGGTGAGCGCATCTCCCTTAACCAGCTCTGGCTGCGTCGCCAGTGTACCAAGTTCAACGGCACCAGTTACATCAGCCAGCGTGCTGCCGAGGCCATCTACTCGCCCGAGGGCAAAAAGCAGGTGCAGCAAACCGTCGGCTACTACATGCAGAACGCCGCCCGCATGCTCAGCGTCTTGCGTGGCCTCGGCTTCGAGTGCTATGGCGGCGAGCACGCTCCCTACATCTGGATGCGCGTGCCCGACGGCACCACCTCATGGCAGTTCTTCGAGCAGCTGCTCTATGGTGCCAATGTCGTCTGCACCCCCGGCGTAGGCTTCGGTCCCTCAGGCGAGGGCTACGTCCGTTTCACCGCCTTCGGCAGTCACGAACAGACGGAAGAGGCCCTGCAGCGCATTGCCGGATGGGCAAATGCTAAATGAGAAATGAGGAATGAGAAATAAGAAATTAAATAGTTAAATCGTAAAATTAAAATTATGGAAGCATTAAGATTTCAGGTTGTCGGAGAGGCCTTCAAGAAGAAGCCGCTCGACGTAAAAGCACCTACTGACCGCCCCGCGAAGTATTTCGGACGGAAGGTCTTTAATCGTGAGAAGATGTACAAGTACCTGCCCAAGGACGTCTATGAGAAAATGATTGACGTGATGGATAATGGCGCACGCCTCGACCGTGAGGTGGCCGACGCCGTTGCAGCCGGCATGAAGCAGTGGGCAACAGAGAATGGCGTGACGCACTACACCCACTGGTTCCAGCCACTGACCGAGGGCACCGCCGAGAAGCACGACTCGTTCATAGAACATGACGGTAAGGGCGGCATGGTGGAAGAGTTCACCGGCAAGCTGCTCGTGCAGCAGGAGCCCGACGCCTCGTCGTTCCCCTCTGGCGGCATCCGCTCAACGTTCGAGGCCCGTGGCTATAGCGCCTGGGACCCCACCAGCCCCGTCTTCATCATTGACGACACGCTGTGTATTCCCACCGTATTCATATCCTACACGGGCGAGGCTCTTGACTATAAGGCTCCGCTGCTGCGTGCCCTTCATGCCGTGAATGTGGCTGCCACTGAGGTGTGCCACTACTTCGACCCGACGGTCAAGAAGGTAACCAGCAACCTCGGTTGGGAGCAGGAGTACTTCCTCGTTGATGAGGGACTCTACTCAGCCCGCCCCGACCTGTTGCTGACGGGCCGCACGCTGATGGGGCACGACTCAGCCAAGAACCAGCAGATGGACGACCACTACTTCGGCAGCATCCCCGAGCGCGTGGCAGCCTTCATGCGCGAACTGGAGATTGTTGCCCTCGAACTGGGCATTCCCTGCAAGACGCGCCACAACGAAGTAGCGCCCAACCAGTTTGAGCTGGCACCCATCTTCGAGGAAACCAATCTGGCCGTTGACCACAACATGCTACTCATGTCGGTCATGAAGCGCGTGGCCCGCAAGCACGGCTTCCGTGTGCTGCTGCATGAGAAGCCCTTCGCAGGCATCAACGGAAGCGGTAAGCACAACAACTGGAGCCTCTCTACCGACAACGGCGTGCTGCTGCATGCCCCCGGCAAGACGGCCGAGCAGAACCTGCGCTTTGCCACCTTTATCGTTGAGACACTGATGGGTGTCTGGCGTCACAACGGACTGCTGAAGGCCAGCATCATGTCGGCCACCAACGCCCACCGTCTGGGTGCCAACGAGGCTCCGCCCGCCATCATCTCCAGTTTCCTTGGCAAGCAGGTCAGCGAACTGCTCGACCACCTTGAGAGTGAAGAGTTAAGAGTGAAGAGTGAAGAGTCTCCTGCCGATGGTACGGCGGAAGCCAATTCTTCTCTCTTCACTCTCCACTCTTCACTTATGAAGAAGATGGACATCCCCGAGATTCCCGAACTCTTCATCGACAACACCGACCGCAACCGTACGTCGCCCTTTGCTTTTACCGGCAACCGCTTTGAGTTCCGTGCCGTCGGTTCTGAGGCCAACTGTGCCTCGGCCATGATAGCCCTGAACAGTGCCGTGGCCGAAGCCCTGGTTGATTTCAAGAAGCGCGTTGACCAGAAAATCTCTGAGTACTCAGAGCGTCCAGAGTTCTCCGAGGGCACAGGTCACACCCCCAAGTTCCACGCCATCATCGACGTGCTGCGCGAGGATATCAAGACCTGCAAGCCCATCCGCTTCGACGGCAACGGCTACTCAGACGAGTGGGTAGAGGAGGCAGCCCGCCGTGGCCTCGACGTGGAGAAGTCGTGCCCCATCATCTTCGAGCGTTACCTCGACGATGCCAGCGTCCAGATGTTCGAGAGCCTCGGCGTGATGACCCGCAAGGAGCTGGAAGCCCGCAACGAGGTGAAGTGGGAGACCTACACGAAAAAGATTCAGATTGAGGCCCGTGTGCTGGGCGACCTCTCGATGAACCACATCATCCCCGTGGCCACCCGCTACCAGACGCAGCTCCTGCAGAACATCAGCAACATGGCTGTCGTCTTCCCCATTGATACGGCCGACAAGCTCTCTGCCCGCAACAAGCAGATCATTCAGGAGATAGCCGAGCGTACCAGTGCTATCGAGAAAGGCGTAGAAGACTTGGTGGAGGCCCGCAAGAAAGCGAATAAGATTGCCGACGAGCACCTGAAGGCCATAGCCTATCACGACACGGTGGAGCCCAAGCTCGACCTCATCCGCTATCAGGCCGACAAGCTCGAACTGATAGTTGACGACAGCCTTTGGCCGCTGCCCAAGTACCGTGAACTGTTGTTCATCAGATAAAAAGGAGAAAAAGCAGAAAAGCTTTGTCTTTTATTTGGTTTTGCGATTATTTTTTTGTACCTTTGCAAAGTAAAGAAAACAACACAAAACGAACAAAAAGAGGAGTTGAGCGGGCGGTCAACTTGATTTGACCGGGCGGTAAACTTAATTGTAGCGGGCGGTGCAATTGATTGCATCGCCCGCTACAGTTTCGAGACTCGGCACCTCTGTCCCCCGAACCCGCCGCCTCTGCACCCTGAAGTCGGCACCTTTGTACCTTAAAGTGGGCCACTTTCCTGCCTAAAGAGGGCCTCTTTCCACTCTAAAGCCGTCTGCTTACTTCACTTTTCGGCCCCAAATGACTAATATATTGTTGCGTTTTTTTTGGCTTTTTCAGATAATTGTCGTACTTTTGCAGCCAAATGAAGAGTGTTGCACGATATTGGAGTGCTGGTTTGTCGGTGCTGTTGGGCATTGGCGTATTCCTGTTTTGGCTGTTGGGCTACCCTTACGCCCTCACTTATCAGGAGCAGTATCAGCTGTTTCTGTTCTCTTCCGATTATTTTGTTGAGCGCATCAGCATAGCCGGTGGCCTCTCTGATTATCTGGGTGACTTCGTGGCTCAGTTCTATTATGTGCCCTGGATGGGTGCGCTGGCCCTGGCCCTGCTCGCCGTTGCCATACAGCAATTGACAATGCTTAATGGTCAAAGGGGGGCGGTCAAAGGTCAAAGGTCAAAGGGAACGTCAACGATAACGTCAACGGGAACGTCAACACTCAACACTCCACGCTCCACGCTCAACGCTCCACGCTCCACGCTCTACGCTCAACTATTCAGCTTTGTAGGGCCTTTGCTGCTGTTACACCTGATGGGCGACGAGAGCGTCTTGCCGACTTATCAGGTGGCGATGGTCATGGTGTTGCTGGCTTCGCTGGTATTCAGCAGGGTGAAATGGTATTGGGAGGTGCTGCTGGTGCCGTGCCTCTATTGGGCGGCGGGGCCTATGTGCTGGCTCTATGTGGTGCTGCACGTCATTCTGCGCGGATGGAAATGGGCATGGACGCTGGTATGGCTGCTCGCCGTGGAGTGTGTGGCGTATGTCACGGTCATGCAGCAGTGGCCGCCTGAGTCGGTGCTGTTCTGCATGAATTATTACCGCACGCCGATGCAGATGCCGCTGCTCATGGCTATTATACCGCTGGCCATTGCGCTTGTTGTGCTGCTGTCGCGCTTCAGGCTGAGCAATAAGATTGCCCTCCCGTTGGGTGTCGGGTGTCTGGTGTTGGCGGTTGTGTATATTCCCTCGGGCTATGATGCCGACAAGTATGAGCTGATACGCCAGGACCAGCTGATACGCCAGGAGCGGTGGGACGACATTATTGAGCGGGCCCGGAAGCACGTGGTGAAGACGACGTTCTGGTCGAACAGCGTCAATCTGGCCCTGTCGCAGAAACGGTTGCTGGCAGAGCGGATGTTCGACTTCTACCAGAGTGGCGAGGATGCGCTGGCCATGCCGCCCCACCGTGACCTGACGAGCAACCTGCCGACGGCCGAGGCCTACTACAGGTTAGGGCTGGTCAACGCTGCCCAGCGTTACATGTTCGACATACAGGAGTCCATCCTGAACGGCAAAAAGAGCGGGCGCTGCACGAAACGCATTGTACAGTGCATGCTCGTGAACGGGCACTATAAGCCCGCCGCCAAGCAGATTGCCATTCTGAAGCGTTCGCTGTTCTACAGCAGCTGGGCTGAAGAGGCGGAGAAGTGTCTCTTCAAGGACAGCATGGTGGAGGGAAATGCTGAGCTGGGCCGCCTGCGGAAGATTCGCTTCAAGGACGATTTCCTGTTCAGCTATGGCGAGATAGAGAAGATTTTCGGCCTGCTGTTTATTAATAACCCCGAGAACAAAATGGCGCTCGACTACTTCCTGGCGGAGCATTTGCTGAAAGGCAACGTGCAGCAGTTCATGCAGTACCTGCAGTGGGCGCAGCAGTATGGCGGCTACTATGCCATGCCTGCGGGCTATCAGGATGCCGTCAGGTGTATTCAGTCGCAAGGACGCGAAAGCGGAAAGTACGGGGAGTATGTGCAAAGACAGATTGAAAAAGTGAAAAGGTGAAAAGGTGAAAAAGTGAAAAGGTGATAAAGTGAAAAGGTTGAAGGTCAAAGGTCAAAGGTCAAAGGTAGCCCCCTCCAACCTCCCCCCACTGGGGGAGGCTTTGGGGCTCATCGTTTTCCAGATACTGTTTTGCATGGCATGCAGTCATGCGCCAAACAATGTGCAGCTGGCTGATGAGCTGCCGAAGATATACCCTGACTACGTCGGGGTAACTATTCCGGTGGATATTGCTCCGTTGGACTTTGAAATGGAAAGCGGCGACGTGGAGTGTATGGACGTGGTGGTGCGTGGCACGAAGGGCGGCGAGCTGCACGTGAACGGTGAGACTGCTGACTTTGACATTGACGAATGGCACGCGCTGACGGCCCAGAACCGTGGCGGACAGCTGACGGTCACCGTGTGTGCCGAGACGCAGGGGCAGTGGAAACAATACAAGGACTTCACCATTGACGTGAGCACTGACAGCCTGACCGACTGGGGTGTGACCTACAGGCGCATTGCACCGGGCTATGAGGTGGGCGGCAACATCGGCATCTACCAGCGTAACATCCACACGTTTGATGAGTACGCCATTCTGCTGGAAACGGCCGTGCCGGGCCGCTGCTTCAACTGTCATACGCCAAACCGTACCGACCCCCGCCAGCTGACCCTGCAGATACGCGGTGAGGGAGGCGGCACGTTGGTGCAGATTGACGGTGAACAGCGCTGGCTGAACACGAAGACCGACTCGACAAAGGCTGCCGGCTCGTATGCTTACTGGCACCCGTCGGGTAACTACTGCGCCTACGCCACCAATACCGTTCACCAGAGTTTCTTTGTGGGCAGAGGGCAGCGCATTGAGGCGTACCACGAGTTCAGCAACATTGTGGTGCTCGACGTGCGGACGAACGAACTGATATTGTCGCCACAGCTGATGACAGCCAGCCATCTGGAGATATTCCCTGCCTTCTCGCCCGACGGGAAGTTCCTGTATTACAGTACGTCAGATTCCTGTCGCGTGCCGGCTGAGTACGAGCGGGTGAAGTGTTCGCTGTGCCGTATTCCCTTCGATGCTGACAAGGGAAGGTTTGGCGAACAGGTTGATACGCTGCTCAACGGACCGGCATTAGACAAGAGCTTCACGCTGGCACGTCCGTCGTACGACGGGCGCTGGCTGATGTACTGTCAGACGAGCCGCAGTAACTTCCCCGTGTTCCATAAGGATGCCGACCTCTGGCTGATGGACCTGCAGACGGGCGAGACACGTGCCATTGACGAGGCGAACAGCGACGATACGGACAGTTACCACAACTGGTCGAGCGACTCGCGGTGGTTTGTCTTTACCTCGAAGCGCGAAGACGGTATGTACGGCCGGCTGTACATTGCCCATATCGATGCCGACGGCAAGGTAAGCAAGCCTTTCCTGCTGCCGCAACGGCATCCGAAGAAGTATTACCGGGACATGATGGACTCGTACAACGTGCCTGACTTTACGCGGGTGAAGGTTGATTTCAATGTCCGGGAGGCACACCGGCAGGTGTTTGCCAACGAACGTGTGCAAGTAAACATTAAACAATAAACAAAAATGAAGAAGACATTTTTTTATTTTGTAGTCCTGGCAGTTGCGCTGATGACGTACAGCTGCCAGCAGAAGGAGAGTGACGGTAAGTGTCACATTCACGGTACGGTGGGCCAGCCCGCCCTGTCGGAAGGCAAGCTCATCTTCCTGGTGCCGCTGAAGGGACCGGCCACAGCCGAGACCGTTGACAGCGTAGTAATCAAAGACGGTAAGTTTGAGTTTACGCCTGACTCTGTGCAGATGTACAAAATTCTGCTTGACTATCACTACCGCTTTGGATTCCAGCAGCTGCTCATAGTAGGCGAGCCGGGCGACATCATGGTAAGCATTGACAGCATCAGCTCTGCCCACGGCACGCCGCAGAACGACTCGCTGCAACTGTGGAAGGAAGCTACCGAGCGCCATAACCGCGAGTACAACAGAATGCTCGGTCGTGCTGAGGAATGCAAGCGGCAGGGCAACATGGCACTGGCGGACAGTCTGAAGGCTGAGGCCAAGCGTTATCATCTGGATTACAAGAACTATTCGCGCCGTATGTCTGCCGGACTGAAGGAAGGTCTGCTGCACGATTTCCTGGAGGGCCTGTTCCCGTTGACCTATCAGCGCAAGATGGCTGACGGCACTATGGTAACGATGGATGCTGACACGCATGAGCCGATTAAAGAGTAATATTGCAGACTGGGCGCTGTCGCTGTTGTTCGGTGTGGCGGTGTTCCTGTTCTGGTGGCGGAGCTATCCTTTTGCGCTCAGCTACCATGAACAGTTCCAGCTGTTCTTGTTTGGCGGTGACTATCTCGTGGAGCGTCTGGGTGAACCAGGCGGTGCTGCACGTTATCTGTCAGAGTTCCTTGTGCAGTTCTATAATAACGTGTTAGCAGGAGCGGCCCTCATTGCTGTGCTCCTCGTGCTGATGCAACGACTTGAACGGGGCTTAATGCTTAACGCTCAACCCTCCACGCTCAACCCTCCACGCTCCACGCTCAACGCTCCACTATTCAGCTTCCTGCTGCCTCTGCTCATCTGGTACATGATGGGCGACGACAAGCTGCTGTTGGCTTTTCCCGTTGCCATTATCATGGTGCAGGCACTCATGCTGCTGTGCAGACCTTTGGCACAGCGGGGAGTGGCGGCTTGTGCGGTGGTGCTGGCCATTGCGGTGCCGGTGGGCTATTGGCTTTGCGGACCGGTAGTCGTAGCATTGGCAGTGTTGCCAGTGCTGACGATACGGGATAACCGTATGGTGCAGTGGCTGATGGCACTGGGAGTTGTAGTTTATGTGGCTTTGTGTGTATGGGGAAGCAGCTTGCTGGTACCCTACACGGTGTCACAGCTGTTCTGCGGTTTGGGCTATTACCGTTTCTTCGAGGTGATGCTGCTGACGATGGTCTTGGCGGTATTGCTCATGATGGTGTTACCGGTAGTGGCCCGGCACGTGCATACGCAGAATCCTGGCATCTATGCCGGATTGGCAACGCTGATGATTCTTCTTGGCTGGTTCTTGGTGCCAAGCAATTTCGACGAGAGAACCTACGAGTTGATAGAGTACGACTATCTGGTCCGTACGCAGCAGTGGGATGCTGTCATTGCGAAGGCTGAACAGAAAACCCCGGACTTGCCGATGAGTGTGTGTGCCACTAATCTGGCACTGGCCATGAAAGGGCAGCTGACGGAACGTGCCTTCGACTTCTACCAACGGGGCAGCGAGGGCCTGTTGCCTAAGTTTGAGCGAAACTACGCCAGCATACTGACCACGGGCGAGGCTTACTTCCAACTGGGACTGGTGAACATGGCACAGCTCTTTGCCTTTGAGGCCATGGAGGCCATACCTAATTATAATAAGAGCGTCAGGTGCGTGCGCCGTCTGGCTGAGACGAACCTGATTAACGGTGAATACGACGTGGCCCGCAAATACCTGAAGATGCTGAAGAAAACGATGTTCTACAGCAAATGGGCTCAGCGCACGGAAGCCTTGTTGGACAATGAGCCGCAGATAGCCGCCCATCCGTTATATGGTAAGCTGCGCAGTATGCGAATACGGGAGGACTTCCTCTACAGCGACCGTGAGCTGGATAAAATCTGCGGTCAGCTGGTGATGGCCAATCCTGACAATACGGTGGCAGAGCAGTACCTGCTGATGTACCCCGTGCTGGATCGTGACGTCAATAGGTTTATGAACTATTTTCAGTTTGTGCAGCAGCAACGGCCAACCCTTTCTTCGCGTATTTGTCTGGAGATGGTCACTTTTGCCTATGCCAGCAGGCAGCAGCAACCGCCACAGGGTGCCGTGCCAGAGCGTATGCTGCAGCAATATAACCAGTTTATACAGGAGTACAGGGCTGGTGGTCCGCTGGCTACTTTCCGTACTACGGCTTGGTACTATTTACTGAAAGGACAATGAAGATGAAGTACATATATTACATGATAGGCCTGTGCCTGCTGGCGGCTTGTTCGAAACGTCCCGTCAGTCCTGCACAGTCAGGCGAACTGCCCAGGCTCTTCCCTGACTATGTCGGCGTGACGGTACCGGTGGGCATCGCCCCGCTGAACTTCACCATGGCCGACGAGGCAGTGGAGTGTATGGACGTGGTGGTGCGTGGCGCAAAGGGTGGCGAGTTGTATGCTAACGGTGAGGAGGCAGACTTTGATGTTGACGACTGGCACGACTTGTTGGAACAGAACCGCGGCAGCCAGCTCACCGTGACGGTGTGTGCACTGAAAGACGGCAGCTGGACCCAGTACAAGGACTTCGTGATGACGGTCAGCCCCTTTGCCCTTGATGAGTGGGGCGTGACCTACAGGCGTATTGCACCGGGCTACGAAGTGTACAGCCACATGGGACTCTATCAGCGTGACCTATCCAACTTCGATGAAACGGCGATTATCGAGAATACGCAGGCCCCGGGCATGTGTGTCAACTGTCACACGTCGAACCGAACGAATCCTGACCGCTTCGTCTTCCATGTGCGTGGCGAGCATGGTGCAACGATGGTACAAATCGATGGAAAGCGTGAGTGGCTAAAAGCCAAGAACGAGCTGCTGGGCGGTTCTATGGTCTATCCCTACTGGCATCCCACGGGTAAGTTCTGTGCCTTTTCTACCAACCAGACACGTCAGGGATACCACATCATGATGAACGGGCAGGCCCTGACTGCCAGTTCGCAAAACTCCAACCAGAACCGTATTGAGGTCTTTGACCTTTCGTCGGATATCTTTGTCTATAACGTTGAGACACACGAGACGATTCGCGATTCGCTCATCATGACGAAAGACTGGTCGGAGAACGTGCCTGTCTTTTCGCCTGACGGACGCTGGCTTTACTTTATGACCTGTAAGCAGAAGGAATACCCCATGGAGTACAGGGACGAGCAATATAATCTCTGCCGTATTGCCTTCGATGCGGAGAAAGTCCGTTTCGGCGAAAAGGTGGATACGCTGTTCAATGCCGTTGAGCGGGGAAAGAGCCTGACATGGCCGAGACCGTCGTACGACGGCAAATACCTGCTGTTTACACTCATGGACTATGGCTATTTCTCTATTTGGCACAGCGAGAGCGACCAATGGCTGCTTGACTTAAGGACGGGAGAGGCCCGTGCTGTTGACGAAATCAATAGTCCACGCGCTGACAGCTATCATAACTGGAACGTGAACAGCCACTGGATTGTCTTCACGTCTCGCCGTGACGACGGGCTTTACTCAAGACTTTATCTGGCCAGTGTCGATGAAAAGGGGCATTTCGGAAAGCCCTTCCTGCTGCCGCAGCGTCATCCGCGTCAGTATTACGACAAGACTTTCTACTCCTTTAATACGCCTGATTTCACCCAGCGCCCTGTTGATTTTGAGGCCCGTCAGGCTGGACGTGAGATTCTTGGTGACGAAAGAACTGCCACGAAATAACAAGAAAAGCGGCATCTTCCTGGTTCGAAGATGCCGCTTTTTGTATGGTCACTTGAATGGCTCTGCCTCTTTCTGCATGGCTTCTTGCACATCGTAGGCATCAAACGGGAGCTTCCCCTTGGAGAGTTCCGGTGCGTTGAACGACTTGAGGAACGTGTCGTAGAACGTCGGCGACTGCTGGGGTAGGCAGAAGGGCTTGTGTGCCCGTCCGTTTTTATCAACATAGCAGAAATAGGGTTTGCCGTAAAGGCCGTCATCGCGCTTGGAGGCAAAGACGAACCATCGGGAGTTGCTGGACCATGAGTGATAGGTGTCGCTTAGGTCAGAATTGACGATGGCAAGCGAGTCTATGGCTCCTGTCTGAAGGTTCATCATTCGCAAGTCGCTCTCGGGGTGCCAGATAGGGAAGGTGCCGTAGTTCTGAACGGTGAAAAGCAAATACTGACCGTCGGGGCTGATGCGGGGGTGGCACACGGAGCGTTTGCCCTGTTGCCCGCTTTGTTGTGACCTTGCCGTAGCAGAAAAGACGGTATCCACAGCTGTGCCGAACTGGCCTGTCGTTTCGTCAAAGGGAATGCGAACAAGCGAGTATTGCAGTTGCTTCAGGTCCTGCGGCAGTTGCACCATTGGTGCAGCGCAGTAATACACCCATTTCCCGTCAGGTGAGAAGGTGGGGAACGTCTCCAGTACGGTGGAGTCAGCTGTCAGCGCTGAACGGATGATGCGGTTCTCCTGCAGGTCGGCTGCATAGACGTCTGACTTGGAGTCGAAGACCTCCAGACGTTTCTTCTTCATGGAGTGAAAGGCGGGAATAATGACATTGGTGGAGAAAGAGATATACCGGCCAGAAGGAGAGAAACCGTAATAGACGGAGCCGCTGACCATGTCGTCAGTCTTGATGTTCAGTTTGCGTAACTCGCCTGACTGGTTAAGAATAGCACCACCGCCTTTCCCGCGGACATACAGCATGCTGAGGTCAGAACGCTGGTTGGCGGGGGTATGACAGTTCATGCAGCGGTTCTCCTGCTGACGATAGTCGGTAAGTATGGCTTCATCGAAGTTCTCCACACAACGCTGCTTCAGCTGCAGGTTGTTCCAGATTTCGTAGTCAGGCTCAATGAGACGATAGGTGAGCCAAGGGTCCAGTTTGTCTTCTACCACATACCAATGGAAGGGACGGTACTGAATCCACTGTCCGTCCATGAGGGCGGTTACGATAACGGTGATGTCGTTATGCTCAGCCAATAGCGTTCGCCACTCGTCAATAGGGAAACAGACGGACTCACAGGCAGAGCTGACCGTTACGTCAGCTGCTTTGACTGTCACAGCCTCGGCTCCCCGCACCAGAAAGTTCAGCGGTGCAATGTTGACAGGGATGGTCACGTCTGTATAGTCCGGATAGATAGGGGGCTGCGAGTCCTGCTGCTGTACGTTCTCGGGTGTCGGCGTACAGGCTGTAAGGGCTATCAGGCTTATCAGTAATAGAAAGATGTATCGTCTCATTGTACTTGCGGTTTCTTTGCTTTGTCGAAGTAATACCAATAAGTCCCCTTGAAGCGGGGATTGCCTCGCTGCTCGTTGTAGTCGGCAAACCGTTGCAGCACGTCTTCGCGGCTGATGTACTGTCGCCACAACTCTTCGGGAGCCTGGTTGGCTGCCAGCCAGATGCAGAGTGCTTCCTGATAGAGCGTGTTGTTGAGCTTGCGCCCAAGGTCGGTGCAGTAGCGGTCGTAGTCGCGCTTGAAGTTATGAACATCCTTCAGCAGCAGGTTGCTGCACAATATGTAGTCAAGTGCTACGGTATTATCGGGGTTTGAGTCTAACAGCTGCATCATGATGTTATGGGCGTTATCGCCTAAAGAGATGGTGTCCTTGCGATTGCAGAACCTTGTCTTTTCCCAGTAAGAGACAACGGTCGGCGCATTTTTCGCCCAACCGCGGAAAACAAGGGTGTTCTCTAAAATGCCCAGATACTTGTGGGTGGCAGCCGAGTCCTGGCTGACGATGCTGCATTCTGCCAAGCGCTTAATCATGCGTACGTTACGGTTGTTGTGCGAGAAGACATTAGCCATCATGGCAGCCCGTTCCGTATAGGTCATGTCGCCTAAAGCCCAGTACAGCTCGTTCATGTTCTTGATGGTCATCATCGGTGTCTCGGGGCCGATGGCATAGAACGTGCCCAGCTCCGGTTTGTCGAACGTGAGCAGTTTCTCGGGCAGCTGACCGCGCTGTGCCTGAACCAAATAATAATAGAACAGCATTTCAGGTGTGCGGTCTGCATCCTGCTCCACGAGCTGTATCACTTTGTCCCAGCTGCCAAAATAGTATTCGCAGTCAACCGACAGTTGGCGTTCAACGTACCACTGAGGACCTTCCAGCTTACCTGGTTTCGGTATTCCAAACAGCCATGCGGACAAGGGGAGTAGCAGGACAGCAAGGATGATTCGAGGTATGAGGTGCGAGGTGCGAGGTGCAGTGCGTGAGATGCGGGGTACGAGCAGAGCCAGCACCGTCACCCATCCCAAGAGCGACAACGAAGCCGACAGCTGGAATTGGTAGTGCAGGTGGAATATCGCCTCGACGGTAGCTAAGGCCAGCGCAATGATGAGTGCTACGTAGCGATTCAGCCCCAGCCGATTCAACAGCAACAGGGCCATAACTGCCAAAAGCGTCAGTACCAGCGTCAGAATGGTAGCTCCGGCGAAGAGGTAATAGTAGAACTGCGTAAGGAACTCACCGCCCATTCGGGCCAGCCAGCCTGCTCCGTCGTCGAAATAGGTGCGCAGCCAGTCGCTCGTCATGAGAAAGAGTTGGTTCTGCTCCTTATAAAAGAAATGATAGGGATAATAGAACTGGAAAAAAACAAAGCAGGCAATAGCCCAAATGGCTATTGCTGCTGTGGGGATGATGATCTTTGTTTTCAGCTTCATGGGTTACAAAGCTTCCAACATCCGTTTGAGCACCACCGAACACGATATTTCGCGGTTGGCGGCTTCTGGGATAACGAGTGAGTTCTTGCTTTCTATCACGTCGTCGGTAACAATGAGGTTACGGCGTACGGGCAGACAGTGCATGAACTTACCGTTATCCGTCCATGACATGTGTTCGGTATCTACTGTCCATGACCTGTCCTCGCAAGTAATCTTACCATAGTCGTTCGGATTTGTCACACCAGGATTCGACCAGTTCTTGGCATAGATGAAGTCTGCACCTTCGAAAGCCTTGCGTTGGTCATATTCCACACGGGCATTACCCACAAACTTAGGGTCGAGTTCGTAACCTTCAGGATGGGTGATGACCAAATCGACATTCTCGGCTGCATTCATCCACTGGGCAAATGAGTTTGGTACAGCCTGCGGCAGGGCGCGACAGTGGGGTGCCCAGGTAAGAACAACCTTAGGACGCTCCTTTGTCTTATGCTCCTCAATGGTAATGAGGTCGGCAAATGCCTGCAAAGGGTGGACGGTTGCCGTCTCCATGGCGAAGACGGGCTTGCCAGAATATCTGATGAACTGATGAAGTACCGTCTCTGCATAGTCGTACTCGCGGTCAGTGAGTCCGGCGAAAGAGCGCACGCCAATGATGTCGCAGTAGCAACCCATGACGGGGATGGCCTCCAACAGGTGTTCCGACTTGTCACCGTCCATGATGACGCCGCGCTCTGTCTCCAGTTTCCATGCGCCGGCGTTCACGTCCAGCACGATAACATTCATGCCAAGGTTCATGGCTGCCTTTTGTGTCGAGAGACGGGTACGCAGGGAGTTGTTGAAGAAAATCATCATGAGCGTCTTGTTGTGGCCCAACTGCTGATATTTGAAACGGTCGTTCTTAATCTCCATTGCCTCGGCCATAGCCTTTTCTAATGGGCCGATGTCTTGTACGTTGATAAAACTTCTCATATTATATATAGTTATTAGTTAAGAGTAGTGTCATTTAATCGCTAATGTTTTTACTGTCTCGCCCGAATATGTCTTGATGGTCAGTCTCAGGGAGTCTGCAGTGAGAGAACGGATGGGAATACTGAAATAGCGTTGAGCAGAATAGTATTCCGGCACGTTGTTTTGGTCGTGGTACAAACGACAGCAAAGGGTCTTAGTGCCGTCGTCATGCTCCTCAACATTGTCCTGTGCAACAGCGATAGTCTGGTAGAGGTCTTCTTCATCAACCTTTCCCGTCTTCAGTATGACGCTGACATTCAGAAAGCGCTTGTTGCGGCTTAGCCAGATGCTCTCAAAGGATAGCGGGTCTTGCTTCATGGATTCAAGCACAGTGGGTGGTACGGGAACCAGTGTCGGTACGAGCGACATGCCTTTGACCTCTGCAACGTTTTTCCCGTCGTTCTTCTTTACCTTATTATAATATAGGATGCCACGATAGATGGTGTCTGCAGTCTCAATGGCCTTGGTAGTGAATAGGGGGTCTGTACCCAGCGAGTCACCGTCGTCGGTCACCACATAGTCAATGCGTTTGTCACCGTTGACATGCGCTTCCACGAAGTCAGCCCTCATTTGTGAGTTCGTGCCTTCGCCCTTGTCGTAGTTGTCCTGTTCGCAGGCTGCGAGCAGTAATACGAAGCAGAAGATGAGGAATACCCTCGGCAATTTACTTTTGCTGTATCGCATTGAGAAGGTTTTTAGCGGGATTAGCATACATCAGCAGCATCCGGTGGCGCAGGAAGTCCATGTCGGGGTGGGGAATGGTTACCTTCTTGAGCTGGCCTTCTATATATTTCTCGAAACGCTGCTTGTCAGCGGCAGTATAGCGGTCAGTGTGCTGCTGTGTACCTGTCACCATGTCGAGAGCAGCAAAATAAACGGCCATTGGCTCATAGTTGCTGTGTATCTCATGGTCCATACGGGCGGCAAAAGCAGCAAAGAAATCTTTACGAGGCAGGCTGGACAACTCGTCAATCCAGCTGTTGGCTGGAGTTCCGCAGCGGTAGCTCACGCGGCCTTTATAACCAAAGATGCCTGTTTTCATGTTGTCAAGGTCATCCTGACGGCTCTTCTTGAATGTCGGGTTGTCACGTTTATGCTGCATCTCTTCTGCCTTCAGGTAGTCGCATGGGTCAAACTCATAGCTGATGCTAAGCGGTACGATGTTCAAGTCACGCAATTGCTCAGCAGGTGAACCTTCACCCTTTACAGGGCTTCCCATGGCCAGCATCTTCAGCACCGACTCCTGGGTACGGTCGTCGCTGTCTTTGGCGCGTCCCTCGCGTTGGGCTATCCAGATGTTCTCTCGCTTCTGCGTAACGGCATAATGGATGTAACGGCTCATGAGCTGGCTGGATTGCATCATTTCGTGAGCCGTCAGACCGCGCCTTACGGTGAAAGCTTTGTTCATACGTACCAGCCGCTTAATCCAAGGGTAGATGAGCAGGTTATCACCAATGCCAATCTCAACCGTTGTGGGGAACCCGTTTCCTACCAGCATGACATCAAGAAAAGCAGAGTCAAGCACAATGTCGCGATGGTTGGAAACAAACGTGAAACGCTCGTTCTTCTTGGTCTTCAAGGGTTTGTAGTCGAACGAGCAGCCGTCCGTGTGCTTTCGGATAATCCATTTGACGACGGGTTTCATGAAACGCTTCTGGAAGTCGAGCGGAGTCTTCACTCCCGTAAAGGCTAACCGTAGTAATCCGTTTCTCAAGGCTTTTGGCAGCCAAGGGGCAAAGCCCTTTAGCACCAACGAGAATTGACGGTCGTTCAGCAAATCGTTGAACGCCTGTTTCATCTCACTTGCCTCGTAAGGCCGAATATCGTCAAACTCACTCATGTTAGAACTGGTTTTCAACTATTTCAGTCAGAACGTCTTTCATTTCCAGACCGGCAGCACGTACTTGCTGCGGGATGAAGCTGGTGGCAGTCATTCCGGGAGTGGTGTTCACTTCCAGCATCGAAATCTTGCCCTCAGGAGAAATGATGTAGTCAATACGGATGATGCCGTTACAATGCAGAATGTCATAGATGTGACTGGTAATCTGGCTGACACGGCTTGCCACTTCCTCTGTAATACGGGCAGGTGTGATTTCCTGTACCTGACCGTTGTACTTCGCATCGTAGTCAAAGAACTCGTTGCTGGTCACCACTTCTGTGATGGGCAGTAATACGGCCTTGTTCTTCGTCTTATAGACGCCTTGTGTTATCTCTGTTCCCTCCAGGTATTGTTCAACCATTACTTCGGGACTTTCCATCATCGCCTTACGGATGGCAGGAGCCAGCTGGTCCTTGTTCTTTACCTTCGATACACCGAATGAAGAACCGTCAGAGGCAGGCTTCACAAAGCAAGGCATGCCGATGCGCTCCTCTATTTCGTCGTCGCTTACCAGTTGCTCGTAGCCTTTGCGGATGAGCAGAGAGTCTGCCACCGAAACGCCATAGCTGCGCAGGTACTGGTTAAGAACAAACTTGTCGAAGGTCATGGCCTCCACCAGAACACCACTCGTAGAATAAGGCAGGCGGATGAGGTCGAAATAACCCTGCAGCAGTCCGTTCTCACCTGGGGTGCCGTGGATGGTTATATAGGCATAGTCAAACAATTTGGCCTTGCCGCCTTCCACAAACGAGAAGTCGTTACGGTCAATTGGTGTGGTGACCCCTCCGGGTAGTTCCACTTGCCAGTCAACGCCTTTCACGTCAACAAGATATACATTATATTTATCTTTGTCGAAGAACGAATAAAGTCCTTTGGCAGAACGCAGAGAAACGTCATGCTCTGACGAATCTCCTCCACACACAATAGCAATGTTTCTCTTCAAATGTTTCATTAGTTCTATTACTGTTTACAATATTTATTGTTCGTTTTTACTGTTCATATAATTGCGCCACTTACTAACTAAGTGTTCCATGTCGGCTGGCAGCTCGCTGGTAAAGTCCATTTGCTTCTTCGTTACGGGATGGACAAACCCCAGCGTACGGGCATGTAGCGCCTGACGATTGCAAAGTTTAAAGCAGTTGGCAATGTACTGTCGGTAGCTGGCCGTGCGCTCTCCACGCAGGATCTCTGTACCACCATAACGTTCGTCAGCAAACAGAGGATGCCCTATGTGCCGCATGTGGGCACGAATCTGATGCGTACGTCCTGTCTCCAGAATACATTCCACCAGTGTCGTATAGCCGAAACGCTCCAATACGCGATAGTGGGTGACGGCGCTCTTTCCTGTGTCAGAACCCGGTGGGAAGACGGCCATGCGCAAACGGTCCTTTGGGTCCCGGCCGATGTTTCCTTCTATTCGGCCACTGTCCTCTGTGAAATGTCCCCATACCAGTGCCACATAGCTGCGATGGGTGGTCTTATTGAAGAACTGGGCACCCAGCTCTGTCTTTGCCTCGGGAGTCTTGGCGATGACCAACAGGCCGCTGGTGTCCTTGTCAATGCGGTGAACCAGTCCGACGCTCGGGTCGTTAGGGTCGTAAGACGGCAGGTTCCTCAGGTGCCAGGCAATGGCATTTACCAGTGTGCCGTGGAAGTTCCCCACTCCAGGATGTACTACAAGACCTGCGGGTTTGTTGATGACCATCAGTTGGTCGTCCTCATAGATGATGTCGAGCGGAATATTTTCCGGTTCTATGGTCGTATCGTAATGCGGACGGTCCATCATGAGTGTCACCACATCACCAGGGCGTACTTTGTAGTTGCTTTTTACCGGGCGGTCGTTGACGTGGACGAACCCGGCATCGGCAGCTTTCTGAATACGGTTGCGCGAAGAGTGCTGCAACTTTTCGAACATATATTTATCTACGCGCACAGGAACCTGACCGCGATCTACTTCAAAGCGATAGTGCTCGTAAAGTTGCGCGGGCTGTTCTTCGTCGTCCTCGATAAGCTCGATATCTTCCACTTCGTCTGTCATTCTACGTCCACGTCAATGATGCCATCCGTCGGGTCTTCTCCAATGGCATCGTCGTTATTAGTATCAGTTGTGCCCACATCGCTCCCCCCAATCGGGTCGGAATAGTAATCCATGTCATCTTCTTCTGCTTCATAACCGCCAGTTCCCACAATCAGTGTCAACGGGGCATCGGTGCTGACACGGTCACCCGTGCCGACGCGGCGGCCACGGCTGATGATGCCATACACCCAGTCTTTTTCGCCAACAATACGTTTTGGGGGTAACAGCTTAAAGCCCATAGCCGCTAACTTGGCTTCCGCTTCGCGAAGACTGCTGTTGTCTATGATGTCTGGAATAGTGACAGTAGGCGAGGAAGGTGAGTTGACCGTGACATAAATAATGTGACCGGCCTTTACCTTTGCGGTGGCACCTGGCATCTGTGCCAGAATGCAGTCGGCAGGCATACGTTTGTTGTACCCAGAGTCTGCTACTTGGATGTTCAAGTCATATTCATCGAGCAGCAGTTTGGCCTGGTCGAAGCTCATATTCATTATGTTGGGAACCTCTACCTCCTGTCCGTGGCGGGTGTAGATGTCAAGTCCGACTTTTACACCAATACAGAAAAGCAGCATGACCAGTAGCATGGCCAACAAATGTGCCCAAAAGCGCCAATCGGCAATCTTTCCAATCATCTTACTTATACTCATTCTTTATTCATTCTTTTTATCTAACCGACAAAAGTACAAAGAATAATCGGAAATACCAAATAAATCTGCAAAAAACAAGAAAACGGAGTGAAACACATGCGTTCCACTCCGCTATTCTTACTTCGTTCACGAACACATCGTCGTGATTACTTTCCGTGACGTTCGTCAGAAACGGTCAGCTTCTTGCGGCCCTTAGCGCGGCGAGATGCCAAAACGCGACGGCCATTCTTTGTTGCCATGCGCTCACGGAAACCATGCTTGTTCACGCGGCGACGATTGTGCGGCTGGAATGTTCTTTTCATTGTTTTTTATTTATTTTTATAGTTATAATTCGCAATTCGGGCTGCAAAATTACGCATTTCTTTTTAATTACGCAAGTTTTTTCGAAAATTTCTCATTTCTCATTTCTCATTTCTCATTTTTTTTGTACCTTTGCACCCACAAACAACGAAAAATATTAATTAAGAGAACAATATTTTAAGTATGATTAATTCACAAGACATCAAGAAAGGAACCGCCATCCGCATGGACGGGGCCATTTGGGTTTGCATCGATTTCCAGCACCGTAAGCCCGGCAAGGGAAACACCATTATGAACATTAAGATGAAGAACGTTACCGACGGTCGTGTGCTGGAGCGTCGCTACAACATTGGTGAGAAACTCGAGGACGTTGTCATCGAGCACCGTGACTATCAGTATCTCTATGAAGACCAGGAAGGACGTATTTTCATGAATCAGGAGACCTTCGAGCAGATTCCTATTGCTAACGATTTGGTTATTGGTCATGAGTACATGAAGGAAGGTGACGTTGTATCTGTTGTCAGCGACACTACCGATGGCACTATTCTCTATGCTGAGATGCCCGTGAAGACCATTCTTCGTGTGACCCATTCAGAACCGGGTATTAAGGGTGACACCGCTACCAACACGCTGAAGCCCGCTACGCTGGAGACTGGCGTTGAGGTTCGCGTGCCGCTGTTCATCAATGAGGGTGACCTCATCCAGATTGACACTCGCGACGGTTCTTATCTGGCTCGCGCAAAGGAGTAAATGAGATATTCATTTATCGTCCCGGTATTTAATCGCCCTGATGAAGTCGGCGAACTGCTTGAGAGTCTGTGCTCTCAAACGGTTAAGGACTTTGAGGTGATTATTGTTGAGGACGGATCACAGAAAACGTGCAAGGATGTCTGCGACAAGTACGCAGGCATCCTTGATTTGCATTATTATTATAAGGAGAACAGCGGCCCGGGCCAAAGCCGTAACTATGGTGCAGAACGGGCGAATGGTGAATGGCTCATCGTCCTGGATTCAGATGTGGTGCTGCCAACGGACTATCTGACTCATGTTGACGACAGCCTAAGGCCGGAGCTCTCTGCGTGGGGCGGACCTGACGCGGCTCACGACTCTTTCACCGATACGCAAAAGGCCATTTCCTATAGTATGACTTCGTTCTTCACTACAGGCGGCATTCGTGGTGGCAAGAAGAAGTTGGATAAGTTCTTCCCCCGTTCGTTTAACATGGGCATCCGCCGTGACGTTTATCTACAGCTTGGCGGATTCTCGAAGATGCGCTTTGGTGAGGACATCGACTTCAGTTATCGAATTGTGGAGGCGGGTTATCAGACAGCCTTGCTGCCCGACGCATGGGTTTGGCACAAGCGGCGAACTGATTTTCGTAAGTTCTTCCGTCAGGTGTATAACAGTGGAATTGCCCGTATTAACCTTTCCAAGCGACACCCCGGCACATTGAAACTTGTCCATCTGCTGCCAACGGTGTTTACCGTAGGAGTCATATTGCTGGTACTTATCGGTGCTTTCGGACGTATCATGATGGTCTATGGAAATCCAGATGATTTCCGCCTTTGGTACTGGGTGGTTGTGGCTGCTCTTGCCCCCATCTTGTTCTACAGCCTTGTCATCTTCATTGATTCCACGGTCAAGAACCGTAGCCTGATGGTCGGACTGCTGAGTATTCCTGCAGCTTTTGTTCAGCTTATGGGCTATGGCTTAGGATTTATAGAGAGCTGGTGGAAGCGTTGCGTGCTGAAGAAAGACGAGTTTCAGGCATTTGAAAAAACATTCTATAAGTAATGGCAGACAAACTGACAATAGCAAACTGGTCACCAGAAGACCAGCCACGTGAACGGCTGCGAGACTTAGGTCCTCAGGCACTTAGCGATGCTGAACTGCTGGCTATTCTTGTCGGTTCGGGGTCGCCGGGTGAGAGTGCTGTAGAGCTGATGAAGCGCATTCTCAACAGCTGTAACAACAACCTGAACACATTAGGAAAACTGACCATTCGCGACCTGATGGAGTTTAAGGGCATAGGTGAGGCGAAGGCCATCACCATTCTTGCCGCTTGTGAGTTAGGAAAACGGCGACAGCGCGAGCAGGCGGAGGAACGCCGTGACTTAGGTTCTGCCACCCTTATGTATAGGTATCTGCATACCCACATGCAGGACCTTGACGTTGAAGAGGCGTGGCTGTTGCTCATGAACCAGAATTTCCGGCTCATCAAGAGTATTCGCCTTTCGCATGGCGGCATTACCGAGACAGCTGTCGATGTCCGGCTCATCATTAAGGAAGCGGTGCTCAACAATGCTACTATCATTGCCCTTGCCCATAACCACCCGTCGGGCAGTCTGCGCCCAAGTGCCGACGATGACCGGCTTACCGAACGAGTGAAAAGAGCCTGCGACGTGATGCGCATTCATTTCCAGGACCATCTTATAGTTACAGACGGGAACTATTATTCCTACCATGAGCAGGGACGATTATAATCAAAAAAAACAATATTACCACTACACGACATGACACAACAAGAAAAGACACAGATAGAAGAGCGCATCGTCGATGTGCTGAAAACCGTCTATGACCCGGAAATTCCTGTCAATATTTATGACCTGGGAATGATTTATAAGATTGATGTTAAGGACGATGCTACTGTTGAACTTGACATGACCTTTACCGCACCAAACTGTCCTGCTGCCGACTTCATCCTTGAAGACGTGCGCACCAAGTTGGAAAGCGTAGAGGGTGTCAAGTCGGCTAATGTTAATCTGGTGTTTGAGCCGGCTTGGGACCAGAACATGATGAGCGAAGAAGCCCGTGTCGAACTGGGTTTTGATTAAGAATATTAGTTATGAAGAACGTTTATTTTCTTTCCGATGCCCATCTGGGCTCATGGGGCATACCCCACCCAAGGCAGCAGGAGCGCCGGTTGGTGCGTTTTCTTGACAGCATCAAGGAGAAGGCGGCAGCCGTCTATTTGTTGGGCGATATGTTCGACTTCTGGTACGAATACAAGTATGTGGTGCCGCGTGGCTATACCCGTTTCCTTGGTAAACTTAGCGAACTGACCGACATGGGTGTGGAGGTGCACTTCTTTACCGGCAACCACGACATCTGGGCCTACGACTATTTGGAACGGGAGTGTGGTGTCATCCTTCATAAACAGCCACTAACAACCGAGATATATGGTAAGATATTCTTTCTTGCCCATGGCGACGGACTGGGTGACCCCAGTAAGGTATTCAAGTTGTTACGGGGCTTTTTCCATAATCGCCTCTGCCAGATTGCCTTCTCCGCCATTCATCCTCGGTGGAGTATCTGGCTCGGGCAGACATGGGCAAAGCACAGTTACGACAAGCACAAAGAAACGGGGGTGCCCCCCTACATGGGAGAAAATAAGGAGTACCTGGTTCGCTACACCCGCCAGTATATGCAGCATCATAGTAATATTGACTACTATATCTACGGCCACCGGCATATAGAGCTCGACCTGCAACTCACCAAGAAAGCCCGCATCATGATACTAGGTGACTGGATTAACCAGTTTACATACGCTGTTTTCGATGGTGAACACATGTTTTTCGAACAATTTGTTGAAGGAGAGAGCCGTCCTTAAGTTTTTTTAACACGGATTAGCAAGCGAATAATTAAATAATCACTAAATTTGCAAGCGATTATAGATTACTACCAAAAGGACAATATTTTCAACCAATAAATAACATTAATTATGATTAAGGAGAAAATTGATCAGTTCTTGGCAGCACAGGCTGCTAACCTGCCCGCAGAGGCTATGACTGAGATTCGTGAGAGACTGGAAGCTGCTGATGACAGCAAGTTTGATGAATTGCAGATGTTGGACTTCAAGAACCCGACGACCATGATGCTCATTGCTTGGTTGTTAGGCTGCTATGGTGTTGACCGCTTCATGCTGAAGGACAACACAATGGCCATTGTTAAGCTTTGCACCTGTGGTGGTTGTGGTATCTGGGCCATTATTGATATCTTCACCGCCGGCAAGCGTACAAAGGAGTTCAACCTGAACAAGATCTACGAGATTCTGTAAAAGGTGAAAAAGTGAAAAGGTTAAAAGGTTAAAAGGTCAAGGGCGGGCTCCCTTAGACCTTCAACCTTTTCACCTTTTCACCTTCTCACCTTTTCACCATTTAACCTTCACACATTATGGATAATCAGACAAATGTACTGCTCATGAATTGTGCCAAGTACTTCCCTGAGGCCAGTATTCCTGCCATTCGCCAGACGCTTGAAGAGCTGGGACCGCAGAGGGCAAGTCAGGCTTTGGCCATGGATTACAAGGACCCCACCGTTGCCCTTTGCCTCTCGCTGATTTGCTTCTTGGGCGTCAGTGGCATCGACCGTATGTACATTGGCGACATCGGGCTGGGCATTGGTAAGCTGATCACTGGTGGTGGCTGTGGTATTTGGTCGCTTATTGACCTCTTCCTCATCATGGGTGCTACCAAGGAGAAGAACTATCAGCAGTTTATTCAGAACGTCAGCTATCTCTAAGCGTTCGTGATAAGCCGTAAGAGTCTTATACTTATATGCATAGTAGGTGTAGCCTGGGTGCTGGTGGCCTTTTTTACCCAGCGCGCAGGTTACAATTTTATTGTGTGCCCTTCACGCCTGGTCTATGACCTGCCTTGTGCCGGTTGCGGTGGCACGCGCGCGTTCCTATTATTAATAAAGGGGCATCCCGTCGATGCCTTTTTTATGAATCCCAATGTCTATCTTTTTGTTCCGCTCATCCTGGCTGGCGTTGTGCTGATGGTCTATGACTTCTTTCACCATACTGACAAGTTGAATTTTTGGTATAAGAAGTTCAAGCAGACAGGCAATAAGCCGTCTGTCTATCTGCCAGTACTTGTGTTCGAGGCCGCTATTTGGGCCTACAACGTCTGGCGCTATCGCCAGGGAATGTTGTGAGTGGTCGCTACTTCACGTTTATTGTTACCGAACCCGTCTTCAGACCGTCGGCCGTACAGGTCAGCAGGAGCGTTCCGGGCAGGTTGTCGCTCTGAACGAGCACCTGGGTCAGTCCGTTGAATGCCGGTATCTGCATTGTCTTGCAGTTTAGCTCCTGCGGATGGTCTGCACCGGGATAGGCAGGGTCGCCGTTGCCTACGCCAATAATGTGACCATTACCCTCCACCTTAAACGTCAGCAGCGGGCAGGCATCGGGCACCACGCGTCCCTTCTTGTCCTTCACCTCAATGGTCACAATGGCCACGTCACGTCCGTCGGCGGTAATCGTTGTGCGGTCAGTGGTGAGCAGCAGCTGTGAGGCGGGCAGGGTGGTCTCCACGACTTGGGTGAGCACGCGCCGTCCGTTCTTGTAGCCTGTGGCTACCACTTTGCCAGGCTGATAAGTGGCGTTCCACTTCAGGTGTCCGTTACGTGGCATCTTCTGCCGTCCGAGTCTCTTGCCGTTCACCGTCAGTTCCACTTCGTCGCAGTTGCTGTATGCCCACACTTCCACCTGCTCGCCCTCGTGGCCTTGCAGGTTCCAGTGGGGGAAGATGTGCAGCGTGGGTTCGTCAGTCCACCACGACTTCAGGTACCACGCCTCGTCCTTGGGGAATCCGCAGTAGTCCAGTATGCCGAATTCCGACTCATGGGCAGGGAATTTCAGGGGGTTGGGCTCGCCTCGGTAGTCGAAGCCGGTCCAGTAGAACAGGCCTGCGGCCCAGTCGTGGTCAGCATAGAATTTCCATCCGCGCTCAATGACGTTCTCCATGTGGTGGTGCGTCGTGTCGCGGTTCATGGCTACCATGTGTCCCGGAGCGTCAGGGGTGTTGAAATAGACACCGCGTGTGCCGCAGCCGGTCGTCTCTTCTGTTCCTACAATTTTCCACTCGGGGTGCTGTCGGCGGCGGTTCTCCACGTCGTTCTGGGCAATGTAGTTATAGCCCACCACGTCAAGCCCCTTGATCATCTCCGTACCACCGGCATTGGCGATGGTCGAAGGACGTGTGGGGTCCATGAGCCGTGTGTATTCGCGCATAGCGGCGGCTATGCGTGTTCCCTGCACTGTGTTTTCAATGCCCCATTCCTCGTTGCCGTCGCTCCAGAGTATGATGCTGGGGTGGTTACGGTCACGCTTGATCATGCGTTCCAGCAGTCGCAGGTGTTCATCGTTAATGCCCGTCAGCCGGTTCTCGTCAATGACCAGCATACCCTCACGGTCACAGATGTCGAGCAGGGCCGGCGTCATGGGGTTATGCGAGGCACGGTAGGCGTTACAGCCTAATTTCCTAAGCTGCCTGATGCGCCAGTCCTGCAGCGCGTCGGGAATGGCGGCTCCCACTCCGGCATGGTCCTGGTGCATGTTGACACCCTTCAGCTTCAGCGGCTTCCCGTTGAGCAGGAACCCGCGGTTGCTGTCGAACTGAATGTCGCGGAAGCCTGTTGTCGTGGTATAGACGTCACAAACTCTCCACTCTCCACTCTCCACACTCCACACTCTCACCGTTGTCTCTACCTTATATAAATAGGGGTCGGTGTTCGACCACAGGTGGGGGTGGGGAGCGTTGAGCGTTGAGCGTTGAGCGTTGAGCGTTTGCTTCGCTTTCAGCGTCAGTGTCTCGGCGGTGCTGGTGGCTACTTCGCGGCCTTCAGCGTCGAGCAGACGGTGCGTCACCGTGCACTGCTGCTCGGTCAGCGAGTGGTTGCTGACCTCCGTCTCTACGTGAATGGTGGCTTCGTCGTAAGGCGCGGCGAGGTCGGCATAAACAAAGGTGCCGAACGGTGCCACGCTGACGCTGCCGGTCTTCACAAGCCATGCGTCACGATAGATGCCGGCACCCTCGTAGAACCAGCCTTCCTCGAGTGAGGCGTCAGCCCTTACGCAGATGAGGTTGTCGCCGCCATAGTTGACGTATTCGGTCACGTCATATACCTGGGTGGCATAGCCGCTGGGCTCTGTACCCATGTAGAAGCCGTTGAACCATACCGTCGCATTACGGAAGATGCCGTCGAACTGCAGGGCGATGTGCTTGCCGAGGTCACTCTCGGGAATGCTGACCGTCTTGCGGTACCAGCCCACGCTGGTTTCGGGGTACTTGTAGCCCACCGTCTTATAGCCGTGGGAGTGGCTGGCGTCGCTGGCGTAGGGCAGCGTGGTCACCCAGTCGTGGGGCACGCGAACCTCCTGCCAGGCGGAGTCGTCGAATTTTGCGGAGTAAGGCCCTTCGTTGTGAATGGAGTTGGCCTTCGTCAGATAGTTAAAGTACTCGGTGCCGCAGCCGAAGTCCTTTACGGGGTCGGCGGCATGGCCGAAAGAAAACTTCCATCCTTCGCTGAGGCGCGTTGCTTCACGGGTGTTTTGGGCTTGGAGGTGGCAAATGCCACAAACGGCCAGCAGCAGTGCCAGCGTCATTGCTTGTCTTAGGTTTGTCATGTCTTTAGTATGCTATGTTTTGTATTCTGCATGCAAAGATACTGTTTATTCCTGTAATTACCAAATAATTGGAGCCGAAAAACTACCGAATAAGCAAAACCGCTGGAAGACTCTGCCGGCAGGACAGGGAGAGAACCCGTACCAAACTGGGAGTTTGTCGGTACTAAACAGGGAGTTAGTGGCAGGGAAGCTCGAATTGAGCGGCCGCCCGAAAACAAAGGGGTGGGCGGCAAAAGACCGCAATCCCTATCCTTATGGATTGTAATACGCTAATATTCTTTACGTTGCAAAATTACGAAAAATAAATGACAATACAAAATAAAAGGCAGACTTTTTAGATAATAGGCAAAGAGATGCCGTTGATTTTCTGATAGACGTCGAGCGCATAGACGTCGGTCATGCCGGCAATGTAGTCGATGACGGCCATGAGGCGCATCTCCAAGTCGGCGGCATTGATGTCGTATTGCGACGACACACGGCCAATGAGCTGCTGCGAGTAGTAGCGGTCGGGGTTCATGACGGCGCGCACCATCTGCTCCATGAGTGTCTCCATGATTTTGTAACCCGACAGTTCCACGTCAAGTACAGGCTTGCTCTTGTAGATGCGCTCCACGGAGAGTGCCGCACACTGCTTGTAGGCCTCGCGGGGCAGGGGGCTGACATGGTCAATGAGTGCCCCTGTGAAGGTGCCGGAAAGTATATTTTCCTCGTTTTCAACGAAGGTTCTTACACATTCACTCTCCAAAAGGCTGATGACGCATGCCCGCATATAGACCACCTTCTCGTTGGGGTCGGTGACGCCCTCTTCCTGGATGCGCTGGCGAATACGGTTTTTGCCCATTTCATCGAAGAATCCAAGCATCAGGCGTTCCGTTTCCCCGAAGGAGAGAATCTTCAGTTTATGGGCGTCTTCCAAGTCCATGATTTCGTAGCAGATGTCGTCTGCCGCCTCGACAAGATAGACCAGTGGGTGGCGAACGTAACGAAGCGGCTCGTTGGGCTTAGAAGTGCAAATTATGCCCATTTCATCGGCAATTCGTTGGTAGTTTTCCCGTTCGCTTTCGAAGAATCCGAACTTGCCTTTCCTGCTGGCAGCCGACGAGGCAAAGGGGTATTTCACGATGCTGGCCAGCGTGCTGTACGTCATGACGAAGCCGCCGGGCCGACGGCCGCAGAACTGGTGGGTAAGCAGACGGAAGGCATTGGCATTTCCCTCGAAGTGGGTGATGTCCGACCAGAAGACGGGTGACACCTTCTGCTGCAGCTCCCTGCCCGGTCCTTCGGTGAAAAAGGTCTGAATGGCCTTCTCACCGCTGTGGCCGAACGGAGGGTTGCCCAGGTCGTGAGCCAGACAGGCTGTGGCGACAATTTGCCCGATTTGTTCGAACAAGGTACCCCGTAGCTCGGGATGCCTGACAGTAAGCTGTGCCGCAATGTCGTTACCTAACGACATGCCGACGCTGGCCACCTCAAGCGAGTGGGTCAGCCGGTTGTGAACAAAGATGCTGCCCGGCAGGGGAAATACCTGCGTCTTGTTCTGCAGTCGGCGGAAAGGTGCCGAGAAGATGAGTCGGTCGTAGTCACGCTTGAACTCCGTGCGGTCGTCGTGGCGTATGGCGTGCCGGTATTCCTGTCCTAAGCGCTTGTTGGATATAAGTTGTTTCCAGTCCATCATATTAGTCTTTCAGTGAATTTCGTCGCAAAGTTACAAACTAATTACGAACCGTGCGCAAAACGGCAGTCTAAAGAATGTTAAAACCGCGTCTTTGGCCTTTTGAGGGAATAAATACAATTAAAAAGGCATAAAATAACACTTTTTCAGAAGAAAAATGTGGATAATTCATAGGAAATGACTACTTTTGCATCCAATATGACAGAAGTTAAAGTTGTAAATCGCGGTCATCAGCCGCTTCCGCAGTATGCCACAGCGCAGAGTGCGGGCATGGATCTACGTGCAAATATTGACGAACCCATCGTGCTTCGTCCCATGGAGCGTAAGCTCATTCCCACAGGACTTTTCATTGCTTTGCCCGAAGGTTTCGAGGCACAGGTGCGGCCCCGTAGTGGTCTGGCCCTGAAGAAAGGCATCACGGTGCTGAACGCTCCGGGAACCATTGATGCTGACTATCGTGGTGAGGTGGGCGTGCTGCTCATCAACCTGTCGCAGGAAGACTTCGTGGTGAACGATGGTGAACGCATAGCCCAGATGGTGATTGCCCGCCACGAGCAGGCGCAGTTCCGCGTGGTGGAGGAGCTCGACGAGACGGAGCGCGGTGCCGGCGGCTACGGCCATACCGGCGTGAAATAGTTGAATAATTGGGAAATGATGGTTGAACGACTGACATATCGCTACAGTAGTGGGGGAATGAGGCTGTTTCTCATTTCTTCATTGGCATTTCTCATTTCTCATTGCTCATTTCTTATTTGCTCTGCACAGGAAGCGCAGGGCTACGATGAGTTTTTCCTTCAGGCCATTTGTGAACGGGAGAAGGGAAACCATGATGCTGCCTTCGACCTGCTTCAGCATTGCATCAGGCTGAATCCGGAAGCTGCCGAAGCCTACTTTTTCATTGCACAGTATTACGGCTCCATGAAGCAGAATGAGCAGGCGCTGGCCTGTTTGGAACGTGCCTACGAACTGAGCCCTGACAACTCCACTTACACCGAGACGCTGGCACAGGCCTACACCAGTACCCAGCAGTACGACAAGGCCATTGGCATCTTCGAAGAACTGGTGCATCGCGAGACCGACCGTGACGACGTGCTCGGCATGCTTTATGAGCTGTACGTCAGGAACGACCAGTTGGACAAGGCCGTGGATGCCCTGGAACGAATTGAGGCTCTCGACGGCAAGACCGAGCGGCTCACCATGGCGAAGAGCGAGCTCTTCACCCGTCTGGGCAATAAGAAGGCTGCCATCTCTGAGATGAAGTCGTTGGCCGACCAGTATCCCAACGACCTGAACTACCGGGTGATGTATGGTGACGCCCTGCTGCAGAACGACCAGAAGAAACAGGCACTGGCCGTTTATCAGGCCGTGCTCAGCGAAGAGCCGCAGAACGTGCAGGCCCTGCTGTCTATGGTGAGCTACTATGCCAGCGAGGGTGACACGCTGAAGGCTGACGAGGTGAACGAACGGCTGCTGCTCAATGCCGACGTAGAGGCAGAGACACGTCTGGAGATTATGCGCCGCGAGGTGATGAACAACCTGCGCAGCGGTGCTGACAGCACCCGCATCCTGCAGCTCTTCCGTAAGATTCTCGATATGCCGGAGGCCGATACTGACATGGCACTGATGTGTGCCGCCTATATGAAACTGCGCGAAATGCCGCAGGACAGCATTAACGGTATGTATGAGCAGGTGCTCCGCATGGCGCCCGACAACGCTTATGCCCGGTTGCAGTTAGTGGCCGACGCCTGGGAGCGTGAAAACCTGGACCAGGTCATCAGTCTCTGTCAGGCCGCCAGACAGTATAATCCTGACGACATGGCTTTCTACTACTATCAGGGTTTTGCCTATTTCCGTCAGGACGACCTGGACAATGCGCTCGATGCCTTCCAGAACGGCGTGAGCGTCATTACGCCGGAAAGCAACCCCGACCTGGCCAGCGACTTCTACGAAATGATGGGCGAGCTGCTGCATAAGAAGGGAATGGTGCGCGAAGCCTTCGAGGCCTACGACTCCTGTCTGGTGTGGAAGGCTGACAACATTGGCTGTCTGAACAACTACGCCTACTACCTGAGCGAAATGGATGAGCAGTTAGACAAGGCCGAGCAGATGTCGTATAAGACCATAAAGGCCGAGCCGCAGAACGCTACTTATCTGGATACCTACGCCTGGATTCTCTTTAAGCAGGAGCGGTATGCCGAGGCCAAGATTTACATGGACCAGACGCTGCAGTACGACCCTGATGCCTCGGCGGTGGTGCTCGAACATGCGGGCGACATATATGCCAAGAATGGCGACATGACGCAAGCCTTGGACTATTGGCAGCAGGCCCTTGCAAAGGCATCGGGCGACTCAGAAATCAAAGGTGAGCGGAAAGAGCTGTTGATGAAGAAAATAGAAACAAGAAAGTATATTAAGCGATGAAAGCAACAAGTTTTTTCAAGTTGGCACTTGTCGTAGTGCCGTTCCTCTTCGGAGGTTGTAAGTCAAAGCAGGCTGTGGTGGAAACCCCAAAGCCACCAACGGTGGAAGAAATGCAGCAGCAGACCTTCTTGCAGAAAGTCAATGACAATGCACAGTATGCCAAGTTCATCACTTCGAAGGTGAAGTTCTCTATTGAGGTGGGTGTTCAGAGGCTGACGCTGACTGGAAACCTGAAGATGAAGCGTGACGACTGCATACGCCTGCAGCTCATGGCCTTCGGCTTCGTGGAGGCCGGACGCATTGAGCTGACGCCCGAGTATGTGCTCATTATGGACCGCATCAACAAGCAGTACCTGAAGGCAACTTACAGCTCGGTGGATTTCCTGCGTAACAGCGGACTGAACTTCTATACCCTGCAGGCTCTCTTCTGGAACGAGCTCTTCGTGCCTGGACAGAGTAAGGTGACCGACGAACTGCTGAAGGGCATGGATGCTGACCTGTCGGGTGAGGATGCCATCATCTCGCTTGAGAACGGAAAGATGCAGTACCGTTGGCTGGCCACGAAGGACATGGCCCGCATTCGCATGGCTAATATTATCTATAGCGACCAGTTCAGGGGCAATACCCAGCTGAACTGGGACTATGAGGATTTCCGCGCTATGGACCGCAAGTTCTTCCCCTGCGACCATCACATCTCCTTCACCACGCCTGACAAGGAGGTGAAGCTTGGCATGATGATCAACTACATCAAGCACGACGACGGATGGGACACCCGTACTGACGTGTCGTCCAGCTATCGTGAAGTGTCGGTTGACGAAATACTGCGCCGTTTCATGGCCCTGTAATCAAATAGGCACATGAACAGGTTTCTCGTCATTCTTTTACTGCTTGTCGGTTTTTGTCTGGCTCCTTGCGCACAGCAGCGTAAGAAGGCAGCCAAGAAACCGGCAGCTACTGCTGTGCAGCAGAAAAAGAAACCCGCCCGGCAGAAAAAGCCTGCCCAGCAGAAGAAACCCACGCAGAAGAAGAAAAAGAAGAAGACGCCTGCCGCCACACCCTCTAATCCGTCCATCAAGGGACTGCAGAACGAGCGCCAGCAGTTGCAACGCCAGATACGTGAGCAGGAGCAGCGTCTGAAGAAGAACGAGAAGGACGTCAAGGCCCGCTTGCAGAACCTCATGGTGCTTAACACCGAGATAGAAGACAAGAAGCGGAGCATAGAGGCCATGCGCCTGGACCTCTCCCACATCAATGACACCATTCAGCGGCTGAACCGCCAGCAGGAGTTGTTGCAGGCACAGCTCGAACAACATAAGCTGGAGTACGTCAAGTCGTTGCGCTACATGCACCGTAACCGTACCATGCAGAGCAAGCTCATGTTCATCTTCAGTGCCAAGACGTTCACGCAGATGTATCGCCGCATGCACTTCATGCGCCATTATGCGTCCTATCAGCGCAGCCAGGGCGAGGCCATCCTGCAGAAGAAGGAGGAGCTGACGCGCATTCAAAGCCTGCTGTTAGGCGTGAAGGACAAGAAAGACCAGCTGCTGAAGCGCGACATCACCACCCATCAGGAACTGGAGGCTTCGCAGACCGAGCAGCAGAAGGTGGTCAACTCGCTGAAGAAGGAGCACCAGAACATTGAGGCGCTCATTGCTGAACAGCGTAAGAAGGATGCAGCCCTGAATGCCCAGATTGACAAGCTCATTGCCGAAGAGGTGGCACGTGCCAAAGCCCGTGCCGAGGCTGAAGCCAAGCGCAAGGCCGAGGCAGAAGCCGCCAAGAAGCGCCGTGAGGAACTGGCCCGCAAGAAGGCTGAGGCTGAGCGCATAGAGCGTGAGAACAAGCGGCGCATTGAGGAGGCACGTAAGAAGGAAGAACGCCTCAAGGCCGAGGCGCGTGCTGCTGAAAAGAAGAGGAAGGCCGAGGCAGACCGACTGGCCCGTGAGGCTGAGCGTGAGCGTCGTGAGGCTGAGCGCCGTGCTGCTGAGGAGCGCCGTGCTCACGAACGTGAGATGGCAGCCGCCAAGCGTGAGACGGAGTCCGTGGCCAACTACAACACGGCCGACCGCGCCATGAGCAGCAACTTCGAGAGCAACCGTGGCCGTTTCCCCATGCCCATCAGCGGCTCTTACCAGATAGTCAACAGCTTCGGACAATATAATGTGGAAGGCTTGCGCAACGTGCGGCTCGACAACAAGGGCATCAACCTCAAGGGACAGCCCGGGGCTGCCGTCAAGTGCATCTTTACGGGCGAGGTCAGCATGGTGTTCAATGCGGCCGGCATCACGGGCGTCATCGTACGTCATGGCAGCTATTTCTCCGTCTATGGAAACCTCGGCTCCGTCTCAGTAGCCCGTGGCCAGACGGTCAGCACGGGTCAGACCCTTGGCACGGTAGGCGGAGACGGCATCCTTCAGTTCCAGCTTCGCAAAGGCAAGGCTCCCCTGAACCCCCTGCACTGGCTGCGGAGGTGATATGTTTTATTCAGGAGCAGTGAAGAAGTCTCTCTATATACTTATTATAATAGTATCGGTGCTCACGGCCTGCATCGACCGACGGGAGTATGCCTCCATGCGTCAAGGACTGGACAGCCTGAACGAGCGTAACCGCAACGATAAGCCCTTCACCGCTGCTGACGTGCAACCCTACATCGACTACTTCGACCGGCACGGCGAACCAAACGACCGCCTGTTAGCCTACTACCTCCTTGGCCGTGCCTATCACGAACAGGGCGAGGCTCCCATGGCCTTGGAGCAATACCATAAAGCCATTGAATGTGCCGACACCCTCTCCCATGACTGCGACTTTGGGCAGCTAAGCAGGGTGTATTCGCAGATGGGAGACCTTTGTTGTAAACAGAATCTTTATCAAAGCCAACTTTATTTCTCGCATCTCTCTTCCTATTATGCATACAAAGGGCAGGATACATTGACAGCATTACTTATTTATGCAACAGATGCTACTGCTTATGATTTGCTGGGAAACATAGACTCAACAATTATTGTGTCTGTGGATGCTTATCAACGGCTATTAAAACATGGATACAAAGAAGATGCTGCAGCGACGATAGGGTTAGCCATTACTGCATTGTTAAAAAAGGGAGATTTGACGCTTGCAAGGAAATATATGGATATTTATGAAGCCGAATCAGGTTTCTTTGACCAAAGTGGAAATATAGAGAGAGACCGTGAAGTCTATTATTATGATAAGGGGGAATACTGTTTGGCAATCAATAAATTAGATTCTGCCGAAAGCTATTTCCGTAAAGAACTTATGAATGGCAAAGACTATATTAATCAGAATGCAGGTGCAAGAGGGCTTGCCAAGTTATTTACAGCAAAGCATATGTCTGATTCTGCAGCTAAATATGCTTTGTATAGTTACGAAATGAATGATTCTCTTTATGCCCAGATGGCAACAGGGGAAGTTTCTCAAATGCAGGCTATTTACAACTATTCCCGTCAGCAACAGATTGCACAACGGGAATATATAAGGGCTGAAAATAATTCCAGATGGTTGCAGGTGAGTATTGCTGCAATTATCTTTTTGGGGATGTTGACATATATTATAGTATATAAGGAAAAGCATAAGCGAAAATTGGCTTATCAAAAATATATTGATAGCCTGAATAATTTAGAACAGGCAGAAGTAGAGCTAAAGTTAATGAAACAGCATGAAAAAGTTTTTGGTAATCTTATAGCGGAAAAGGAGAAGAATGTAAAACATTTGGAGAACATTGTACAGCAATATGAAAGTAGCCGTGGAAAAATAATGCCTAAAGACGAAAAAGAACTATTTCTTTCCGCACATTATAAGTATTTGGAAAGCTTATCTAATAGAGGGGCATTTATGAGTACCGATGATTGGCAAAAGACGGAAGAATTAATTAATTTGCTATTACCTGACTTTTGCGAGTTTCTTTCTGCTAATCGCGAACGTCTCACTGAAAATGAACTGAAAGTGTGCTTATTAACACGCCTACATTTTAAACCCCAAAGCATAGGCTTTATGATTGATCTTTCAGCCGCCTCGATTTCAAAAATCCGGATAAATCTGCTCAATAAATTGTATGGAGTAGAAGGCAAACCATCAGATTTTGATAAGCGAATAGTGAACATATAGCTTTTCTATATTACTGTTTTACAAGAACTTAACTCAATAGTAAAATTTGAGTAAAATCTTTACATTGTTTTCCTTTGCCTGAAAATTTGCTTTTGCATACCTTTGCAACGCAAATCCTAAAAACAAATAAATAATGAAAAAGATTATCATTTTATTATTGAGTATCTTACTAATGAGCACACAAGCGAAAGCTCAAAACTACAAACCAATCAGTTTCTCAACAAGTATTATTCCCCATGGTGTAATTGGTAAAGGACACCCTAAATCCCCTGCCACTCCCCCCACGGTTTATCAGGAGGACAACACGCTGACGTTCGTGGCTGACCATCCGGAATATGTTCTTTATATTAAAGATGAGGACGAAGAGGTGGTCTATTGCTGGAAAAGATGATGAGTCAACAACCCTCGGTGTATAAGCGTTTCGCCATTCAGGGCAATGAGCCTACGGCTGAGGAGTGGGAGCAGATAGAAGCAATGGTGTTTGAGCTGTACCCGCAGTTCCACTCTTTCCTGCAGACCCACTCCAGCCTGCTGAACTATAAGGAGGAGAAGACGTGCATCCTGATTAGAGCAGGCTTCAAGCCGAAGATGATCAGCGAATTGCTCCATGTCTGCCCGTCGTACATTTCGAATATTCGTAAGGAAATGCTGCAAAGGCTGTTTAAAATGAAAGGCAGGCCGAAAGATTTTGACCAGCTGCTGAGGGCCATCACCTGACGTCACAAAAAGTTAGTGAAATTTTGGTCGCCCCATTTCTTGTCTATATCAAGAATATTCATTAAATTTGCCTCCAAATATGAAGCTTATGCCGAAAACTGCCTGTGATATCAGCTATGCCTATGATGCTAAAGGACGTTTAGCATCGGCTGTTCCAGTCTATCACTGCTACCTGCAGGACCACAGGGGAAATCCGAGACTCTCAATGATTCATGGAGTGAATATCAGGCAATTCTCACGAATTACGGGAGTCTGTTTTGGAGTCATTCACAGAGCAAAAAGTGGATCAGAGTCCCCTGATCCATACGGGCTCATTGACAACCTGAGCTATACTTATAACGGCAATCAGTTGGTGACGGTGACCGACGGCAGAAGCGGTCCTGACTATAGCGGAGCATTCCACTTTTCTGACGGTGCGGACGAGGATGTGGAGTACGAATACGACCAAAATGGCAACCTGACGAAAGATTTAAACAAAAAGATTACGCAGATTAAATATAATTTGCTAAATTTGCCGTCGCATATTCATCTTATGGAAGGTTACGCAAACTATTATATCAATCACGACTACGGTGCCCGCCACTTTGACGCTGCCCTCATCACAGGGGGACAGACCCCATGTGACATACAGAATATCATATCAACCACATTTACTCTGCTGACGGCAGGCTCCTGCATACTGGCTATCCTGTTGGTCTGTATGTAAATCCTATTATTGATACTCCCGTTATTGGCGGCCTGCATGACGTGTCAGAAACTCAAGCCCATATAATTGTCCCTATAACGCCCCCTATTGAACCCTCTTTGCTTGATGACAGCTATAGCTATTGTGGTAACATCATCTATCATCAGGGCGCAGTGTCACAGATACTCTTCGACGGCGGCTACATCACGCTTAGTGGCAGTACGCCGACATACCATTATTACCTGCAGGACCACCTCGGCAATAACCGTGTGGTAGTCAGGCAGGACGGCACTGTTGAGCAGGTCAACCATTACTATCCCTTCGGTGGGCTCTTCGGTGAGAGCACCGAAGGTGACGTACAGCGATTCAAGTACAACGGCAAGGAGCTGGAGCGCATGCATGGGTTGGACTGGTATGACTATGGCGCCCGTCATCTGGATGCCGCCCTTGGCCGCTGGGCGACAGTTGACCCGATGGCGGAGAAGTACTACAATCTGAGTCCGTATAACTATTGTGGGAATAATCCGATAAATGTGATAGATCCACGAGGTGATACTATCATTGTGATGCAAAAGGACACGCAATATAAATATATTAATGGGAAATATTACAATTCAAATGGCACTGAGTATTCTGGTAAAATTAGCGGATTCATGAAAAAAGTTAGCGGTGCAATGTCTGAATTGCAAAAATCAAAAACAGGAATTGAATTAATAAATAATCTAAGCTCGTCATCATTTACTTTCACTATAATAAAAGGAAGAAACCATTTTGAAACAAATACTATAAATAAAGCAACAAGAAAATTAGTTAATCCAGATATTAAAGACAACTATGGTGAAGGTGGTAAAATATTTTGGGATCCAAATAATACAAATGGTGGGCCAAATATTAACGGAGGAACATATCGTCCTTCCTATATTGGTTTAGGACATGAAATGGGACATGCAGAAATGTCAAGACAGGGTCTATCCAATTTGGCTAAGGCTGATGTAAATTCACCCTATCCAGAATTACAAAACATAACAATGGATGAGTATAATGCGATGAGATATGAAAACCAAATTCGGAAAGAATTGGAAATACCTCTAAGAGCCGCTTATTCCGTATTACCTAACGGTGACTTCTTTATGCCAATAAAATAAATAGATGATGATTAAAATAAAAAACTATCTTGCTTGCCTTCTATCCTTGGTAATGACAAATTGCTCAACAATGATGACATTAGATAAAGGAACTCATCATTACGTGTATTATCAAAGTGAGCATTATACTTTCATTTTAGACAAAAACGATGTTTTTGAACTCTTAAGAAACGATAATAGTTGGTATCATGGTTCATATACAAAGCAAGATATAGAAATGTATCTACAACAGATATCTGCAAAAGATAGTTTTGTAGTTAGAGAATTCCC
>FLNX01004318.1_pt1 | contig 56536 bp, 32 predicted proteins | sample 1140341 | NCBI WGS metagenome assembly FLNX01 (sample SAMEA3878208, study PRJEB12797) | bioreactor metagenome | biome: Moose rumen | place: Sweden | collected 2011-10
TTATTTTTTTATTAAATGAAAGTGAGATAATTTTGTTCAACTTTACTGTGATTTAATTCTCATGGTCATATCATGCGATAACCTGCTGAAACCAAAATTATTATATATCACATTAATTCATAAGGTTATGAATCAAACCAACAAACATCTCTTGATGTTCGCCTTGCTCGTTGTGGCAGGGTGGACCGTAGCCGCCGCCTTGCCAACCAAGATGTTGACCAAGGCCGAGGCCGAGGCAATTTCCTATTCATGGACCGATGCCGACGGAGGCACCCATGACGTGAATCTGGGACAGACGGCAACTAATGCCTACTGGATTTATGACATGATTAGGGAAGTTTATACCAATCCAGCAGTGCCGGGAATCTGGCAGGCAACCTACGAGGGCCCTGGATATTCTTCAAGTTACTACACCAGTTTTGATGCTGGTTTGACCGATCGTCCCGGAACTGCCTACTACTTGACCGACCCCAACAATGCCACTCGAGGACGCAGTGTGTATTATGGTGCCATCGGCGAGGGATGGGACATCAGCGGCAGCTCCGACACGCAGTACAAATCTACCGAGGAAGGCTATACGATGCTGTTTGTGGCCCTGAAGGACAGCTATGCCGATTACTGCACTGCAGCACGCCTTGCCTCAAAGCCCTATTTCTCGACCAAAGCCGATGTCATCGAGCTGATTGAGAACACAATCGACAGCGTGTTTGTCGTTACCGAGGGCATTCGTGTGAACGAGGGAACGACTAACGCCGGTGCCGTCTTTAATGTGAAAGGTTACTTCAACCGTTTCTTTTTCATGACCAAGGGTCGTGCCAACGACATCACCTATGGTCAAGGGCAGTATAGCACATGGCGCAGTGCTGCAACATCGTTGACGGGGGCATCCTACTATCCCGCAGCCGATGAGCACTATGGCACGATGCCGCTGTTCAACCAGATGTTTGAGCAGTTCAGTCCCAATGATGCAACCATCGACACCGAGTCGGGGTATAGCGATTTGACCGACTTCTACTCATCGATGGTAGCAGGATCCACCTATGACGTGAAGCATGACTGTAATTCGGTGCCCTATCAGCACCATGCCTTCTCGATGGCAGGAGCCAGTGCCAACACGCATTATACCATCGCCGGACTGAACATCTTCATCCCCGACCGGCGCCTCGAGACCTGGTACCAGCAGTCGCTCACCTCCTCGGGTACGAGCTGGGTGTGGAATGTGGCCAGTTCAAATGCCAGCTCCTATGTGACCAAGATCCTGGACGGACGCACCCGATGGGATGTCGCCCTGTGGGGCGCTACCAGCGACAGCTATACCTATACCAACCGTTCGCCCTACTGGCAGTATGACTCCGAACTGGGAATGTATTTCACCTATGACTCGACCTATACCGGCGAGTATCCTATTCAGAACACTGCTTCAACCAAATACTATTTCTATAACCCGAAGCATTATCCCAAGATGAACCTCTATACCGTGAAGCTGACAGCCGAGGCTGTACCCTCGACCACAGCTGGCATGTACACGGTAAACCTGAACTGGTCATCGTCGTTCAACGTTCTCGTGAGCGATGTGCCGCAAAAGTATTGGATCTATGTAGTCAATGCCGATGGTACCTATACACTGCTGACAACCACAACCGATGTCACCAACTACAGCTATGAGGTGCCCATGGGCTCCCCCTATAGCTACACGATCAACTACATCGTCATGGCTCAGCCGGTTGATGCCCAGGGCAATGTGATGTTTACCGAGACCTGGTCCAACGAGGATGATGTTGAAATCCCCGGCACCACGACCAATGAACGCTTCCGCCTTGTTCTGGTTGACAACATCAGCCAGTACACCACAGCAGGTGAGAAGAATAATTATAATAACAAGTTGCGGCTCTACAACATTGGCATCACCGCAAGCCAGCTCAACGATGGCGACAACAACTTTGTCTTCCACCGTGTGGACTCGGCTGGCGTGACGACTGATTTCGCAACGCTCAACTATTTCAAGGGCGGCGCAGCCATCCTTGTATCGACCAATGACATTACCCTCACGGGCTCGTCGAGTTCGACATTCGCGGTGAACACGACGGGCATGTCTGGAACGGTGACCCTCACGGCAAGTACAGGCTTCACGGTGAGCCCGGCCAGCTTCACTGCCGATGGCAATGACCACACCATCACGGTGACACACAGCGGCAGCGCCACCACCGGCACCATTACCATCAGTGGCAACGATGCCGCCAGCCAAGTCATCAATTTGACCTATAGCAGCTCGGCTTCAATCTCTACCATCAATTACGGTAGCATGAGCGGCACGAGCTTGAGCTCCAGTACCGACACCAACGGCTCTTGGTCTTATACCGGTACCTATGGACTGTCTGGAACAATCAGTGGCGTGAATTACATGTACTTTAGTGCCGATGGATCGGCTGTCTATACCTTGAATTCTGGTGTTGATGCCGGCAAGGTCGATGTGACAATTGTTACCCAAAGTGGTAATTACGGTACAGGCAATCTTGTAGTGAATGGAGTGACACAGAATGTGACAGCTACCAGCACCACATGGTCGGACGTGGCTGTGGCCAACGGAACGATAACCATCACTTGCCCCAGCGGTAGTAATGGGTATCCGGGTTCTTATTCCCACCGCATCCGCTCAATCACGATCACGAGACACATAGCCACCAGCAGCAACGCCACCACCGGTGCCGTGGTCATCAAGCCCGCGATTAGCTATCTGACCAGCAACAGCGAGAATAACACCGCGCTCAACTTCACGGCTCGTCCCTTTGCCAATGCCGACACCGCCTGGATGTCGACGGCAATCGACTATGTGAACGATGTGTTCAGTGTGAGCACGGCGCGCAACGAGCACTCGCCCTATTACAACTACTATGTGACCTACGAGAATGGAAACACCCAGGGTGGTGGTGATGAACCCCAGCCCGGCGGTGATGACCACACCGTGGGGGACGTTGTTGGCAGCCTTGACCTGTCGACATTGAGTAGCGTTAGCGGTGCTTATCAATCATTGAGTGATTACAGTTATCCCAATTGGACTGGAGGCATCTTCAAGAATAACACCAGTTGCTTTATCCAGTATAGCAATCCCCTGACGTTCACTGTGCCCAGTGGCTATAGTAATGACATCTTTACAATTGCGATTACAACTTTCAATGACTCTTCCTATGGAGCAGGCAATTTCTTGATCAACGGAACAAGTTACTCTGCCAACTATGGCTCTACAAATTATTATGTAATCAGCAACGTTAGCAGCGGAGATCAGATTACTATATCTGGCAACACCTTTGTCAGCGGTTCTACCTATAAACCCTATTTGGATACAACGTCCACTATCTATATCTATTATGGCAATTACAGCGGTAATTAAGCCAAGAAGTAACAAGTAAAGTTAAAGGATAACAAAACATTCAAAATGAAAACGATAGTTAACAAATTACGCTTTGCGCTGTTGCTTGGCTTGATGGCCATGACTGTGACGGCGTGGGGCCAGGGAGTTCCCTACATCAACAAGATGTCGATTACAACCCAGATGTTCCTTGATGAGATGGCTGGAAGGCTCTCCTTTGAGGAAGAAAGCACGGTACCTAAGTTGAACGTCCCGGGCACCAATGCGCCCATGTTGCGCAGCGAACGCCCCATCGCTTCGCCCGACACTATTGATGGCGAGGTATATATATCGGCAATTGTCCGTGTAAACGATATCAACACTGACGTGAAGGCCCTTGAAGAACTGGGCGTGATCACTCAGTGCAAGTTTAACAAGGGCATTGTCACAACACTCATTCCCATAGACAGGCTCAATGACGTCGCCGCTCTTGAGGGAGTGAACCGCATCAATGTGGCCAGTGTGATGCGCTCGTCAACCAACCTGGCGCGCACGGCATCCAATGTCGATGATGTGCTCACCCTTAGTAACGATGCTCGCAATGCCGGACTGCTCAACGTGTATGACGGCAGTGGCGTGGTGCTGGCCATTATCGATGACGGCATCGACTTCCAGCATGGTGCTTTCAAGGATGCTAACGGCAACTCGCGCATCGTGGGTGCTTACTGCTACGATGGCTCGTCGGTCACTGCCGACTGGAGCGGGAGCGGCACGCTGCCCACTACCGATGATACCAGCCAGGATCATGGTACCCACACCAGCACCACCGCAGGTGGAAGTAGCGTGATTGTGAATGGTACTACCGTGACTGTAACTAACGACCACAGCCAAGCCTCCTATGGTGGTATGGCTCCCGGTTCCGACCTCTACTTGTGCGGAACCCGACTCTATGACAGCCACATCCTCAATTCGTTCCAGAGGGTTTGCGATTATGCCGATGCACAGGGTAAACCCGTCGTGGTGAGCAACAGTTGGGGAGGTGCCTTCTATGCCAACGATGGCAGCAGCTCGGTGTCTGATGTCCTGGAACAGTATTTTGGTGAAGACAATCCCAACCACATCTGCCTGTTTGCCAGTGGCAACGAGGCCGGCAAGTCGGCTGGCGGTGTCACGGGTGGGTACTATGTGTCTGGATCTTCCAGCCAAGCCAATCCCTTGGGCACGATTATCCGCACCGAATCCTATATTGAGAATTATGGTTATTCCTATTATAGTGGAGTGCTGTGCAATGCCTGGACACGTGCTACTGATGCCACTGGCATTGCATTACATGCCTATGTGATCAATAAGTCCAGTGGCTCGCTGGTGGCCGACCTGGGAACGCTCCAGAGCTCCAACTATGCTGCCGGTGCTTACACCACCTTGAGCACATCAAGCTATTTTGGCCGCAATTTCACTGTCTATTTTGACTACACCGAGGCCAATGGCAAGCACCAGGCCTTGATTTACACCGGTAATTACACGACAAGCGGCACCAATTATGCCCTTGCCGTCGAGGTCTACCCCATTGGCGGTAGTGACAACAATGTGGACATTTGGGGCGGTACTTACACCTACCTTGCTGGTAACGTCACCACCAATGGACACACGTGGACTGCTGGTACCGATGACATGAGTTCGACAGGCGAATGCACCAACGAGAACGTCATCGCGGTCGGCTCCTATGTGACGCGCACCCGATCGGGCAGCAACAGTGTGGGTGAAATCAGCGACTTCTCAAGCTATGCTCTCGAGAGTACTGGACCTGTGGGCGTGATGCTTCCTTGGATCACGGCTCCTGGCGAGGACCTGGTTGCAGGTTATAACCACTATGTGTCGTCTCACAGTTCGTCTGACTTGACTGTCAACAACTCATCATCGCCCTATGGTTTGATGTCGGGCACGTCGATGGCTACTCCAACTGCTGCAGGCATCGTGGCTCTGTGGATGCAGGCCGCCCAGGAAGTGGGCAAGGACTTGACACTGAGCGAGGTGAAGAATATCATGAAGGAGACAGCCATCAAGGACGCCTATGTCACTTCGGGAGCCTATGCCAACCACTTTGGCAACGGTAAAATCGATGCATTGGCAGGTGTGCAGTACATTCTGGACAATTATAGCAGCAGCGACCCTGTCATTCGTCCGTCCAAGACCTCGCTGACCTATACCGGCGAGCCCAACCACACCTACACTCAGCCAATCACCGTGAATGGTGCTAACCTGACCGGTAGCATCACTGCCACGCTCAACGATCCGAGCAACGCATTCTCTGTCACCGTGGCAAGCAATAATGCGATGAGCCTGAAGGCCAATAGCAGCACAACGCTTGCTGCCGGTGACGTACTCAACGTCACCTACGCGCCTCGTGCCGTTGGCACTCACACGGGTACCATTACCCTGACCAGTGACGGCGCCGAGAGCAAGACCATTACCCTCAACGGCACCGCTGCCATCAAGACCGAATACACCATCTGTGATGGCACAAACACCAATGGATATCTGCCCATTTATGGCTATTGGTATGACAGCAAGCAGATCAACCAGATGATTTATCCTGCCGACTCTCTGGTTGACCTCAAGGGAAAGACTTTCAAGTCATTGACCTTCTACTCTCCCCACTTGTATTTCTCTGGCGGTGCCTACACTGTCAAAGTCGCAACAACCGACCAGAGTGCATTTTCTTCCGTAGCACGTCTCACTCCCTCCGAAATGACCACCGTCAAGTCTGGTGTGGCTGCTGTTGCTGGTGGAACTGAGATCACCCTGACATTTGATAACGAATTTACCTATCAAGGCGGAAATCTACTTGTGGATGTAGAAGTGACCACTGCAGGTCAGTATGGCAGTAGCCAAACTAACTTCTATGGTGTCAATCAAACAACCAATACCGGCTTTTATTCACGCGGCAGCTCTACAAACTCTAATGGCGTTTACTCGAGCGCTAATGGGCTGCAGCAGTTCCTGCCCAAGTTGACCATTGTTGCCGAGGCTGCAGCCGTCACCCCCTCGTTGTCGGTTGAACCCACCGAGGTGAATATTGAGGACGAGACCGATGCCCAGCGCAGCGAGACTGTTGCCGTCACCGCCGAGAATCTGACCGATGACCTCACGGTAACCGCTTCCAACAACTGGAGCGGCACCCTGTCCCAGGATAACAGCGAGCTCACCGTTACCTACAACGGTAAGGCCCTGCACCAGACCGGAGCGGCAAGCGTGCACAGTGTTGCCGACGACCTGCACGCCAGTGTCGCTGCCGAGTATCTGTATACCGGTCCCATCTACGTCATCGGTGACGTGAACAACACCGCCTGGAATACCAGCAGCGGTGCCCAGCTCACCCGCGACGAGAACGGCATCTACACGGGCACCATCACCACCCAGGTGAGCAACGATGCTGCCTATATCCTGTTCACCAAGCAGTTGGGTTCTGACACAGGCTACCGCTTTGGTCCCGTGAGCAACGGCAACTGGTGGCTCACTACCGAACTCGAGGATGTTTATGCCCCCATCGACACCGTGGGCAACCTCAACAACATCCGTCTGGGTGCAGGCACATGGTTTGTCACCGTTGATTCGCGCAATAACCAGTTCAAGATCCGTCCTGCCGTGACCAGCAGCAGTGTAACGCCGGCTCAGGACACGCTTGACTTTGGACAGGTAACCGTTGGTAGCACTCAGACGATGACAATTACCATCACCAACGATGGCGAGACTTCCTACACGCCCAGCGTGAATGCCGGTGGCCAGTTCACCACCGACTACACACCGGCTGAACTGGCTCCAGGCGAGTCGGTGACCGTGACCGTAACCTTCGCTCCCGATGCCAGCGGCGATTATAGCCAGGACATTACGGTGATGGCAGGAAACGATACCTATCATTACACGGCAACGGGTACTGGTTATGCCCCGGTTACCCACGGCTATGTGGAGACTGATGACCAGAATATCGACTTTGGCACGAAGAGGCCTGGCTCAACCTATACCGATGTGGTGCGCATTGTCAACGATGGTGACCTGCCATTCACTGCCCAGCTTGACCTCGGGGGTCTGGAAGGTCTTCCCTTCAACGTGACGGGTAATGGCGAGGTGACCCCCGACGGATACCTTGACCTCAATGTCGTCTTCGCTCCTGCCCAGGAGGGTACCTATACTGGATCGTTCATCGTGTACATCAATGGCATGCCTACCACCGTTACTGTGACTGGTATAGCCGATGAGTCGGTTGTAGTGGATGATGTCATCCGCAGTAACACGGTTTCCGTGCCGGTTTACAAGACCGACATCAATGTGGGCGCTCCTTATACCCAAGCACAGGTCGAGGCCGATACCCAGATGCAGCTCATGGCCAACATCAGTAATGCCGAGGTGGTAATCAATGCAAAGCGCCCCATGGCCATTACCGATTATTATGCCTATCACCACGAGACAACCAAGAGCAACAGCGTGAGTGATGACAATTGGGCTGTGGGTGGCGATGAGACCGCCGTGGCTCGGGCACAGCACGACGTTTTGGCCGGTGCCTACCTGCCAATGGCAGTGGATGGACACCATCAGAACCCCCGCAACTGGGTGGAATTGCCCTATGTGACCTTTATGAACGAGAATGCCAATAGCGTTGAAGTTTGGGCGCATGACAGTGTGACGGTCGAGGATACCCACACCTATTATGTTCCCGTGACTGTTGCCGACGGTAAGGTGACGCGTGGCAATACCTATGGCGCTCCCATTGGACAGAGCCTGCTGGGTAGTGTCACCGCAATGGTCGATGTCACCTATAGTAGTCAGCGGTTAGGTGGCTACTGGAAAGTAGAGGGCGACACGACAACCTATTGTGTTTACACGCCTGTCTTTACAATCACTGGTACCTTGCCCGAGTATGTAGCGGACATCAATGGCAATGTTTATCAGCGTTACATGTATCGTGCTTGGCGCATTTGTGACAGGGCGCGTGACTTTAAGCGCGACGACAAGAATGTGGCCCTCGTCGACAATGGCGCACTGCCACGCATTGGGCTGCTTGCCCACTTTGGTGGTGTGGAGGATGATTACCTGATTCCTGACCAGACGATGCCCATTGGCGACGTGTGGGATCCCAATGCTCGTGACGTTAAGCTGGAGAATGCCTTCGGTGCTCCTGTTTGGGATCCCGAAATCTCCTATGTCGTGCGCTTCTACTACAAGAAGGTGAAAGCCGACCAGAGCCTCAATGCCGATGGCGAGGAAACTGTCGAGGATCTTGAGCTGCCCATGTACTATGTGGTGGAATATGAGCCTAATGCCGATGACATGCACGTCATCACCGAGGTCGGTGAAATCGAGATTGCCAATAAGCAGGTTGTTGACGTGCTGTATGTCAACCCATTGGGTATGACCTCAAGTCGGCCGTTCGAGGGTGTGAACATCATTGTCACCCGCTATAGCGACGGCACAACCTCGACCAGCAAGGTCCTCAAGTAAAAAAGAGACTGTATTTTCAAGTCATATAATTTTTTCTCAATAAGTAAGGGCACGCCGCGATGGCGTGCCCTTCTTGCTAAATGGCAGGTGCTCATTGCTGTTCGGCTCTCAATGTGGATTGTAGCAGTAATTTGTAATTCTCAAAACAATCAACTATAACATTGAAGAACAGCTGATTGCCTTTTGTGTTTCAGGGATTGTGCCGATAAATGGGCAGAAAAATGTGCGTTTTTCGTTTTTGCAATTGATGGAATTATTATATCTTTGCCGAGTAATATTAAATAACCGTACAAAAACAAGTCGTTTAACCCAATTGAGACAACACTTTTGTGTCAAGTGTGGGTTATTTGTATTCAAGAATTTACCAATCCCTAATATGTGATTAAATCTACTATTACTATGCAACCTATTACCAAGCATCTATTGATGTTCACCTTATTATTATTAGCAGGGTGGTGTGTAACCAGTGCCCAGTCTCCGGTCGGTAACGATAGCGGAGGTGGCGAGAGTTTAAGCCTGTTGTTGGTGGACAACAGTAGCCAGTTTGACCCCGATAGTGAGAAGAACTTGTATTGCAACAAGTTGCGGTTACAGAACATCAATATCACTGCCGGCGACCTCAACGATGGGGACAACCTGTTTTTGTTTCATCGTGTCGACGACAAGGGTGTTGACGTGGTGTTTGCCACCCTTAATCTGCATGCCGCGGGCTATAATCCCAGGGTAGTGGTTCCGTCGCTGACTTATAATCAGCAAAGCGGCTATGACGTCCTCAATTATGAGAGCCGTTCCTATTCAATGGCCGACGCCATTGACCTGTACGGGATTATCGACTACGTGAGTGATGAATTTGAAGCTGTAACGGCCGATAACACTCATTCGACCTATTACAACTACTATGTGAGCTTTGGCGCTAATGATGCGGGACTTCAAACCATGAGTCACAGCACAGAATCGTCTTTCCTCCAAGAAAACACTGCTATAAGTGTTTTGGGCAATTAATCCAACCCACAGTAATCTGTTAAAAAATCAAATGAATTTATGAAGATCATGGTAAACAAATTACGCGTTGCAATGCTGCTCGTCTTGATGGCGACATGCGCCATGATGTGGGGACAGACAAAGTCTAACATTAGCAAAATGTCTATTTCGACCCAGATGTTCCTTGACCAGCTTGAGGGACGGGCAAACTTTGACGAAACGCCCAGCACCAAGCTCACATCTCCCGGCATCGAAAGGGAGTTTGATAAATTTGACCGTCCTTTCTCCAAGCCCGACACGATCGACGGCAAGGTCTACATCTCAGCATTTATCCGCATCAGTGCTGAAACCGGAATCACTTCTCTCCAGGATAAAGGTGTGATTGTGGAGTGCACCTTCGACAACGGTCTGCTGACAGCTCTCATCCCGGTTGACAAACTCTCTGAACTGGCCGAACTCGAAGAAGTGACGAGGATCGAAGTGGCAACCCCGATGCGCCCATATACCGATAAGGCTCGAGAGGCTACCAATGTCGACGATGTCCTCAATCTGTCGGCCGATGCTTATGCCGCTGGATTGGACAAGAAATATGACGGAACTGGCGTGGTGCTGGGCGTCATTGATACTGGTATTGACCTGCAGCATATTGCTTTTAAAGACAAGGATGGCAACTCGCGCATCAAGCGCGCCTATGTCTATAACGGCAGTTCTGCTACAGAATATACTTCTATCGGGGCAAGTTCACCCACGACCGATGACAATTCTGAGGACCATGGCACTCACACCAGCTCAGCTGCTGGAGGTTCGAGTGTGATTATTGACGGCTCATCGGTTACCGTGACCGATGATCATGCTAATGCTACCTATGGTGGTATGGCTCCTGGCGTGGATTTGTACTTGGCCGCTATCAATGGGCTTAACAGTACCTACATTGCCAATGCTTTCAGCAAAATTGTACAGTATGCCGAGTCGGTAAATAAACCGCTCGTTGTCACCAACAGCTGGGGTTCCCACTTGTCACCTCATGATGGCGTGAGCAGCACGGCCAACATCGTTGCACAATATTTCGGCGATAACCACCCCAATCGCATTTGCTTGTTCTCGGCAGGCAATACCTCGGGTAGTGCTCCGGCCAGTGAAGGCGGTGGATGCCACCTGGTGGGTACAGCGTCCAGTACCAATCCGTTGCGCACCATCATGCGTTATTATTCCAGTGATGGCAACAATGGTTCCTATTATTCTGGCTTTTTCGCCAGTGCTTGGTGCCGATCTACCAGTGTGACCAGCATGGGCTGTAGGATTTTCGTGCTGGATACAAGCACAGGAAATGTGTTGACAACAGTTACAGTCAACCCCACAACAAATGGCGCAACGGTCCAAGGGCTTAGCAATTACTACAGCGGAACGCTGTATGCCTACAAGGATTATGTCTCTTCCAGCAAAACTCAAATCGCTTTTTACGCCAGCAGTCTGCAATCTAAGAGCTCGACCAACAATTACACGTTGGCTGTTGAATTATATCCTGCCAGCGGCGAGGCTGTCATTGACATGTGGGGTGGTAACTACGGTTACTTCACCAACTTCCTGACTACCCCTGGATACGAATGGACCAACGGCACCGATGATGGCGGCATGGGAGATTATGCAACGATTACCGATGCTATTTCCATCGGTGCATACTCGACCAAGAACCGCATAACCGACTATAACGGGAATACCTATGCTTACAACTACACCATTGGAGACATTGCTTATTTCTCAAGCTATGGAACAGCCGAAATGACCCCAACAGGGGAGTTCTATCCATGGATTTCGGCTCCTGGAGCGCGCACGGTGGCTGCAGTGAACCATTACCACACTTCTGGAAACTACAATTACATCAATGGCCAGTATGGTGCACGCGACCGCGTGAATGCCAGCACTACCTATCCCTATGGCGCTATGCAGGGAACTTCAATGTCAACTCCAGTGGCCGCTGGAATCGTGGCCTTGTGGTTGCAGGCTGCTCAAGAAGCTGGTGTACAGGTCACCAATTCTTATATCAAGGAGGTGATGCAGGAAACCGCAATCCGGGATTCATGGGTGACCTCTGGACCAAATGCCTCGCATTTTGGAAATGGTAAAATCGATGCCCTCGCTGGAATCCAGTATATCCTTGGTGTGACAGCTGCCACCGATCCCGTGATTACTGCACGACCGGCCACGGTAACCTTCAGTGGGGAACCCAATGGCACTTATACGCAAACTGTGACTGTTAAGGGACGTAACTTGACTGGAGACATTACCGCCACGCTCAATGATTCCAGGGGCGTCTACGCTATCAATGTGACCAACTTGGGACAGGGCGGCGATATCGTGATCACCTATGAGCCTAAGTCGGTAGGCACGCATGATGCAACTATCGTCTTGAGCAGCCCGGGTGCCCAGGATGTGATTGTGACCATCAATGGTTCGGCATCGCTGGTTAAGGAGCTGACCATCTACGATGGAACCGACCAAAATGCTTTCCTGCCTGTTTTCGGTTACTATTATGATGAGAGGCAAGTCAACCAGATGATATATCCTGCCCAGGAGTTAACTGAGTTGCAGGGTAAGGTGCTCAAGTCGATGACTTTCTATTCGCCTAACATTTATTGCTCTGGCGGTAACTTCAATGTGAAGGTTGGCACGACCAGTCAAAGCACCTATCCGTCGGCTCTGGCATCTATCGTCAGATTAACGCCCGACAATCTTACCACAGTGGCATCAGACCAGTCAATAACTGCCGGAGGTACGTTGCTCACTATCGACTTCGACCCCAATAATCCTTTTGTTTACGAGGGCGGCAATCTTCTTGTGGACGTTGAGGTTACCCAACCGGGTGCGTATGGCTCCGAGATTACCTATTTCTATGGACTGAGCCAGGCCACCTACACTGCGTTCAACTCGCATGCCGATGCCGCAAGCTCGGTGAATGCCAATGGTATCTATGACACAAGTAATTCTCAATATAATTACAGTAGCGCGCGTCAATTCTTGCCCAAGGTCACCATCATCGGTGAGGCTGTTGCCCCCGATCCTGTGTTGAGCCTCGAGCCCGTAGAGGTCGCAATCGAGGATGAAACCAATGCCGACCGCAGTGCTACGGTGACTGTGACTGCCGAGTACTTGACCGATAACCTTACAGTTGCAGCATCTAACCACTGGAGTGCCAATTTGTATGATGATAACACCAAGTTGGATGTCACCTACAATGGACATGCCCTGCATCAGACGGGTGCAGCCAGCGTCACCAGTGCTGCCGATGGTTTGACCGCCAGTGTGAATGCCGACTACCTGTACACGGGACCGATCTACATCGTGGGCGACGTTAACAATTTGGCTTGGAGCACCAGCGGTGGCCAGTGCCACGGTGTCGCCATGACTCGTGACGAGGATGGTGTTTATACCGCAACCGTCACGGCCCAACCTGGTGGAGATAACTTGAGCTGGATCTACTTTACCAAGTCGATCAATGCCAGCAACTATGATGATTTGGGCAACTACCGCTTCGGCCCCGTCAGCTCGGGTAACTGGGGATTGAATACAGGCTATATCGACAATCGCGACCAGATTTGTCCGCTCGATACCGTAGCCAGTCTGCACACGATTTATATGGAACCCAATAAGTCCTACCGCATCATTATTGATTCCAAAAACAATCAGTTCCTGATTCATGAACTCAAGTCCGGAGCTTTGACAAGTAACGCGCTAACCGTTAAGGTATATCATAGCGATTTGCAAGTCATGGACAACGTGCATGTCTACACCCTCGATGAGGTGCTTGACGACGTGGACTGCCACTTGGACGTGGATGATGGCGGCTTGCCTGTGAACATCCTTGTCAAGAGTGATCAGGCAATTACGCGATACGACTTGAACCGCAAGATCGGTGATAATGGATCATGGACGGTTGTGGCTCTCGCCCAGCATGAGGGCAACACGTTCTTGCCGATGAATGCCGACCATAGCACTCAGGGAGAGACTGTGACGATGCCCTCGGGCAGCGATGAAATGTGGATGGCTCTTAGCGACAACAACCCCGCTGCCAATGTGGAAACCTATTATGTGCCAGTGACTGTCGCCGATGGCGTAATCACCCCGAATAACACCTATGGTGCCTCTATCGAGAGTGCAATAGCCGATGAGGTTTCACTCAGGCTCTCAGTTGATGGCTCCAAGAGTGACCAGCGTCCGGGCGGCCATTGGGTAATGAATGGTAAGGAGTATTGCGTGTACACTCCTGTGATTACTATCGAGTCTTATGACTTCGGCTCCATGACGCGCAAGCCACTCATGTTCCGCGCATGGCTCATCTGCGATGATGCTTGGAATTTTGAACGTGTCAATGGCGCAATTACAGCCACCACTCAATTCGACATGCCTCATCTGCTTGGTGAATATGTGGTTCCTGCCGATCAGACTGATGCCCACATCGTTATCATTGGTGAGGATTGGGACCGCAAGTCTGATTGGAACACTCAACTCGAGAATGCCTTTGCCGCTCCGAGCATCAATGCTAATTTCCAGATAGTTGTCCGTGCATACTATGAGCCGGTTGATTTGCTGGGAGGCAGTGTGCTGCGTGAGAACGAGGCCAAGTACCGCATAGCTCAGGAGAAAACCGAGAGCACGCTTGACTTGCCCACCGCTGTCATTGAGATCGCTGCTGACCGCGAAATCATTGCCGTGACCTATGTCAATGCGCTGGGTGTGACTTCGAGCCAGCCGTTCGAGGGCGTGAACATTGTCGTTACTCACTACAGCGACGGTGCGGTTTCGACCAGCAAGATCCTCAAGTAGAGCGACACTGATCTTTGAAAGTTTGATCAATCATATAGCAAGGGCTCGCCAATACAGCGAGCCCTTGCTATATGATGACGGGAGGACTGTTACAGACCCAGGTGGTCACGCAGGATGTCGAGTGCTGCAGTCATGTCGTTGGCTGCAATGGTTTGTCCAGTGCGGTAATCACCTATAGCAGCAAGCAAGGTGCAGGTAATCTCTCCGTGATGACTCTTCTTGTCGTGGCGCATCAACTCCAGCAGGATGTCATAATCGTCGCAGGTGAATGGGAAGTCAGGGTAGTTGTCACGAACAAAGTAGCCCAGTATGTGGACATCGTCGCTGGGATAACCCAGTTGCATGTGCGAGAGGATCGACTCGGTGACCAACCCCCAAGCCACAGCAATGCCGTGAGGAATGGGTGTTCCTCGTCGTGCCGACAGGCTCTCGAAGGCGTGGCCCACGGTGTGCCCCAAATTCAGGGCCTTGCGATCGCCTCGCTCGTATGGGTCGCGTGCAACAATGTCGGCTTTCACTTGTACCGAGCGGCGCAACCGTTCCAAAAAGTCTTCATGATTGATGGACGTGCCAAAGTCATGGCCAAGCAGTCGATGGAATTCGTTGCGGTCGCTCAGCATGGCATGCTTGATAACCTCGGCAAAGCCCGATTTCATTTCAATCAATGGCAGAGTGTCAAAGAATTTTGTCGAGATGATGACATCGCTGGCGGGCGCAAATGTGCCGATTTCGTTCTTCAACCCGTGGTAGTTGATACCTGTTTTGCCTCCCACTGCGGCATCGACGGCTCCAAGTAGGGTGGTGGGCACGTTGATGAACCTCACGCCGCGCTTGAAAGTTGCTGCAGCCCATCCGCCCAGGTCGGTCACCACGCCACCGCCCAGGTTCACCACCAGCGAGTGACGGGTGACTCCCATATCCTCCATCTCGTCCCACACATGGGTAACTGTCGACAGCGTTTTGTTGCTATCACCATTGGGAATGATGATGACCTGCTGGGGTGGGTGAGGCAGGAGGTGGGCCGTGTTCACGTCGGCAATCCACACGATCATGTTATGGCCGCCTTGGGCTTGGATTTGTCCAATAGCGGCCATAACGTCGTTGGTGAAAATAAGGTTCTGCCCCATTGTGGCCAGTTTATGCCTTGATGAGGGTCAGTGCCACGAGCAGTGAAGGCAGGGCAGCGGCCAGCTCATCCATGTTCTTGTAGACAATGTCGGCACCTGCCTTGTAGAGGTCTTTCTCGGGGATGGGACCTGTAGTTACACCAATGGTGAAGCACCCGGCTGCGTGTGAAGCCTGAACGCCCAGCGGGGCGTTCTCGATGACGATGCATTGGTTGGATTTCATCCCGGCCTTGGTCATGGCTTTGAGGTAGGGCTCGGGATTGGGTTTACCCCTGCGCACGTCGTGGCCGGTTACCTTGACGTCACCAAAGAGGCCAGGGAAGTCTTTCTCGATGCGTTCCAGAATCGTGTCCTGCTGCGATCCGGTCACAAGTACACGCTGAACGTCAGCTTCCTTGAGCGTCTCGAGAACGCGCACGGCTCCAGGCATCACGGGGGCTTCGCCCAGCTCTCTGAAGTAACGGGTCTTCACGCCGTACAATGCATGAGCCTCGTCGTCGGTTATGTTCTTGCCTGCGCCGGTCTTGAATTTCATCTTGATGATTTCGCTGCCGGTCATTCCCTCGAGTTCGTAGAACTCGTCTCGTGTGCATTTGATGCCGTTTTTCTTCATCAGTTTCACCCAGGCTTGGGTGTGAAGCTTCATTGAGTCATAGAGCACACCGTCACAGTCAATGAGGGCGGCGTGGATGTCAAAGCCTTTGTGTCCTGTATATTTCAGGTACTCGGCTATCGTCTGTTGTAAGGTCATTGTTTAGTTGTTTATGATGATACGAATATGTTATTGATTTTATCTCACAGTAATGTGCAGACAACCCGATTTGCGCTCAAAGATGGCGTAACATCGTCCTTGACGGCGAAAGTCCTGCACGACCTCGGCCAGTATATTCTTCAAATCCTCAAGCGAGACCACCATCGTGGGGTCAAGACAGTCAAATTTCACCCAGCTGATGTCGAACGTCGTCCCATAGCGGTGGCAGGAATTCTCGGTCGCGGCACGGTTGCGCTTCATGAGCTTTGACACACTATACACGGTGCGCGTCACGCTGGTGACCTTGATGCGGTAGGACTTGCCGCCGCGCTGGCGGATGCTGTCCTGGAAGGCATAGCCGATTTCCTTGAGCAGTTGGGCGGCCTTGGGCACCAGATAGGGTACCGACGCGCTCAGGTCATCGAGCATGTAGGCATCGCAGGAGTAGATCCTGATCAACGGACGGTCGATGTTGTAGGCATCTCGCAGGCTCGTCACGGGACTGAAGCCGTTGGCAACGGCGGCCTCGAGCTGCAATGCGTTGCTGTCGTTAAAGATTTCCTTGAGCGGGCGCTGCTCGATATAGGTGGGCAGGCGGTGAATCTCGGCATTGGCGATGAGTCCCATGCTGTCGCCCGTGATGGCACGGTTGACGGGCATGGCGGGTGGAGCCTTGTAGTCCCATGCCGTGGTATCTTGTTGCTCCTTGTTGCCGTGCCCGCATGACGTGCCGCTTGCCAGGGCAAGCCCCATCAGCAGTAATATTGACAGCAGGTGCAAGATGTTTCGGTTCATCTATTTTTAATGTGATAGTTACACGTTTCAGCAAGCAAAGATATATATAAAAAACGAAAAACCGCCTCCTAAAGTATCATATCTCCTTGTTTTTTTGTAATATTGCACCTTCAAAACAATGGAACATAAGAAATACAGCGTGCTTTTCATTTGTCTGGGGAACATTTGCCGGTCGCCGGCGGCCCAGGCAGTGATGCAGCGCTTGGTGGACAAGAGAGGGCTGAGTGACCGTTTCCATATCGATTCGGCTGGCATCGGGGGATGGCACGTCGGCGACCTGCCCGATAAGCGTATGCGGGTGCATGCCCGTCTGCGCGGCTATGAGCTGACGCACCGGGCCCGCAAGGTGACGGCGAGCGATTTCGACGAGTTTGACCTCATCGTGGGCATGGATGCCGGCAACATCGATGACCTGAACAGCCTGGCGGCCACTATCGAGCAGCAGGACAAGGTGGTGATGATGGGCGACTACATCCGCCGGTACCCGCATTACGACCACGTGCCCGACCCCTACTATGAGGGCAGCGAGGGCTTTGAACTCGTGCTCGACCTGCTGGAGGATGCCTGCGACAATCTGCTTGACCAAATCATCAAACAAAAAAATATATCAAAATGAGAAAATTCAAGTTAATGATCGCCCTTGCCATGGCAGCGTTGTTGATGAGCGCCCAGTCGCCCATCGCCGTGGATTGGCACATGGGGCAGAACAACACTGCGGCTGGCAACTACACCTCGCAGTTTGTGATCAAGAACGTGTCTGGAAAGGCCCTGGATGCCGACTGGCAGTTCTTCTTCAACCAGTTCTCGCGCAAGGTGAGCGTGCCTGCCGGCTGCCCGGTGGACATCGAGGAGGTCTCTACAACCTATTACCGCGTGAAGCCTAACGCCAACTATCGTCCTCTCGCTGCCGGCGACTCGCTGGTTATCGACATGGTGATGGGCGGGGCTGTGATCAACAAGTGCTACATGCCCGCCGGTGGTCATGTGGTGATGGGCGGTGACATGACCCGTCCGCAGCCTGTTGCAATCAACCGATTACCGCTCGACAACCCTAGCCAGTGGCGCGACCACAAGGCCTATCCCGACGGCAACTACATGTATGGCTACAACGAGATGATTAACGGCTTTGGTGACGCCTACACGGGAAACGACTACGACATCTTCCCGGCTCCCAAGCAGGTGGACATCGAGGATGGCTTCACCCAGGTGGGGAGCCTGGTGACCATCAAGACGGGCAAACTGTTCCAGTGGGGCGGTTACCGCCGTGCCAAGGCCCTGCTCACCGACGAGCTCAAGAAGCGTGGCATCTACACCTCCAGCGGCCAGAATACCGTGATTGAGCTACTCCTTGACAAGAGATTGAGCACCAATGGCGAGTACTACACCCTGCGTGTGCACAATGGCAAAATCTCTATCCATGGCGTGACCCAGGCGGCCCTGATGAATGGTGTGAAGACGCTCATCGCCGCCCTCGACCACAGCAAGGGCCACCGTTTGCAGAATTGCTTTGTCATCGATTGGCCCGACTTTGGCTATCGAGGCATCATGCTCGACATCGCACGCAACTTCGTCATCAAGCCCGCCGACTATAAGCGCATGATCGACCTCTTGTCCTATTACAAGATCAACACCATACAGTTCCACTTCACCGACGATGAGGCATGGCGACTGGAAATTCCTGGTTTCCCCGAGTTGACTCAGGTGGCCGCTCGCCGTGGAGCAACGCTTGACGAGAACGGATATCTGGCACAGATCTTTGATGGCAACGGCAACCCCGACGACCTGTCGCAGAGCGCCAATGGCTACTTCACCCGTGCCGAGTTCATCGACCTGTTGAAGTATGCCCGCTCGCGCGGTGTGCGTGTCATCCCCGAGATTGAGACCCCGGGCCATGCCCGCGCCGCCATCGTGGCGATGAAGAATCGTGCCCGCAACAATCCCGCTGCCGAGCAGTTCCGACTGTGGGATGAAAAGAATGAGAGTGTTTACACCTCGGCTCAGAGCTATCACGACAACGTGCTCAACGTGGCCAGCGACGATGTTTACCGCTTCATCGACCGCGTGGTCGCCGAACTGGAGAAGATGTATAAGGAGGCTGGCATGAAGCTCGAGATCGTCCATCTGGGCGGTGACGAGGTGGCCCGTGGCGCATGGGACAAGAGCCCCGACGTGCAGGCGCTCATGCAGCGCGAGGGCCTCAAGGACCAGCACGATGTGCATGCCTACTATCTGAAGCGCATCAGTGCCCTGCTCCAGGCCCGCAAGATCAGCATCGAGGGCTGGCAGGAAGTGGGCCTTGACAACACCACAGAGTATGATGCACTGATGACCCCGCGCGTGGCGGGCGTGAACGCCTGGAGCACAGTGGGCTCGCGCGCCGATGTGCCCTATCGCTTGGCCAACGCCGGATACCCTGTGATCCTCTCCAACGTGACCAATTTCTACATGGACATGGGCTACAGTTGGCACCAGAACGAGCAGGGACTGCACTGGGGCGGCAAGGTCGATGAAATCGACGCCTGGAGCGCGCTGCCTGCCAACATCTATGCCAGCGCGCGCACAGCTGTTGACGGCACGCCCATCAACATCACCACGGCAGCCGACGGCAAGATAAAACTCGAAAAGCCCGAGAATATCATCGGTGTCCAGGCCCAGTTGTGGGGCGAGACTCTGCGCTCGTTTGACGAGGTGCAGTACCTGCTCTTGCCCAAGATGATGGGAGTGAGCGAGCGCGCATGGAATGCCGTGCCTGCTTGGAGCAAAGACCTGACCGACGTCAATGCCTATAACGATGCCCGTCACCAGTATAACCTGAAGATCGGAACCCGCGAGCTGCCGCTGTTGCGCACTCAGGGCTACAACTTCCGTGTGGGTCCTCCGGGCATCAAGCTCGAGGATGGTAAGCTGATCATCAACACGCAGTACCCCGACGAGCTGGTGACCTACACCCTCGACGGCAGCGAGCCCGCCATCGACTCGCCCCGTTGGACGGCTCCCGTGCCCGTCAAGACTCAGCCTCAGGTAATCAAGGCCAAGGCATTCTACTTGGGACACGAGAGCGTGACAACCTGTCTGTTCAAGTAGACATCGGGTTTCTGGCGCGAAACATAAAACTCGGCGTTCATTGCATCATCGTGTTACCGCAATGAACACCGAGTTGTTTATGATTTAGAAGTCCCCTATAGCCAAACAACGAGCAATTTGGAGTTTCTGCTTTTATCACAATTTACTAAAAATGATTACATAAATGCGAAAATCTAACTTTTTAGAGGTTAAAAAAGCAAGGATGTTTTATTATTAAAAAAATAATGTGTAAGTTTGTAGTTCAATCGTGATAACCAATTTTTAGAATATTATCTAATCAGCAAAATCTATAGAATAATGAGAAAACAGTTACTATTGCTACTGCTGTTGAGCCTATTGTCTCTGCCGGGACTTGCCCGTGTGGTGACAGGCGTGGTCACGCAGGCGAGCGACGGCGAGCCGATTATCGGCGCGTCGGTCAAGGTCCACGGCACGACGCGTGGCACCGCGACCGACTTCGACGGCCGTTTCTCGATCGAGGCAGACGACGGCGACGTGCTCGACGTGAGCTACGTGGGCATGAATCCCAAGAGCGTGAAGATTGCCGCTGGCCAGACGGTGGTCAACATCGCCCTTGAGGACAACGCCCAGGTGCTGGGCGAGGTCGTGGTGACAGCCATGGGCCAGACTCAGGAGAAAAAGAAACTGAACTTCGCCGTTCAGTCTCTCGATGAGGAACAGGTGACCGCAGGCGGTTCCACCAACTTTGCCAACACCTTGCAGGGCAAGATTGCTGGCTTGCAGGTGAGCACCGGTGGCAGTTCGCCCAACTCTTCGACCCAAGTGATCATACGTGCCATCTCGTCGATGAACAACTCTCAGAGCAATGAACCTCTGATGATTGTTGACGGTATGGCCATACGTGGAGGTGCATCGACGCTGGCCGACATGAACCCCAACGACATCGAGAATATCACCGTGTTGAAGGGAGCTGCCGCATCGGCACTGTATGGCCAGGAAGGCGCCAACGGTGTCATCATGATTACCACCAAGGGCGGCGGCAAGAGCGGTGAAGTCACTGTGACTGCCTCGGCAACGCTGGAACTGAATGTTCCGGCACGTCTGCCCAAAATCCAGAGCACCTTCATCCCTGGCTCCAAGGGTATGTACAAGGAGAACATGGGCTCTGGCGGCTGGGGCCCCTACATGAGCGAGAATGACACCTATTATAATAACTTGAAGGACTTTCTCGAGACGGGTATCCTGCAGAAGTATGACGTGAGCGTGAGTGGCGGTACCGAGAAATTCTCGTCCTACGCATCGGCGTCCTATACCGACAACCAGGGCATCGTCCCCAAGGATTACCGCAGGCAGGTGAATGCCTTGATCAAGGGCATTTACAAGCCCAGTGACAAGGTGACTGTGCAATTGAGTGCCAACTTCATGAACCGCAAGTCGCGCGGATTTGGCAACTCGATGTCCACCATCTACAACTGGGGCATCAACAAGGACATGAGCGACTACCGTACCCTTGAGGGACATGTGAACTGGTGGGCCTATTATGACCACTGGGAGAACCTGCTCGACACCGAGCGCATTAACGGCGCCGTGTCGCCCTACTATGGCCGCTACATGGACTGGAGCGAGACCGAGGGCAACCGTTTCATCATCAACGGACATGTCAGCTATGAACCCATCAAGAACCTGGTGTTCACCGGCAAGATGGGCTATGACAAGAGCTACTCGATGTATGACTCCTACACGGTACCCCGCATTTATGACGGTGACCTGGAGAACCCTGGAGACGATAAAGTGAAGGAGAAGCTTGCCAGCCTGCAGTCCAAGTATGGTTCCTACAGTTTCCAGCCGTCGCGCGGTGCGCTGCTCAACATGCAATTCCTCGCATCCTATCAGCACTCCTTTGCCGAGGACTATACCGTGAGTGCCCTCTATGGCCTGGAATACAAGGAAGTCAAGGGTCTGGAAGCCTCGATTTATAATGAGCACTTCCAGTTGGGCGGTGAGTTCTATAGTTTCAATAATACCGACTTCACCAACGAAATTCCCAACCTGCTTGTCGCCAACCGCCCCACGTTATACCACTCGAGGTATAACAAGTATGGCCACTTTGGCGAACTGCGGTTTGACTACAAGGGCATGGCTCAGCTGTCGGTCACGGGCCGCATGGACGGCTCGTCGGCCTTCAAGCAGGCATCCAAGACCAACTACTTCTACCCCTCGGTGACTGCAGGTGTGATCTTCAGCGAGCTGTTCAACCTGTCCAACGACTGGTTCAGCTATGGCAAGTTGCGCGGCAATTGGGCCAAGGTGGGTAAAGACAGCCCGCGCTACCTGTTCACCGACACCTACAAGCAGTGGGTGCTTTTCCCCGATGGCGGTTACGGCGTGGATCCCACCACATCCCGTGCGGTTGACCTGGAACCCGAGATGACCAAGTCATGGGAGATTGGCGCCGACCTGCGCTTCTTCCGCAACTGGACTCGCCTGGACATCGCCTACTACTCGACCACAGTCGATAACCAGATTGTGAGCGTGCGCGTGTCGCCCGCATCGGGTGTGATTTTGCAGACCCGCAACGAGGGTAGCCTCAGAAACCATGGTATGGAAATTTCGCTCAATCAAGATATCATCAAGACGGCCGATTTCTCGTGGTCAGCTCTGGCCAACTTCTCGTTCAACCGCAGCAAGGTGCTCTCCCTGCCCGAGGAAATCATCGAGATCCAGGGCACACAGTATGGCGACATCTTCCCGGTCGCACGCTTGGGTGAATCCTCAACGGGTATCTCAGGTAAGGATTATGTGCGTGACCCCGACGGACACGTCATCTGTGACGAGAATGGCTATCCCATCATCAATAGCGCCAAGGGTTTGTATATCGGTAACCGAGAGCCCGACTGGCTGTTGGGCGTGGGCAGCACGCTGCGTTACAAGAATGCAACGCTGTCGTTCCTGTTCGACGGCCGCATGGGCGGCGACGTGGTCAACGTCACGGGACGTAGCCAGATTACCAACGGCATGAGCAGCCTCTATGACAAGTACCGCAACCGTGAGTACATCATCGATGGTGTTCAGGCTGTTGCTGGACCCGATGGCACCACGACCTACGTCAAGAACACCACGCCCATCGTGCTTGACTACAACTTCATCAATACCTACTACTCGACGGTGTCGTCCAACTTCATCGAGGACGGTTCCTACATCCGCCTGAGTTATGTGACGTTGAGCTACGACTTTGGCAAGCACTTCAAGCGCACATGGCCGCTCAAGGGATTGACCCTCACCGCAACAGGACGCAACCTGTTGCTGCTGACCAAGTATCGCGGCAATGACCCCGCGGTGCTGGCCGGCACTGGTGGAGGTACCGGTAGCGCAGGTATCGACAATTACAACGTGCCCAGCACGCGCAGTTTCAATTTCTCGATTAAAGCAACATTCTAAAACAGGAGGCCAACAAATATGAAAAAGATTAAATTTTTAGCATTACTGATGCTGTCCCTCCTGTTGTCGGTGGGTTGCAACGATATCCTTGACGATAACATCAACCCCGACAGGGCCCATGACATCGAGGCCAAGGATGGCTTGGCTGTTATCATCTATTATGCCCAGCAGGTGGTTTATGACCACAGTGAATACTATGCCTATTTCTCACAGATGCTCACCACGGGCGGCAAGAGCTCAGTGGGAGCCTACAGCTACAAGTGTGAGTGGGAAATGTTGACGATGAACCGACACCCGATGTGGCGACGTCACTTCTATGACATCGGTAAGAATACCGATAACTTGGTGAAGAATTCTCAGGCTATTAACTCTCCCAACTATGAACTCATCGGCCGTACCATCATGCTGATGTCAACGCAGCTGACAACCGATGCATTTGGCGATATGCCCCGCAGCGAGGCTTACAAGAGCATCGCCCCCAAGTATGACACCCAGGCCTCGGTCTATGCATGGATGTTGCAGGAGTGTGAAGACCTCATCAGGATGTATGAGGACCCCGCGATTGTCAACAATCCCGATAATCAGCCAATCGATGCCTCGGTAGACCGCGTCTATGGCGGCGACCTGGAGAAATGGAAAGGTCTGGTCTATGCTGTCAAGGCTCGCCTGCTGCTGCGCAACATTCCCAATGTGGACCGCAGTTCGGCTATGTGCCAGAAGATTGTTGATGCTGCCGATGCCGCAATCAACCAGTGGCGCAAGGGCGATGTGTTTGACTACCAGGGCAATCGTGAAAATTGGTTCGGAAACGAACCTCGTTACTACTGGGACGGTGGAACGGGCACCATGAGCGCCGTGTGGAGCGTAGCGCAGCCAGTTATCAACTCCTGGGAGTCGCGTGCCAACCTGCTGGGCAGTGCCATCCCCAGCAAGTTCTTCATGGTCGATTTGTTGGGCTTGAGCAAGCCTGATAACGACATGACCAGCGGCATGTTCAATGCCGAGGGTGCCCACGATGGCTTTGCCAACGATCCGCGCTGCGGCTTGCTGATGGTTGCCCGAACTGGGCCAGCCAGCCCATCGGTGGCCAGTGAGCGCATCAAGATGCGTTATCTCGAGAACAACATCGGCATGGGAACGTCTTACAAGATTGCCAACTATCCCGACATGTATATGGGTGCCTATGCCGGCAGGTCGGACTGTTATAACCCCATCTTCACGATGGAGGAATTATACTTTATCAAGGCCGAGGCCCTGTACTGGATGGGCAAGAAGACCGAGGCCTGTGAACTGGCCCGCGAAGCCACGCAGTGGAACATCCAGCGCCATCTTGCCGCCTTCCTGCGCCTGTATCCCAACGAGAACTACAATGCCAACACCGACAACAAGTATCCCGGTAACTCCGTCAGCGGCGGCAAACCCGGTTTCCAGCCTGCCGAGTACTGGGATGCCCAGATCGCGGCCTTCCTCAACAACGAGGATTACTATCGCGGTTCAGGCAGGACGCCTGCAGTGCACAAGGTGACCGACCGTGGCAACAAGCATTGGTTCTTCAATCCCAGTGAGTTCTCGCTGAGCGACCTGATGCAGCAAAAGTATATTGCCATGTACCTGCAGCCCGAGCAGTGGACCGACATGCGCCGTTACCACTACAGTAACAACCGCAACCACTATGGCATCGGTGACAACCAGGAAATCGTCTACCCGACGCTGCGCCGTCCCTACAACCTTTATTCTGCCTACTGGATTGACGGATTGACCGAGGAGCAGAAGGAGAACACTTGGATACAGCGCATTAACTATGATCCCGAAACCGAGGAGAAATATAATCGCCAGGAACTCGAGCGACTGGGTGCCTACAAGAACTACAAGTGGTTGCAAGAACCCATGATTTGGGCTCATGACTATGGTGTGGTTTCTTCATTAACCCAAGAATAAAGACCTTAAGGACCCAACTACCTTAAGGACCCTAACGACCTTAATAAACACAAGAAGAATATGAAACGAAACAAGATAAAATGGGGACTGGTGGCACTGGTGGCATTGATTATGTCGTCGTGTGCGATACATGACCCGTTTGCCGACAACGGCGAATTGGGACAGGTGCTGCCCACAGTGGATTGGGAGTTGACCTCGACAGTGGTCAAAGCCGGTAAGTATGCGGGCTTCAAGAGTAAATACTACACGACCGGTGACAAGACCATTGATCGCAGCGAGGTGTGGTGCCTCATTGGGCGTCAACAGACTGCGTCAGCGACCAGCAGGCTCACCACATCGCTTGCCTATACCAAGACCTACTCCTTGACCGACACGGTGCGAGCCAGCCAGAAGGTCGCCGACTATGACCACAGCAAGGCCGAGTGGGACGGCTATGAATATGTTCTCGCCGACAGCTTCCCTACCTCGCGCACGCTGGCTCCAGTGACCTGGACTAATCCTGAAGAGTGGGATCAAGAGAAGTTTGACGGTTATTATCCTGCGACTTTCCAGGATGAGTTTAACGCTTATATGGTCAATGCTTTGACCAAGGACAGCACCTATTACAACGACCTGCGCAACGTCTATATCAACTACAACTTCCCCATCGAGCTGTTTGAACAACTCAATGCCCAGTGTGGCATCGAGTTCCCGACCGATACCGCAATGGCCGACAAGTCCAACGCGTGGTATACGACCGATGAAATCGATCATTACTACTATATCACAGTGACTGACGAGGGCACAACGGTCTATCATGAGATAGACGACGCGAGCGCGGCTCCCGATGGCGCCAATGTGCAGCCTGTCTATAAGGCCGCCTTCTGGCTCTTCTCTCGCTACAGCGATGATACTGGCGGCAAAATCACGACTGTGCGCCGTCAGTACATGCCTTATTTCAAGAGCATGATTGAAACCATTCCTTTCACCTCATGGATCTATAACTCGGCCAACAAGGAATATGCGATTAACTTCAAGCGTGATTACTTCTTGTGGCCCGACTTCCGGGTGTTTGACAGTGATGGCAAGATGGGTGTAACCACCGATAATAAGAAAATCGACCTGAACTAAAATCATTTGAAACGATGAAGACTTTCAATATAATACTGTCCCTTACCGCGATGGCGGTTATGGCCCTGTCGTGTGTCGACAAGACACCCGACTATGGCAACTTCGCCAGCAAGGATGTGGATTTCACCTATCGAGTCGATGACGACCGCTACGGGCTGGATTTCTATGTGGTTTCAACCGTCGAGTTCACTAACACTTCATCCAAGTCGGGTAATGTGACTTGGGATTTTGGCGACGGCACCAGTTCGACCGAGATGAATCCGTCGCACAAGTACGCCCAGGCCGGCGTCTATCAGGTCTCCCTTACCGTCGACGGTGTGGGCTCCTGCACCTATCCGTTGCTTATCTATGACATCACTCCTGTGCTGAGTGTGGTTGACCAGAGTGCAACTCCAGTGGTTATCAACGATGTTGATGTCATGCTCGACATCGAGTTGCCCAACCCGGAAAACCTGACTTGCAAGTATGTGTGGACCTTCCCCGAAGGCACTCGCGATGCCGATGGTAATCTCATCACAACCTTTGAGGGCTACAGCCACGAGGACGGCACTATCGACAATCCGGGCAAGTTGACCTTCAGCAATATCGGGTCGCAAAAGATTAACCTTCAGACATGGTTTGACATCAATGGTGAGAACCGCCGCCTTGATGACAGTTATGTTAATGTGCAGGTGGGTTCCTCGGTGCCTGCCCCCACGCTCTATTACGCTGCGATGGGTGGCAACATTATGGCAGTGAAGTTGGTAGATATGTCCCAATTGCCTCCAGGCACCAAGAATATGCCCTTTGACATGGGTGTGAGCTCGGGCAATATGCCCACGACACTCGTGTTTGCCACCGAGAAGACTGTGACCGACAGCGCGGCCATCGAGCAGGATAACATCTACATCTTGGATTGCGGCAAGCAGTACTATTATATCAATGATGAGGCCGGCAACCTGGGTGACGGCAAGATCACCGTTATGAGTGCCGACGGCTCGATGACCAACGTCATGGTCACCAATGTGGGAGGCCCTGCTTTCAACGACCCGTTCCAGGGCTGCACCGATGGCACCACCCTCTACTATACCGACCGCAACACGGGTATCCGCACCATGCCGCTCTCGGCTCGTGGTGAGGTGGAGCAGACCAATTTCAACAGTACAGCAGGCTACTATGTGGTCAATAACCAGTTGAGTTATTACGGTCAAGGCATTGCCTACGGTGCTATCCACACTGGCCTGTACCTCGACAGGACCGGCATGTTCTGGTGGGGCAAGAACTATTCAGGAAATGGTATCTACCGTTTCCGCTCGAGTGATATCGGCAGGACAGGCAATGGCGTAGCAAAACCCCATCCCATCGTGCTCGAGACCACTCAGCCGCGTGCCTTCACGCTCGATGAGGACTTGGGCTACTTGTATGTGTGGATGACCAAGGGCACCACGCCAGGTGTGGGCTTCACCCAGTATGCTATCCCGGGTGACCAGGCTACGGTGACCTACGACAAGTACATCAACTTCATCACAATGGAGGCTGATCCTGTCAACACCACCGATTCCGAGGGTGTTTACACAACCCAGTTTGCCGTCGACGCCCAGACCCACTACGTCTACTTCGGCTTCCGAGCTGCTACGACCGAGAAGACCTACACCACGGGGCTCTACTACTTCAACCCCGAGGATGGTAAGGTGTATAATTTCAACGGCAACAAGGACAAGATTCTTGGCCTTTGCATCAATCCCCGCTTGACCAACCTGTTTTAGTTGGTCGAGCGGGCACGGCATGCCTTCAATGTAAGTAAATGAATAAAGGACTAATATAAAACTGTAAAGCTATGAAGAAATTTTTACTCTTTACATTATTCTTGGCAACGAGCGTTGCCTGTGTTTGGGCAGTAACCGATGGCGTGAAATATGAACCGGTCAACGGCATCGGCATTAAGAATTTGTGGATTCAGGACCGTGCACACACTCCTGCAGTGTGGGCCGCACAGCCCTATTGCAACACCTATGCCCGCACTGCGGTCATGAGCGATGGCTACATCTACATTGCCCGTTCCAATGCCAATACCATCATTCAAGGAACCGACACGCTCACACAGAGCGTCATCTACAAGGTTGACGCGGCCAATGGCCAGCTTGTAAAGGAACTGCCCCTCTCCATCAATGGCGAGATTTATGGTGGTGCCGTGTTGAGCTGCAACACCGTGGGCGTTGACAACTTTGGCCACCTCTACATGGCTCCCTATACCAGCGAGCTCGCTGCTGAACAACCGGTCTATCTTGTTGATAAGGAGACCGGCGAGCTCGAGCTGGTGGGCAAGTTTGACAAGGGCGATGCCCTGCAGCGTTGTGACTACATCGATGTGATGGGCGATCTCACCCGCGAGCAGGCTCAGTGCAACATCATGACCGTAGGCGCCAGTTCCGAGTATATATACCGCTGGCATGCCGAGCAGGGCGAGGATTTCGAGGGCGGCTTTGAAGGCGATCCCTATCTGGCTATTTTGGAATTCTATCCCGAGACGGTCACCAACTGGGGTTTCGCTCCCGTGGCCAAGATGGTGCTCGGTGATAACGAGGAAAACCGTTACAGCGGTGAATTGTTCTACATCGACGGCTTCAACTCGGCTCCCATTCTGTATGACTTCATGGGCTCGATGTTTGATAGCTTCAAGGATGTGGATCCTGAACTCCTGCCCATGGAGGTGGGTGCCAATGGTGTGTGTGAATTCACGCTCGACGGCCGCAATTTTATCGTCTATGTCACGGCCCAATACTCGGGTTTTGACGAGAAGACTGGTTACAACAGGGCATGCCAGGTGAACATTTGTGAGATGGGCGAGGATATGTCGCTCGGGGGCATGCAGCGTTACTGGATGGTACCCGACCAGTTGGGAACAATGAGCGATGGCGGTACACGCGTTCAGAGCATGAATGTCGAGTATGGCACCGATGATGAGGGCAACGAGGAGGTGACGCTCTTCATCTACAAGAATTATAACGGCATGGCTGTTTACAAGATTGGCCCCAATGTGGTTTGCGATGACCCGACTCCTCCGGCTACTCCTGGCGACGTGAATGGTGATGGCGAGGTGAACATCGCCGATGTCAACACGCTCATCGACTTGATCATGAACGATGAAGCGACACCGCTGGCCGATGTGAATGGCGACGGTGAGGTCAATGTGGCCGATGTCAACACATTGATCGACATGATTCTCGGCTGATCAAGTCTTAGTCAATAGAATTCTTTTTAACTTGATGGTGTTGCGGATTGCACGGGGTGCCAGCCACATCCGCGGCAATCCGCAACACTGTTTTCTTCAATCCCGATAAGCAGATGATAAAGTTAAGACAGACGCTCGTGTTCATCATGTTATTGATGGCCGTGACAACGATGGCGGCCCGTGAGCAGTGGACGATAGGCGACAGGGCCTACGAGGTGGATACGCTCATCTTTCCTCATTTGGTCGGCCCAGGCATGACGGCTGCTAAGTTTGACTTGCCTGCAATGCCACTCAAGGTGAGTGTGGTCGAGTTGGACTTGACCAACCCCTATGGGATGATGGAGACGTGTCTGGGGGGAGACAAGTCGGTGGCTTGTGAAACCCCTGTCAACATGGTGTCGCGCAACACGCGCCCTGGGCATGAGGTAGTGGGAGCTGTTAATGGCGACTTTTTCATGACTTCTCCCTCCAACGAGGTGGGCTTGCCGCTGAGCGGGCAGGTGCGCAATGGTGAACTGCTGCTCAGTGGACACAATCGTGCTTGCCTGGTGCTTGATGACAATAAACGGCCTTACATCGACCGCATGTCGTTTGCTGGCAGTGTGGCAGTGGGGGAGACGTCATTCCCGCTCAACCTGGTTAACCGCATGCGTTATGCCTACGAGAACATTGCCGCCAACCAGTCCGTCCTTTTCACCCGCAGCTATGGCTCCGCGACCTATGATGGCTCCAGTGATGGCATGATGGTGCTGTTGCGCCCGGCGGAAGAACCGTTTAGTTGGGCTGCCAATGGCTCTGAACATTGTATCGTCGAGTCGGTTGTTGCTGCCCAGGCTTCAATGCCCATCCCCGATGGCAAAGCCATCCTGTGGCTCAAGGGTACCTATGCCGCCTATGCCCAGTCTCTTCACGAGGGCGATGAGGTGATGGTATCGTTCAGTTTCACACTCAACAACGAGGGGCGTGATGTCAACATCAGCCAGCTCATTGGTGGCAGTGACCACATCATCATGCAGGATGGTGAGTTTGTTGATGATTGGGCTGAACGGCATCCTCGCACCGCAGTCGGCTTCAATGCCGACAGCACTCGACTCTTCTTTGTGGTCGTTGACGGGAGGCACATCTCCTCGACTGGAGTCACACTCAGGGAGATGAAGGGCATCTTTGATGCCTTGGGTGCAGTCAATGCCGTGAACCTTGACGGTGGTGGCTCGTCGTGCATCCTGGTCAATGGTGATGTGATGAATCATCCCAGTGATGGCTCGGTGCGGGCAGTGGGCAACGGGTGCCTGTTTGTCTCGGCCGCTCCCGACGACGATGAGATTGGCATTGTCAACTTTGAACCGAGATGCTACAATATCTCCATTTCGGCCACTACTGCTTTCGCCGTGTGGGGGTATAACCAATATGGTGTACTCAAGACGCGCGACCTGCATGGCTGTACTTTCTCGTGTGACCCTCAGGTTGGCTACTTTGACGAGAATGGTTGTTTTCATGCTGCATCGCGTCCTGCATCAGGCAATCTTTATGTGAATTATGGCGGCATCTCCGCTTCACAGCATGTCACAATCATGGAAGCTCAATGGCAACTGGTGAGCGACAGCGTTGTCATTGACCAATTCCATCCTTATGCTATCAACATTACTGGCATCAGTGGATATGGCATGGATCAGGTGGACCCTTCAGTAGCGGCGTGGACTTCGTCCAATGAGGAGGTCTGCGCCGTGGATGAGATGGGAGTGGTAACCGCTGTATCCGATGGACATGCCTTTGTCGGCACTGATAACCCCATGCTCGCCGATTCGTTGCTGGTTAGCGTTGAAAATCCCAGGGGACGCATCACCTCGATTGAGAACGCGCCGATTGATCCCTCAACATGGACCATTGCCCAAAGCGGTGGTAAGGACCGCGTTGTCACATCGTTGGACAATGGGATGAGAATAGTTTTCACCGGTTCATCTTCCCGCAATCCCTACATCAAGTTGTCCAAGGATTTGAGGCTTTGGGGCTTGCCCGACACCTTGCGCTTGCGCATCGCCTCAGGTAAACTCCAACTCAAGTCGGTTAAAATCTTGGTTGAAAATACCGCCGGTCAACGCTTTACCGTTGAGCGACCTGTTGAGGGCGACAGTGGATTGTTCACGCTTGACGTGCCTGTGACCGACTTTTGCCAGGTGACTGATTTGGGCAATTTCCCGTTGCATCTGCTCTATTACTACATCTCCTACAATTCTCCGACTTCTGGCGAATCCTATAGCCTCGATATTCCAGGCATGGAACTTGTCTATGACTCGATGCCTCTCGATGGCCAAGAACCTATTACTGGTGACGTCAATGCTGACGGCGAGGTAAACGTTGCCGATATCAATATCATTATCGACCTCATTCTTGCTAATGCTTCACTTCCTGCTGCCGACGTCAATAACGATGGCGAAATCACCCTTGCCGATGTCAACGCCCTCATTCAACTCATCATCTGCTGATTGCTCTTGATGGGGATGAATTCTATACACTCGTTTTTAGATGATTATTCGTGATGTGGTTTGATACTGGAAAAATGAACCCCGCGATATGCAAAATTACGCGTCAACGCTTGCAGGGCTCGTCTATCATCCCTAATTTTGTCCTCTTAAATGAATTTAGATGATCATGAGATGAGACGAGAGGAATTTATGGTTGAAGTGTGTGCCAACGGGGTGGAGTCTTGCATGGCTGCACAGCAGGGCGGCGCCGATCGCGTGGAATTGTGTGCTGGCATACCCGAAGGCGGCACAACGCCCAGTTATGGCGAAATCAAGGTGGCCCGCAGCGTGTTGACCACAACACGCCTGCACGTCATTATCCGGCCCCGAGGGGGAGACTTCCTGTACTCCGACCTCGAAGTCGAGCGTATGGCCGTCGACATTGCCGTGTGCCGGGACTTGGGCGTGGACGGGGTGGTGTTTGGCTGCCTCAATGCCGATGGTACAGTCAATATTTCTCAAAACCGCTACTTGATGGAGTGCAGTCGTGGAATGAGCGTGACAATGCATCGTGCCTTTGACCGTGCTGCCAATCCCGAACAGGCATTGGAGGATGCTATCGCTTTGGGTTTTGACCGCATCCTCACATCGGGCCAGCAGCCCAAGGCTTTACAGGGTGTGGATTTGCTCGCCCGACTTCATCGCCAGGCAGCCGGTCGAATCATTCTCATGGCTGGCAGTGGCGTAACTGAGCAGAATATACGGGACATTTACGAGGCAACAGGCCTGCGGGAGTTTCATTTCTCGGGACGTGAATCGGTACCCAGTGCCATGAAATATGTCAACTCCAACCTCTATATGGGACATCCCGGTGCCAACGAGGCCGCCCTTGACTACACCTCCACTCGTCGTGTCGTCGCTACGATATCTCAACTATTGGATTTATGAATCATTTTGTAATTAACTTGTAATGTGCTTGCATATTGAAACGGAAAGAACTACTTTTGCAAAATAATAATTAAACCTAACACATTAGAATTATAGAATATGATAAAGCGAACACTTTTCATCGTGGCCATGATAATGGCAGCGGTTTGCTCTGTGCAGGCTGCACACATAAGTGAGTCTACTGCCCGCCAAGTGGCCTGTGACTTTTTCACGGCAAAATCAACTCGATTTACCGCTCAGGCCAGTCCGGCGGTGACGAGGCTGGCATATACTGCCCAGAACGACCGCTTCTATGTTTTTGACCGAGGCAACCATGGCGGATTTGTTATTGTGGCGGGCGATGACCGCTTGCCCCAGGTGCTGGGCTATGGCGAGAACGGAGATTTTGCGGCACTGCAACTCCCTCCTGCTGTACAATACTGGATGAACGAGTTGAACAGGCAGATAGATTACCTGCAGGCTCATCCCGATGCGGCAGCCCACAAGCCGGCTCCCCGGTCGGCTGCTGTCGCCCCATTGATGACAACTCAATGGGACCAGGGCACTCCATATAATAACTATTGTCCCACCTACGACACTCCTAACGGCGGTAGCAGCCTTGCCGTTACAGGATGTGTGGCAACAGCTGCTGCACAGATCATGAATTATCACAAGTGGCCTGCTGTCGGACGGGGTAGCCACTCCTACGTCTGCAATGTGAACGAGACGACCAGGAAAGAACTTAGTGCTGACTTCAGCCAATCGGTCTATCAGTGGGATTTGATGCTTGACTCCTATGACTCCAATAGTAGCGCTGAATCATGTGACGCCGTTGCTCGTCTGATGTCCGATGTTGGTATTGCCGTTGATATGGGATATGGCAGCAGCAGCGGTGCTTCTGAGGTCGTGGCTCTGCAGTCTCTCAAACGTTACTTCTTGTATAGCGACAAGGGGTACTTGCTGAATCGTGACCTTTACAGTGCCGAGGAGTGGGATCAGTTCTTGTTCGATGAGCTCAGCGCTGGGCGACCGATCCTGTATTGTGGATTCGCTTTTGATGGCGGTCATGCCTTTGTGTTTGACGGTTTCAATGATGATGGCTATTTCCATGTGAATTGGGGATGGGGTGGCAGCTATGATGGCTATTTTTTGGTCTCTGTGCTCGCACCCACTGCTGGCATGGATTTCAAGTACATGCAAGACGCGATGATGGGAATCGTTCCTGAACCGCAAGCTGCTACGGTTGATGATGTGTTGTATGTCCGCAGCCAGTTATTGCCTTCGGTCAGCTCAGCACAATTGGGTAACAAAATAACGCTTAGTTTGGAAAGCTTTAGCGCTCAAGGAAACATGTTGGATACAGCGGGCTATGAGACGCGGTATGGGCGCAGGCTTTACTATGCTCTGATTCCCATGGCGATGGGCTTGTTTGATGAGAGTGGCACGGAACTCAAGACTGTACAGTTCAACCATCTGCAATATCTCGATGCTAATTGGTATGCGGGCAATTCAAGTCTTTCAATGGAATTGCCGCAAGACCTTGGAGATGGTGAGTATAGGATTAAATTGTTCTATTCCTTGGACAATGGAGAGCACTATGATAACAAGGTTCTTGACTTCAGTTCCAAGGAACTTTATGTCAAAGTGCTCGTGCATGAAGGTGTGGCCTATTTGACCGATTGCTTCTTGTCAAACTCCTATGGCCTTGAATCGATTTCTGCCTCCAGTGGCGCAACGGTCAATCAGCCGTTTACCGTTGATGCCAAGCTGTCCTACGAGGCTTGGGGCTCCCAAGGTGGTCCTTTGGGTAATGTGTATGTATCAATGCTCAAGGACGGCCAGGAGGTGGCTACCAGCGCACTGTGTGAGGTGAAACTGCAGAACAACACCCAGCAGACCTATCACATTGAAATCACTGCTCCGTCCGAGTGGGGCACGTATGAGCTGGTACTGAAGGATGAGAGTGGAAACCGCATGATGAAACCTAATGGTTGGCTCGGCGCTGATGATATCTCGACTTCGGTATTCGTGCTGCCCGTTTGTGATGCCCTCATCGAGGATTTTGAGTCCATGACAGCCAATAGCAGCACGACCCAGAAGAATGTGCCGGGCAATTTCACAACTTGGACCTTCTACAAGAGTGGGGTTCGAGCTCCCGGTGAGGATTTGAGCAATGGAGCTAATTCTGTAATGATGAAGAAGCCGAGCTATGTTTATAGCACTGAGCCTGTCTATCATAATTTCTTCATGGCACAGGCAACCTTCTTCAACCCCACATCCTCAGTGTCTAAGTACACTCTGGAGTATTCTGTTGATGGTGGCACCACATGGCAAAAGGCCAACACGCTCAATGAGGTGAATGTGGCCGAGGTGCCTGAAAAGAGCAAAACCCTCGTTACATGGATGCTTAATCTGACAGAAGCCATGCCGGCCACTTTCCGCATCACCATGATGGGTGGAGGCACGGCAGCGACCTATGTCGATGATATCAGTTTCTATTATGTCGATCCCATATGTGATGTCAATGGTGACGGCGAGATCAGCATAGCTGATGTCAATGCAGTGATTGATGTCATCTTCTCCAGTGGCGACTTGCAGCTGCTGGCGGCCGACGTCAATAAAGATGGGGAAATCAATATCAATGATATCAATATCATCATCGACAGGATGCTGTCCGAATAAGAATTAAGAAGCTGCAAATTGAAACCTTTGGCCCGGGAAGATGATAACCTTTCCGGGTCAAATGTTTTGTAGAGCGGTGGCAACGGCGTCGTCGGGGTGGCACCAGATGATAGATGGGTCGCGGCGGTACCAGGTGAGCTGTTTTTTAGCATACACACGGGTATTCTTCTTCATGCGCTCAATGGCTGTGTGGCGGTCCATAGTGCCATCCATTATGGCAAACATCTCTTTCATGCCCACTGTATTCAGGGAATTGAGATGGCGCAAGTGATAGACGCTCCTCGCTTCCCGCTCGAGGCCAGCCTCAATCATGTGGTCCACACGCCTGTTGATGCGGTCGAACAGCCGCTCGCGCTCAATGTTAAGGGCAAGTTTGACGATATTGAAGTCTCGCTCCTTAGCTACACCGGTGCGCAGGGTAGAGTAGGGAACCCCCGACTGACGGCATATCTCCACTGCATGGCATACGCGGCTGGTGTTCTTGCGGTCGATGATAGCAGCATACTCTGGATCCAATTGCTCGAGCTCTTTCACGAGACTTTCAAGCCCGTCGCGTTGTAGCTTTTCCTTGACAGCCGAACGTATTTGTGGTGAGATGTCGGGCAACTGGTCGATGCCACGGCACACAGCGTCGACATAGAGCATCGAGCCGCCGCACATCACGGTATAGTCGCCGTGTTGCCATAACGTGGGCAGCAAAGCCATTACATCATTCTCAAACTGCGCTGCGCTGTAACTCTCTTGAAGCTCCTTGATAGCCACAAAGTGGTGTCGGGCCGCTGCCAGTTCCTCGGGCGTCGGGGCAGCTGTACAGATGGGGATGCCACGGTAGATCTGACGTGAGTCGGCGTTGATGATGTCGCAATGCAGGTGCTGCGCCAGCTTGATGGCTGCAGCAGTCTTGCCCACTCCAGTAGGGCCTGTGATGACAATCAACGTCTTCTCCATGATGATTTCTTGACAGGAAAACAAGCAACTGGGAACCACATCAACGGCACAATGGTGATAAGTGAGTGATAAAGTAGAGCCGGCAGTTGTTCGTCCCGTTATGATTCAGGGCTTGTCCTTCTTCTCCTCGTTGCCATATTGGTGAATGAATGACGAGGGGAGGGCAAGCGGAGACTTATTGTTCTTGACTTCTTTCTTGTTGGCCTTGTGCAGCGGGTTGGGCTGGTGCAAGACAAACTCACAGTAGTAGCTGATGATGAGTGTCGTCAAGGGCAGGCCGATGATTAGGCCGATAAATCCCATCACATAAACCCAGAGGGATAATGACAGGAAGATGATGGCAGGATTCAGCCCCATCTGCGATTTCATGATAGTGGGGATGAGTACCATGTCCTGGATGATCTGGCAGATGATATAGGCTGCGATAACCCAGGCAAACATCACCCAGAAACTTGCTCCTGTTGCGGCTGTCGCTACCAGGCACAGGAAAGCTGCAATGGGAATGGAGATGAGCTGCAGGTAGGGCACCATGTTGAGCAGGCCCACAAACATGCCAAACGCTATGGCCATGGGAAGACCGATAATGTAGAACTCGATGGCAAAAATCACGCCGACAAAGAACGATACTGCTGCCTGACCGCGAAAGTAGCGGCTCATGGTGTCGGCCACGTCACCAAAGATGCGTAACGCCATGCGGCGGTATTTAGCGGGGATGGCAGCTTTGAATCCATGTGATAACTTATTGAAATCCAGCAGAATAAAGAACATGTACAACAATACGATGAACCATGACAGGATGCTGAATATCACGCTCATAGTGCCTCCCACAACCGACCATGCGCCCGAAGCCGCCTTGTTGATCACTTCCATCCACTGTTGTTTTGAGAAAATCTCGTTGATTTTGTTCAGGTCAATGTACCGCTGGATGAACTCGTTGATCTCGGCAGGAACATAGGGAATGCGCAGCGAGGATTTGGCATAGGCGGCCAACTGTTTGGACATGGCTCCGAATTCATCAATCAGGTATGGAATGATGAGCCAGCACAGACCGGTAATGAGAGCAATGACGATGACCAGAGCGATCACCACGGCAACTGCGCGCGCCTTGATGTGCCACTTGTGTTGCAGCCACTCGACAAGGGGCTCGATGATGTAGGCCAGAATAAAACCCACGACAAAGGGCATCAACACAGGGCTCAAGTAGTTGACAAGCCACACTCCCACGGCCACGCTGATGAGTGTGAGCACCATTCTCACAACGCGGTCAAAGTCATATTTCTTCTGTACTGTCTGCGACATGCTATAAACTATAAATTTAAACTATAGATCGATATCTACCTCAACCGGGCAGTGGTCACTGCCATAGATGCCGGTATGGATCCTTGCATCTGTCAGCTTTTCCCGCAGGCGGTTGCTCACCAGGAAGTAGTCGATGCGCCAGCCTGCATTCTTCTCGCGTGCTTTGAAGCGGTAGCTCCACCACGAGTAAATATCGGTCGCGTCAGGATTGAAGAAACGCCAGGTGTCGGTAAAACCTGCATTGAGCAGGACTGTCATTTTAGCGCGTTCCTCATCTGTGAATCCGGCATTCTTGCGGTTGGTTTTGGGGTTCTTGAGATCAATTTCCTGATGTGCCACGTTGAGGTCGCCACACACGACGACAGGTTTCTTTTTGTCCAGTTCCAGCAGGTAGGCTCTGAAAGCGTCCTCCCAAGTCATGCGGTAATCCAGACGGCGCAGCCCATCCTGGCTGTTGGGCGTGTAGCAGGTCACGAGGTAGAAGTCGGGCATCTCCAGGGTGATGACACGCCCCTCGTGGTCATGCTCGTCGAGGCCCAGCCCATAGGTCACCGACAACGGTTCATGGCGGCTGTAGATGGCTGTTCCCGAGTAGCCCTTCTTGTCGGCATAGTTCCAGTAGGAGCGGTACCCTTCAAACTCCAGTTCTAATTGCCCGGCCTGCATCTTGGTTTCCTGCAGGCAGAAGAAGTCGGCATCCAGTTGTTTGAAGATGTCACCGAATCCCTTGCCCACAACGGCTCTAAGGCCGTTCACATTCCACGAGATGAATCTCATCGTTTTCAATCTTTAGAATGTCAGACTCACGCCTGCCATGCAGCCGATGCGCTGGGCACCCATGCCGTAAAGGATGTCGTAGCGGCGGTTCAACAGGTTGTGTGCCTGCAACCACAGGCTGACGTTGCTGTTCAGGCGATAGTTGGCACCGGCATGCAGGTTGATGACGTCGTCCATCTTGACAAAGTTGTATTTGTGCTCAGCAGGATATGCGTTATCAAACAGATTGATAGTATGGAACAACGCCATGCGGCCACCACGGTATTCAAGACCAACGTTGAACGTCAGCGGACGCCAAGGAGTGACCTTGAGGTCGATGTTGGCAACGCTGGAGGCGCGGTCCACGCCCAACTTGTAGTTGTTATAGTGCTTATCGGTCTCAAACAGCTGATCGTCGTGGGGCGCGTACTTGAAGCCGGCTGATGCCTCAATGAGCGAGCGGTACTTGTAGTTGAGCTCGGCACTGAGGTAATAACCACGGCTGTCCATGACCATGTAGGTGGACATGAAGCCCGTTTGCAATGCCAGTACTTCGGGTTCGGCACGATAGCAGATTCCGGGCTGTTTTTTAACAATGGCGTAGCCGATAGAAGCCTTACCGCTGAAGCCCTGGAAGGGACCCACCTTGAAACCGAGTTCAGCATCAATCGGGGTGAAGATGCTGCCGTACATCAGCAGCGGCATGTCATAGCGGTGGTTATAATAATGAGTGGGTACACGGTATCCCAGTGCCTTACCGCCCAGTGCGTTGGCGAACAGCGTGAAGCCGTCAACCAGTGCAAGGTTGAAACGCACGTTGGGCGAGAGACGCAAGACAGCTCCGTCACTGAAGCTGATGTGTGCGTTCACACCCAGTTGCAGCTTGTACATGTCACCACGGATGGTATAGGTGGGCGACAGGGTAATCATGCCCACCTCGTCGAACAGGTCATAGTCGCTGCTCGACTTGGCCTTAGTGCCACGGCGCAGGTATTCGCCCTTGATGTTCAAGGCGGCAGTCGTCAACTCGGTGACATCATAGGAGCCGCCCAGGGTCAGGATACCCCAATTGTCGTGAGCGCCGTGATTGTACAGGTTGTTGAATGACTTGTCATAGGCAGCGTGACCATACTGCAACCCGATGTTGTACTTCAACGGGTTGTCGCGCAACATGAACTTGCTTGACCAGCCTGCATTCACGTTGAAATCAAAGAAAGTCTGTTTCTCTTTGTCCCAATCGGGGTGGTCGATGACATAGTAATCGTAGTAGTCTGGTTTGGATGTATGGTTGCTGGTCTTCCAGCCGCCATAGAAATTGTAGTTGTCGATATGGGCCTTGGCTCCCAAGGTGAGCGTGCCCTGGTCGGTGATGCGGCTATAGTCAACGGCAAGGGCATTGTCGTTGAACTTCTGCTTGGTGCGGTTCTCGTCAAGCGTGACGATTTTGCTGGAGTTCTTGCCATTCCAGGTGCTGTTGTGGTTGAACCACACTCCCAACTTCTCGCGCTCCTCATTGAGGATGCGGTAACCGAAGTCCACCCTGAAGTTGGCCTGGGTGCCGGCACCGATGTCGAGATAGCCGCGCTTGTCGCTGAAGTTGTGCGCCGTGCGGTAGCCATAAGGCAACAGCGTGGGAATGGTGGTGGGCACATCGATGGGCGACGTCAGGTCACTGTAACCCAATTGTGCCTTTGTCCCTGTCGTGGCTGGTTTCTTGACCTTGGGGAGCTCGTTTTTCTTGACAGCTTTTTTCTCGAGTGGCGCGATGTCCTTCTCGAGCGTGATCTCCTTGTTCAGGTTTTTATTGTCCTGAGCCTGCATTGCGCTACATGAGAACGCGGCCAGCAGCATGGCGATATATATCTTTTTCATTTTCATAATGATGATGAGGTGGGTGTGTGGTGTTAGTTGCCTTTCTTTTTGCTCTTCTTGCCGTTATCGGTACTGGAATTGCCGGTCGACGATGATTTGCCGGTTTTCCACTTGCTCAGGCGGGCCTCAATCTCGTTGAAGATTTCCTTCTCCTTGCCGGGATAACTGCTCTTGAGGCTCTGTACATAGTCTCTGGCTTGAACAACGTCACCCTGCTTGTAATAGATGTCGGCAAGGGTCAGGAAACTCTTGGCTAACCAGAAGGTGTGAGGCGTTCCGGCATCGATGAGCTCATTGATGGTCTGTTCAGCTCCTTTGAGGTTGCCCATCTCATACTGCATGCGCGACAGCTCGTAGGAGGCCTGAGCGCCAAACTCGTTGTTCACGTCGCGTGTCAGCGACCTGAAGGCCGACTCGGCGTCCTTGGTGTTGCCCATCTGGGCCAGTGACATGGCTCGGTCAAGAGTAATTTCTTTCTCCTCGTTGGCGGTGAGTCCGCCACGGTCGAGCAGGGTCCCGGAGAGTTGCTGCACCTCATTCCAGTTGCCCATCTGCTTGGCAATGCGCATGGCTCCAATCTGAGCCAGCGTGCGGTTGTCATCACTTGTGGCTCGCTCGGCAAGTTCTTTGTAGCTCTGCAACGCTTCGTTGAGCTTGCCTTGACGGGCCATGATGTCGCTACGCATGGCGATGGCATCCTGGGCATAGGTAGCGTCGCCTCCTCCTTCCAGGGCTTCGTCAATGGCCTTCATCGCCTCATCATAGTTACCCTTGCCGTAGTGGTAGCGGGCGATATAGTACTTGGCCTTGGCCACATAGGTGCCGCCTGGATAGTCCTTGAGGTATTGTTGCATCTTGTCGATGCTGGGATGCGTGTCGATGGCGGCTTTCTCGGCGGCTTCAAAGGTGAGCCTTTCCACCTCGGTCACGTCAATCTTGGGCGCATTGGGAACGCTGTTCAGGAACTTGCCGAACTCGTTCAATTGCCCGCGGTCGGCATAGATGAGTTTCATGTCCTCAGCTGCGGCTTGTGCCTCATCGCTGGTGGGATACTGCTTGATGACCTTTTTGTATGCGTCGATGGCAGCATCCTCTTTGCCCATGCTCTTGTTGACCAGTGCGGTCTGGAGCAGACCCTTGCGCGCCTCAACGCTCTTGGGATAACTTTTCAGCAGGGTGGCATAGGTGCTGATGGCATCGCTGTTCTTGCCCAGTAGGGCCTGGGCGTTACCCTTCTCAAGCAGGGCTTGGGGGGCAAGGTCGCTCTTGGGATAGGCCTTTACCAGTGCGTCCATCTGGTTGATCTCGTCGGCATACTGGTGGCTCAGTCCCATCATGATGCCCTTCTGGTACATCGAGTAATCTCCACTCGTGTTCTTGTCGAGTCGCATCGCCTGGTCGTAGGACGATTGCGCGCCCGAGAAGTCGCGTGCATAGTATTGGGAGTCACCGATGCGGTTATAAGCGTCGGCTGTCAGGTCGCTGCTCAGTTGTTTGCTCGCAATGGCGTTCTGGAATGCGGCCTTGGCTTCGGCATAGCGTTTCTGGTTATACAGGCTGTATCCCAGGTTATACTGTGCGATGCCGTAGTTCTCATCACTCTTGTCGATGCCCTTCACGTATTCCTGCTGATATTTGGCAGCCTCGGTATAGTTGCCCTCGCGGTACTCGGCTTCAGCCAGCCACAGCCGGCTCTCGTTCAATGCCGTCTTGTCGTAGCTGCCCACCGCAATGGCTTGCTTGAAGTATTCGTCGGCTTCCTTGTTCCGGTTATTGGCCAATGCCTGCACGCCCATGTTGTACAGTATGTTCTGCTTGGCCTTGAGCACCTTGACCCCTGGCTGCTTGATGCGGTTGATGCTGGTGAGCGCGCGTTGGTAGTCGGTTGTGCTCATGTAGGCATCCACCAAATAGGCCTCGACATTATCTTTATAGCGGGATTTGGGGTACTCGTTCAGGAAGTCCTCAAACAAGTCGACACTCTTGTCAAACGGTGTGCGGGCTCCCTTGCTCACTCCAACGGCATAGTTGTAATACGCAGTCTCCTTCACCCCCTTGTCGCAATCCATCATGGCCGCCTGCTGGAAGGCCATGTTGGCTCCGTTCAGGTCATTCAATTGGCGCTTGGCCTGACCCAAGTACAGGTAGGCACTCTGCGAGAGAGCGTCACTGCCGTCAGTCACATGGAGCATGTTGTCGACAGTGGCTTGGTAGTTGCCGTCACGATAGTCAAGAACTCCCATGGTGTAGGCCGCTGTGCGATATGGTTCACCCTCAGGGTTATCCAGGTATCGGCGCAGGTAGATGCGTGCCTCTCGGTCATTGCCCAGGTGGTAATAGCTCTCGCCCACCAAGCGGTTCAACTCGGCATCAAAGTAATCGTTCTGTTGTGCCTCCAGCAGGCCCTTGCCTTGCTCAATGACCTGATTGTATTTTTTCTTGTTGTAGTCAATCTGGGTCAAGTAGTATTGTGACTGGTAGCCCAGCTCACTGTTCTCGGGAATGCTGGAAAACTTTTCCCGAGCTTCTTCATATTCGCCTTGTGCGTAATTGAGGTAGGCCTTATAGAAGTTGCTGGCACCACCATAACGGGAACTCCGCTCCAGCTCGTAATACTGGCGCTCGGCTTCATGGTAATTGCCCAAGCGCAGGTTGCAATAGGCCCGACGGTACTCCAGATCCTCGTCACTGTTGGTGTCAAGTGAATGGTTGCGAACAAGCGAATAACTCAACAGAGCACTCTCCCACTGGCCGCGATAGAAATAGTAGTTGCCCACGCGCATCTGAGCGTCCATCGCAAGTGATGACGCCGGGTATTGCTCAATGAAACGCAACAGTGCCGCAAGACTTGATTCCTCTCCGCGCTCAAACTTGCTCAAGGCAATGTAGTAGTCGGCTTGTTCGCGCATCGTGGCATCGCTCGGCAGCTGCTTGATGTGCTCCAGCTGGTCGATGGCTCCCACATAGTTGTGTGATTCATACATCAGCCTGCCACGCTCGAGGTAGCCTGCAGCCTCACTGTTCATCACGCCTGGTTGGGCCACCGCAATAGATGGAGCGGCTGCCAGCACCGACAAAAGGACTTTCTTAAAATACGCCATATTTAATTTTCAGTTTGTTGTTTCTTGGTCTTGAACGCCCTGGACGGACGTCACTTGTTGCCGTACACATTAATATTAACTGCAAATTTAGCGATAAATTGTCACATAGCGTGACCTTGCCGTCAAAAAGTTTCCTAAAAATCATTATAGCATGTTTCAGCTTTTGGAACCAAGCGACGGAACTATCGGTGATTTTTAAGAAAAAATGAGAAATTTGGATAACTTTTTTGGTATAATGCAAAAAATAACTACCTTTGCGTGTTTATTTGGCGAAAAGCCCTAAAATTGAACGAAATAACGTAATATAAATAATTGTAAATGGCTACATTAGAGAAAATTAGGCAGAGGAAAAAAATCCTTGCCATCGTCATCGGTGCCGCATTGATCGCTTTCATTATCGAGGTTGGTATCGAGGCCATCGGACGTTCCGGTGGCAACAGCGCAGCCGCTAAAGTCGGCAATGAGAAAATTGACATTATGGCCTTCCAGCGCCGTGTTGAACAAGAGGCCGCTCTTGACCAGCAAAACAATCAGCAGCAACAGACCGACGCAGCAACGCGCCAGCAGCAAGTGCTGGACGAAATGATCAACGAGAAACTCCTCGAACAGGAGTACAAGAAGTTGGGCATCACCGTGAGCGACAAGGAAATCAGTGAGCTCATGATTGGCAAGAACCCAGCTCCTGCAGTGGTGCAGTTTGCACAGCAGGTGGGTGCTAACAGCCCGGCCGACTTGTACGACTTCATCATGAACCCCGGCAAGCAGGGCGTTCAGGAGTCGCAGGTGGCTGAGTTGCGCAACCAGTGGAACAAACTCAAGGAAGACATCACCAAGCAATATATGTTCGCCAAGCTGCAGAACCTGTTGGCTGGCTGTATGCAGGCCAACGACCTTGACCGTGCTCAGATGGCCGAGGATGAGGCTGTGACCAACGTTGTCTTGTTTGCCAAGAAGGACTACTCCTCGCTGGCCGATGACAAGTTCGCCGTGAGTGATGCTGAACTCAAGGCCGAGTGGGAGAAGATGAAACCCATGTTCAAGATCGATGAGGAACTGCGTGCCATACACTATATTGCAGTCAACATTGAGCCCAGTGCCGAGGACATCGCTGCTGCCAACAAGATTGCCGATGCTGCCTATATAGCTCTGCAGAAGGGCCGTGGCATTGACTCGGTGCGCGTGCTGGGTACTGTACAGATCGACACCGCTAAGTTGGAGAAGAAGAGTCTTCCCGCCAAGGTGCGTGACTACTTCGCCAGCGCCGAGATTGGCTCTACCCGTCGCGACAGCGTTGTGAACAACCATCACGTGATGTACAAGCTTATCAACAAGCAAGTCAGCCTCGACTCGGTTGATTTGGGTTATGTCGTTATCCAGGGCGATGCCAAGACTCAGCAGGATGTTCTGGCCCAGCTCAACTCGGGCAAGAGCCTTGACGATGTCAAGAAGGCCTATCCCCAGAAGGTGGATGGCAAGGACAGCGAGTGGCAGCGCATCTTCAACACTGTCGACTCGATGAAGACCAAGATCGCCAACGCAACTCCTGGCAAGTACTTTGTGTTCAACAGCAATGACCAGGCTGCTCAGTTGATCAAGGTCAACGATAAGAAGCCGGCCAAGGTGTTCTACACGCTGGCCACCATCAGCTATGATGCATTTGCAAGCACCAAGACCAGCGAGCAGTTGCGTGACGCTTTCCAGGAATTCCTCAACAAGAACAATACCATCAAGGACTTTGAGGCCAATGCTGCCAAGGCTGGCTACAATGCCGTTGAAGGCTTGATCTCGCCCAGCACGCCTCAGATTGGTGTGAGCCAGTTTGGCGGCGGCATCAAGGATAGCCGCAAGGCAATTAAGTGGGCGTTTGACGGCAAGAAGGGTGATGTCTCCCCCATCTTCAGCGACAACAACGATGTCATGATCGCCGTCGCTATCGACGACATTTATCCCGAGGGTTACCTGCCCTACAACTTCCCCCAGGGCAAGGAACTTCTCACTCAGCGCGTGCGCAACAGCAAGAAGGGCGATTCGCTCGTTAAGCAGTATGAAGGCAAGGCTAAGGACCTCAACGGATATGCTGCTCTGATGGGTGCTCAAGTGGATACTGCCAACGTGGTGTTTGCCGCCAACGGCAATCCCAAGCTCGGTAACGAGCAGGCTCTTATCGGTCGCATGGCTGCTGCACAGCAGGGTAAACTGCAGGGTCCCTGGAAGGGTGAAGAGGCCGTCTATGTTTATCAGGTGATCAAGCAGGAGAAGGCCGAGCGCAAGCCCACCAAGGAGGAACTCGATAACCGCTATGCACAGTCGCGCGGCGCACAGGTGTTTGCTAATCCTCGCAACATTTACAACATCCTGAGCAAGGCTACCAAGGTGCAGAAGCGTCTCATCGACTTCTATTGATCTTCGATTAACTATCACGATATCTCAGGTCCCGCGGCACGAAATGGTCAGCGGGACCTGTTTTTTATTGAAAAACGCATTTTTAACCACAAGAATGGAGCCAGTTTCAAAAAAATGACCTAACTTTGAAGGTTAAACCAAAACATCATTATTTTTCACATGTCAACAATCAACGAGCGACAAGAGGAAATCATTGAGGAATTTGAGGGTTTGGACGATTGGATGGATCGTTACAGCGTCATCATCGACATGGGTAATGCCATGCCCGATCTTGACCAGCAGTACAAAACTGCCGACAACTTGATCGACGGCTGCCAGAGCCGAGTCTGGCTCCAGGCCGACTGCATTGACGGCAAGATGCGACTCCAGGCCGACAGCGACGCCATCATCGTCAAGGGCATCATCTCGATGCTGGTAAGAGTGCTTGACGGATCCACGCCTCAGGAGGTCCTTGATGCCGACCTGTATTTCATCGAGCGCATTGGTTTGCGTGAGCACCTGTCGCCCACACGCAGCAACGGGCTGCTGGCCATGGTAAAGCAGATAAGAGCCTATGCCATCGCATTCCAGGCTCGTGAGAATTCGGGCTGTTGAAGCATCGACAACAATAACATTATTAATATTTAACCAATAAAAAACAAAGTTATGTTCAAAAATCATCCCAAGGGTCTAATCCCTGCCGCATTGAGCAACATGGGAGAACGCTTCGGCTACTATATCATGAACGCCGTGCTCCTGTTGTTCCTGTGCTCCAAGTTCGGTCTTGACGAGGGCACCAGTGGCGTCATTTACAGTGTCTTCTATGCTGGCATCTATGTGCTGAGCCTTGTTGGCGGTTTCATTGCCGACCGCACTCAGAATTACAAGGGCACCATCCAGTGGGGTCTGGTAATTATGGCTATCGGTTATGTGCTGCTCTCTGTTCCCGTCGTGCACTCGGCAGGCAACCACATGTGGCTGCTCGTGTTCACCTGCGTGGCATTGTTCCTGATTGCCTTTGGTAACGGTCTGTTCAAGGGTAACCTGCAGGCCATCGTTGGTCAGATGTACGATAACATGGAGGCTGATGCCGTTGCCGCTGGCAAGTCGGCTGAGGAAATCAAGGAAATCAAGGATCGTCGCGACTCGGGCTTCCAGATCTTCTATGTGTTCATTAACATCGGCGGTCTGATTGCACCCTTTGTCGCTCCGTTGCTGCGCCAGTGGTGGCTCGGCGTCAAGGGCATGGTATATGATGCTGGTCTGCCTGCATTGTGTCACCAGTACCTCAAGGAAGGGGCTAACATGGCAAGTGATCAGATGACCAACCTCACCGCACTGATGGAGAAAGTGAACCAGGGCGGTCTCGACCTGAGCAATATGGATGCTGCTTGCAACAGCTACCTGGAGGTGTTTAACACGGGCGTTCACTACAGTTTTATCGCATCGGTAGTCGCCATGTTCATTTCGTTGGCAATCTTTATCGCCTTCAAGAAGATTTTCCCGACTCCCGCCAAGAAAGAGGCCGCCGCTGTTGAGCAGTATACTGCACAGGAGCGTCAGGCTATGGCCAAGGAAATCAAGCAGCGCATGGCAGCCTTGTTTGCTGTGCTGGGCGTTTGCGTCTTCTTCTGGCTCTCGTTCCACCAGAACGGTCAGTCCCTGTCGGTGTTCGCTCGTGACTATGTCGTTACCGACAGCATCGCTCCCGAAATCTGGCAAGCTGTGAACCCGTTCTTTGTGATCGTGCTCACTCCTATCATTATGGCTATCTTTGCCGCGCTGGCCAAGAAGGGCAAGGCCATCTCGACACCGCGCAAGATTGTCATCGGTATGGGTATCACCGGCCTGGCATACCTGTTCCTGGTTCTGCTCAGCATGAGCTATGATTATCCCAATGGCGAGACCTTCCGTGCATTGGGTATCGAACAGCAGGCTGCCATGAAGTCACAGTGGTGGGTTCTCATCGCCACTTATTTCTTCCTGACTGTGGCCGAGCTGTTCATCTCGCCGCTGGGCCTCTCGTTTGTGTCCAAGATTGCTCCCAAGCACTTGCAGGGTATCTGCCAGGGCTTGTGGCTCGGTGCCACCGCACTGGGCAACCTGCTCATCTGGATTGGCCCGGTTATGCTCAACAAGATGCCCAAGCTCTGGATGTGCTGGGCTGTGTTCCTGGTTATCTGCCTCGTCGCCATGGGTGTGATGTGGGGCATGGTAAGCTGGCTTGAGCGTGTTACCGGTGAGAAACAGTAATCACAACGATAACAATACACATTATTTAATAAATAATCACCTCATGAGAATCTGGAAGATCTACAATATATAGATTTTCCAGATTCTATTTAAAAAAAGAAAAATATCATGTTTGAAGGACAACCTAAAGGCCTGTTCGCTCTGGCGCTGGCCAACACGGGCGAGCGCTTCGGCTACTACACGATGATCGCTGTGTTCGCACTCTTCCTCAGGGCCAACTATGGCCTCTCACCAGCCGTGGCTGGAACCATCTACAGCTCATTCTTGATGGTGGTTTATTTCCTGCCGCTCATCGGCGGCTTCATGGCCGACAAGTTTGGCTACGGCAAGATGGTGACCATCGGTATCATCATCATGTTCCTGGGATACCTGCTCCTCTCGGTGCCCCTCGGTGGCAACACCATTGCCCTGGCGGTGATGATTGGCGCGCTGTTGCTCATTGGATTGGGCACGGGCCTGTTCAAGGGCAACCTGCAGGTGATGGTGGGCAATCTGTACGACGACAGCCGTTATGCTGCCAAGCGCGATGCTGGTTTCTCTATTTTCTACATGGCCATCAACATCGGAGCCCTGTTTGCACCCACTGCAGCTGTCCGCATCAAGGAATATGCTGAGACTGTGCTTGGCTATTCGTCCAACGATGCCTACCACTTCTCGTTTGCGGTGGCCTGTGCGTCACTCATCCTCTCTATCGCCATCTACTATGCCTTCCGCAGCACGTTCCGCCATGCCGAGGGCGGCAAGAAGCAGGTGTCAACAGCCGACAAGGCCAGTGAACCCGAGTTGAGCAAGGAGGAAACCAAGTCGCGCATCATAGCGCTGTGCCTCGTGTTTGCTGTCGTGGTATTCTTCTGGATGGCATTCCACCAGAACGGCTTGTCATTGACCTACTTTGCCGACGAATTTACGGCCAACACAGCAAGCGGGGCGCAGAGCATGGTCTTTGACGTGTGGAACCTGGTACTGGTTATCTTCATCGTCTATGCCGGTTTCTCTCTGTTCCAAAGCAAGACCGCCAAGGCCAAGGGCATCTCGGCTGCCGTCATCCTGGCGGCGCTGGGCATCTTGTGTTACAAGTACACCCGCACAACAGGCAGCATCGACGTTTCGGCCCCGATTTTCCAGCAATTCAACCCCTTCTATGTTGTGGCTTTGACACCCGTGTCAATGGCTATATTCGGTTGGCTGGCTGCTAAGGGTAAAGAACCCTCGGCGCCGCGCAAGATCGCTTACGGTATGGTGGTAGCCGCAATCGCCTATGCCTTGATGGCATTTGCATCAGTAGGACTGCCCATGCCGCAGATGGCACCTGATGCCGACGGCAACATGGTGGGCCAGCATGTGGCCGATGTGACGCCCAACCTGCTCATTGGCGTTTACCTGATTCTGACCTTTGGCGAGCTGTTGCTCTCGCCCATGGGCATCTCGTTTGTCAGTAAGGTGGCACCGCCCAAGTACAAGGGCTCGATGATGGGTGGATGGTTCGTTTCCACCGCTTTGGGCAACCAGCTCGTTCTGGTGGGCGGCCTCTTGTGGGGCAAGGTCCCCTTGTGGGCCTGCTGGAGCGTCTTCCTGGGCGTGTGTCTCGTTGCAGCCATTTTCATGTTTGTGATGATGAAGCGTCTCGAGAAGGTAGCCAAGTGAGCATGAAGCTCCCATAATCTAAGTCAAGGACTCTATAGATCTTTTCAAGATGAATAGAGTCCTTGTTGCATGGATAGCTATATTGGCTTTTTATTGCCTTTTTCTCAGCTCAATGAAGAAAAACTCACTGCACAAGGCCCAAGTCTAAACTCTTTTTACTACCTTTGTAGCTTAAATCTGTAGACAAATGGAAGAAGTGACTTATCAGGGCCTGACGTTTGAGCCTTATATCAGACGTGAAGAGATTGCCAAGCAAGTCTATCGCCTTGCTCAGGAAATCAAGCGTGACTATGCCAATGAAAATCCCCTGTTCCTCTGCGTGCTTAATGGCGCCTTCATCTTCGCCGCCGATTTGTTCCGCGCCTGCAATTTGCATGATGCCGAGATGACCTTCATCCGCTTCAAGTCCTATGAGGGTATGGCTTCGACTGGAAGTGTCAAGGAAATCATGGGACTCACCGAGGATATCACCGGACGCAACGTGCTTATCGTTGAAGACATCATCGATAGCGGTGTGACCGCTGCACAGCTCCGCATGGAACTTGCCAAGCGCAACCCCAAGTCGGTCAAGATGGTCTCGCTGCTCTTCAAGCCCGACGCCCTCACCGTGGGTAAGGGACCCGAGTATGTGGGATTTGAAATCCCCAGCAAGTTCATTTTGGGCTATGGCCTTGACCTCGATGGCCTGGCCCGCAACTTGCCCGACATCTATGTCCTTAAAGAGAAATAATTAACTACACATTATAATAATATATCCATATAGAAGTTCAAATCACTATGCTTAACATTGTTATTTTTGGTGCGCCCGGATCGGGCAAAGGCACCCAGAGCGATAAACTCATTGATCACTACAAGTTATTCCATATCTCAACCGGCGACGTCTTGCGTGACAACATTAAGCGTGGAACAGAACTGGGCACAACCGCCAAGGGCTACATCGACCAGGGCCAACTTGTTCCTGATGAGCTCATTATCGACATCTTGGCTCAAGTGCTTGATGAGAATAAGGACAAGGCACGCGAGGGCGTGATTTTTGACGGTTTCCCTCGTACCATTCCTCAGGCCGAGGCTCTCGAGCAGTTGCTTGCCGATCGTGGCACCAAGATTGACGCTGTGGTTGGTCTTGAAGTGCCCGAGCAAGAACTCATTAAGCGCATCCTGCTGCGTGGACAGATGAGTGGCCGCTCTGATGACAACGAGGAGACGGCACGCAAGCGTCTGGATACCTACCATAACCAGACATCGCCCTTGAAGGCTTACTATGAGCAGCAGGGCAAGTACCACGCCATCAATGGTCTGGGTACCATCGACGGCATCTTTGACTTGATCAAGGAGTCGCTCGACAACCTCTAAAATGAAATTACTCGGCGGTGTGTCAATCAAGCATCAATGCTTTATGACACACCGTCTTTTTCCTGCCCGCTAATGAGCAATAAGGATAATAACGGTTTGTGGCAACGCATCAGGCGCAACATCAATTACTGCATACATGGCGTGTGGGATGATACCAAGTCCGTGTGGTCGGTCAAGACTTTGAAAATCATCAACTTGAGTGTGCGTTCCTTCCTTGATCGCGACCTGCAGATGCGCTCTTGTGCGCTCACCTACAACACGGTTCTGGCAGTTGTCCCGGCTCTTGCAATGCTGTTTGCCATTGCACGGGGATTTGGCTTCCAAAATCTCATGCAGAGTGAGCTTTTCCGCTATTTCCCGGCCCAGCGTCAAGCTCTCGAGAATGCCCTGGCCTATGTCGACAATTACCTTGCGCAGGCTTCTCAAGGAGCCTTCATTGGCATTGGACTCATCTTCCTGCTGTGGACGCTCATCTCCCTGATGAGCAATGTAGAGGACACCTTCAATCATGTCTGGCATGTGACCACCAAGCGTTCCCTGCGCCGCAAGTTCACCGACTATACCGCTCTTTTTTTGCTCTTGCCCGTGTTGATGGTGTGTTCGGCAGGCATATCCATCTTCATGAGCGATGCCGTGCAGCGTTTGTTGCAGGACAATGCGGCTTTGTCTCCCATGATGCATCGTTTGCTGGCATTTATGCCCACCTTCATCTCATGGCTGATGTTCACTGCTGCCTACTACTTGGTGCCTAACACCAAGGTGCATTTCAAGGGGGCTTTGCTTGCCGGCATCTTGTGCGGCACTATGTTTCAAGCGGTACAGTGGCTGTTTGTCACGGGACAGGTTTATGTGTCCAAGTACAATGCCATCTATGGCAGCTTTGCCTTCCTGCCCTTGATGCTGGTGTGGATGCAATTGTCGTGGCTCATCACCCTGTTGGGAGTTGTGTTGACATATTCATGGCAGAACTTTGACAGCTTTGCCCACTTGGGCAAGGCCGAGGATATCTCGCAATCCTATGCCAACTACATGGCAATAGCTGTACTTGCTCTGGCAGCCAAGCGCTTCAAGCAACATGGACCGGCATTGACCCGCGGTGAACTCATGCGTGAATATGGAATGCCTGGTCCGTTGGTGGACAAGATGATGAACCGATTGCGCCGTGCCGGCCTCATCAATTCAGTCACGGCAAGCTGTAACGGCTCCGATGACCCCAACGATGTGAATGATGACGCTTTTCAGCCCTCGGTTGATCCTGATGACTTGACTGTCAATGGCGTGTCTAATGCGTTGGCCGATTTGGGAAACACGCTCTTTATCGCCAAAGCTGATACAAGATTTGCCAGTGCGCTTGAACGCATCACAGCACTTCGTGACGAGCAGCAGGAGAGCATGGCCGATTTGCCTCTGCTCCAACTCGACATCGACTAAGCGGTTTCCTGAAATGATAAAAAAATCGGCACAATGCCGCTCTCTTTTATCAAAAAGTAGTATCTTTGCAACCGAATCCAAGCCGCATGCCTGAATGGTGGAATCGGTAGACACGAGGGACTTAAAATCCCTTGGCCATTGCGGCCGTGTGGGTTCAAGTCCCACTTCAGGTACTTTATATCAAAACAAAAGAAACAAAAAGCACTAAAAATGAGGGTTTTACAAGCCCTCATTTTTCTTTTATTTTGATAAAAGTGTACTTTGTTTTGCTTTTTAGTACACTTTTAGTACACCTTTTGCCGCGTTTTATGAAAACAAAATACTACCTTTGCAAAACAAAAGAAACAAAATACAGCAAAAGTAATAAAGCGATGGCGATAGTAAAAGAGCGGAAACACAATCCACAATTAAAGACCGCGCCCCTAAACGATGGGCGCGAGAGCCTGTATTTGGAGTATTATTTAGGGCGCGAGCAAGAGCCAGTATTAGACAAGGCGGGAAACCCTGTATATTACACCACTGGCAAGATGGCGGGCAAGCCAAAGTACAAAGTAACCCACAAGCGGAAAAAGGAGGCGTTAAACCTGTATTTGATTACAAAGCCGCGCACGCCTATAGAGCGGCAAATGAACCGCGACACCCAGGAACTTGCAGAGCAGATAAGGAACGAGAAAGAACGCCAATTCCTGGAGGACAAAGAGGGCTACAAATTCAAGCGAGAGCGGCAAATTAACTTCCTGGATTACTTCCAGGCCTATATAGACCGATACACCAAAAAGGATATTAGGATGCTTAAAATAGCTTTCAGCCGTTTTAATGACTTCCTGAAAGACACCCCCGAATATAGCAAGTTTGTTGGCCGTATCACGCCCGACCAATTAACCCGCGAAATGATGATCACTTTTACTGAATACCTGCAAACCCGTAGCCGCGGCGAGGGGGCAAGGACACTTTTTGCACGTTTCAAAAAGGTTGTCAAGTATGCCGTTGAACATGGAGACATGAAGAAAAACCCCTGCCAGGGAATAGTTATCAAAATAGATGATACGATTTTGAGAAAGGAGGTGCTTTCGACTGATGAGGTGTTACAGCTGATCAACACAAAGGGCTACAGGGAAAACCCCAATATTAGGCGCGCTTTTATATTCTGCCTATATACAGGGATGAGGTTTTGTGATGTGAAAGACCTAACATTTGCCGCGGTGGACTACTCAAACAGGTTACTAAAGTTTGAGCAAAACAAGACCAAAGGACACAGCGCGAGCAGCGGTGTAACAATCCCGCTTAATGACTTCCTGTTGCAGCTTATAGGGGAACCCGCCGAGGGCGCGGGCAAAGATGCTGTTATTTTTCCTTTGCCCTCTTACTGGATGTGTATAAAAGCTTTGCGGCACTGGACAAAGCGGGCGGGAATTGACAAGCATATAACGTGGCACTGTGCAAGGCATAGTTTTGCGGTAAACATATTGGGCAGCGGGGCAAACATTAAGACCGTGGCAAGCCTGTTAGGACATTCAGGGCTTGAACATACGGAGAAATACACCCGCGCTGTCGATAGCTTAAAGCAAGAGGCAATAAACAGCCTACCAGTGGCCGAGTTGTAACCAGTAATTTGCAGCATCATGGAAAAGAAAACAGGCAGCATAGAAGAAAAGCGGGCAATGTTAAGGCTTGAAGGCCTATTGAAGTTTTTAGACACCCCAAGCCAGGAACGCGGCACTATTAGTGCTTGCGATCTGCCCACCCTGGAAGATGCCAAAGAAATAATTACCTACTGTAATAGCGATGCCAAACGGCGGGTGTTTTTATGGGATTGGGATGGTAGCTACTATCCTGGTTTTTGGATCGACTTTTTGACAAACACAAACGAGGGCGAGAGGCTGAACAAAGAGAGCCACAAACAATGCCAAGAAGTAAAACAAGTATTTGCACTATTGGCACAAGCAGACCGCCTCTTAGATGAGAGCCAGGAGGCAGAGAGTAAACGCCAAGAGGTTTTAATTATCAACGCACGCAGCGAGGTAGAGGAATTGTTAGGGTTGCCCACTGAACCCGCCCAGGCCGCGGCGGTACCTGTATTGCCCGCGGAATTAGCGACCGAGGCGGTACCTGTATTGCCCGCGGAATTAGCGACCGAGGCGGCTATGGTTTATTGGAGAAACGCCCAGGCCAAAGGGTGGGTTAATGCTGATTATTCATTTAACGGTACACGCCCCCAAATGGCCTACTTTGCAGAAATAATGGCTGACAAATTAGGACTTAAATATAAGCGGAAACCATTTATAAAATTGTGGGAATATCGCTATTTAGCCCAGGATCGGTGGAGGAGCCGCGATCGTGGCAAAGTTGAAGAAGAGAAAGAAATAGAACGCATATTTGAATAGATAAGCAAAAGAGTTGCCAAATTATGACAAAGAAAGAGTTATTAGAACGTATCAACGCCCAAGAAACGGAACTGATAAGGTTGCGCGCCGAAAACGCCGTATTAAGGGAATATATAGGCCTGGAGCAAAAGGAGAGCCGCGGCGGTGCCGTGGTTATACCTTTCACAAAGAAATAAACCCCGCGCCCCTGTCGAGGCCTGGAGGATGCCAGGAACCGCCCAGGCCGCGGCGGGTGCTGCCTCATGGAGACCGCCCGCCCTGGATAGTAGGCAGCATCCTGGAGAGAGCCAGGGAGACCGCCCAAGCCGCGGCGGGTGCCTCATGTAGATCGCCCGCCCTGTCGGTTGCCTGATTGATCGCCCGCCCTGGATAGTAGGCAGCATCCTGGAGAGAGCCAGGGAGACCGCCCGCCCTGTTGGTTGCCTCATGTAGATCGCCCGCCCTGTCGGTTGCCAATTACTGACAAGTTGCCCCGCCCTGTTGGTGGGGTGTAAGCTGTCGAGGCCTGGAGAGCCAGGGAGAGACCACCCCGCCTGGATGGTGGGTGCCGCCTGTCGAGGCCTGGAGAGAGCCAGGAACCGCCGCGGGTGCTGCCTGTCGAGGCCTGGAAGATGCCAGGGAGACCGCCCAGGCCGCGGCGGTGTTGGTGTAGGGTGAAGTATTATTCACCGTGAACTATAATTCATTGTAGCCCGCCTGGATGGTGGGCAGCATCATGGAGCCTCACGCGCCGCCCGCCCTGTCGGTGGGTGCTGCCTGTCGAGGCCTGGAGGATGCCAGGAACCGCCCAGGCCGCGGCGGGTGCTGCCTCATGGAGACCGCCCGCCCTGGATAGTAGGCAGCATCCTGGAGAGAGCCAGGAAGAGACCGCCCGCCCTGTCGGTGGGGTGCTGCCTGTCGAGGCCTGGAGAGAGCCAGGGAGAGACCGCCCGCCCTGTCGGTGGGTGCCGCCTGTCGAGGCCTGGAGAGAGCCAGGAACCGCC
>FLNX01004555.1_pt1 | contig 56397 bp, 48 predicted proteins | sample 1140341 | NCBI WGS metagenome assembly FLNX01 (sample SAMEA3878208, study PRJEB12797) | bioreactor metagenome | biome: Moose rumen | place: Sweden | collected 2011-10
TGGGGAGCATCAAATATATACAGCCGGCTGAAGCGTCAATTCTCGGATCGGTGGAGCCGCTGGCGGCTATTATACTTTCGATACTCTTTTTGCAGGCCAGCTTCGGGATTATGGATTTTTTGGGGACATTTCTTATCATCGGCACGGTGTTTTTGCTGGCCAAAAGATAAATGGTCTTTAAACAGCTGCCAGCCCCCAAAAGACTTATTCTGCGCTGGTACGCGCGCGGCGCGTAAAACGCTTAGGAACAAGCCTCTGGGGGCTGGTGAAGTTTGTCTAGCGTTCTATAAGTTGTTGACAAGTATACGTTGCATGACTATACTAATCCAAGGTGCTGTTTAGCGGTAGACTTGCCCTCAGAGATGAGGTGTTCGCCTATGGAACAATTCAATGTAACTATACTATTGATACTGCTTCTTATTATAGCGATAAAAAAGTAAACCGCCCCTAGCGACCAAACTACGGCGGTTTTACTCTTAATATAAAACTTGCACGAGGGCGACCGCTAGGCGGCACCTTCTTTAAGATTATTATAGCATTTGCCTTGGTGGTTGGCAAATGCTATTTTTATATAGTGCGCGGATAACAGCCACCAGCTCCCCAAGACTTATTTCTGCGTTAGTACGCGCGTGGCGCGTAAAACGCTTAGGAACAAGCCATTGGGGGCTGGTGAAGTTTATAGTCGGCTATTGCTATAATTGACGATGGTCACAGTAAGAATTATAATATCACTCAGGCGAACTTTAGGCTGGCGATTTGTCAGCGTTGATAGAGTGATTGGTTATCACGGAAAATTTAAAAGCCCCCACTTTTCTCCAAACTTTTGCGGCTGTGAGCCAGCTGGGGCGGGAAAGGGGAGTGATTGATTCTGTGAATTGCATAGATATCGGAATTCTTTTTCTATGTATATGTGTGGGCAGGTTCTTTTGGGCTTGCTCCCGATATGTGGATAAAGCAAAACCGGCCAGAGATATTAACATCGGCCTGCAAGTGCCAACAGTCAATGGATTGTTGAATCTTGGCATCTCTGGTAAAAATGGGCCTAATGCAAAAGACCACCGCACTACGTCAAAGTCAGATGGTCTCAAGCATTAAACTATTTATTGTTTGTGATTAACTAACGGCGACTATCAATGTAGTTCGCTCTTTCTTTTTGTAATTTTATCATAATTGTGCGGACAATGCAATATACGGTGCGGATAACAGCCACCAGCCCCCAAAGACTTATTCCTGCGCTAGTACGCGGGCGCGTAAAACGCTTAGGAACAAGCCTAGGGGGGCTGGTGAAGTTTGTCTATCGTTCTATAAGTTGTTGACAAGTATGCGTTGCATGACTATACTAATCCAAGGTGCCGTTTGGCGGTCAATGTTTGCCCTCGAAAGGGGGCTGCGCTTATGGAACAATTCAATCTAGCTTTGCTATTGATACTGCTCTTGATTGTAGCGATAAAAAAATAAACCGCCCTAGCGTCTCAAACTGCGGCGGTTTACTGTGTAAATAGTTAATCTCCGAGGGCGACCGCCCTAAAGGACTAGCTTTGCGTCGCTAGACGGCACCTTCTTTAAGATTATTATAGCATTTGCCTTGGTGGTTGGCAAATGCTATTTTTATATAGCGCGCGGATAACAGCCACCAGCCCCCAAAGACTTATTCCTGCGCTGGTACGCGCGTGGCGCGTAAAACTCTTGGAGGAAACTTTTTTATCCTGTCCTGATATTTCATCAATACCATTGACATGTCAGATATGACCTGTTTTGACAAAGAAATTTTATGAGTAAATTTATGCTCCATCAGGCGACTGGTAATTCTCAGAATAAGCGTTCCCCTGTCGGTTATTTTGAATTCAGAAATATATTCGCAAGGGTTGGGGTAGCATCCTAAACTGCGGTAGCCAAAAAGTATTTTTGCCATTTGTGTATTCCTCCTGTCTATGATGAGAAGTTTAGTTCTTACGGACTAATTCTTCATACATCTTCATCAGTGCTGCTACACATTCGCTTTCGCTGTTTAGTTTGCCCCAGAAGCCGTAAGCCTGCATAACGGCTTTGTCGTTGGCGCGGTGGGCTTTGAGTAGTTCCGGGGGCATGGTGACCGGGTCATAGAGGTCGGCAAGGCTGCTATCGGGGTAGAGGGCACGGGCATCTAAAATGCCTTGAGCGGTTTGCTCGATGGCGGCGCGTTGTTTGTCAGTGGGGTTTGGCCAAGGGAAGTTGTTGTAGACGATTGTATTGGAATAGCTGTAACGCATTTCCAGTCTTCCACAGACTGCTCGCATCCATGCCATGTGAACATTGCTCATCAGTATACCGAAGTTATAAAGACCTGCATTTGGAATCATAAAAAGTTTATCTCCGGGGATAATGTCGGCATCTAAATAGTCCATCGGTATATAACGGCGTTGCTCTGATGATACTTTTGGCAGAGCTATAAATCTTGTACTGCATTCCCGGACTTCGTCAAATAAGGTCGGTGTATCTGCTTTTTTTCTAGTGGCTTCCTTTTTACTGGCAAGGCGAAAATCTCGCACGGCTTCAATTCGTTTCAGAATATGGGGGCATTTTTTTAGTTCGGCAGGTTTCGCACCGACTAACCATAAGCAATAACGTGGTTTGCGGTCGATAAAATCCTTGCCCATCATAAACGGTCGCAGGAATCCTTCTCCCTGCGGCTCTGCTTTTAGCAGTTCATTTTTTTCTTCAATGGTAAGGATTAGATTTCCTCCTTCGGCTGGTTTGCCACCGTTAAGCATAACAGGAACATTACATAACGGCTTTGAATGGCTGGCTATAAATACTGTTGGCGCAGCTACCAAATATGGATTGATGTTTTGTACCTGTTGCTTATCTGCACCATTATATAACCAACGTTTGGAGTTATTATCTGTGCTAAAACCGATAATTACTACATGAACATGTGCTTTGTCCGTTGATTCGCTATCCCAGCGGAATGTGCGGTGGGCAAAGTCAATATGTATGCCGAAGCGTTCATAAAGCGGTTGCCAAACATCTGACACTTGTTCGCCTTGGGTGATGGAGTTGGTTGATACCAACGCACATCGTATAGTAGTTCCCTGCATATACTGGGAGGCTTTGAAATACCATGCGGCTACATAGTCAATCTTCCCGGCTTTTTTATAGGGCTTGCCTTTTTCATCCACATAAACATTGAGCATATCTTCTTTTTGGCTCTTGCTTTGCAGGGAATATCCCACAAATGGCGGATTTCCCAAAATAAAGATTTGCTTGCCCCCCCCCCAGTGGACAGATGTTGTGCCAGTCAATCCGCAGTGCATTGCCTTCATGGATATTGGCATTAGTGGTCAGCGGCAGGAAGTCCATTTCCTTCTTTATAATATCCTCGGTTTCGTGCATCATCTGGCTTTCGGCAATCCAAAGGGCGGTTTTTGCTACGGACACGGCGAAGTCATTTATCTCGATGCCGTAGAACTGGCTTATCTTCACCTTGATGGGATTCCATTCTTCTTCGGTAAAACCCAGCACGCCCGTACCGGCTTTGTCAGTGATGGTTTCTCTTAGTATGTCGTTTTCCAGACGGCGCAGGGAAATGTAGGATTCTGTCAGGAAGTTGCCGCTGCCTGCCGCCGGGTCGAAGTATCTGCCGTTTGCCAGCTCAGCTTGCAGGGCTTTTAGCTTGGTCAGCCGTTTGGCCAGCGTCCGTTCTTCCATGGCTGCTTGAAATTTTTCCCGATAGTCATTAAGGAAAAGCGGGTCAATGACTTTGTGGATGTTTTCAATGCTGGTGTAGTGCATACCGCCCTTGCGTCTGGTGTCGGGGTTCAGCGTGCTTTCAAAAATTGCGCCAAAGATGGTAGGGCTGATTTGTGCCCAGTCAAAATCACAGGCTTCATTCAGCAGTAAATCATAGGTGGGCTGGTCAATCGGGGGTACAGGTACGCTTTCGGAGAACAGGGAGCCGTTTACATAAGGGAAGTCGGCGTATTTTTTCTCCAGAAAACGGTCGCGGTCGGCGTTCTTTTGGTCAAGCACCTTGAAGAGTTCCGTCAGCCCCAGCCGCACATCGCTGGGGTTGAAGCTGGCGAGAAAATCATGGAAAATATTGCGCCGTCCGAAAATCCCGGCATCCTCGGCATAGAGACAAAAGACAAGGCGAACAATCAGCTTGTTTAAGTCCTGCAAGTCCTTTTCAGAGGGCGCATCGCCGTAGGCGGGGAGCAGGGCGCTGTATAGTTTGCCCACAAGCGTACCGGCATCACGGCTGATGTCCATTTCCCTTGTGATATGAGAGCTGGTCACATCCACCATAAATTGCAGGCGGTAACATTCTTCGCCCAGATTTTTCAGCGCGATATGCTCCGGGTCATCATTGGGACGTTCCATGTCGTAAATCTGAAACTCGGCAAAGTTGCAGGAGATAATCCAGCGCGGGCGTTCGGAATAGGGCAGAGCCGCCGCATAGCGTCTGGCCTGCTGACCGAGGGTTAAAAATGTGCCATCACTCTGTTTTATCGGGGCATTTAAGTCTTTGCCCAGGGATTTTTGCTCAATCATCGTGTGGGTGGCAGGAATCATTACATCTATGAAGGAAGTATGGGAGAGTTTTACTTTCTGCTCGAAGCGCAGGAAGCTGGCAGGGTCGGCTATGCCGTAGACATTTTGCAGGAGGTCAATCCAGAAGCGCTGGCTGTCCTGCTTTTCATCGCCTTTGTCTTGCCAGCGGACGGCAAATTCTCTGGCAGCTTTTTTCTGCTGATTGTAGTTCATGGCGCGTACCTCATTCCTGCTGATTTGTTGCCTTTATTGTACAAAAAATAAGCAGAATATTCAACAAGGGAAAGCGCTGTAAAAATTTCGCTGTAAGTGTTGACATTACAACGAAGGCTTGCTATACTAACATTGTAAGCGAAAAGGTTACAACAAAAACTCAGTGTATTATTGGAGGAGAGCAAAATGGCAAATTTCAACAAAGTTAGTGTGGCAAATGAGGCAAGAACGGAACTGCATGATAAGCTGCAGCTGACCGGCGCGGAGGTCAGTGTCAACAATCTGCCTGCCGGGGGCAGCGTTCCCTTTGTGCATTATCACAAGAAGAATGAGGAAATCTATTTCATCACGGCCGGCAAGGGCAAGGCTGTGATTGACGGGGAAACGGTGGAGCTCAGTGCTGGTGACTGGCTCCGCATTTCGCCGGCAGCGCGCCGTCAGTTCTTTGCCGCCGGGACGGAAGGCATCAGCTATGTCTGCATACAGGTACGGGAAAATTCCTTGGAGGAATATACGGCTGATGACGCCGGCATAGAGCAGTAAATGCGAATTGACAAGACAGGCTCATTGTAATACGATGTATCACAATGAGCCTGTTTTATAATTATAATGAGGGAGCGTGTTTATGCAGTTTTCGTTTCGCATGCCGGTGGCGGTACAGATTTTGCTTTGCATTGCCAAATTTGACGGCGTGTTTAAGCTGACATCAAATTTTTTGGCTTCCAGCGTCAATGTCAATCCGGTGATTATCCGCAAGACACTGGGACAGCTGAAGGCCGCTGGCTTGGTGGAGGTGGCTGCAGGCGTGGGCGGTGCAAAACTTTTGCAGAAGCCGCAGGATATCACTCTGCGAGAGGTGTTTCAGGCAGTGGAGGAGGACGAGGATTTGTTCCACATTCAGGAAAGTCCCAATCCCCAATGTCCCGTGGGACGCAATATTCAGCAGGTGCTGGGGCAGCGGCTGACGCTGGTGAAAAATAATATGCTGGCCGATTTTGCCGAGGTTACGCTGGCTGACTTGCTGGCGGACATTGAAAGCGCCGAGCAGCAAAGATGACGGCACACAAAAAGGCCTGAGCTTCCGGTAGTGGAAACTCAGGCCTTTCGGCTGTAAAAAATTATGCTTCAGCGCCCACTGCATCGTTGAGGTTGCTGATGAGGGCATCGATGTCAATGCCGTGAGCCATAGCACCCTGCTCGATGTTTTCAAAATGAGCGGCAGCGCAGCCCAGGCAGCCCATGCCGGCGCTGACGAACACATCAACGGTGTCCGGATACTTCTGTACAACTTCCAGAATGCTCATGTCCTTAGTGATAGCCATAGTATTAAATCCTCCTGTATAAGTTACACGTAAAAACAATTTTAGTGTGGGATTTTCCCATCACAGGAATTATAGCATAGTTATACTTCAGGTTACAAGAAACAAATGTTACATCATGGAAAATAAAATTGTGGTCTTTTTCGTTGATTTGGGGTAAAATGACAGTTAATGATGAAAAGCGGAGGCAGAGTATTGATGGATTTGCGGCGTAAACGAGTTTGGCGGTTTATCCTGCTGGGGCTGTTCTGCATAGCGCTGATGGGGGGCTTGTGCCTCTGGCAGCAGCCAAAACCCTTGCAGGCCACGATGGTATCTGACAGTGAGAACGGTGCTAAGGTGTTGGTCTTAAACTACCATAAAATAGACAATACGTTTATTTCCCTGGCGGTCAGGCCCGAGGATTTTGATGTGCAGATGAAATACCTGCGCGACAACGGCTACCATACCATCACCCCCGATGAACTCTATGACAGTCTGGCCGGCAACGGCGAGCTGCCGGAAAATCCCGTCCTCATAACCTTTGATGACGGCTATGAGGATAATTATACGAATGCCTATCCCATATTGAAGAAATACGGGCACAAGGCGACTATCTTCGTGGTGACGGGCTTTTTGGACAAGCACAGGAAAGGCTATCTCAGCTGGGATGAGGCCCGGGAGATGGACAAGAACGGCATCAACATCGAATCCCATACGGTGAATCACCGTTCCATGACGGACCTGACGGATGAGGAACTGCGGATGGAACTGGAGGAGTCCAAGAAAAAGGCGGAAGCCGAGCTGGGGCATGAGGTGAATTACATAGCCTATCCCACCGGCACTTACAACCTGCATATCGCCCAGATGGTGAAGGAGGCAGGCTATAAAGCGGCCTTTACCATCAAGTACGGCAATGTGGACAAGGCCAGCAATATCTACGCGCTGGAACGTGTGCCCATCTTCCATACGGAAGATACCAATAAGGATTTTATCGAACGGATACGTTTCCAGCCGATTTTTGAAAAGCTGGGCTGGATGAAGAACTAAATAGCAAACCCAAAAACTAAAGCCGGGATATTTTTGCTGGTTGGCGCTGGGCGTCAAAAGCAGCAGAAATATCCCGGCTTTTTGGCTTGGGAAAAATTTTTTTGTGGTTATCCACAGCTTTGGGCGTTTATCCACAGATATTTTGAGAGTTATCCACAGTGTTCCCTTGCCATTGGCGCTGATTTGCTATACAATAAAAGATACCAAAAGTGGGGAAAAGTGGTAGAAAGTGGTAAAAAGTGACGCAAAGGTGGTGAGGCAGGATGTTTATGGGGGAATATACCCATTCGATAGACGCTAAGGGGCGTATCATTCTGCCGGCCGATTTCCGGCAGGAGCTGGGGGTATCCTTTGTAATCACCAAGGGTCTGGATAAATGTTTGTTCCTCTACGGCCAGCAGGCATGGGAGGAACTGGCAGCCAAACTCAGGGCTTTGCCGCTGGTAAAGCCGGAGGCCCGGGCCATTGTCCGCTTTTTCTTCTCAGGAGCCAGAACTCTGGAATGCGACAAACAGGGACGCTTTCTGATACCGGCCAATTTGCGCAATCATGCAGAGATTGTACTGAAGGAAGATGTCATCCTCACCGGTGTGGACAACCGCATTGAGGTGTGGAGCAAGGAAAACTGGCACACTTACAGCAGTGAAGTGGAACCGGATGTTACGTCCATTGCCGCATCTTTGGCAGAATTGGGCTTATAATTTATTGAGGGGATTGCAGAAACGTGGAGTTTCATCATATCAGCGTTATGCTGGAAGAGACCGTAAAGGGTCTCGTGACAAATAAAGATGGCATCTATGTGGACTGCACCCTTGGCGGAGCGGGACATTCCAGCCGGATAGCCTCCATGCTGACGGAAAAAGGCAGGCTTATCGGCATTGACCAGGACACAGCGGCGATAGCTGCGGCTGCGGACAGGCTGAAGGATTTCCCGTGCAGGGTGGATATCGTCCACAGTAATTTTTCCCGGTTGGAAGAGATTCTTGAAGAGCAAGGAGCCACGGCCGTGGATGGTGTGGTATTTGACTTAGGAGTTTCTTCCCATCAAATTGATACGGCAGAAAGAGGTTTTTCCTATATACAGGATGCGCCTCTGGATATGCGTATGGATACCGAGGCTGATTTCAGCGCCTATGATGTGGTCAATGGCTATGAAGAGACGGAACTGAACCGCATTTTTAAGGAATACGGCGAGGAACGTTGGAGCAAGCGTATTGCCCAGTTTATCGTTCAGGCTCGGGAAAAGGCACCGATTGAGACCACCGGACAGCTGGTGGATATCATCTGCAAGGCTGTACCCAAGGCAGTGCGTCAGGCTGCCGGGGGACACCCTGCCAAACGGGTTTTTCAAGCTATCCGCATAGAGGTAAATGATGAATTGGGGATTTTAGCCAATGCCTTTAGAACGGCTGTGGCTCATTTGAAACCCGGAGGGCGTATTGCCATAATCACCTTTCATTCCCTGGAAGACCGCATTGCCAAGACGGTCTTGAAGGAAATGTCCCGGGGCTGTATCTGTCCGCCGGAACTGCCGGTGTGCATGTGCAGCCACAAGCCGGAGATAAAGATTATCGGCAAGCCCATTCAGGCCAGCGTGGCGGAACTTGCGCATAATTCCCGTTCCAAAAGCGCGAAACTGCGTATCGGGGAAAAATTGGCAAATAGCGAAGGGGGGAACTGACAATGCTGGCAAGACAGGAAGATTACATCGAGGAAGAACTGCAGCAGGCGCCGCATCATATATACGATGAAGCGGATATGGCAGAGCTGAGCCAATCGGCCAAGGAGCCGCTTTACAAGACGGTACTGGATACGACTACCCGTTCGCATGGTCAACTGTTGTTCCTTACCATGGCGGTGCTGGCCCTGCTGGTCACGGTGGGCAGCGGCGTGAGTGCCAGCCGCGGCTACGAGCTGATAGCCGTACAGCAGCAGGCCGAGCAGCTGGAGCAGGAAAATAAGCGCCTGCGCATTGAAATCGCCAAACTTAAATCGCCGGAACGGATTAAGGCCATTGCTCAGGACCAGCTGGGGATGAGTGTACCTAAACACACGTATTTCAGCACGGATAAATAATATGTAGCATTTGTAAAAATTACAGGATTTTTCTTGGAAAAATCCTGTAATTTTTTGCCAGATGGCGTTATAATAAAAAACAGTTTGCACTATCAGGCGAGGAGGATAATATATGAAGACTTTAGCCCAGTTGGCAGAGCTGGTGGCAGGCTCTGTAATTGCAGGTGATAAAAACATAGAGATTACCGGGATTGAGCATGATTCCCGCAAGGCCGCAGCAGGCACTCTGTTTGTATGTATAGAGGGCTTTCATGTGGACGGTCATAAATTTATTCCTCAGGCCGCAGCTCAGGGGGCACGGGCAATCCTGACCACGCGCAGCGCAGAAAAAGTGGAAGTGCCGGAGGGCGTGGCTGTGCTGCAGGTGCCGGACTTAAAGACGGCGCTGGCTGAGATAGTGCCTTTTTTCCATGATTATCCGGCGCAGAAAATGCGCGTAATCGGTATCACGGGAACCAACGGCAAGACCACTACCAGCTACCTCATCCGGGCGATTTTGCGGGAGGCAGGCTATAAGGTGGGGCTTATCGGCACCATTCAGATTATGATGGAGGAAGAGGTGTTCCCCATTCACAATACAACTCCCGATGTGGTGGAACTTCAGCACACGCTGGCCATTATGCGTGACAAGGGCATGGACTATGTGGTGATGGAGGTTTCCTCCCATGCTCTTGACCAGAACCGCGTGGCAGGTATTGAATTTGATACCGCCGTGTTTTCCAACCTCACTCAGGATCATCTGGACTATCATAAGACGCTGGAAAACTACAAGCTGGCCAAGGCCAGGCTCTTTGACCTGCTCGGGCAGCAGGGCACCAAGGAAAACAAGACCGCCGTGGTCAACGCCGACGATGAAGCAGGCAAGACCATGCTGGAACACGCGGCCTGCCGCCATCTGACCTACGGTATTGACCATAAAGCCGCTTTGCAGGCCTCCCATGTGGAGGTGCTGGCCGGCGGTGCCAATTTCACCCTGACGGAAGATTTTTTAGGGGAGATGGCACTTAATCTGCACATCACGGGTATCTTTAATGTATATAATGTCATGGCTGCCGTGGGCGCGGCGATTGCCGAGCGGATTGACCCGGCGGTAATCAAAAAGGCCATGACGAACTTTACCAGCGTTCCCGGACGCTTTGAACTGGTGAAGGCCGGACAGGACTTCTCGATTATCGTGGACTATGCCCATACGCCGGACGGTGTGGAAAATGTGCTGCGCACGGCGCGGCGCATTGCCCAAAAGAAGATTATTGCCGTCTTTGGCTGCGGCGGTGACCGCGACCGTACCAAGCGCCCGATTATGGGACGCCTTGCGGCAAGCCTTGCCGATGTGGTCATTGCTACGTCCGATAATCCGCGCAGTGAAGACCCGGCCTTTATCCTCAGCGAAGTGGAAGCCGGTGTGCAGGAAACCATCGGCAGCAAGCACCACGAGTGCATCATCGACAGGCGTGAGGCCATCTTCCGCGCGGTGGAACTTGCCGAAACGGATGATATCGTGATCATTTTGGGCAAGGGGCATGAGGATTATCAGATCCTGCGTGACAAGACCATTCATTTTGACGATAAAGAGGTTGCCCGGGAGGCCGTGGCGGCAAAAAAGGAGCAGAACTGATGTTTAGCTTAAGTGAAATCTTGGCGGCAACGGACGCCGAAACATATAAAGAAGAAAAACAGGATTTTGCCGCTGTCGTTACCGACACCCGGAAAATCAGCGAAGGTGTGCTGTTTGTGGCACTGAAGGGCGAACGCTTCAACGGTGAGGATTTTGCCGCCGAAGCGTTTGCTAAAGGCGCTGCCGGAGTGGTGGTGAGTAAGTCCTGCGACAAAAAGCAGCTGGAAAAATGTCAGGGTACGGTGCTGCAGGTGGCAGATACCTTGCAGGCTTATCAGCAGATTGCCAAGGCATGGCGTGACAAATTTCCGCAGATTCCCGTGGTGGCAATCACCGGTTCCAACGGCAAGACCACTACCAAGGATTTGACGGCGGCGGTACTGTCCGCCAAAGGCGCGGTGCTCAAAACGCAGGCCAACTTCAACAATGAAATCGGCCTGCCGTTGACGCTTCTGGGCCTGCAAAAGGAACATAAGGCGGCGGTGGTGGAAATCGGCATGCGCGGTTTCCATCAGATTGAGGCGCTGGCGCCTATCGCTTCGCCGCAGATTGGCATTGTCACCAATGTGGGTGAGACGCACATGGAACTGCTGGGCTCTTTGGAAAATATCGCCAAGGCCAAGCAGGAACTGGTGGAGGCTATTCCGGCAGGCGGCACGGTCATTTTGAACGCCGATAATAAATATGTGGCCGGGATGCGCGCCGCAGCCAAAGAAGGCGTAAGGGTTATGACCTTTGGGCTGGAACAGCAGGCCGATGTCAAGGGCGAAGCCATTCATACGGAAGGCAATGTAACGAAATTCATGGTGACGTATGCCAATGAACGCCATGAGTACGAAGTGAATATGGTGGGACGCCATAATGTCTATAATACGCTGGCGGCCATTGCGGCAGGTTTTGCCCTGGGGCTGACACCTTCAGAAATCCGGGAGGGGCTTGGCCATCTGGAAGCCACGAAGATGCGCTTTGAACTGCAAAAGGTCAAGGAATGGAACGTGGTCAACGATGCCTACAACGCCAGCCCGATGTCCATGACAGCGGCTATCAATACCCTGTCTGAGCTGACTAAGGGGCGGAAAATTGCCGTGCTCGGCGATATGCTGGAACTGGGCAGCGTGTCCGAAGAAGCGCACCTCCATGTTGGTGAGGAAGTGGCCGAACATGGCTTTACGGCACTCATTACCCGTGGAAAAATGGGCGAATTCATCGCCAAAGGCGCGGAAAACAAGGGCATGACGGCGGTTTACCGCTGCGATAGCCACGAAGCGGCGGCAGACAAGCTCCACGAGCTGCTGCAGCCCGGTGATACCCTGCTCTTTAAGGGCTCACGCGGCATGGCGATGGAAAAGATTATTGATTTACTGTGATAGTGAGGCATTACATTGGATAGCTTTTTATTGGCGGCGGTTGTGGCCGCAGGTTTCGTTTTACTTACCGGGCCGTTTTTCATCCCGGAACTGCATAAGTTAAAGTTTGGGCAGAGCATTCGCGAGGAAGGGCCGGAGAGCCACAAAGCCAAAAGCGGCACGCCGACCATGGGCGGCATTATGATTATCGCAGGCATTACCGTTGCCACACTGGTAGCGGCTCCCCTGTCCACGGAAATCGTGCTGGCACTTTTCATTATGCTGGGGCATTTTGTGCTGGGTTTTCTGGATGATTACATCAAGGTGGTCAAGAAACGCAATCTGGGGCTGAAAGCCAAACAGAAGATGCTGGGCCAGATAATCATTGCCGTGGTTACGATGCTTATCGGTACCCGGATGCTGGGCATTGATACCTCCGTCTGGATTCCGGTGCTGAACACGCAGTTAAACATCGGCGCAGGCTACTACGCCCTGCTGCTGTTTGTCATGGTGGGCACCAGCAATGCGGTCAATCTTACGGACGGCCTTGACGGTCTGGCCGCAGGGACGGTGGCGATTGCCGCCAGCTCCTATGCTGTTGTCTGCATAATGATGGGACACGCGGATTTGGCGGTGTTTGCCACGGCTGTAGCCGGTGCCTGTGTAGCATTCCTGCGCTTTAATGCCCACCCGGCAAAGGTGTTTATGGGAGACACCGGCTCTCTGGCTTTGGGCGGTGCTATTGCCGCTTTGGGGATTTTAACCCATACGGAGATTCTTTTGGCGCTTATCGGTTTTATCTTTATGTGCGAGGCTTTGTCTGTTATCATTCAGGTGGCTTCCTTCAAGTCAACGGGCAAGCGCGTATTCCGCATGAGCCCCATTCATCATCATTTTGAACTGGGCGGCTGGTCAGAGTGGAAGGTGGTTTTCGTCTTTTGGACGGTACAGCTTATCACCTGCGTGGCGGCTTTGAAGTTACTGTAAGGGGGATGTAGTCATGGATTTAACGGGCAAGAAGGTACTCATTATCGGTGCGGGCATCAGCGGCTTTGCCGCGGCGAAAATCACACGCCGTCTGGGCGCGCAGGTCGCGTTAAGCGATGCCAAGAATGAAGCAGACCTTAATTATGATTTTGAGGAATTGCGGGACATGGGTATAAAGCTCGTGTTCGGCCCGCAGTCCGAGGAACTGCTGGACGGGGTGAGCCTTGTGGTGGTTTCGCCGGCCGTACCTGCCCGTATTCCCCTGATTCAGGCCGCTTATAAGCGCGGTATCAGGGTCGCCAGTGAGGTGGAACTGGGCTATCAGCTGAAAAAGGCGCCCATCTGTGCCGTGACCGGCACCAATGGCAAGACCACTACGGTGACTTTGCTGGGGCTGCTTTTGGAAACGCATTTCAACAAAGTGGGCGTGGGCGGCAACATCGGCGTGCCCCTGTCCGAAGTAGCGCTGACGATTCCGGCTGACGGCTGTATTGCCGCTGAGATTTCCAGTTATCAGATGGAGGTGACGGAGGACTTTCACCCCCATGTGGCTGCGGTTCTCAACGTCACTCCCGACCATATCGTGCGTCATGGCTCGATGGAGGAGTACCAGCGCATGAAGGAACGCATGTTCCGTCAGCAGAAGAGCAGGGATTTCCTCGTGCTCAACTACGATGATGAACGGGTACGGGGCATGGCAGACCGGGCCAGTGCCCATGTGGTGTATTTCAGCCGTCAGGTACATCTCCATGAGGGGGCATACCTTGAAGGCGATATGCTGACCATTGCCTGGAACGGTGAGGATTATCCCCTGTGTACCATCGGTGAGCTGGGCATCAAGGGCCCCCACAACGTGGAAAACGCGCTGGCTGCTGCCATGACGGCGTACCTGGCCGGCTGCGGCGCTGCGGAGATGGTGCCGGTGCTCAAATCCTTCCGGGGGGTGGAACACCGCATTGAATACGTGCGCACTTTGGAGGGCGTGGAGTATTATAACGATTCCAAGGCCACCAATACGGATTCGGCGATTAAGGCTTTGGAAACCTTTGACAAGGGCATCGTCCTGCTGGCCGGCGGTGATGACAAGATGACGGATTTGACGGAGTTCATGCAGCGCGTCAAAGAAAGGGTTACGGATTTGGTGCTGCTCGGCGCCGCTGCTGACCGCTTTGAGCAGGAAGCCCTGAAAAACGGCTATCCGGCAGAGCATATCCACCGGGCAGGCTTTTCGATGGAGACGGCTGTGAAAACAGCCCGTTCACTAGCCCAAGCACCGCAGGTGGTACTGCTCTCGCCTGCCTGTGCCAGCTTTGATATGTATCATGACATGGCAGAGCGCGGCCGGGACTTTAAGCAGCTGGTTAATGAATTGCAGTAAGGGGATTTTAGCATGAAGATTATCATTTCCGGTGGCGGTACCGGCGGCCATATTTATCCGGCGCTGACCATTATGCGCACCATTGAGGAAAAATACCCTGATACCACTTTTCTCTATGTGGGTACCCACAAGGGCCTGGAGGCCGATATCATTCCCAAGGAAAATATTCCCTTTGCCACGGTGGATATTCAGGGGTTCAAGCGCAGCCTGTCTCCTGCCAATTTCGTCCGCGCAGGGCTGGCGGCTGTAGGGGTGGCCAAGGCCATGAACGTGGTCAGGAAGTTTAAGCCTGATGCGGTAATCGGCACCGGCGGCTATGTGTGCGGCCCGGTGCTGATGGCGGCCAGTATGCTGGGGATTCCCACACTCATTCAGGAACAGAATGTCGTACCGGGCATTACCAATAAGATACTGGCCAAGTTCGTGACGAAGATAGCTGCAGGGACGCCGGAGGCTATGGTGCATTTTCCGGCTGGCAAGGTCGTCTGCACGGGCAATCCCATCCGCAAGGAAGTGCTGACGGCAACCCGTGAGGAGGGCGCAAGGGCCTTTGGCTTTGACCCGGCGAAAAAGACGGTGCTGATTTCCGGCGGCAGCCGGGGGGCGCGCACCATCAACAACGCCATGCTGGATGTTTTGGCAGAGGCGGCCAAGCAGCGCGAAGTGCAGTACCTCCATGTGACCGGCAGCCTTGATTACGAGGATATTATCGGCAATCTGTCGCTGCGCGGCGTAAATCTTGCCGAGACGCCCAATATCAAGGTGGAGCCTTACCTTTACAATATGCCGGCGGCTATGGCGATGGCGGATTTGGTCGTCTACCGCGCTGGTGCGACGGGGCTGGCTGAACTCACGGCCAGAGGCATTCCGGCTATACTCGTGCCCTATCCGTATGCGGCGGAAAACCATCAGGAGCATAATGCCAGAGCATTGGAAAATGCCGGGGCGGCCAAGGTTATCCTCAACCGCGACTTAAAGAGCGATGTTTTGCAAAATACCTTGCAGGAACTGCTGGCAGACGAGGGCAGGCTGGCGGAGATGGCAGCAGCCAGCAGGAGTCTGGGCAAGCCGCAGGCGGCAGAGGATATTGCGGCGATGGTTATGGAAATGATACAGGGGAGAAAGACTAAATGAAACGGCTGAAAGAGCTAAAAGATATCGAAAAAATTCATTTTGTAGGCATTGGCGGCGCCGGCATGAGCCCGCTGGCCAAGATTATGGCAGAGCTGGGCTATGAAGTCACGGGCTCTGACCGGGCCGATTCGGAAGTGATTCAAAACCTCAAAAAGCTCGGGGCGAAAATCACGCTGGACGGCCAGAAGGGGGAAAATGTCAAGGGGGCAGACGCCATCGTGGTGTCGACGGCGATTCCCTTTGACAATCCCGAAGTGCTGGCAGCGCGTGACCTCGGTATCCGCAAACTGCACCGCTCGGATATCAATGCGGCGCTGGTCAACGAATACAAGGGCATTGCCGTAGCCGGCGCCCACGGCAAGACCACGACCACTTCCATGCTGGGTGTGGCGCTGACTAAAGCCGGGGTATCGCCGACCGTCGTTGTGGGTGGCGAAATGCCGGATCTGGGCACGAATGCCCTTCTGGGGGAAAGCTCATATCTGGCTTCGGAAGCGGATGAAAGCGACGGCTCCTTCCTGAAACTGCATCCCCATATCGCCGTAGTTACCAATGTGGAGGATGACCACATGGACCATTACGGCACCATGGAAAACATCATCAAGGCGTTTACGCAGTTCATTCAGAACGTGGACAAGGAAACAGGCTGGGCGGTGCTGTGCTTTGACAATGAGAACCTGCGCAATATCGCTAAAGCCATAGACCGCAGGTTCTACACCTACGCCATTGACCATGAGGCCGATTACACGGCGAAGAACATCAAGACCAACGGCAAGGGCATTGCCTTTGACGTCATGCACGGTGAGGAAATGCTGGGGCATGTGTCCCTGAACATTCCCGGACGCCATAATGTACTCAATGCCCTGGCCTGCATCGTAACGGGGCTGACCATCGGCGTTGAGTTTGACAAACTGGCTGCCGGGCTGGCAGAGTTCCACGGGGCCAAGCGCCGTTTCCAGACCAAGGGCAGAGCCGGCGGCGTATGGGTTGTGGATGATTATGCACATCATCCCACGGAAATTGCGGCCACGCTGAAAGCGGCCAAGGAGCTTAATCCAAAGCGCCTTGTCTGCGTGTTCCAGCCCCACCGCTATTCCCGTACACAGCTTTTGCATGAGGAGTTTGGCAAGGCCTTTGTGTCGGCAGACCGTCTGCTGCTCACCGATGTTTATGCTGCCGGCGAAGAGCCCATCGAGGGAATTTCCGGGGAAACCATACTCAACGAAGTGCGTAAACAGACAAAACAGGATGTCGTCTATATTCCCAAACGGGAAAAACTGGCTGACTTTCTGGCACAGGAAGTACAGGACGGAGATTTGCTTATCACCATGGGAGCCGGTGACATTTATAAAACCGGTGAAGAATTGGTAGAACGTTTAAACAAGTAATGGGAGATTGAGAAATAAATGAATCAGGATAAAATCGTTGTCGTAATGGGCGGTACGTCCACCGAAGCCGAGGTTTCACGCCGTACCGGCGCTGCAATTCTGGCAGCCTTGCAGGAAAGGGGCTGCAATGCTGAGGGCATGGAACTTAATCCTAAGACCTTTGCCATGGACATACAGAAAGCCGGGGCGAAGATGGTCTTTAACGCTCTGCATGGCAAGTTCGGTGAGGACGGCCTGCTGCAGGGGACGCTGGATATGCTGGGCATTCCCTACACCGGTTCCGGCGTGCTGGCTGCGGCCGTCACCATGGACAAGGCAGCCTCCAAGCGCGTATTCATCAGCGAAGGCATTTCCACGCCGCGCTGCCACACCTATAACAGCTTTGAGCAGAAGCGCGATCTTGCCGCTGAAATCCTTGACGAGTTCGGCCTGCCGGTCGTGGTCAAGGCTGCCGCGCAAGGCTCCAGCATCGGCGTTTACATCGTGGAAAAAGCCGCAGACCTTGCTGGCGCGATTAAGGAAGCGTTCTCCTATAACGATGAAATTCTGGTGGAGGAGTTTATCAAAGGCCGGGAAATGACCGTTGCCGTATGGGGTGATGAAGATAATAAGGAGGCCTTCCCCATCATCGAAATCACCACCACTTCCGGGCGCTATGACTACAACAGCAAGTACACCAAGGGGGCATCGACGCATATCATTCCGGCTCCCGTCAGTGCTGAAAAGACACAGGAAATGCAGGAACTGGCGATTAAGACCTATACAGCCTGCGGCTGCAAGGGCGTAGCCCGGGTGGATATGATGTATGGCGAGGACGAAACGCCTTACGTCATTGAAGTGAATTCCGTGCCGGGCATGACGGAGACTTCGCTGGTGCCTGATGCCGGCCGGGCTATGGGCGTTGAATTCCCGGATTTGTGCCTGCGGATTTTGGAGATGGCAGGCTTTGACATCAAGGGCTGAGTAAGAGCCTGTTTTTAGCAGTATGGTTCGTGAAAGGGGGAGATTAAATGGACGAAGATATGGTGCAGCCGCAGGAGCCGCAAGCCCATAGCAGACGCAGGCGCAGTCCGCGGCGATTGCTCAAGGGGCTGGCCTTCCTGCTCATTTGCGGCGGTCTGGTGGCCTTTATCGTCTATTCTCCTCTGTTTACCCTGCAGAGAGTGCAGCTGAAGGGCAATACCTATCTTACGGAAGCTGATATTCTGACCAGCGGACGCCTGTATAAGGGAGAGCCGTTTTTCCAGTTTGAAACGAATGAAGTGACCCAGAACCTGCTGTGCGACCTGCGGATTGAAACCGCGGTAGTACGCCGCCGCCTGCCGGATACGCTGGAGGTGGAGATTACCGAGCGCATGCCTGTGGCAACTGTGGCCTGTGACTATGGCTATCTTGACTTTGACCGTCGGGGCAAGGTCATCGGCAGTTACAAATACCTGCGGAAAATGCCCATCCCCATGATAACCGGGGTGAAGATGCACGATATGTACATCGGCGATGACAATAAGGACCAGCGCGTAGCCAAGGTGCTGGTGCTGCTGTCAAAACTCAGTTCCGAGGAACTGAACAGCCTGTCGGAGGTGAGCGTGGCTGACCCTGAGGCGGTGACAGCCTATACCAATCAGTCTGTACAGATTCGGCTGGGGAATTTTGACCGCTGGGATGAGAAGGCAGAGCAGACTCAGGAGTTTTTGCATAACCTGCCCAACAGCCGTCATCAGATTGAATTTGTCGACTTCCGCTACACGGCACCCTTTATCCGCCTTAAGGACAAACTGGTTGCCCCCGAGGTGAAGGTCAAGGAGGGAGCGCAGTAATGACGCTTGTCCGGCAGCTTGCAGCTGCCGGATTTTTTCTTTTTTTGTCATTTTTTTAGAAAAGTTGTAGCATTGTGGACTAAATGATGGTAAAATTAAGGAGTATATTTGTGTAAGTTAGGAATCCCGATGGACGGAACACTGTTTCCAGGGGATATATAATACGAAAATCATGGGGGTTAACGCAGTGTTTGAATTGGATGACAATGGTCTTGACCAGTTAGCTAAAATCAAAGTAATAGGTGTAGGCGGCGGCGGCAGCAATGCCGTGAACCGCATGATAAATTTCGGGCTGCAGGGGGTCGAATTTATCGCAGTAAATACGGATGCTCAGGCTTTGCTGAAGTCTTTGGCACCGAAACGCATGCAGATTGGTGAGAAACTCACGCGCGGTTTGGGTGCTGGTGCGCGCCCGGAAATCGGTCAGAAGGCGGCCGAGGAGAGCCGCGACGATATTCTTGAGGCGCTGCGCGGTGCTGATATGGTTTTCGTCACAGCCGGCATGGGGGGCGGCACCGGTACTGGTGCTGCGCCGGTGGTAGCTGAATGCGCCCGGGAAATCGGCGCGCTGACGGTAGGCGTTGTAACCCGTCCCTTCGGCTTTGAGGGTATGAAGCGCAAACGCAATGCCGAATCCGGTATTGAAAACCTCAAACAGCATGTTGATACGATTATCACCATTCCCAACGACCGCCTGATGCAGGTCGTTGACAAGAAGACGCCGATTACGCAGGCTTTCCAGATTGCCGATGATGTCCTGCGTCAGGGTGTCAAGGGAATCTCTGACCTCATTGCGATGCCGGGGCTGGTAAACCTCGACTTTGCCGATGTGCAGAGCGTCATGAGCAATGCCGGTTCTGCCCTGATGGGTATCGGTGAGGCTTCCGGCGACAATGCTGCCGTGGAAGCAGCTAAGGCAGCTATCGCTTCGCCGCTCCTTGAAACCAGCATTGATGGCGCACGGGGCATTCTGCTCAACGTTACCGGTGCCGAGGAAAGCCTCAGCATGTACGAGATTCAGGAGGCTTCGGAAGCTATCCACGATGCGGCTGACAGTCAGGCCAATATCATCTGGGGCGCATCCATTGACAACACCATGGGCGACAAGGTGCGCGTTACCGTTATCGCTACGGGCTTTGATGCGCCGGAAACCATCGGCGTGCAGCCGCAGGCCAAGCCGTCGGCAGCCCAGCCGGTAGCGCCGAACCTGCCGGGGGCTAATCTGGGACTGGATAACAGCAATGATGCAAATCAGACTGTTGCTCCGGCCGCTGACTTTATAGATATTCCTGTATGGATGCAGAAAAAATAATTGACAAGCAGTCTGCGGTAGAGTATAATATATTCTGTTGCTGACGTTAGTCGGTACATGGGTAGGTGCCCGAGTGGTTAAAGGGAACGGACTGTAAATCCGTCGCCGTAGGCTACGATGGTTCGAATCCATCCCTGCCCACCATTTGGCGGCATAGCTCAGTTGGCTAGAGCATGCGGTTCATACCCGCAGTGTCAGGAGTTCAAATCTCTTTGCCGCCACCATATAGAAATGCGAAACGCACCCTTGTGGGTGCGTTTTTTATGTATACAAAAAATTGGGTAAATTTTTCTGGCTTTTTTCAGAAAAGAAGACTATAATATATAAAGTTTGTTATAATATGGTTGGATGGATTTTATGAAGCGCAGAGACTTTTTAAAAAACATGATACTTCTGGGCACAGGAACTGCGCTGCTGCCGCAGGTTGTCGGCATGAAGGCGGCGGAAGCTGCATGGAAAACAGACGGCGGCAGAGGTCGTGACCCGTTGCTGGGGCTTCCTATCAAGGAAACCGGCTTGGAGTTTTCATCTTTGGAAAACCGCAGTACGACCGATACCATCATCATCCATCATGTAGGCAACACAAACCGCGATGTGTCGGCGGCGGAAATTCACCGCTGGCATCAGAATAACGGCTGGTCGGGTATCGGCTATCACTTCGTCATCCGCAAGGACGGCACGATTGAGCGCGGACGGCCCATGGATATGCTCGGGGCGCACTGCTATGAGCATAACTGGCATACTGTAGGCGTGAACATCGTGGGAGCTTTCGATGATAACGAGCCGGAGCCGGAGCAGCTGATCTCGGCGGCAAGGCTTTTGGCAGCCCTTTGCCGGTATTACGGTCTGGAACCAAATCAGGATACCATCAAGGGACATCGGGACTTCAATAACACTGCCTGCCCCGGACAGCTGCTCTATGATGAGCTGCCGCATCTCATAGACATGGCAGCCAAGCAGTATTGATGAGGTGAAGGCTATGCGTTATCGGTGGTTTATCGACAAGGACAAGCAGACGGACGAGTTCGGCATGCCTGTCAGCCGGGCAGAGTATGATGAGGCTCTGCATCCACAGACGAAGCTGTATCAGCGTGGAGAGCTTTTGGCTATCGTCGTGGTGATGTTTATTTTACTGTATGAATGGACGACGGACGATAATCCGCTGCTGTTCATGTGTGTTTCTTTTCTGACCTTTGAACTGAGGCCGCTGGCACGGGCGTTTTTGGGAAAGAACGGCCGCGCGGTCAGCAATGCGCTGACCGGATTCAGCGTTGCGCTGTTCGTGGGGGCATTGTTTTGGTCCTTCATGTGAGCCGTATTTTTCGCTAAAATTTTCAGTCATTTACAAAAAGTAAATAAAAAAACATATTTTATATTTTTTTTGCCAAACAGGGCAGGAGTTTGTAAATAAATAGCGAAATAGAAACAAAAGAGAATGATTGCTGGTGGAGAGCAGTCACGCATGGACGACATGACAAATGTAATATGCCTGAGATAATAGATAAAAAAGGCAGAAAAACTGTATACTAACAGAGTAAAATCTGTTAAGATATATATACAAAAGTAAACTAAAGTCGAATAAGGGGAGATTTTTGTTTACTACATGATATCCAAGGGGGATTTTTTATGAGAAAGACAGAATGCTTAGCCATGATTTTGGCTGGTGGTCAGGGCAGCCGCCTCGGCGCGCTTACCAAAAAAATTGCAAAACCAGCTGTTCCGTTCGGGGGGAAGTACAGAATTATTGATTTCCCTTTGAGCAACTGCGCAAATTCCGGCATTGACAAGGTGGGTGTGCTCACTCAGTACCGTCCGCTGGAACTGCATAACTATCTGGCCTCGGGCAGCGCCTGGGATCTCGACCAAAAGGATGGCGGTATCTTTATCCTGCCGCCTTATGCCCGTGAAAAGGGGGCAGACTGGTATCAGGGCACTGCCGATGCCATTTACCAGAACCTGAATTTCATTGATTTAGCTGACCCCGAGTATGTACTCATTCTGTCTGGCGACCATATTTACACCATGGATTATTCGTGGATGCTGGAAGCTCATAAGATGAACAAAGCAGAAGCAACCATCGGTGTCATTGAGGTGCCTTGGGAAGAAGCACCCCGCTTCGGTATCATGAATACGGACAAGACGGGACGTATCGAAGAGTTTGAGGAGAAACCGGCAAAACCGAAGAGCAATCTGGCTTCTATGGGTATCTATGTCTTCAACAAGAACTTCCTCAAGAAGTATCTGGAAGAGGATGCCAAGGATGAGACCAGCAGCCATGACTTCGGCAAGAACATCATCCCGAAGATGCTGAAAGACAAGGCTCGCCTTTATTCCTACGCCTTTGAAGGTTATTGGAAGGATGTAGGAACCATCGAAAGCCTCTGGCAGGCGAATATGGACCTCCTGCAGGATCAGCCCCCCTTCGACCTCAAGGGTGAAAAGAGAATTTATTCCTCAACGCAGTCTATGCCGCCGCATTACATCGGGCCGGATGCCAAGGTGAAAAACTCCATGATCAGCGAAGGTTCCATGATTCTCGGCGAAGTGGAAAATTCGGTTATCTTCCCGGGCGTGCGCATTGGCAAAGGGGTAAAGGTAACGAACTCCGTTATCATGCCTTCCACGGTCATCCGCGATGGCGCGGTCGTGGATTATGCTATCCTGGCGCAGAACTGCGAAGTGGCAGCCGGTGCCAAGGTTGCCGGTGAACTCGGCGCTATCACGGTGGTAGCCGAAGGTGAAACCGTCACCGCGGAAGCCAGCGGCAAGCAGGCTGGCTGAGTCTTTTCCCTGTCGTTATAGCCTAGATACAGCAAGGAGTGGAAGAAATTGAAAGATGTAATGGGGATAATCAATCTTCAAGAAGATAATAAATTGATTCGTGAGCTTACGGAAAAAAGAGCTGTGGAGTCCCTGCCGTTTGCAGGACGCTATCGGCTGATTGACTTTACGTTGTCGAGTATGGTTAATTCCGGCATATTAAACGTCGGCGTTATGCTGCCGGATAAACCGCGTTCGGTTCTTGACCACCTCCGTTCCGGTAAGGATTGGGATTTGGCCCGCCGTCATGACGGCCTGTTCTACCTGCCGTCCCCCAGTGAGGAAGACAGCATCCGTAAAGGCGATTTAAAGAATTTTTATCATAATCTGGATTTCTTCGAGCACAGCAGCCAGAAATACGTCTTACTGACCAGCGGCAGCTTTGTTTACAACGTAGACTTCAGCCAGCTCCTGCGTTTCCATCAGAACACCTCGGCGGATATCACGATGGTGTACTACACGGCAGCAGGTGAACAGGCAGGCAATAACGTGGTGCTGGAGACGGCAGAAAATGGTCTGGTAACTGATTTGGCGGAAAAACCGGCTATTTATGATGGTTCCAAGGTAGCCATGAGCGTTTACCTCATTGAAAAGCGCATCTTTGTTGAACTGGTGCGTTTCACCTATGAGCATGGCGGACAGGATTTGCTGATGGACGGCATTATCCGCCGCGCCAGCGAGTATAATATCTATGCCTGTGAGCACGATGGTTATGTGGCGCATGTGGATTCCACAGCAGCATATTACAAGTCGAATATGGATATCTTGCAGCCTGAGGTATGGGAAGAACTCTTTATGGGTGAGAATTCCATTTATACCAAGGGCAAGGACGAGGTTCCCGTTCAATATAAGGAGACAGCCAAGATTAAAAATTCGCTGGTGGCCAATGGCTGCGTAATCCGCGGCGAAGTGGAAAACAGCATTTTGTTCAGGGGCGTCACCGTAGGCAAGGGCGTTAAAATCAAGAACTCCATTATCATGCAGAAGTGTGATATACAGGATGATTCCTTGGTGGAAAATGTCATCTGCGACAAAAATGTAGTTATCTCCAAGGAGAAATGGCTTAAAGGTGCCAATAACTATCCGCTGATAATTACAAAGAATGTCGTAATCTGATATAGGGAAGGCCGTTGTAACAAGGCTGCATGCCTATAACGGGCATGAGCTTGAGTTGCAGCGGCTTTTTATTATGCGGTACGGCAGCAGAGCCGTACTAGCCAAAAGGGAGTGATTTTTTTGGCAAAGGAAAAGAAAAAGGTCAATGACGCAGAGTTTAAAAAACTCAAAGAAAGCCTGAAGCTCAGATTTGTCAATGCTGCCCATATCATGTGGGGGCGGGATTTGGATGAACTGACGGAGAACGAAATATACCAGACGGTAGCCGCAGTTGCCAAGATGGTTATTTCTGAGAACTGGATTAAGACCAACAAAGCCTATATGGAACGTGAGGAAAAGCAGATTTATTACTTCTCCATTGAGTTCCTGATGGGACGTCTCTTGAAATCCAATCTGATAAATCTGGGCATTGAGGATGCCATCAAGGAAGTCCTGAGCGATTTCAAGCTGAATCTGGACAAGGTTTACGAAGAAGAGCCGGATGCCGGTCTTGGCAACGGCGGCTTGGGCAGACTGGCTGCCTGCTTTATTGATTCCATGGCTGCCCATCATCTGCCGGGGCATGGCTGCTCCATCCGTTATCAGTACGGTTTGTTTGAGCAGAAAATCATCAATGGCAACCAGGTCGAAATCCCTGATAACTGGCTGAAAAACGGTTTCGCCTGGGAATACCGCAAACCTGATAAGGCCATTGATGTTAAATTCTACGGCAATGCCTACATGAAGGAAATGCCGGACGGCAGCCTGAAACTGGTGCATGAGAACCCCATGATTGTCATGGCTGTGCCCTATGATGTGCCGATTGTCGGCTATCATAACAACACCGTAAACAACCTGCGCCTCTGGAATGCCGAGGTAAACCGTGACTTTTCCGATTACGGCTACCTGACACAGGAACAGATTCGTCAGAAGAACGAGTACCGTTCCTTTGTCGAAAGTATCACCCGTTATCTTTACCCGGACGACAGTACATGGGAAGGCCGCAAAATGCGCCTGATTCAGGAATACTTCATGACCTCTGCCGGCGTGCAGAGTATCGTGCGCCACTATGTCAAGACGGGCATGGATATCCGCAAGTTCAGCCAGAAGATTGCCATTCATATCAACGATACCCATCCGGCAGTAGCCGTGGCCGAGCTCATGCGTATTTTCATTGATGAATACGGTCTGGAGTGGAGCGAAGCATGGTCCATCACCAAGGACACCATCGGCTACACCAACCATACGATTATGCCGGAGGCACTGGAGACATGGTCGGCGGATATGTTCAAGGAACTGCTGCCGCGTGTTTACATGATTATCGAGGAAATCAACCGCCGTCATGTAAAGAATGTGCGCCTGCGCTACCCGGATAACGAGGACAAGGTACGGGCCATGTCCATCATTCAGGACGGTCTTGTACACATGGCGCGTCTGGCGATTGTGGGCTGTCACAGCGTCAATGGTGTGGCTCAGATTCATACGGACATCCTGAAGGCTTCCACGCTGCATGATTTCTATGAGTACAACAACCGGATGTTCAATAACAAGACCAACGGCATCACGCATCGCCGCTGGCTGATGGGAGCGAACCCGGAACTGGCGGCACTCATTGATGATACGCTGGGCAGCCGCCGCTGGCACCGCTACCCCGAACAGCTTGACCTCTTAAACGACTATGTAAACGACAAGCCGTTCCTGTCCGATTTGGGCAAAATCAAGCATCTGCGCAAAGAGGCACTGGCCCGGTACATACTGGAACACAACCTTATCAAAGTGAACCCGGATACCATCTTTGATATTCAGGTGAAGCGTATTCACTCCTACAAGCGCCAGCTGATGAACATACTCCATATCATGTATCAGTACCATAGCCTGAAAAACGACAAGGGCTATGATATGATCCCGACGACTTATATCTTCGGCGGCAAGGCGGCTCCGGGCTACTATATCGCCAAAGAGACCATCCGGCTGATTAACGCCGTGGCCGATAAAGTCAACAACGATAAGTCCATCAAGGACAAGATTAAGATTGTCTTTATCGAAAACTTCGGCGTGTCCATCGGTGAAATTGTCTATCCGGCAGCCGATGTCAGCGAGCAGATTTCCACCGCCTCCAAGGAGGCTTCCGGCACAGGCAACATGAAGTTCATGATGAACGGGGCTATCACCCTCGGAACCATGGACGGAGCCAACGTAGAAATCCGGGAAGCTGTGGGCGGCGACGACCATTGCGTAATCTTCGGCCTGCGGGCAGAGGATGTGCTGAGTTACTACATGACCGGCAGCTATTCTGCATGGGATGAGTACAACAACAATGACATGGTGCGTTTGGTGGTAAATCAGCTCATAGACGGCACCTATGGCGAGTTCAGATCCCTTTATGATTATCTCATCCACGGTAATGATGAATTCTTCATCATGAAGGATTTGGGTTCCTATGCGGGGGCTCATGAGGAAATTATGCGCCGTTATAAGGACAAGCTGGGCTGGCTGAAATCCTCGGCCATGAACATTGCCAACTCCGGCCGCTTCTCCTCTGACCGTACTATAGACGAGTATGCCAATGAAATCTGGCACGTAAGGCCTGTCAGAATTTCCTAATCCTAAATCCAGCCAAGGGGGATTATCTTTGAAAACTTCGGATTTAACAGAGTTTGACCGTTATTTGTTTCATCAGGGTACAAATTTTCATGCTTATGAGATGCTGGGCGCACACTTTGTGGAGCAGGAGGGCAAAAAGGGCATCAGGTTTGCCGTTTGGGCGCCACATGCCAAATCCGTCAGTGTGGTGGGGGATTTTAACAACTGGGATACCAGAGTAAACACCATGCACAAAATCGGTGACGGAGAAATCTGGGTCGCATTTGTCGCAGGCCTGGGCGAGGGCGAGCTGTATAAATATGCCATCGAACCGCAGTGGGGCGGCCCCCATATCATGAAGGCTGACCCCTACGGGTTCTATGCTGAAAAGAAGCCGCAGACGGCCTCCCGTACCTACGATATGAGCCATTATCAGTGGGGGGACGATGCCTGGAAGGTGCAGAAGAACAAGGAATCTTCCTATGAACGCCCCATGCTGACCTATGAGGTACATTTAGGCTCATGGCGCCGCACGCCGGAAGGTGAGTATCTCACTTATCGCGAGGCTGCTGACCAGCTTATCAGTTATGTGAAGGATATGAACTACACCCATATCGAGTTCATGCCCCTGTGCGAACATCCCTTTGACGGTTCCTGGGGATATCAGGCCACCGGCTACTACGCTGTGACCAGCCGTTACGGTACGCCTGATGATTTCCGTTATCTTGTGGACATGGCACATCAGAATGGTATAGGCATTATCATGGACTGGGTGCCGGGACATTTCTGCAAGGACGAACAGGGACTTCGTCATTTTGATGGACAGACCCTTTATGAATCCGATAACGAGCAGCGTGCTGAAAACTGGGAATGGGGTACGACCAATTTCGATTATGGCCGTACAGAGGTGCAGAGCTTCCTCATTTCCAATGCGATGTTCTGGTTCGAGGAATTCCATATCGACGGCCTGCGCATTGACGCAGTGGCTAATATGCTCTATCTGAACTACGGCCGCAAGGACGGCGAATGGATGCCCAACAAATATGGTGACACAGGCAATCTGGAAGCCATGGACTTCCTGCGGAAACTCAATGAAGCCATCTTCAAGTTCCATCCTCAGGCCTTGATGATTGCTGAGGAATCCACGGCATGGCCTCTTATATCAAAGCCTGTCTACATGGGCGGCATGGGTTTCAATTACAAGTGGAACATGGGCTGGATGAATGACATGCTGAAGTATGTCAGCCTTGACCCCATCTACCGCAAATGGAACCATGACAAGGTGACGTTCTCCTTTATGTACGCTTTTTCGGAGAATTTTGTCCTGCCCCTGTCCCATGACGAAGTAGTGCATGGCAAATGTTCCCTTATCAGCAAGATGCCCGGTGATTACTGGCAGAAGTTTGCCGGCCTGCGCAGTTTCTTCGGATACTGGATGGCACACCCCGGCAAGAAACTGCTCTTTATGGGTGGTGAGTTCGGCCAGTTCATTGAGTGGAACTTTGATGATAGTCTGGATTGGCATTTAATAAAGGAATATGAAATGCACCGTAAGATGCAGGCATATTCCAAAGCTCTCAATAAATTCTATGTGGACACCAGGGCTTTCTGGCAGGTCGATTTCGATTGGAACGGCTTCCAGTGGATTGACCCCAATGACAATAATAACAGCATTATATCCTTTATCCGCAAGGCCGAGGACAGCAATGACTTCGTTATTGTCATCAGCAACTTTACGCCGGAGGTACATAATGATTACCGCATAGGTGTACCGGCCAAGGGCAGCTATATCGAAGTGTTTAACTCCGATGGCGAGGACTTTGGCGGCAGCGGCGTGAGAAATGCCGGGGAGATTCAGAGTCAGGATAAGCCGTGGCACAACAGGGAGCAGTCCATCAAACTGACTGTGCCGCCGCTGGCCACGATTTACCTGCGGCTCAAGCGGCAGAATGGCTCGGGCGTGTCTTTTCCTGAAGCTGCAACAGATGTAGAGGCCAAGGGCTTTGAAGCAGGGGAAGAAAAGACCTCGGCGGCTGTGGCAGCCAAAAAGAAAAAAACGGCGGCAAAAAAGACGGCCGCTGCTAAACCTGCTAAAACGGCAACAACCAGGAAGACAGTAAAGACAACAACTAAAAAGACCGCAGCAGCTGACGGGGCAGAAACCACCGCAGCAAAGGCAAAGCCTGCCAAGAGGACAGCCGCGAAAGCAGCCAAGGCTGCGCCAAAGGTGAAAACTGCGGCAAAGAAAACCACTCGGAAAACAGCGGCAAAAACTGTTGCAGGGGATGCTGCTGTTAATGCCTGAAGTGTAGAGTGTTTTTAAAGGTTAGGGAGGAAATCCGAAATGAAAGTTCTTTATGTAGCATCGGAAGCAGTACCTTTTGTTAAGACGGGAGGCCTGGCAGATGTAGCCGGCTCCCTTCCCAAAGCACTTCTTAAGGAAGATGTTGATATCCGCGTTATCATGCCGAAATACGGCGCGATTGCCGAGGAATATATCGACAGCATGGAGCATGTTTATGACGGCGAACTGGAAGTTGCCTGGCGCAGCAAGTTCGTAGGTCTGGATAAACTTGTTCTGGACAATGTAACCTATTATTTTGTGGATAATCAGGAATATTTCAACCGTGAAGGTTTCTATGGCTATGATGATGATGCCGAGCGTTTCTCCTTCTTCAGCCGGGCTGTGCTGAACCTCCTGCCCGCGATGGACTTCTGGCCGGATGTCATTCACAGCAATGACTGGCATGCAGGCCTTGTCAATGTGTTCCTGAAACTGGAGCACATGGAAGATGAGCGCTATCAGCACATCAAGACCCTGTATACCATCCACAATCTCAAATATCAGGGCGTGTTCCCGAAGGATATCATGCCGGATGTTCTGGGACTGGATTGGAAGTATTTCAACAACGGCGATCTGGAGTTCTACGATGCCGTAAACTTCATGAAGGGCGGCATAATCTACGCTGATTATGTATCCACCGTCAGCAAGACCTACGCCAAGGAAATTCAGTATGAATACTTTGGCGAGCATCTCGATGGCCTGCTGCGCAGCCGCAAGGATACGCTCTTCGGTATCGTGAACGGCATTGACTACGATGTGTATAACCCCATGACGGATAAGAATCTCTTCGAGACTTATGATGTGGACAGTCAGGACAGGAAGATGGACAACAAGTCCTCACTGCAGAAGCTGCTGGGGCTGCCGGAAGGCCGCCGCACGCCGATGATCGCCTTGGTTTCCCGTCTGGTGGCAGCCAAGGGGCTTGACCTCATCGTGCGCATGATGGATGAAATTCTCATGCATGAGGATATTCAGTTTGTTGTTCTGGGGACGGGCGACAAGGAGTACGAAGACTGGTTCAAGGGGCTGGCTTGGCGTTATCCGCATAAGGTTTCCGCCAACATCAAATTCTCCAACGAACTGGCACAGCGCATTTATGCTGGCGCAGATATTTTCCTCATGCCCTCCAATTACGAACCATGCGGTATCGGTCAGATTGTGGCCATGCGTTACGGCACGATTCCTGTCGTCCGCGAAACCGGCGGCCTGAAGGATACCGTACAGCAGTTTGATAAGTACACCCAGACCGGCAACGGCTTTGTCTTCAGCGACTACAATGCTCATGAGATGATGTACGCTCTGAAAAAAGCACTCAGCTCCTATGAGAACTACGCTGAGTGGAATCAGATTGTCCATAACGCAATGGCAACGGATTTCAGCTGGACGAATTCCGCCAAGGAATACAAAAAGCTCTATGAGCAACTGGCAAATAAATAAGAAATACAGGTTTGGTGTGGGGCGGCAATTATTTGCCGCCCTTAACCAACAAGCAGGTTAAGGAGGGGTTTGATTGCTTACACGCAACGAAGTTGAGCATAACTCCCACAACGTGTACTACCGCAGCCCGATGGGGGCTGCCGAGGCTGGGAGCACGGTGAGGCTCGGGCTGCAAATCAGAACGAAACAGCAGATAAATCAGGTATTGCTCAGACTATGGCAGGACCAGCGGGGGGAAAAACTCCTGCCGCTGACCAGCAAAGATGCGCAGGATGCCGAAACCCGATATTTTTCCGTAAATTTGGAGATGCCGGAAAAGGGCTGCCTGCTTTGGTATTATTTTATTATTTCCTGTAGTGACGGCACCTGCTATTACGGCAACAAGATGGAGCATTGGGGCGGTCAGGGGGATGTATATCCGAATGTGCCGCCGTCCTATCAGATTACCGTCTACAATAAGGGCGCCAAGACCCCGGACTGGTTCAAGCATGCTGTCATGTATCAGATTTTCCCCGACAGGTTCTATCGGCAGGGGAACAAGCTGATTGAAAAAGAAGGAGCTGTGTTCCATGCCAGCTGGACGGACGACCCTTGCTACTACAAGGACCCGGACACCAAGGAAATCGTTGCTTATGATTTTTATGGCGGCAATATTGCCGGTATCATGGAAAAACTCGATTACCTGAAAGATTTGGGCATCAGCGTCATTTACTTAAACCCTGTGTTTGAATCGGAAAGCAATCACCATTACGACACCGGTGATTATCATAAAATTGACCCCATTCTGGGCACTAATGAAGAATTCCATGATTTGGTGGAAGTGGCAAAGAAAAAAGGCATCCGCATCATTCTCGACGGCGTGTTCAGCCATACGGGCAGCAACAGCCGCTATTTCAACCGCAAGGGCAAGTACGAGGGCGTGGGCGCTTTTCAGTCAGAAAAATCTCCCTATTACGAATGGTACAATTTCCGCAATTTCCCTTATGAGTATGAGTGCTGGTGGAACTTTGACACCCTGCCCAATGTGACGGAAACAACGCCGTCTTATATGGACTTCATTTACCGCGCGCCGGACAGCGTGCTGCATCACTGGCTGCGCGAGGGCATTGCCGGCTGGCGTCTTGATGTCATTGACGAATTGCCGGAGCCATTCTCACAGGGATTCTATGCGGAACTGAAAAAGACCGACAAGGATGCCGTGATGATTGGCGAGGTCTGGGAAGATGCTTCCAACAAAGTTGCTTACGGCACACCGCGCAAATATCTCTGTGGTCAGGAAATGGATTCAGCCATGAATTATCCCTTCCGCAAGATTCTGCTCGATTTCCTGCTCGGCTATGTGCCTGCCAATAACACGATGATGCAGCTGGAAAGCCTGCGCGAGAACTATCCGCCGGAAAATTTCTACGCCATGATGAATCTCATCGGCAGCCACGATGTCCAAAGAGCGATTACCCTTTTGGGTGAGACGCCCTACTACGATGGCATGCCGGCTGTTGAACAGTGCCGGGCCAAACTGTCACCGGAAATGTATAAAGTGGGCAAGTCCCGTCTGAAGATGGCGGCGCTCTTCCAAATGACCTATCCCGGTGTGCCCTGCATCTATTACGGTGATGAAATCGGCATGGAAGGCTTTAAAGACCCCACCAACCGCCGTCCGTATAAATGGACGGGGGGCGATGAGGAACTGCGCGCATACTATCGCGTCATCATCAAGGCACGCAACGAGCACGCTGCCCTGCAGACCGGCGAACTGCTGCCCCTTACGGCAGAGGGCGATATCTTGGCCTTTGCCCGGGTAGTGCGTAGCGGCCATGATGTTTTTGGCGCGGAGGCGGAAAGCGGCGCCTTTATCACGGTCTTTAACCGCAGCCGCACGGAAAAACAGACGGTCACGCTGGATATCAGCGACTTTGCTGACGGGCAGTTTGTGGATATGGTAACGGATAAGGAGCACAAGCCGGAAAGGCTGATTTCCGTCCGGGGCAAACTCACGGTAAAACTGCCGCCGCTTTCTGGCAGGCTGCTGGAGTATGTGCCCCTGCCCAAGAAGTACGAGCGTGAGGCAGGCATCCTGCTGCATCCCACCTCCCTGCCCTCCAAGTACGGCGTAGGTGACATGGGCAAGGAAGCCTTTAAGTTCGTGGATTTTCTGGCGGCAGCCGGACAGAAAGTCTGGCAGATTCTGCCGCTGGGGCCTGTGGGCTTTGGCTATTCGCCCTATCAGTCACCCTCGGCCTTTGCCGGTAATCCTTTGCTCATTGACATTGAGGAATTACTGGCGCATAAATGGCTGACACCGGCGGAGGCCAGAGTGCCCTACGCCAGCAAATCCGCGTTTATTGACTTTGAACGGGTCATTTCCTTTAAGCAGAAATGCTTTAAAAAGGCATGGGCTGTGTTCCAGAAGTCCAAGGACGTGGAGATGCAGGGGCAGTTTCAGGCGTTTGTCGAAGAGGAAGCTGACTGGCTGGAGGATTACGCACTCTTTGACGCCGCCAAGAAGGAATTTAAAAACAAGGCATGGTTTAACTGGCCGGAACCCATCCGCAGCCGTGATGCCAAAGCGCTTAAAAAACTGGCTGAACGGCTGGCAGATAATATCGGCTATGCCAAATTCGTGCAGTTCATCTTCCATAAACAGTGGCAGAAACTCCATGAATATGCCCGGGAAAAGGGCATCAGAATTATGGGGGACATGCCTATCTTTATCTCCCATGACAGCGCCGATGTCTGGGCCAATCAGCAGCTCTTTGACCTGAACGAGGACGGCACAGCCAAGACTGTCGCCGGTGTTCCGCCTGATTACTTCAGCGCCACGGGGCAGCTCTGGGGCAATCCTCAGTATGACTGGAAGGCCATGGAGAAGGAGAATTATGCCTGGTGGAAGAAACGTTTCCGCAATCTGCATAAACTCGTGGACATTGTGCGCATTGACCACTTCCGGGGCTTTGAGTCCTATTGGGAAGTTGACGGCAAGGCAGAGACCGCCATCAACGGTCATTGGCGCAAAGGGCCGGGCAAGAAATTCTTCGATATCGTCAAAAAGGAAATCGGCGATATGGAAATCGTGGCTGAGGACCTGGGCATCATCACCGATGAGGTGGAGGCCCTGCGCGAGGCCTGCGGTTTCCCCGGCATGAAGGTGCTGCACTTTACCCTGCATTTCAATGAGCAGGGCAGGCTGGGCTTTGTGGCGCCGGAAAACAGTATCGTCTATACCGGCACGCACGACAACAACACGACCGTGGGCTGGTATAACAATGATATTGATGAGGCGACCAGAGCTGCGGTGGCTTCGCTGCTGCACAAGAAGATTGACAGGCCCAGGGACATTGCCAAAGGGCTGCTGCAATTTGCGCTGGCTTCCGAGGCAAGGCTCGCGATTGCTCCCATGCAGGACCTGCTGGGGCTTGATGAACGCGGACGCATGAATACCCCGGGCACCGTGGGGCTCAACTGGAAATGGTGCTTGAAGCCGGATTATCAGCTGGAGCTTGAAGCCAGTGAGATAAAGGCATGGTGCAGAAAGTACGGACGGTGCTAAAAAACGCTGCCTTTAGCTGCTGTCTATATACTGAGACGTACTAAGACGCGCGGTGTCTGGTAATATCTTTCCTTCGTTTAGACAGTTTGTCAAACGCTTTGGAAAGGTATCACCAGACACCGCGCTTTTTTATCAAATTGGGGCAAAGTATTTTAATTCCCGTACCCTTATGATATAATCTTAAAAAAGCTTTAGACAAAAACAGGAGGACGATATTTTGAGCAAGCCTGCAAATGAAATGATTTTGGTGTTGGATTTCGGCGGTCAGTACAATCAGCTGATTGCCCGGCGTGTGCGTGAGAACCATGTTTACTGTGAGGTTCATCCCCATACCATGACGCTGGAGGCCATCAGGGAAATGGCGCCCAAGGGCATCATCCTCACCGGCGGCCCCAACAGCGTGTATAAGGAAGATTCTGCTACCTGCAGTGAAGAACTCTTCAAGCTGGGGATTCCTGTTCTGGGCATTTGCTACGGCTCCCAGCTGATGGCACATAAACTGGGGGGCAAGGTTGACACCGCGCCCACCAGCGAATACGGCAAGACGGAAGTGACCATCAAGGCGGCTGAGTCCAAACTCTTTGCCGGGGTGGATAGTAAGACCATTTGCTGGATGAGCCATACGGATTACATCGCCGCAGCCCCAGCAGCTTTTCAGGTGACAGCCTGCACGCCGGTATGTCCCGTAGCGGCCATGGAAAATGCTGCGGAAAACCTCTACGCCGTGCAGTTTCATCCCGAAGTCCTGCATACGGTGCAGGGCAAGATTATGCTCAAAAATTTCGTCTACAATGTCTGCGCCTGCAGCGGCGACTGGAAGATGGATTCCTTTGTCGAAAAGACCATTTCCGAACTCAAGGCCAAAATCGGCACGGGCAAGGCTCTCTGCGCCCTGTCCGGCGGCGTGGATTCCTCTGTGGCTGCCGTCCTCATGTCCAAGGCCATCGGCAAGCAGCTCACCTGCGTGTTCGTAGACCACGGCCTGCTGCGCAAGGACGAGGGTGACCAGGTAGAGGCTGTCTTTGGCCCCAATGGTCCTTATGATGTGAACTTTATCCGCGTTAATGCTAAGGACAGATTTTACGAAAAATTAAAGGGGGTAACGGAACCCGAGGCCAAGCGCAAGATTATCGGGGAAGAATTTATCCGCGTCTTTGAGGAAGAGGCCAAGAAAATCGGCGCGGTAGACTTCCTGGTACAGGGCACGATTTATCCTGACGTAATTGAAAGCGGTCTGGGCAAATCCGCTGTGATTAAATCCCATCACAACGTGGGCGGCCTGCCGGATTTTGTAGACTTCAAGGAAATCGTGGAGCCGCTGCGCCTGCTCTTTAAGGACGAAGTGCGCACCGCTGGCCGTGAACTGGGGATTCCCGAGTATCTGGTCAGCCGTCAGCCGTTCCCCGGCCCGGGGCTCGGTATCCGCATTATCGGTGAAGTGACGGAAGAAAAGGTCAAAATCGTGCAGGAAGCTGACGCCATCTACCGTGAGGAAGTGGCCAAGGCCGGCGCTGACAAGAACTTAGGCCAGTATTTTGCCGCCCTGACCAATATGCGCTCCGTAGGCGTTATGGGCGATGGCCGTACCTATGATTACGCCATTGCCCTGCGCGCGGTCATGACCTCCGACTTTATGACCGCTGAAAGCGCCCAGCTGCCCTGGGAGGTGCTGCAGACAGTCACCACGCGCATTGTCAACGAAGTCAAAGGCGTAAACCGCGTGCTCTACGATTGCACCGGCAAACCGCCAGCAACTATTGAGTTTGAATAAAAAAATATCTGCTGCTGTCAGGCAGTGATAAAACCTCCGCAAGTCCGTAATAAAGGGCTGGCGGAGGTTTTTTATGGGCAGGGGCAGGCGGACACGGCCGTAGCTATGGCTGGTACAAAATTTTTTCGGCGGTCAAAACTTAAGTTTTGTTCGGATTTTTACGAATAAATATATGGGAGTGACATATATTTTAGAATTTGACGCACAATACAGCTATATGTCAGAAGAATTGTGGCTGAATAGGAGAAAAAATCATGAAAAAGAAAAATCTCAAGCCGGAAACAAAACTGGCTCGCTATATAGCCGCCGCTTTGCTTACATCGGTATGCTTTGGGGTAAATGCGCCTGCCTATGCGGCAGATTTGCCCAGCTTCTTTGACTGGCGGCTGACGAATCCCACGGACAGAAATTCGGGAAAGGACAGCCTCAGCATTGTGCCGTCGGTGAAAAATCAAGGCTCTGTTGGCACCTGCTGGGCATTTGCTTCCTTGGGCTCTTATGAATCAAGCTGGATGACTCAGCTGAAAGCTGCCAAGGCCGCTGGGGAAAATGTGACCGTGGCCATGCCTGATTTTTCCGAGCGGTATCTTGCTTGGATGTCCTTTTATCCTGCGACCAGTGAAAAGGACACGGATACTGTGCCGCGCTTTTTGGTGAACCCTGCAAAAGGTTCCGGCTACGATACCGGAGGCATGCCATGGCAGGCAACACTTACCATGCTAAACAAAGGTGTTGTCAGCGAATATTCTTCGTCTTATGACCCCGTTGATAAGGCTGGGAGATATATAAACAGCATAGCTGATGCGGCTACAGAGGAGGAAATAAGGAAACAGGGGTGGACGGATAGAGAAAAATATAAGGAGGCAATAGCAAACTATACGCAAACTCGTAAAGCCGAACTGTGGCAGAAATATGGTGATAGGGAAGATTATGGCGCCGTTGTCAACACCATCACTTCGGTTGGCGCTATCCATGACAGTTATACCATACTTCCCAACTATAAAGGGAGACTATCGGCAGATGCCCTGAAACAGGTGAAGAACTTCATTCAGGACAAGGGTGTTATCATGATGGCGAATAATTCCAATGGGGCAAAGAGATTCATTGATCATGGAGAGTGGTATGACTCTGGCCAGTTCAATCATGCCCAAACACTGGTGGGCTGGGATGATGATTACCACTTTACCACAAAGGATGAGAATGGCAACGACTTGCAGGGCGGCTTTATCATCCGCAACAACTGGGGTACAAATCTTGGCAATGAAGGGTACGGCTATATTTCCTATCGGGATTCCTCGATGGGGTGGTTCTATTTTCATGAGGCTGAACTTGATTCTGCCCGTTATACCATAAATGCCAACAATGCGCCCGTGCCTTATTATACGTTGGGACAAATCACCGATACTGGAAAGACGTTTACTTCCCAGCCCATAGCATCATCCTTTCAAGCCAGTCAGAATCACTTTCTCAAAGGCGTAATGTTTTACGCTTCCACCAGCAATATGAAGTATGACATCACCGTAAGAGAGGGCAGCAAGCCGGGGGAGGGCAGTGTCCTCTACACCCAGTCGGGAACTTTTGGCGCTGACGGTACGCCTGCTTATGCCGGTTACCGCACCGTGGACTTGCAGAAATATGTCCTGCTGCCCAAGGACAGGAATTACGTGGTGGAGGTGACGACTACCAGTACGGATGGCACGGGCGTGTCGATTGCTCTGCAGCCCGGATCTGATTTTCCCGATTACCACGGCTATGAAGGCCGCGGGGTAAGCTATGTCTATGATTATGAGGAAAATACATGGATGAGCAAAGGGCGGCTTGCTCGAAACGGCGAAAGAAGTGCAGCTGCATCTTTGGTGACGGAAAGTTCCGAAGAGCATGGCAGAGGCTTAGACGTAACTGACAATGCGGATGCCGATTGGGAAAATATAGATGTATTTTTGGTGGCCCGCGGCAAGAAGACAGACGAAGCCCACGGTGAGAATTTTACCGTGGCTTATCTGGACGATAGGGGCAGCGATAATTCCTCGGTAATAAACTTAGGCAGTGCCAGTGAAGCCTACGGCACGGATGCCGCCCATCCCAGCCGTAAAACCCTTGCCAATATGACGGTGAATTTGGACGAGAACGTAGTAAATGTCTACGGCGGTACGATTACCGGCGAAGGTCAGGTCATAAAAACCGGGGAGGGAGCCTTGGTGCTCACCGGGAATAATACCCATACGGGCATGACTACGGTCAATGCGGGGACTTTGGCTATAAACGGTACATTAGCCGGAGATGCCACTACCGATGGCACAGGCTACCTTATGGGCAGTGGTGAGATAGGCGGTACGCTTAATAATCAGGCTGTGGCTGTGGCAGGTTTTTTGGGCGAGGGCAATCTGACTGTCAATAACCTGAACAGTGAGGGCGGAATGCTGATTGCCAACGACAACGCCAGCAGCAATACGAAGTTTATTGTCAATAATACCGCCAACCTCGACAATACCATGGTTTTGGTCGCTGACTCCCTGCCGGAGAAAACTTATGAGGTGCTTAAAGCCGGCAGCATCACGGGCAGCATATATAACAACAGCGCTAACCCTGAGGCTGTTTCCGGCATGGTCAGCCAGTCGGGGGAAATAAACGGCGGCGTTATCAGTGTCAAAACGATAATGGCTGACAATTTAGGCGAGGCAAGTTCTGCGCAACGGGAAACCATGACGGCCATGAACCGTATGTATCATAATCTGCCTGAGGCCCGCCGCGAAGAAATGCGCAGGCTCTACAACTTAGAGCCTGAAAGCGCCAAAGAAGCCCTGACGGATATTGGTTCATCAAGAGCAGGGGAAACTCTCAGCATCGTGCAGACGAATACGCTGGTTTCCCATGTCATTTCCGACAGGCTGAACACGGCCTTTTCCATGGAGCCTGTCAACGTGCGTATCAGCGGCAATAACCTTGCTGACGATGGCACGGACAACGGTCTGGACGTACCTGTGAACCTGCCCGTTGCCACGGAAAACGGGGCATGGGTAAAGTTCACCAAAAACTGGGGCGACCTCAAGAGCGGCGCCAATTACCACGGCAGCGCCATTTCCGGCGGCTACGACAAGGCTTTTGGGAAAAATACGCGCGGCGGTTTGTTTGTGGCGTACAATACGATGAATCTGGGCACAGATACATCCGCCTCGAATATCTACGACACCCGTATCGGTATCTATGGCGGCTATCACAAGGGCGCAAGGGATGCTTACTGGTATGCTGATTACGGCTGGCAGAGGAACAGCCTGCGCCGCAGACTGTCTCAATTGGTGCTGGACGCAGAGGCGGATTATCGCAGCTATATTGCCGAAATCGGCGGCGAATATAAATATGATCTGCATGCCGAAGACGGCAAGATTTGGCACGTCAGCCCCTACGTCAATATGCAGCTTTCGTATATGCGGCAAAACGGCTATAATGAACAGGGCGCCAACGGCTATAATCAACAGGTTCCCTCCCAAAGCAATACTTATTTTGCCATGGGCATGGGCGTAGAGTGGAAACGCTATCTGGGCGTGGGCAGCTACGCTATGCGGCTGGGGGTAAAACACGCTCTCAGCGGCGCCGACCCGAAGCTGAAATTCAACTATGAAGGCGACAACGGACACAGCTATACACTTAACAACAGTCAGGATAAGACCCATGTAGTTTTGGGGATTTCCGGCGAAACCGAATTTACCAAAGGCTGGCAGGCCGGTGGCGATGTCATGCTCCAAAAGGGCGCGCATGACAAGGATTTAACCGCCAGCATTATGCTCCGCCGTGTTTGGTAAAATGCAGGAAACAGGAGGTAGCATATATGACAATATCAGGTATTTTAATTCTCGTGGGCTTTGTCCTGTTCGCCATCTTGATGGTGAAGCGCCTGTTGCCTACTTTATTGGGGCTTTGCCTTTGATGGCGGCATGGATTGCTTTTATTTGCGGCGTGCCCTTTTTTGACTGGCTGAACGGTATTGTGGTGAAAGGTTCGTTTCGCCTGAGCGCTCCCATCGTGCTGGTGGTTTTTGGCGCTATGTTTGCCAGAGTGATTCAGAAGACAAATATTTCCGATGCCATTATCAAAAAGGCCGCCGAGCTTTCCGGGGATAAGCCCATAGCTTTAGCAACTTTGATGACGGCGGCGACGGCCTTTGTCTTTTTAGGCATGAGCGGACTGGGCGCCGTCATTATGATTGGCTCTATCGTCATTCCCATTATGACCAGCGCGGGCGTTGAGCCGATTGATGCCGTTATCCTGATTCTGCTGGGCATGATTACCGGCAGCGCCTTGAACTTTGCGGGGCGGCAGAAGCCACGGTGGAAATCGCCATTGAATGACTATCATAATCCCCCAGCTATGCTGGGGAGAATGGAGTAAATAAGATGCGTGAGAAGAATTTATTTTCTTCCCACGCATTTTTTTATGCCTATTTTTATGCTCAGATTTATTCATCTAGGAGCAAGGATTAAGGGGATTCACAGACAGGATGTTTATGAGTTGCCACCTGAGAGTATACGAGAGCTTATTATAAATGCTGTTGTTAATTGCAGCTTCTTGCAGGTAAGCCTTGTACAGGTGGCAATATATGATAACAGGCTTGAAATATCGTCTCTTGGTGGATTGATGCCAGGTGTTACAATCGAGAAGATGAAGGAAGGTTTTTCAAAGGTTAGAAATCGAGGTATCGCGAATGCTTTTGTTTATATGAATCTCATCGAACAATGGGGAAGCGGTATTCCAAAGATATTGGCACAGACAAAAGAGTATGGACTTCCAGAAGTCGAGTTTATCGATATGGGAATTGCCCTCAGGGTTAATATGTATCGTGCTCTGACGGAAGATGAAAAACAAGCGATAAAAAGCAAGCGACAAGCGCTAAAGACAAGCGACAAACGATAAAAGCAAGCGATAGGAGAACTATATTTGCAGAATATATGTCGCAACATGGGGCCTCTACAACGGCTGAAATGGCTGCGTTTTCCGGTCTTAGCCCACAGAGAACAAGAGCAATTTTGTCAAAAATGGTAGATGATGGAATTATAATTGCTGAAGGCTCAAATAAGGCTAGAAAATATCGCTTGCAATAAACAAGCGATAAATATATAATTTGGAATAGAATGAATAATCGTAAAACCACAACACCATATAGGTATAAAAGAAAATCAATCTAACAAGATATGGCTGCTTTTCTAGAGATGTGATAATAATAAATGAGGAACCTGCTTAAAGCGGGTTTCTTTTTGAATTCACAAACCTATTGCTATTATTCGTCCCGTCGAATATACTATAAATATAGCTAGACTAGCATTGAGGAAAAAATGTGTCAATTAACAGTTGGAAAAATAATTTTCGACTTAAATAAACTGTATAGAAATAGGTAATATATTGGACGACTGTGTATCTAAATATAGTAAAGTGAAATTGGCTATAACCAAAACGGAGAAAAGTGAAATTACTATGAGAAAGTTACCACAAAAAGGTGATAGGTGGACGAGAGAAGAATTTCTTGTTGTATTCAATCTGTATTTTAAACTTAATTATGGGCAAATGGATCACCGCAATAAGTCAGTGCAACATTTAGCACAGATAATGGGAAGAAGTGCAAATTCCGTTGCTATGAGATTAAATAATTTTGCTTCATGTGATCCCATGCTTCAAAAAAGAGGTATATCTGGCTTGTCGGATCATAAAAAGATTTGCCAACCATATTGGGATGAGTTTTTTGACAATAAAGAAGTACTAGCGTATGAAAGTGAAAGGATACTAGCAGATTATGAAGGGAAAACGATAAAAGAAAAATATAAGAATATATTGCATGATATTCCAAAAGAATTAAAGGGAGAAACAAGAATTAGGGAAGTAAAAACCAGAGTTAATCAAAATTTTTTTAGACAATTGGTTTTGGCAAACTATGATGGGAAATGTGCGTTGACAGGAATTGATATTAAAGAATTTTTAGTGGCAAGCCATATTGTTCCGTGGTCAGAGAATAAGAATGAGCGACTAAATCCTGAGAATGGTATTTGTTTGTCTTCATTATTGGATAAAGCGTTTGATAGAGGGTATATGTCATTTGATGATAATGGACGAGTGCTTCTTTCTAGGAGTCTACGAGATAATGAAGATAAGGACTATTATAAAAAATATTTTGCTCCTATTGAAAAAACGGAACTTATTACCCCGAAAAAGTATGTACCTAATGAGATGTTTTTGGCTTGGCATAGAAAAAATATTTTTAGAGGATAGACAATTTTATAAAATGGAGAAAAATTGTCTATGCGGTGTGTTTTTTAACTATGGGATTGGTGAAAATGGGATTTAAATCTATTTTTAAATTGATATTAACGGCAGAAGAATGGGATAATCTTCCCAATAATTTGACCGATGAAAAAGCATACGATTATCTTGGGGATAATAGTATTTATCTTTATTTGGATTGGAAGCCGAGATATGACAAAATAGAGGTGGCCTCTTTTTTTTCTCGAAGGGTAAGGGCTGTATTAAATCAAGAATTATTGGTGGAGCTTGATAAGTGTGACATTTTTAAACATCCTTATGATTTTGATACGCTAGACATGATAATGTATTTTGACGAAGCTATAAGTAAATTGGGAGGATGTTTAGTGGAATGGAATCTTTTTGATGATGCCTATCGAATTTTTGTTGTTAGGCAAGAAAATGCATGTGAATTGAGCAAAATAAAATCTGACTTTTGGAATTTTATTTACTTAAGAGAACGATACTATATCTAACGGTATAGATATTGTTTAACAGGCAAGGACTTTTTTACAAAAACATTATATTTCCATTAAAATTACTGCAAACTATTAACTTTTTGTTAATTTTATGCGATAGTAGAAATGTAGGGGTTACTGACATCCGTGAAAGGAGGTGTTAAAATGGACATCAATATTGCGGCTGCCAGCAATCTGAATTACTGGCAGCAGGAGGAGAAAGCGCGCAGTAATTACGAACTGCAATCCGCAGCAGGCACCTTTGGCCAGATTTTAGCGCAGCTGACGGCTGCGCAGGCGGTGGGGTCTGATACTGAGGATAGTGCAGGAACTGTAACGCTTACCAAACTGTTGGCTGACGGCTCACTGGTTTTACTCAAAATGAAGGGAGACCGGGTGGTTTCCGAAGCCAGACTGGATGGCAGTACTGTTTTACAACAGCAGCTGGCCGGGATGGCCGCTGCACATCGCGGTTATGCTGATAATATCGCTGGCAGCAGTGACCCGGTGGTCAGTATGTCCATCTAAGAGATTTTAAGGGAAAAGAAAGGCTCAGCGCGTGGATGCGGTGAGAACGGATTGGATGATAATGGAATGTCGCAAAGAAAAAGTACCGTTTGGGCGAAAGGCCGAAACGGTACTTTTTTAGTGCAGAAGCATAAAGAGCAGGGGAAAAATGACAAACAGGTAGGCGGCGGTTGTGATGACAAAGGAGGAAACAGCTAAATCCACGTTCAGCTTGTAGATTTTGGCCGCCAGTACGGCGTTGATGGCTGTGGGGCAGAAGGTCAGGATAAGGAGCGTTCCCTGCAACACCGGGTCAGAGACGATTAGGTAAGCAAGGCCCGTGAAGAGGACAGGGGTAATGACAAAGCGCAAAAAGGTCAAAGTCCGCACATTTTTGGCATAGCGCCGCACCTGACGGAAGTCGATGAGGAACCCCACTGGCAGCATGGCAATCCAGGCGGCGATATGTACCAGATACTGGAAGAGGTGCCCAAGGATTTCCGGCCGGGCGATGCCGTTGGCGTTGAGGATAAGTCCTCCGGTCATGCCCAGCAGGCTCAGCTGATTGATGGAAAAGAACATTTCCCGGAAGTTGTGGCTGCCGCTCGATTTACGAATGGCGGAGGTATGCTTCATATAGTAATACTGCGCCAAGGGAAAGACGACCACACAGAGCAGGAAGTTTTGCATTGTGCCGATGATTTGCGAGTAGGCAAAGCCCTGCTCGTTATAGAGAATAAAGGCGCAGACACCGCCTAAGGTGCCAAGGTTGGCCAGCATAGCACTGGCGATAAAAGCCCCCCTGTCCAGCAGGTTTTCAATATGCCGGGCAAACAGTCCGTAACCGATAGCCCCCGGCAGCAGTACCAGCAGCATGCCCATAAACGGCACCAGCAGCAGGCTCCAGGAAAGGGGCAGCACCCAAAAGCTCAGCAGGGACAAGGTGGTGTAGACACAAATCACATTAAAGCGGATGACCTTGTTGATTATATTATCCGAGACCCAGCGCCGCTGGTGGAGCAGGTAGCCCACTGCCAAGGGCATAATCAGGTCTGTAAGCACATAGAGAATCCTTAGGGAAGCACCGTCCAAAATATTCACTCCTTAACACGTCGATGAATGTAATGTTATCCTAGCATTTTTTTTTCAGAGTGTAAATGAAAAAAAGGACAAAATACCATTGCCTATAGAGGAACTTAAATGATATAATAGCCCAAGATATACGAAAGGAGTATGTAATGGAACAGTTTTCAACCTTATTTTTGGATTTTATTGCCTCGTGGGGCTATGTGGCTGTGGCTATTCTCATGGCTGCGGAAAATGCGTGTATTCCTATTCCTAGTGAGCTCATTCTCGGTTTTGCCGGTTACTTGATTTTTGCCGACCAGATGACCTTCACCGGCGCTTTGATTGCCGGTATGGTTGGCGGTATGGCAGGTTCCATCTTCGCTTATGTGGTGGGCCATCGTGGCGGCCGTTCCTTCGTGGATAAATACGGTCATTATTTCTTTGTGAAGAAGTCTCATGTGGACATTGCCCAGAATTGGTTTGATAAATATGGCCTGAAGGCAGTGTTCTTCAGCCGTATGCTGCCGGTGGTAAGAACCTTCATTTCCCTGCCGGCTGGTTTTGCCCATGTGGATATGAAAAAGTTCCTCACCTTGACCTTCCTCGGCTCCTTGCCGTGGACGGCGCTTATCCTGGCCGCTGGTATGATGCTGGGCAAGAGCTGGGAAATCATGCTGAAAATCGGCCATCAGGCCAGCCTGATTTTTGTTGCCGTGTGTGCTGTGATTATCGCTGTGATGTACCTGCGCTACCGCAAACGCAAACAGCAGGCTCAGGCGAAAGTGGAAATTGAATAAAGAAGATACTAAAAAGGCCGCTGGCAGGATAAATTGTAGTGACCCCATAAAGTTAGACCTTACCGGTAGTAGCAATTATTTGCTGCTACCGTTTTTTTATGCTGCGTCATGACGTAAACGGTAATCTACTGGGCTGAGCCACCCCAGCTTAGCGTTGATTCTGTGCTTATAAATTATAAAAACATGAGTGGCTATATAGGGATGATGAAATGTAAAACAATATAAGCTTTAGAGCGTATATATTTTGCATAAGCGTGTATGTATGCAAGCTTTGTCTGAATTATCAGTGAACAGCTCTGACACACAGTTGGGAAATGTTACTATTAAGCATCATGGCTGGTAAGTTGTGGCAGATATCTTTTCATGCAATTTATATATTATAAACAGAAAATGTGTTTATAATACTGGAGGGGCGTGGTATAATATAGATAGGAGGTGCTTGTAATGTTTGGTAAAAGGGTAAATATATTAAGAATTGTCTATGATAATGTAAAATTATACAAAGATAATAGATTTGAGGTCAATTTCATAGCTACAGACAGAGTGTCTGATCCAGAGCAGGTGTATCAGATATATGGAAATGTATATTCACAGAAGATGGTAGCACTAGCAGGAATCAACGCTTCTGGCAAAACATCTGCATTAAAACTGATTCATTGGGCGATGACTATTGTGCTGCAAAATGACAGTCTGAATGAAAATTCAATCTATGGACGGGACTTTGTTCAAGATGGGACAATACTAACCGTTGATTTCTATTGTGATAATAAATTTTATGAATTGCGGTCAGAGATTGGTATAAATAAGGTAGAAGGTACATCTCAGCAGAGGCTGTATTTCAAAGATGAGTGGATTTACGTTAAAGAAAAGAGCAAAGTACATAAAAAGAATGATTGTTTGTCGTTTGAAGAATTATTGTATCAGCGTTCAGAACTGAAGGAAGAGGTAAAATCTGTTATAAAAGACGATGATAGCATTGTCATAACAGTAACTCGTGATAATGAAACTGAATTACATCAGTTGCTTCCGTTTACTGATATAAATTTACTAATGGCTACGGATAACATCCCTACAGATTGGCTCCATGTGTTTGATCCAAATTTAGAGGCGTTGAAAGTATATAAAGGTGATAACGATTCTGATTCATATCAGGTGAAATTTAAGGGATGGAAAAAAGCTGTTACTTTCAATAATCCATTTATGTTAAGTAATGTTGTGTCATCGGGAACAATAAAAGGGCAAAATCTTATATATCATATAAAAAAAGTGCTGAAAAGTGGTGGTTATGTTATTGTAGATGAATTGGAAAATCATCTAAATAAAGAACTGGTACGCATGATAACTAATATATTTAAAGATGAAAATATAAATAAAAACGGTGCCTGTTTGATATTTTCAACACACTATGTAGAACTATTGGATTTTGTCGATAGGAAAGACAATATATTCATTACAAGAAAAGAGCCAGAAAATTCAATGGCTATAGAAATCCTGAATTACGCAAAAGAAGTTAAGCGTAATGATGTGAAAAAAAGTGAAGTCTTTCTTTCTAATATTATACAGGGGACTGCTCCACGCTATGAATATATTCGGGCTTTGGAGGATAGTCTATGCGAAGCGTAAATACAGATTTAAGCGGACTTTCCAGCGGTTATGTAATATGTTCTTGTGAAGGCGCGGCAGAAGAAGCCGTGATGAATATTTTATTAGATAATGATTGTCTGATATTTAGTAAAGCCGCATTAGTAGACCGTAAAATTACCAGAAGACGCAAAGCCGTTGATATTCAGCAAGAGTTTTTGAATAGAGATTACTCTCCACAAAACGTAAGCATTATAAGAGTTTTGGATTCTCGAAGAGAGAACTTTAAGTTAGGAAAGTTGTATGAAAAACGGTTCCCTGTGTATACTTTTCGTACAACGCCGGAGATAGAGATGTTGTTGATTATTGCTGAAAAGGCCGATGATGTTTACAGACGACAGTATAAGACGAGTATTAAGCCCAGTTCGTTTTGTCAGAAAGAGTTGAATTTAGGACGTGGGCTAAAGAGTGGAGCTTTTTGGAAAGAATATTTTGCAGATGTTGGAAAATTATTGAATGTGCTACGTAAATATCATGAAACGCGGTCGGATAAAAAAGAACTGAGTATTTATGATTTGCTAAAAAATGAATATAAATAAAGAATAAATAGCAAAAACAGCCGCTTGCTTCATTGTCGAAAAAAGCGGCTGTTTTGGTAATTTAAACAGGAAAAACATTCCGTGCAACGCCGTAGGCCAGCAGGCTTAGCAGCACTGCTAGCAGCAAGGCTTGGTGCAGTTTCTTTTGCAAAGCTGTCTGCATCAGCAGGGCGGTTTTATCTTGTATTATCAGACAGATAATGACGGGCGATAATATAAAGAGTGCCCGGTTGGCGGCATAGGCGCCTTGGAAATCGCCGGCGCTGAGGCAGAGAATCATGGTGGTAATGCCGCAGCCGGGGCAGTAATAGCCTGTGAAGTAATGCAGCGGACACGGCAAGGAAAGTCCCGTAACCGTAACCCACAGAAAATACGCACAGCCCAGCAGCAGGCAGTATAGAGCTGTACCGCTTTTATTCGGCGGCTGCACCGGTGTTGTTTTCATCAAAATCAATGATATCGTTGATGCTGCTCTGGATGAGGGCATTGGAGACAATGGCCAGCATGAAGAACGTCAGAACGAGATACAGGAGCCCGGCATTGTTGTCCACACGCATACCACGCTGTTCTTTGGCTTCGGCAAGGCTATCACCCATTTTGTACATCCAGTAAAAGCTGTAGATACCGCAGGTTATGAAGGTATAGAGAACCGCCATACCGCCGGAGGCCGTTGTCTGCCGTCCGACAAGTTCGTGGACATCATTGGTCATGGTGTACAGCCAATAAATAGCATAGATGCCGCAGGTAACAATGGATAAGACGATAGCTAATCCCACACTTCTTTTTTGCATATATATTCCTCCCCAAAATTATTATATGATAATACCATAATCTCATGATTTCGAGATATTATGGGATTATCCTGCAAATGATAATCTATATAACAAAAGGCTGTTGCGAAGCAACAGCCTGTATTTTTAAATGGCAGGGGTAGCTGGACTCGAACCAACGCATGCGGGATTCAGAGACCCGTGCCTTACCAACTTGGCGATACCCCTGTGTGACTAACCGTCAACGAAGATATATTATACGGGGAGTTAGAGTATTTGTCAACAGCTTTTTTAAAATTATTTAAAGCTGGCTGCCCGTTCCCAGCGCGGATAGCGCTGACGGCGGCTTTTGGCGGCCTGCAGGCCATGGAAACTTTGCCATTGGTCATAGAGCAGGAAGGCGGAAAGCAGGAAGGCTGACAAATCTGCCGCCGGTACTGCCAGCCAGACACCGCTGAAGCCGATGATTTTGGGCAGCAGCAGCAAAAAGATTACAATGCCCAGCAGGTTGCGGGCAAAGGAGGCCATTGCAGAGGTCCTGCCGTCGGCAATGGCGGTGAAAAAGCCCGAGGTGAAAAGGTTAAAGCCCGAGAGCAGAAAGCTGAAGCCAAAGAGTAAAAAGCCGTTCACGGTAATATCATAGGCTGAGCCGCCGCCGGGCAGGAAAAGACCTATCAGGGGCTCGGCCAAAAGTCTGGAGCCGATAAAGGCCGTGAGGGAGAATCCGGCAATGCCGCACAGTGCCAGCTTTAAGAGGCGCATAAGTTCACGGTAGTTTTTGGCACCGAACTGATAGGAAAAGATGGGGGCGATGCCGTTGCTGAAACCGACCAAAACAGAGGTCAGGAGCATTTCGGCGTAGAGAATTACGGAAATGGCGGCCACGCCGTCTTCACCGGCCCAGGCGAAGGTGATGACATTGAAGAGGAAGGTGGTAAGACCCACGGACAGTTCCGTTACCAGTTCGGAGGAACCGTTGTACATGGCCTGACCGAGGGCACGCCATTCCAGAGCCGGTTTTTTGAAGCGCAGCAGGCGGCTGCGGCAGGTGAAGTAATGGAGGCCGATAACAGCGGCAGCGGCAGCACCTAAGCCTGTACCCAGAGCAGCACCGGCAATGCCGAGGCTCCATTTTGCCATAAAGAGGTAATCAAGGCAGGCGTTTAAAAGGCCGGAAATGACGGAGACCGCAAACCCTTGAATCGGGCGGCCGTCGGCAATGAAGATGGCATTAAAAATCATCATCAGGGCCGCCGCCGGGAAGAAGGGGAGCAGGGTGACAATGTAGCTGACACATTCATCATAGAGGGACGGGCTGGCTCCCAGCAGGGAGAGCAGGCCGTCCATAAAGAACCACAAGGTTAGAGCCAATATAGTGCTTAGTACCACACCGCTGATGGTGATAAGCGTAAAACGTCTGCTGGCAAGCTCGCGATTACCCTCGCCCAAGGTCTTGGCAACCAGTGCCGAACCTCCGGAGGCGAGCATAATGGCCAGCCCCAATACGAGATTGAACGCCGGATAGACGATATTGGATGCGGCAAGAGCGTCACTGCCAACGAAACGGCCGATAAAGATGCCATCGGTGACGGTGTAGAGTGAAATCACAATCATCATTCCGATGGAAGGAGCCGCAAACATCAGCAGTGACCACATACTGTGGTGATAGGCTAAGGGATTATGTGTTTTTTTAACCATAAAAATTTTCCTTTCTCGTGATAAAAATTTCTTGAACCCTAAAATCTTCTCGTGTATATTAAGCATAAAGGATACAGTAACTGTAATGTCAAGGGGGATTTTTATGGCTCGTCACATGACCTTCCACGTTGGCGAATTTGCGCAGATGACCGGGGTGAACAAGCGCACCCTGCACTATTATGATGCCGAAGGCATATTTTGCCCGGACTCGGTGGAGCCTAACGGCTACCGCAGTTATTCTTCGCGTCAGTTCTATCCCTTCTATATGATAAGAATGTTTCGGGACATGGGGCTTGACCTGTCCGAAATCAAGGAATACATGCAGGGGCGCACGCCGGAAAAACTGGCACAGCTGCTCATGGAACAGGAAGCGTGGCTGAAGCAGGAAATAAACAAGCTCAGGCGCATGGAGCAGATTGTGGCCAATCAGCGGCGTGTTTTGGCACAGGCGAAAAACGTACAGCTGGACAAAGTGGAAGAACTGGAACTGCCGGAGCAGCGGCTGGTACTGTCGGCAGACCTGCGTCATTTGTACGAGCAGGAGAACTGGGAAAAGGTGGAGGCGGAATTTGCCACACACATGCGCGATGCTATTGATGGGGAGGCTTTGACAGGCTACACCTTTGGGGCGATGGTGGCCCAGAAGGATTTTATGAAGCCGGGCCGGGAGCAGACGGTGAGTTTTTTCTATGTGCCTACGGACAGGAACTGGCGCAAGCTGCCCAAGGAGCATCGTTTTCTGCGTCCGGCAGGCAGGTATGTGGTCACGTATTTTTCCGGCGACTATATGAATACGGCACCGGCCTATGAAAGATTGCGCAGCTACATGGCAGGACATGGCCTTGCTCTCGGCGAATTTTCCTATGAAGAAAGTCTGATTGAGGACATGAGTACGGCCAATCCGCAGGAGTTTATCACCAGAGTAGCGATTCCGCTGCGGTGAAGGTGAAAATGAGGGATTTTTGATTTATTTTTTTGCTGATAAATGGTATACTTTAGTAAATTGTAAATAGGTTGCAGGAGGCGGTTTTATGCCTAAGAGCAGGTTTTTATCCATATTGCTTACGGCAGCGATTCTGGCCTGTGGAACATTGGTCTATGGGTATCAGGCCGAGCGTACTCCCGAGTATGCGCTGCAGGAGATTATGACCGGCGTGGAAAAACGCGACCAGTCACGGGTGGAAAAATACGTGGCCATGGACAGGCTTTTAGCCGATACCTACGATGAAAGCACGGCTATTCTGGCGCGTGATATCGAAAAGCTGCATGAGCTTTATCCGCAGGACTGGTTCTTCCGTCATGACAGCGCCTTTATGCGGAAATACATTGCTGACAGGCGCAGCAGCGACCTGAAATTTATCAGGGAAAGCATGGCGTATTTCTGGGATGACAAGAAGCTCCCCGTGGGCAAGACTCAGGGTGAGGCTAAATGGATAGCCGGTGAGGCGGAAATTTTTCAGCGTGATTACAGCGCCAAATTAGGTGAGGTTATAAAGGACGGCAATAAAGCGGAGGCCGTGGTCTATATCAAGGGCAGCGCCACCGACTATGGCCGTCTGGTGCCGGAACTGACCTTAAAGGTTGCTCTGGAACAGCAGCCCGCAGGACATTGGCAGGTAGTAAAGCTCGTCAATGTGGAAGAGGCTTTTTATCCCGTGGTCAAGGGCATAGAGGATTACTGGACTTTGCAGGGCTGGCAGTAATTTTGGCGGAGCTAAAGGAGGAAGTGACATGGGAGAATTTACGTTTACGGTGAGCAAGACCTGTCCGGTTTGCGGTGAGTCCACACGGGTGGTAAAGACAAAGTCAAAATTGACCGTAGTGAAAACGGATGAGGATTTCTGCGTCCATTACAAGGATTTTAATCCCTATCTTTATAAAATCTGGTTCTGTGAAAAATGCGGCTATGCGGCCGATGAAAAGACCTTCTTAGGCTCCATGCCCGTGACCCATAAGCGGAAAATCAAGGAGTTCCTCGACAAGAAGAAACTCGGTATGCAGTTTGTGGAAGAGCGCGGCGTTCCCGATGCTGTAGCCGCCTACAAGCTGGCCATTTTCTATGCGGAAATGACCGAGCAGCCTTTGGCGAAACGTGCCGGTATGTACTTGGGGCTGGGCTGGATTTACCGTTATTCAGAGGAAAAGGAAAAAGAGCAGGAAATGCTGGAAAAGGCCGCCGAGCTCTATGATAAATCACTCATGACGGAGCGCTATCCCATCGGCGGCATGACGGATGATACAGCCTTGTATCTGGTGGGGGCTATCTATGTGCGCCTGGAAAACTATGAGAAAGCCACACAGTATCTTTCGCGGCTTATCGGCGACCAGAGCCTTCGCGACAGGGACATTCAGCTCTATAAGCGTACCAGGGACTTGTGGCAGACCGTGCGTGAGATTAAACCGGAAGCATGAGGAGGAACAGATAATTGGTTATTGATTTGCCGGCAAACTGGCAGGAACAATTGCGTAATATTGACTGGGCCGAAGTCAAGGCAAAAGTGGCTGACTACGGCCCGGCCTTGACGGTGGTAAAGGAAACATGGAATCGTGAAACCCTGGCCGAAATCAGCCAGGGTAATCTCTTTGTCACCGATGAAATGATGAATGAGGCTATTGCCAAAAACATGAAAGCGGACGCCCCGGCTAAGTCTGTGGTCTTAAAATCCCATGAAAACGGGCGTCTGGATATTTGCGTGGACACGGCGAAAATCGGCAAGGTGGAGCTTTCCGGGCAGGTTAAGGAATTTATCCATGAAGGTGATAAATCTTATATGGTATACCGGGTCAGGGAAAGAAACATCCCCAATCACGGCCTGATGTCATGGGTGTTTTCCCGCATTTCCCTGGGCATGGCTCAGCGCATGGTAGGCAAGGTGGAGATTTCCGAGGATTTGCCCATAAGCATAAAAGGCAATACGGTGCGTGTGGATTACAGCAAGGCTTTGGCTGAATCTGACTTTGGCAAGACGGAGTTCCACGGGCACCGCATGCTGGACATGATTGAGATTCAAGGGGCAACCGTAAAGGAAGGCGGCATTATGTTTAAAACGAAACTTAATGTGCCCGATGATGTAAAAGAGGCTTTAAAGGCCATTGTAGCTAAAAAGGTGGAAAGCAAACAGGCAGAAGCCAAGCAGGAAGAAGTAAATGAAGCAAATCAGGAAGGAAAGGCGTGATTTTTTGAACAAGCGGGTTGTAGTGCTTGTTACAGTTTTAGTGACGATATTTGCAGCCATGCCGCAGGCATGGGCCAGGCCTAAAGAGGCGCAGCCGCCGAAAATTATCTATATTCCCCATGATAACAGGCCTATTTCTGACAAGCAGACAAAGGAAGTGGTGGAAAAGCTGGGGTACAACGTCGTGGTACCGCCGGATGAAATACTGGGAAACCGGGATGACCTTGGATATCCTGACAAGCTTTGGGACTGGTTGCAGAAAAATTCCCTTGATGCCCAGGCGGCGGTCATCTCCTCGGATTCGCTGATTTACGGCAGTCTGGTAGGCTCGCGCAAGCACAGCTACAGTAAGGCCGAGGTCATTGAACGGGTGAATCGTTTCAGTCAGTTCCACAAGAAAAATCCCAAGCTGCCGCTGTATGTGTTCAGCTCGATTATGCGGACACCCAAAAGCGGTGAAGCCTCAGGCTATGAAGAACCGCCTTACTATCGCAAGTATGGCACAGATATTTTCCGCTATACCGTCCTGCAGGACAAGCAGGAGGTCGAAGGCCTGACAAAACGGGAAACTAAAGAAAAGGCTTTTTTGGAAGAACTTATACCTAAAAAGGATTTAAAGGATTGGCTGGGGCGGCGCGAAAAGAATTATGCCGCCAATGAAGCACTTATAAAACTGACACGGCAAAATGTCTTTGATTATCTGGCCTTGGGTCGTGACGATAATGCGCCTTATTCCCGGACGCATTTGGAAAGCCGCCATTTAGCGCAGGCCGGCAAGGACTTGGGCAAGAACCAGTTTCAGGCGATGGCCGGGATTGATGAAATCGGCATTTTGCTGCTGGCTCGCGCGGTCAACAGCATGCGCCATGAAGTACCCTTTGTATACACGCGTTACAACTGGGGACGCGGCGGCAATACGGTACCGGCTTATTCTGATGAAAAAATCAGTGAATCCATAAACTCGGCCATCATCGCTGTGGGCGGTACGCCGATAACGGCACCGCAGCGGGCGGACTTTGTGCTGATGGTGAATACCAACCCTAACGGCAAGACCTATGAGGCCAACGACAGGGCCAATGACGGCCGCGACCGCGAAGGCTCGAAGTATTTTGCCGATTTGGTCAGTGAACATCTGGCGGCCGGTTATCCGGTCGGGATTGCCGATATTGCTTATGCCAATGGTGCTGATAATGCCCTGATGGAAGAATTGAAAAGGCGCGGACTGCTCTTTAAGATTCGGACGTACTCCGGCTGGAATACGCCAACCAACAGTACAGGCTTTGCCATAGGCGCAGGCGTTCTGGTGCGTCACATGAAGGACGCTGATGTGGACGAGCTGCTCCTGACCCGCTATCTGGACGATTGGGCTTATCAGGCCAATGTCCGCAATACTATCGCTAGGCAGCTGACATGGCTGCGCGGTGATGGCGTATACGGTCTGCTGGGAGATAAAAAACAGGCGGTGTCAGAGCGCACTACGAGAATGCTGACCCGGTTTGTAAATGAAAACTTCCCACCGTTTAAAAGTCTGGAGGAATTAAACGTAGTTTTCCCCTGGAACAGGATGTTTGAATCCGATGTGCAGCATGGTGTTCGTCGGGAGATAAAATTTTTTAGCAAAAGTAAATAATAAGCCGGTATGAGGGACTATTCACAAAGGTGAAGGTCCCTTTTATATTGCGTCAAAAACGATTGAAATAGGAAAGAGTTATAGGCCTATTTATCTGGTTAATGATAAAAAGTAATAAATTGCGTGAAAAATAAAAATTTCCTATTGCAATTATAAAGAAAAGTGCTATTATGATAGTCATGAAAGCAAAGTGCTTTTTTTCACAAGCTTAAGTTAAAAAATTCACGAATGTTATGTGTTGATATTGGGGAGGGCTTTTCATGGCAGACAAAAAACCGCGCATTGTGATTGTAGGAGCTGGTTTTGGCGGTGTGAAGTTGGCAAAGTTGTTTAGCAAAGAAGATGTGGAAGTCACTTTGGTAGACCGGCATAATTTCCATTTATTCCAGCCGTTGCTGTATCAGGTATCTACAGCTGTTCTGTCTACGGATGAAATCGCATATCCTATCCGCACATTCTTTCGTAAGGCTCGTAATGTGGAGTTCTTCATGGCCAAGGCTCAGGGGGTTGACCAGTCCCGTAATGTGCTGCTGACCAATCATGGAGAAATCGAATACGATTATCTGATTTTGGCCGCCGGTGCCACCACGAATTTCTTTGGGATGAAGGAAGTGGAAGAACATTCCTTCGGGATGAAGACCCTGCAGGAGGCACTCCATATCCGCAACCACGTCCTGCATATGTTTGAACGAGCCAATAAATCCAAGGATGAGGCGGAACGCCGCAAGATGCTGAGCTTTGTTATCGTGGGCGGCGGCCCGACCGGTATCGAGGAGGCCGGAGCTATTTCGGAACTGGTAGGGATTCAGAAAAAGGAATTTCACAACCTCAATTTCGATGAAGTATCTATAAAGCTTATTGAAGCTACGCCTAATGTCCTGCCCATGATGCCGCAGAACCTTCGCGAACATACGGTAGATGTACTCAGAAAAAAAGGCGTAGACGTTATGCTCAATACGCAGGTAGTTGGTTATGACGGCCAGGTTATCAAATTGAAGGATGGCAGCGAAATCCCGACACGGACGCTTATTTGGGCCGCCGGTGTTAAGGCTGTACCGTTTATCGCTGAATGCGGCGGCGAAGTGGATAGAGCCGGACGCATCATTGTCAACGAAAAACTGCAGGTGAATGGCAGCGAAAATGTATTTGCCATTGGTGACTGCGCTAATTTCTGTCATGGCACAGAACGTCCGCTGCCGACCGTTGCTCCTGTGGCTACGCAGGAAGCGCAGACAGCACATGACAACATCATGCGCCTGATTCGCGGCGACAAAAATCTGGCCACGTTCAAGTACAAGGATTTGGGTGCTATGGCAACGATTGGCCGTGGTCAGGCAGTGGTGGCCAAGACCAGCATGAATCCGGAAATGACTGGCTTTATCGCCTGGTGTGCATGGATGTTCATCCATCTGATTCGTCTGGCAGGTACGCATACGAACTTTACCGTTGCGATAAAATGGACTTGGAACCTGTTGTCGGGAACACGTCTGGGGCGTATCATCACGAACATAAAACTATAATAAATCGTTACATAAAGAGAGACCAAGTTGGTTTCTCTTTATTTTTTATAAAAAGGTATTGACAACGCATGACGATTCCTGTAATATAATACAAGTCGCTGACAGACAAGGCACTGCAAAGCTCATAAATCCCTGACAGGTAAGGAGCTTTGGCGATAACCTAAAAAGCTTTGAAAATTTTCTAAAAAAGATGTTGACAAGCTAAGCTGAATGCGATAAGATAAACAAGTCGCTTGAAGCACCCAGTAGGGCACAGGCGGAAAGCGAGCAAGATTGTTCTTTGAAAACTAAACAATGCAAATAATCATGCAACATGATTAAAGCCAGATGTTTGAGAAGCATTTGCTTCTTATAAAAACATCGATTGGTATGAACAACATAGCAATCGGCAATTTCTTTAAAAGATAATTGAGAGCTTGATTAAGTTCTTCATATAATTTTTATGGAGAGTTTGATCCTGGCTCAGGACGAACGCTGGCGGCGTGCTTAACACATGCAAGTCGAACGAGGTGATTGAAAGCTTGCTTTTGAGAACCGAGTGGCAAACGGGTGAGTAACGCGTAGACA
>FLNX01001706.1_pt1 | contig 56227 bp, 34 predicted proteins | sample 1140341 | NCBI WGS metagenome assembly FLNX01 (sample SAMEA3878208, study PRJEB12797) | bioreactor metagenome | biome: Moose rumen | place: Sweden | collected 2011-10
TTCAGGTCAACGGTTTTCAAGACCGCCGCGATCGACCACTCCGCCATCTCTCCAATAGGTTTCGTTACCTTTCGTTTTGTGGTCGCTTCTGGCGCTTATAAGGCGTCCCTTCTAAAAGCGGGTGCAAAAGTACTGCTTATTTTTGAAATATACAAGCGGAAAAGTGAAAAAATATCATTTTTCCGTTGCTTGCGCTACCCGGATGCCTTAAATGACGGTTAAAAAATCCCATAGATAGGACGGGTGTCCCACGGATAAGAACGGGTGATTCTCCATGGATGAGAAGGCGGCTCCTCTTTTTACGAATCCCGGTTGGTGCGGATGACTGCTACCGGTTTGACGTAATTTTGAAAGGTGATTGCAGGGCTCTGTGCCATTTTATTTACATATTTCTACAATTTCTACTCTTTTGCTTGGTGGAATGAACGTAATTTTGCAACGTGATTTTTTCATAGTATTAGACTTAAGGTTAATGCGTCAGCGGGTCGTTGTGAAAACGGCCCGCTGAATTTGTATAATATAGTATTTTTTGCTACCTTTGCAGCGAAATGTTGGTACGCAGGTGCATGAAGAATGGGAATACCCGCCTGTTTGCTAAAATAGAGTTCGTCCAATCTGTTGAATCCGTACCCAATATAGAAATCAGAAATTAGGAATCAGAAATCTATAAATTTATGCAAGAGTTTGAAATGACAGCCAAAACCTTGCGGGGTTTGGAAGAAGTGCTGGCAGGGGAGTTGCTGAGTCTGGGTGCCAACAACATCCGGCTTGAGCGCCGCGCCGTCAGTTTTACGGGAGACCTGAGTCTTCTCTATCGAGCCAATCTGTGGCTACGTACGGCTACGCGCATACTTAAACCTGTTGCTGTTTTTCGCGCCAAAGATGCTGACGAAATCTATGAAGCCGTCAAAAAAATGGACTGGGAACGCTATATGTCCCTTGACACCACCTTCTCCATTGATTCCACTGTCTATTCCGACACATTTAAGCATTCCAAATATGTTACCTATCGCACCAAAGATGCGATAGTGGATTTCTTTCAGGAGCGTTACGGGAAACGTCCATCGGTGCGAATTGATAATGCCGACCTCTGCCTGAACGTGCATGTGTCAGGAACGCAGGTAACGGTTTCGTTAGACAGTAGCGGTGAGTCGCTGCATAAGCGCGGTTGGCGTTCAGAGAAGCAGACGGCGGCACCTATCAACGAGGCATTGGCAGCTGGCATGCTACTTCTGGCGGGGTGGAAGGGCGAGACCGACTTTGTGGACCCGATGTGCGGAAGCGGTACGTTGTTGATAGAGGCAGCCATGATAGCGCTGAATATTCCGCCCGGTATTTACCGACGCGGCTTTGCCTTTGAACACTGGAAGGATTTTGACCGTGCTTTGTTTGAGGAGATCTACAACGATGACTCGCAAGAGCGAGAGTTCAAACACCATATCTATGGCTCAGATGCGGCATTCTATGCCATACAGATAGCCGAACAAAACGTTAGAAATGCCGGACTGCAGAAGTATATCTCGCTTCACCAGTGTCCGTTGCAGAGTTTGAAAGAACGGGAAGAACCCTGCTTGATTGTGACCAATCCGCCCTATGGTGAACGCTTGGAGAGCAAAGATATATTGCGCCTGTATGGCGATATAGGTTCGACCTTCAAGCACCGATTTGCGGGGAGTACCGCTTGGGTGATTTCTTCCAATGAGTCGGCACTGAAGTGTATAGGGCTGCGCCCCTCGAAAAAGATTCGTCTGCTGAACGGTGAGTTGGATTGTCTGTATCAGCGCTACGACTTATTCAAGGGAGAACACAAAGACTACAAAAAGCTTCATTCAAAATGAAACAAATCTTAATTGAAGAATATAACTACCCGTTGCCGGAGGAGCGTATTGCCAAATATCCGCTGTCGGAACGCGATCACTCCAAACTATTGCTATATAATGCCGGCAAAGTGAGCGAGGATGTGTTCTGCAACGTGGGCAAGTACCTGCCTCAAGATACGTTGTTGGTATATAACAATACGCGTGTCATTCATGCCCGGCTCGTCTTCCATAAGCAGGCAGAGGAAGGTAGGCAGGGGGCGCGCATTGAAGTGTTCTGCCTTGAGCCTGTTCTGCCTCATGATTATCAACTCTCGTTGAGCAGCACAGAGCCGGTAGTGTGGAAGTGCATGGTTGGTAATCTCAAGAAATGGAAGCAAGGGGTGCTCACGCTTCAGGTGGATACGAAGGAGGGACCGACGCTGCTCAGTGTGGAGAGGCTCTCCACCAACGGCAATACGCACAATGTGCGCTTCTCTTGGGATAATCCTCGTCTCTCGTTCGCAGAGTTGCTGGATGTTGCCGGCGAGTTGCCAATACCCCCTTATTTGAATCGCAAGACGGAGGAGAGCGACAAGACGACTTATCAGACGGTGTATTCTCGCATCAAAGGCTCGGTGGCGGCACCTACTGCGGGTCTGCATTTCACGGATGCCGTGCTACAGGATCTGCGCCGCAGAGGAATAAAAACAACGGAGCTGACACTGCATGTGGGGGCGGGCACCTTTCAGCCGGTTAAAACGGCGGATGCCAATCAGCATGTGATGCATAACGAGGTGATAGCCGTCCCGAGAAAGGCAATAGAGGATTTGCTGGAAAACATAGGGCATATATGTGCTGTGGGGACGACTTCTATGCGTACCTTGGAGTCGTTGTATTACTTGGGGCTGCACCCCGAGTATGCTTATGTAGAGCAGTTTGAACCATATAGGACAGAGACAGACGTAACAATTGAGGAGTCGCTGCAAAATCTGTTGTGCTATATGGAAGAACAGCATCAGGACACGTATTTTGCGGAGACGCAGATCATGATTGAACCCGGTTTCCGCTTCCGTGTGGTGAACCGGCTGATAACCAATTTTCATCAGCCCAAGTCCACGTTGTTGTTGCTTGTATCGGCTTTTGTGGGAGAAGATTGGAAGAGAATATATGACTACGCTCTGGGGCATGACTTCCGCTTTTTGAGTTACGGTGACAGTTCTCTTCTTTCCAAATCAGAAAATATGAAATCATAGTGATTGATACGCATGCACATATTGATGACCCGCAGTATCAGGAGGACTTGACAGGCTTTATTGCCTTACAGCAGGCCGCGGGTGTGGAGGCTATCTTGGTGCCTTCGGTAAATGCTGATTCGCTGAGTGCCGTTCCTGCCGTATGCAAACGGTTCCCCGGCTATTGTTTTCCTGCCATTGGCCTCCACCCCGAGGAGGTGAAGGAAGACTATGCGCAGGTGTTGGACCGAATGGAACAAGCCCTCGCTGCGGAGCCATGGATAGCGGTGGGGGAGATAGGCTTGGATTATCATTTTGATACGACCTTCAAGACTGAACAACAGAAGGCGTTACGGCGGCAGTTGGATTGGGCATTGCAGTTGCATCTGCCTGTGATGATTCATTCGCGTGATGCCACGGAGGATTGTCTGAACATCCTGCGGGATTATACCCGTGAAGGTCTGCAGGGGGTGATGCATTGTTATTCCGGCAGCAAAGAAACGGCTTTGCAGGTGGTGGATATGGGCCTGTATTTAGGTATCGGCGGGGTCATCACTTTCAAGAACTGCAAGTTGGCGGAGCATTTGTCCGCTATTCCGCTTGAGCGAATTGTGACGGAAACGGATGCCCCTTATATGGCTCCTGTGCCGAATCGCGGCAAGCGAAATGAGCCGCAATGGATGTCGTTTGTGATAGAAAAACTGTCGGAAGTGTATGGACTCCCGACCGCAGAGATTGACCGGATTACTTCGCAGAATGCGCGCAGTCTATTCAGACTTTGATTGTTTCTGCCGGTGAGTGTGTCTCTTTTTATTTCCCTTCTTCTCTCCTTTTTGATGATAGCGGGAGCGGCGTTTTTGACGTTCTTGCGGGTTGTAGGCAGGTGCTTCCCCTAACTCTTGGGGCATGGGCAGCCGTTCTATCTTTTTCTGTAGGAACTGCTCGATATGTGAGAAGAAAAGTTGGTCTTTTTCGTTGACAAGTGTGATGGACTCGCCGCTGTTCTCGGCTCTCGCCGTTCTGCCGATGCGGTGGACGTAGTCTTCAACATCGCCGGGTACGTCATAGTTGATGATGAGCGGAATGTCATCCACGTCGATGCCCCGTGCTACGATGTCGGTTGCAACGAGAACGTCCACTTTCCCGTTGCGGAAATCGAGCATCACTTGTTCGCGCTCGGGTTGGGTGAGGTCAGAGTGCATTTGCCGTGCTTCCAGTCCTGCTTTGCGCAACGCGTAATAGATGTCTTTTACGTTGAGTTTCTTGCCCACGAAGACGATTACTTTCTTGAGTTTGCGACGAAGAAGGAGAGTGCGCAGGAAGGGGAGTTTCTGGTTGTCGTAGCAGATGAGTGCCTGTTGGTGAATCGACTCCGGCGGACGCGAGATGGCAATATTGACTTCGACCGGGTCGCGCATGAAAGTTTTGGCTAATCGCCGGAGTTCGGTTGGCATGGTGGCAGAGAAAAGAATGGTCTGCCGTTCTTTGGGCAACATGCCGACAATTTTCATGATATCGTCGAAGAATCCCATGTCGAGCATACGGTCGGCTTCGTCTAAGATGAAGTATTTTACTGCGGAGAAGTCGATGTTATAGACATTGATGTGCGAGAGCAACCGTCCCGGTGTGGCGATAACAACGTCTGCTCCTCGTGTGAGTCCCCGTTTTTGCACGTCCCATACGTTGCCGTCGTTGCCCCCGTAAACGGCTACAGAAGAGAAAGGCGAGTAGAAACTAAAGCCTTCCATCTGTTGGTCGATTTGCTGTGCCAATTCGCGTGTGGGTGCCATGATGATGGCATTGATGCGGTTGGGGTCGTGGTTGTCAGTGGTTAGGTTGTTGAGCAACGGCAGAATATAGGCTGCGGTTTTGCCGGTGCCTGTCTGTGCACACGAGATAACGTCGCGTCCTTGCAGAATAACGGGTATGGTGGCTTCCTGCACCGGGGTGCACTCCTCGAAATGCATGTCCCAGAGTGCATCCAGAATGTTGTCGTTCAGCGGTAGTTCGTCAAAATACATAAGTTTCAGTTTCTCATTTTTTCAGTCTCATTCTGTTTTCAGTCCGCATTCTTTGGCTTGTTCGAAGGTCATCTCCGCGAGCATTTCGTTTTGCGGGGTTGCTCCATTGATGGCATCGAAGAGCCGTTTGAGTCCGATTTTTCCTCCGCCTTCTCTCAAGATGCAGGCGATGCAGATATTTTGGATTCCTACAGCAGATGAGAGGATGTCCAGATCGGTGTTGCCCAGTTGATGGCGTGCGAGTTGGTAGGCGTCTTCTGCATGTTTTTTGATGATGTCGTCAACGTCCTGCAGTGTTTTGCATCCGAAGGCGGCAAATACTCTGAGGTAATTGAGCAAGGAGACCTCTTGTATTTCGGCTTGGTTGATGGCAGCAATTCGTTTATTGAGTCGTTCCAAGGGTTTGACGTTGAGATAGCTGCGGAAGGTGTCGCCGTCCAGTGGAACGTCTTCTAATCGTCCGCTTTGCACGAGATTCTGCACGCGGCGCCGATAGTCGTTTATCTCGGTGCGGATGCGGCTGAATTCATCGTCAGCCATCTCGAGCATACCTGCCAACCGGTTCATACGTCGCTTGTATTCAGTAGGAATCTCGACCCCGGATTTGTAGCCGTTGTCGTGGTTGATGGCAGCCCAGGCGTGCTGAAGGGTGGTGCGTATCTGCAGTTCGAAAGGAAAGCGGATGCCCGAGCGGAGACGGCAGATATAGTGAAGCGAGTTGTAGCCGAAACTGTCAAGCTGGTGTAGTTTTCGCTTGTCAACGGAGTTTTCCCAGTCGATGTCGAACAATTGCTCGGCGATGGCTGCGATACGGTCCACATCATCGGTGTAGTAGGTGATGATGCGGGCTCCTACGATATCGGTTATATCACTTAACTGCTGATATTTATTTCCCTTCAGCCGGAGTTTCCCCCGAAGACTGTTTTCGGTTTTGATGCGTGCTTCAACTGCAGTAATAACGATTTTGTTGTGTTTGAGCACCTCTTTGAGTGTTTGCTCCACTTCGTTTTTCAAGGCTTTCAGTTGCGGCAAAGCTTTCAGGTAGTCTTCCAGAATCAACTGGCAGTGAAAATCAAGCTGTTCCATAAGTGTGTAATGATGTCTCAAGTCGGTTGCAAAAGTACTGAAAAAAAACAAGATGTACAAGTGTTATATGCAAACGGTAAGGGCAAACACATTAAAATTATAAACGTACCCCGTTGAGTGAATTAAACAGCGCCAATATATTTTACTAACAGGTTTATTTTCAGGATTCCTACCTTTTTGACGGAATGCCTGGTATTCATCTGTTCTGCGGCGATAGTGAGGAGATAATCAGTTGTGGAAAAATTGCCAAATTTTTTTGGCTATTTTTTTTGCAGGCAGAGAGCAAAAATGGTCATTTTATGTCTATAACATACAAATAATAAGAGTGTTATACCACAAAGTATGCACGATGTCCGCTGTATGTCCGCTACATGTCCGCTAAAAAGGTGCTCTTTTTTACGAAAAAAAACGGGTGAATTTCGAGTGGAAAAATTGCCAAATTTTTACTGTTAATTCTGCCAATGGGATATTTTAATTCCGCCAGCGGGTTATACGATAGATAAACAATACATTCTGCGGATTTCATAGAGATTTAATAAAGCCTTACTCTGTTCTGCTGCTCTTTTTTTAGCGATATTTACGAGATTTGGTATTGTTTTGATGCGTTTGCCGTGGCAAATGGTTTGTCGTAAGTCCGATATAAACTGCAATGGCACACAATTTGCAACTGACAAAATTGTTTTATATAAGGTGTTCGCGAAGATGCAACGTGATTCTTTGTGCGCACGATGCCGAAAAAATAGATAAATCAGTAAAACCGAAAAACGATATGATGAATATGTTATGTTTTCTTTTGAGTGTAGTGGTCTCAGCGCAGTTGGATTCGGCGCAGTTGATGATAGGTGACCAGTGTGGTTTGCATCTGCAAGCAGTGGCTGAGAATGGTGAGCAGGTGCAGTTTCCTGTTTATGGTGAGCAGTTGATAGGCGACGTAGAGATTGTGGACAGAACACCGATTGACACGTTATCGTTGCGTGACGGAAGAAAACAACTCTCGCAAACGCTGACGGTGACCTCTTTTAAGGACTCATTGTTTTTCATACCTCCTATGGCATTTACAGTCGGCGAAGATACCTTTTACTCAGAACCGCTTACCTTGAATGTAATTCAGCCCTTTGAGGTGGATACTACTCAGAATGCGATTACTGACATCAAGCCGGTTTACAAAGCCCCGATCTGGTGGTGGGGAATATTTCGTTGGGTGCTGTTGGCATTGGGTTTGGCAGGCATTGCAATAGGCATATTCTATCTTGTACGGTATATGAAGAAACGGAAGGCGTCAGTAGGCGAGGAAGAGAGCGCACCTGAATTGCTTCGTCCGGCGGAAGAGGTGGCATTGGAGAAACTGGACAAGATAAAAGAAGAAAAATTGTGGCAGCAGGGTAGGGTTAAAGATTACCATACCGACCTGACGGACACCATCCGTGAGTATATAGCCCGTCGTTTCTCCATCAGTTCTCAGGAACAGACTTCATCAGAGATACTGAACGATATGCAACCGATACTGAAAGACGAGAAAGAGTTGTATGCTTCGCTGAAGCGTATGCTTTCGCTTGCCGATTTGGTGAAGTTTGCCAAATGGAATCCGTTGCCGGACGAAAACGAGCAGGCGCTTCGCTCAGCGTATGAGTTTGTGAATGCGACTACTCCACAAGAAGAAACAAACCAAGAAAGTTGATTAATAAGTCACATATTGTTTTAAGACGTGTCGGCAGGAGGTGGTCTTCGGTCGGCATTCTGCTTTGTATATGTATGTGGCTTGCGGCTCAAGAGGCGGCGGTGCCGGACAGTGTGTCACAGCCGGAGACGTCAGTTGCTTTTTCAGATACCACTTCTGCAGTTCCTTCCGTGTCTGCTTCTGTTGATTCTGTATCGCAGGAGGAACCTCCGAAGCCCAAAAGCAAGAGTATGGTGGACGCGCCTATTGCTTATTCGTCCTCCGACTCACTTGTGCTTATGGGCAACGGTCAGGCGCAGTTGCACGGCAGCAGTACCCTGAAATACAAGGAGATGAATCTGGAGAGCGAATACATTGAGGTGGATATGAACAACAGCACGTTGTATGCCGAGGGCGTGTATGACACGATAGCCGATGAGTGGAAGGGGCAGCCTGTGTTCAGCGATGGTCAGGAGAAATACGAATCAAAAGCCATCACCTATAACCTGAAGACGCAGAAAGGTTATATCCGTCACGTGGTGACGAAGCAGGGTGAGGGCTATATAGTTTCGGAGAAGACGAAAAAGGTGGATAATGAGACGTTTTTGATGGCAGACGGCAAATATACCACTTGTGATGATACAGAGCATCCTCACTTCTATTTAGCGTTGACGAAAGCCAAGGTCCGTCCGGGCAAGTCGATAGCAACGGGTCCTGCCTATTTGGTGGTGGGTGATGTGCCCTTGCCGTTGGCTATTCCTTTCGGTTTCTTCCCCTTTACGGAAAAATACAGTTCCGGACTGATTATGCCGACTTTTGGTGATGATGCGACGCGCGGTTTGTATTTCAGAGGATTGGGCTATTATTTTGCCATCAATGATTATGTGGATTTGCAGGTTACGGGTGATGTGTACACTCGTGGTACTTGGGCTATACAGGCACAGAGCAAGTATGCTTGGCGTTATCACTTCAACGGTAACTTGAGTTTCTCTTATCGCAAGGACGTGACAGGTGACCGTGATATGCCGGATTACTCGGCGGCTACCAATATGTCAATACAGTGGACTCACACACAAGATGCAAAGGCCAATCCGTACAGCAGTTTTTCGGCATCGGTTAACTTCTCTACTTCGGGTTATAACCGCAGCAATATCAACAGTTATTACAATGGCCAGCTCAACTCGGAGAATACCAAATCAAGCAGTGTGAGCTACACGCAGCGTTTCCCCGATTCGCCTTGGAGTATCTCGATGAGTGCTCTGGTGAGTCAGCGAACGAAGGACTCTACCATCAGTCTGACGTTGCCTGATATCAGTGTGAATATGAGTCGTGTGTATCCCTTCAAACGCAAGAACCCGATAGGAAAGGAACGCTGGTATGAGAAGATTTCGCTCAGTTATACGGCAAGCATCAAGAATTCTATTGATTGTAAGGAGAACTATCTGCTTCACTCCAATTTTGTGCGTGACTGGCGTAATGGTGTAAAACACTCCATTCCAATCTCCGCCTCTTTCACCGTTTTCAAGTATCTGACCATTACGCCGTCGGTCAACTATAACGAGCGTTGGTATTTCCAGCGTGTGGACCAGAGTTGGAATGACATGGAGCAGAAGGTGCAACGTGACACCACCAACGGATTCTACCGTGTGTGGGATGTGTCAGCCGGTGTGTCGATGTCCACCAAACTGTATGGTTTCTATACGCCTGTTCGAAAGTGGTTCGGTGACAAGGTGGACCGTTTCCGGCATGTGCTGACGCCTTCTATCAGTTTCAACTATACGCCTGAGTTCTCGAAGTTGCAGCGCAAGATGAACACGAACTACTACGATAGTTTTGAGCAGCCGGTATTGACGAATGAGGTGGATGCAGACGGCCGTCGCATACAGAAGGTGGATGCAAATGGCAATCCTGTATTTGAGACGGTGAACTACAACCGTTATCAAGGCGGTATGTTCGGTACACCGTCGCAGATGGCGAATGGTAGTATAGGTTTCTCGCTGGGCAACAACTTGGAAATGAAGATACGGAATGACAAAGATACAACGGGGAAGAACCCGTATAAGGTGATTTCTCTGATTGACAATTTCTCCATCAGCGGCAGTTATAACTTTCTGGCGGACTCAATGCGCTGGAGCAACTTCAACGTTAATCTCCGTTTGAAGTTGCCGATGAACTACACGTTGAACCTGAGCGGTCAGTTTGACCCTTATATGTATGAACTTAATGCGTCGGGCAACCCGATTCGGACGAATAAGCAATACTGGCACCACGGCAAGTTCCTGAATTTCCTCGGGACGAGCACTTCTTTCAGTTATACTTTCAACAACGACACTTTCCGCAAGTGGTTTGGCAAGAAAGAGAAGAAGAACGGTGAAAGTGTGGTGGGTGAGCAAGGTGACGGCAGCGAAATACCGCAGGTTGACCCCAATACCGGTTTGCCTGTAGATTCGGAGGAAGACAAGCGTCGCAGGAGTACGCCTTCGGAACAGGATGGCGACTATATCAAGACGGAGATACCCTGGAGTTTGAGTGTGAGTTACACGGTTCGCTATGGTGAGGACCGGAGCAACTTCGACTATAACAAGATGAAGTATAAGATGCAGTGGACGCATAACCTTAGTTTCTCTGGCTCTATCGGGTTGGGTAAGGGATGGAAGGTGAGTGCGACCACCAGTTTTGACTTCAAAGCGAAGCAGTTTACTTATACCAACTTCAATGTGACACGTGATTTGCACTGCTGGACGATGACGGCAAGCTTCGTGCCCTTCGGTCCTTACAAGAGTTATACGTTCCATATCGGTGTGAATGCTTCGATGTTGGCAGACTTGAAGTATGACAAGTCGTCAACGAATTCAACCAACAAACGTATTGACTGGTGGTAATTGAGCGCCCTGCGGGCAGATTGTTGAATTGTTAAAATGTAATATGATATGATTAAAAAGAATCAATTGGTAAAGTTGTCGTACCAACTTTTTGTGGAGGGTGAGACCCCCGAGAGTGAAGTGTTGGTGGAGAGTGCTCCGGCAGAGCGCCCGCTTGTTTTTGTGCAAGGCTTAGGCATGATGTTGCCTAAGTTTGAAGAGGCCTTGCAGGGCAAGTCGGCGGGAGAAGACTTTGATTTCCGTTTGTCTGCTTCAGATGCCTACGGCGAGTATCAGGAGGATGCCGTACTTACGCTGAGCAAGGAGTTGTTCACAATAGACGGTGTGTTTGATAGTGAGCGTGTGTTTGTAGGGAATGTGGTGCCGATGACAACGACAGACGGTCAGATTGTGAATGCCCAGGTGACGGATATCACAGAGCAAGAGGTGACTATCGACCTCAACCATCCTTTTGCCGGTGAGGAGTTGCATTTTACAGGTAAAGTGTTGGAAGTGCGCGATGCCACTGCGGATGAGATAGACCGGATGCTTCATCCCAAGTCATGTTGCGGTGGCGGTTGCAAAGGAGGCGGTTGCGGCGATGATTATGGAAACAACTGCGGCGACAACTGCGGAGACGGTTGCGGCAAGGGTTGTGGCAGTTGCGAGTAAGCGAGACTTTGGCACTCTATTTAGTGAGCATTTTATAGGTGTTGCGGGCGGCGGTCTGCTGTGCTTCAAGTTTGTTGTGACCGGCTCCTTGTGCATATTGTTTGTCACCTATCTTCACTATATAGACAAACACGTGTCGGTCGGTTGATTTGTCGTATTGCTCATTGAGCAATACAAACTCGATGGTTTGCCGGTGCATCTGTCCCCATTCCAGCAGGCGTGACTTGTAGTCTTTCTCTTCTGCGGCGAGCAGGATGAGTTGCCGGTTTTCCTTGCCGATAAGCCATCGTTTGAGGAAGGCTTCTGCTTGCGTGTAGCCTCTGTCCAACCATAGCGCCCCGACCAGTGCTTCGAACGCATTACCGTAGATATCGGCGGCATTTTCTTTGACTGGTTGCGGAGTGATAAGATATTGCTCGATACCCATCTTATGTGCTATCTTGTTGAGGTTTTCGCGGCATACCACTTTTGCCCGGAGTCGGGTGAGGGTGCCTTCGGTGGCAGTGGGGTAGAGGTGGTATAGTGCATCCGCCACTACGAGACTGATGACTGCATCCCCCAAATACTCCAATTGCTCGTTGCCTCTCCTCTTTCCGGAGCGATGGGTGAGGGCTTGCTCGAAGAGCTGCAGGTTCTTTGGTTGGTAGCCGAACCAGAGTCCGAAGATATTATCATAGTGCAACGTGGTTTTCTCTTTGCGAGAAAACCACGTTTGCAATGTTTGTATAGGGGAGAATTTTATCATTCAGATGGGTAGGTAGATTGCTATATTGCTATATTTTTAAGACTGACGATTGTTTCTCTTAATCTACGCGTTTGAATACGAGGCAGGCATTGTGTCCTCCGAAACCGAAGGTGTTAGAGATGGCGCAGTTGACAGGTGTGTGTTCTGCTTCGTTGAAAACGATGTTGAGCTCGGGGTTGATGGCTTCATCCACATCGTCAGCGGCATGATTGATGGTGGGTGGCACTATGTTGTCGCGTATGGCGAGTATGCTGGCAATAGCTTCGAGTGCACCGGCAGCTCCGAGCAGGTGTCCCGTCATTGATTTTGTGCTACTGATGCGCAGGTGGTTGTTTGTGCCAAACACTTTTTCGATTGCCATGAGTTCGGCGGTGTCGCCGAGTTGTGTGGATGTGCCGTGTGCATTGATATAGTCCACGTCTTGTGGTTGTATTCCGGCATCTTCCAATGCGAGTCTCATCACTTTTTCGGCTCCCCGTCCTTCGGGGTCGGGAGCTGTGATATGGTAAGAGTCTGCGGACATACCTTCTCCTGCCACTTCGGCATAGATTTTTGCTCCACGCTCTTTGGCGTGTTGCCATTCTTCCAAGACGAGGCATGCCGCACCTTCTCCCAAGACGAATCCGTCTCTGCTTTTGGAGAAGGGTCGTGAGGCGCCTTTGGGGTCATCGTTGCGTGTAGAAATGGCATGCATGGCATTGAAGCCTCCTATTCCCATTGCTTCGACGGCGGCTTCGCTTCCTCCTGCGAGCATGACATCGGCTTTACCTAATCGAATCTGATTGAGGGCATCAGCAATAGCATGTGATGAGGCGGCGCAGGCGGAGTTGGTGGCATAGTTGGGACCTTTCAGTCCGAATCGGATGCTGATATGTCCGGCAGCTATGTTGCTTATGAGTTTGGGAATGATAAAGGGGTTGAAACGCGGAGTGCCGTCTGATAGCGCCCATTCGGCGGCGCATTCCTGGAAGGAACGGAGTCCTCCCATACCGCTTCCCCAGATGCATCCCATGCGGTCAGGATTTTCTTTTTCCATGTTGAAGGCGGCATCTTTCCATGCTTCTTCTGCCGCCCAGATGGCATATTGTGCGAAGGGATCCATCTTGCGGGCTTCTTTTTTGTCCAAGAGAGTGCTGATGTCGAAATCTTTCACTTCGCAGGCAAACTGAGTGCGAAACTTACTTACATCCAGATGAGTGACGGGTCCGGCTCCGCTCTCTCCCCGGAGCATTGCAGCCCAAGAAGAGGTCACATCGTTTCCTAAGGGGGACAAGAGACCGATACCAGTTACTACTACGCGTTTGAGTTCCATTATATTATTGTAGTTATTAAGGACATTAAGGACTTTAGGGTCATTAAGGTCTTTTGGGTTCTATTTTCAAAAAAACAAGGTTCCCCTTTGAGAAGGGAACCTGTCTTGCTTTGTTCCACTGAGCGGAAACCGTTGATTAAGCCTTGATGGCGTTCTCTACGTAAGCAACGGCATCTCCCACTGTGGATATTTTCTCTGCATCCTCCTCAGGAATGGTAATACTGAATTCTTTTTCAAAATCCATGATGAGTTCCACGGTGTCAAGAGAATCTGCATTCAAGTCGCTTGAGAAATTGGCATCAAGAGTCACTTCTGATTCTTCAACGCCCAATTTGTCAACGATGATTGCTTTAACTTTGTTTTCAATTTCTGACATAGTCGTTATATTTTAGTTAAACATTTCTAATTTTTTTCTACAAAAAATACCTTTTCCCGCAAAAAAGCGGTGCAAAGGTACAACAAAGATTTAATATGTGCAAATTTTTGTATTATTTATTCTGTGTTTTTTATAGAAATGTTTTGTTAGTCAGTTTGTTATTGTGTTATATTTTGAATAGTCGCATCAATGCTTTTACATAATCCTGGTCAGTTCTGACGGAAACGAATCTTGTTCCGGTTCTGGTGAATATTGAGTCGAGAGCGTTTTGTTGTGTTTGCCAGGCTTCGTTATAAGCATTTCTGACGGCGGGTACGGCAGTGTCCACCCATGAGCGGATGCCTGTTTCGGCGTCTTTGAGTTTGAGCAGTCCGATGTCAGGCAGTTCTGCATCCCGTCGGTCATAGACTTGTATGACTTGCAGGTCGTGTTTGTTTTGTGCGATGAGCAGGGGTTGGTAGAGAGGAGATTGGTGTTTGAAGTTGTTTGCAGTTGTTTGCAGTGGTTTGTCGTTTGTGGTGGCTCCGATGAAGTCGGATATAAGGAAGGCTGTGGAGCGACGTTTTTGTGCGTTGGTGAAGTAGCGTAATGCTTGTGCGATGTCGGTTCCATTGCTTTCGGGTTGGAACTCAATGAGTTCTCGTATGATACGCAGAACGTGTTGTTTGCCTTTCTTAGCGGGAATGTATTTTTCGATTTTGTCAGAGAAGAAGATGACGCCGACTTTGTCGTTGTTCTCGATGGTGGAGAAAGCGAGAGTGGCAGCAATCTCGGCAATCATGTCGCGTTTGAACTGGCTTTGTGTGCCGAAGTTGCGGCTTCCGCTGACATCGATAAGCAGCATGACTGTAAGTTCTCGTTCTTCTTCAAACACTTTTATGTAAGGTTTGTTGAGTCGTGCCGTAACATTCCAGTCGATGCTTCTTACGTCGTCTCCGGGTTGGTATTCGCGTACTTCGGAGAACGCCATACCCTTTCCTTTGAACTGGGAATGGTATTCGCCGGCAAAGATTTGCTTGCTTAAGCCGTGTGTTTTAATCTCGATGCGGCGGACTTTTTCTATTAACTCTTCGGAGGTCATTTAATTGTGCGCTCTACGGGCGATGTTGAATGATTCCACACACGATAAATCTTAAGGTACTTCCACTTTGTTGAGGATATCGGTGATGATGTCTTCTGAAGAGAGGTTTTGTGCTTCGGCTTCGTAGGTGAGTCCGATACGGTGACGCAGGACGTCGTATGCAACGGCGCGTATGTCTTCGGGTATGACGTATCCGCGTCGATGTATGAAGGCATACGCACGTGCCGCGAGTGCAAGATTGATAGAGGCACGAGGTGAGCCGCCGAAAGAAATCATGTTTTTGAGATTATCAAGTCCGTATTGCTCGGGGAAGCGGGTAGCGAAGACGATATCGACGATGTATTTTTCGATTTTCTCGTCGAGATACACTTCTTGCACGATGCGTCGTGCTTTGAGAATGTCTTCTGTGGAAAGGATGGGTAGCACTTGTTTTTTCTCGGGTGCTATCTGCTGACGGATAATGAGTAGCTCATCTTCTTTCTTTGGATAGCCAATCACTACCTTCAGCATGAAACGGTCGGTTTGTGCCTCTGGAAGAGGGTAGGTACCTTCTTGCTCGATCGGGTTCTGTGTGGCGAGGACGAGGAATGGTTTTGGTAGGGGGAAGGTCTCGTCTCCGATGGTCACTTGCCTCTCCTGCATAGCCTCAAGTAAGGCGGATTGCACCTTGGCGGGTGCACGGTTGATTTCGTCGGCAAGCACGAAGTTGGCGAAGATAGGTCCTCGTTTTATTTTGAACTCTTCGGATTTTTGAGAATAGATTTGTGTACCGATGACATCAGCCGGCAGGAGGTCCGGTGTAAACTGAATACGGCTGAAGTCGGCTTTGATGAGGTCGGATAGTGTTTTGATGGCGAGTGTTTTAGCGAGTCCGGGCACACCTTCGAGGAGGATATGACCATCGGAGAGGAGTCCGATGAGTAGTGATTCGATGAGGTGTTTTTGTCCGACAATAACTTGGTTCATTCCCATTTGCAGGGCATCAACGAAAGAACTCTCGCGCTCGATGCGTTCTTGAAGTTCGCGAATATCAACGGTTTGCATGGTGTTGAATAAAATTGTTAGATGTTGTTTGATATAGTTTGCGATTGTGTTGCAAATTATGTGCCAAAGAGGGTGATTTTGTCCTTCCGTTGAGATATGAAAGGGAGTGGGGTAGTGGAAAAATTGCCAAATTTTTGAATGTACTTTTTGCGGTTACGGAGTGAAAAAATGCCATTTTTTGCCTATAATACGCATATAATAAGAGTGTTACGGGTCAAAGTATGCACGATGTCCGCTGCATGTCCGCTGCATGTCCGCTAAAAGGGTGCACTTTTTCCCCGAAAAACAGGGGTAAGTTTTGTGTGGAAAAATTGCCAAATTTTTTTGCGAATTTTTTGCGAAATTCAGGTCGGATTCAGAGGATGAAATACCGAGATGGGAAGTTCAGGGTATAGACGGGTATGAGAATCATAATATTTGTAATGTAAATCTTAAAGAATGTTCAATTTTAAGCCGTTTTTGTTTGTGTGGATTTGATTTTGTCTTAAGAATCGTCAATTTTTTAGTAAGGGTGGCTCTTGTGGGGGTGCCAAAGTGGTAGTAATTTTGCAGCGTGAAAAATATGGGCATTTTTGCTCTTTAAGTTAGAATAAAAAAATGTATCAAATATGAAGAAAAATTACTTTGTTTTGAAAGGTACAGCAGTGTTGATGACACTGTCGATGTTATTCGGTTTGACGACCAATATTCAGGCTCAGCAGTTGCCTGACCCCGGTTTTGAAGACTGGAGCGGTACTGAATTCGATAATGCGATACAGTTGAAGTATTGGAATGCCTCGAATGTGGAGCAAGTAGGTTTTAAGTTTAATTTTGTCAGCCGTGAGACGGGTCGTAGCGGTTATGCTATGATGATTCAGGATAAGAGTGTTGGTGCCATGGGTATCACGGAGGAGGCTCCAGGTTATATATCCTTGGGTCAGCCGTGGCAGTATTTGCCGAGTATCACTCAAATCAGCAGCGCTTCAGCGGGAACATACGGCGGTATCAACTTTACCTATCGTCCTGATACGATGGTTGTATGGGTGAAGCGTACGGGTGACAACTGGAGTAAGGAAGATTTTCATTTGTTGTTCTATTCGTGGAAAGGAACGGCGAAGAGTTCGAAGTATAAAGGCAAGAATGGTAGTTGTACGAGTTGCAGTTATACCAATGAGGAGAGTGATGTTCGTTTGACGTTGGACGGCAATGAGTGCGGTACAGACACAAAGGCAACTCAGATTGCGGAAGGTTGGCTTCGTGACAGAAAAGAATATACGAGTTGGACAAAGTTGAAAGTTCCTATCTTGTATATGAACGATGAGGTTCCGACGATGTGTAATGTGATTTTGTCGGCAGGAAACTATCCTAACTTCCGTGCTAACAGCGGTTTGTATGCTGGTAACTCGCTTTATTGTGATGATATATCGCTTATTTATTCTTCTAAGATACAACACCTTTATATAGGTGGTAAGGAATGGAAGGGTTTCGACCCCAACTCATCGGAAGAGCAGACTTATTCAGTAGGTAGAACGACTGTTGTTCCTGAGATATATGCTATTCGCGGCGAGGGCAGTTTGACCAATGTGAGGGGAACTACTGTTGCTTTCCCGGGAAGAAAGTTGACGAGTAGTGAGATGACTATCACCTATGGTCAGGTGGATGGTGACCCGACTGTTATTACCGTTAAGTCAGGTGACGGTACCAGTACGATGACCTATAGGATAAAGATGGTTCAGGAACCTTCAGACAACCCGCGTTTGGCTGATATAAAGGTAAACGGAGAGTCGCTGAGCGGTTTCAACGGCTATGTAGGCACTTATAATGTGGCTCTCCCTTACGGCACGACTGCCAAGCCGGTGGTAAGCTATACTCTTGCAGAAGACGGGCAGGTAGTAACTATTACTCAGGCTACTTCCACGACCGGCACTTGCACTATCAACGTGACGGCTCCCGACGGCAAGACCAAGATGACCTACACGCTGAATTTCTCGGTGGCGTTGTTGGCAGACAATACGTTGGTGAATATTTTGGTAAACGGCGATAGTGTGTCGGGTTTTATTCCGACCCTTGCCACTTATAGGGTGGAGTTGCCATTGGGAACGACAACGATGCCTACGGTGAAGGCTATTTCCGCTTATGCAGCCGGTGAACAGACTATCACCTATACCGCTCCGGACAATATTGACGGAGGACAATATAAAGTTAGTGTATCCACCCCTGGTAACACTACGCCAAAGGTATATAAGTTGAACTTTAAGATTACCGCTTCTTCCAATTGCAAGTTGAAAGATTTACAGTTGGTAGGTTATCCTATTTTGTTCAATCCTAATGGTTTGACCTATTATGTAACCTTCCCGATGGGTACAACCGAGATGCCTGAGATTACTTATGAGAAAGGCGACAAGTATCAAACGGTTGAGATAGAGAACGGTGGTGTGGATGGAACGACAAAGGTGATTGTAACAGCCGCCAATGGTGACCAGACGATATACAAGATTATCTGCTCGACGGAGAAGTCGGATATAAGTTATCTGAATAATATATTCTTGGACGGCGTGGCATTGGAAGGTTTCGCTCGAGACACCTATAAATATACAGTGAATCTGCCGACGGGAACAACCACTATTCCGACTATAACAGTGGAGCAGGGTGATGAGTATGAGACGGTTCAGATTACTTATGGAGCCGTGAACTCTGTGACGCGTATTTTTGTGACAGCAGGTGACGGTAGCACTTCGTTGTATGAGATTACCTTCGTTGTTCAACTTGCCGATGTGGTAACGCTGAATATGATATACGTGGGTGGTGTTGCGATTGAAGGTTTCTCACCTACTCAAGCCGAGTATAATATTGCCCTTCCTCAAGGAACGACCGAGTTGCCGGAGGTGACATGGGATGTTCATGACGAGTGGCAGACGGTGACCCCGCGTAGCAATGGCGTGAATGGTGATTATAAGATTGTTGTTCGTTCTCAAGCGGGTACGAGTATGACCTATGTGTTGCATTTCTCTGTAACAACTTCTGCAAATACGACCTTGTCTGCCGTCTATTTCGACGGAACCAGATATGCTGACTTTGACCCGGCTACCCTTACTTATGACATTACTTTAGCCGAGGGCGTAAGTACTACGCCTGAAGTGACTTTCGATAAGGCGGAGAGTACGCAGAAGACAGTGGCTTCGTGGTCCGGCACTACTTTTACTATCCGTGTGATTTCAGAGAGTGGTGCGAGTGCTACTTACACCTTCAACTTTACAATTCAGAAGTCGGCGAATGCTTTCTTGAATATGATTTATTTGAATGGTGATTCATTGGAAGGCTTCGACAAAGAGACTTTGCATTACGACGTAGTTCTTCCTGAGAATGCCCCGACGACATGCCCGACTATCACAGTGGACAAAGACCCGACGCAACAGGTAACTATCACTACTCCTTCGGGTGCCGGTACCGCTAAGATTATAGTAACGCCGGAGACAGGAGCAAGCAATACTTATTCTATTACTTTCACCTCTCCTGCGAATGCCAATGCTTATCTGAGTGCCATCTATGCAGATGGAGTGCTGATAGACGGATTTGTTGAAACTACATTTGACTACGAAGTGGCCTATACAACGGCAATACCTGCTATCTCGTTCGATAAGGAAGCCGGTCAGCAGGTGACGGTGGTCAACAATGGTAACGAGACGCGTTTAGTTGTTGATACCTATGGTACTCTTGTTACTTACACCCTTACTTTTGTACAGACTCCTCTCACAGATGCCACATTGAAGTCGATTAAGGCAAATGGCACAGAGTTGGAGAACTTCAGTGCCACAACACTGACATATACATATACACTTCCTACTGACAATACACTTCCTGCTATCACATACGAGAAGCAGAACGAGAGTCAGCAAGTGACGGCTGGTATGATAAGCGAGTGGGCGTATGGTTTGACTGTAACGGCACAAAGCGGTGCACAACAGACTTACAAAGTGAACTTCATCAACTCCTATTCTTCGGAGGTGTCGCTTGTTTCACTGAGTCTGGACGGCACGGATGTGTTAAGCGAGTTCGACGAGACATACACTATAGAGAAGACCATTGCGAATGGTGCCGACCTGCCCGTACTGACTTATGAGAAAGAAGAGAGTCAGAGTGTGGTAGTGGCAAAAACGGGCGACAACCAACAGCAAGTGATAGTAGTGGCAGAGAATGGAGCCACTCGCACTTATACCATCAATTATGTTGCCACAACAGAGACGAATGCTCTATTGAAGGATATTCGCATCTTCCTTAACAACAAGTGGTCATCATTGGATGGTTTTGATAAAAACACTGCAGACTATAATATCGAACTGCCGTGGCGTACCGCTTCTGCTCCTTGCTTGTGGCCTGTCAGTGATAAACCCCATCAGGTGGTGACCATCACCTATGGAGCCGCAAACGGCGTTACTACGCTGCATGTGGTGGCAGAAGACGGTCAGACGCAGGATTACACTATCAACTTTGCTGTGGCAAAATCAGGCAATACAAGGTTAGGCAGTCTGACTATTGACGGCGATGAGCAGGACGTGACAGTGACGGATTATACTTTCACATTGCCTTTCGGCAGTACCACTCCTTATGATATCAGTTATGAGAAGGCTGAGACGGAGCAGATAATTAAATATATCTCTGCGCCTGTGGGCGGTGTTACGCAAATTATTGTTACTGCCGAGAATGGCGATAAACGCACATATAGTATAAGGTATAATGTGGCAGAACCGACCGGTGAGAATGTTATCAAGCGTATCAGTTACTCCTATACGAACAAAGCTGGCGAAACAGTGAACGGTTCGTTGGAACCCGTTAGAGGCGACAACCCGATAGAATTGCCTTTCGGAGCAAAGAGTTTCGTGATTACCGGTGTTGAGAAGAAATATGCAGAGCAGTCAATACTGAAGTATGACGGCGGTATCCGCCGTGGTGCCAAGTTGGTGGCATTGTCTAATCGTGAAGGAGTGAACGATGTGGAATATACGATTACTCCCACGATGCCGACCTTCGACACGACAGGCAAACTCCAATCACTGAAGTTCAAAGATGCGGATGTTCCCAACTGGCGTCCGGATGTGTATAATTATATGGTGAATGTGACGGAACCGCCAATAGCGGATGATTTTACGGGTACGGCATACGGTGATGCGATTGTTACGAAATCTGAATTAGACACCAAGAAGAAGCAAATAACTTTGACAGTGGAAGGTGGCGAGACTTATAGTGTATGCTGGTTTTATGAGCATGATGGCAAATATTTGAAAGATGGTGTGTACTATGACTGGTTTGATTTTTCTCAGGAGTGGGTTGCTACAACTAAATCTCCATTCTGGTCGTGTTCTTTAACGTCTGATGCTTCTAAAACAGGTGCAACTTTAAGTACAGGTTATAAACCATACGGTTGGACTGTTCCAGCGGATTGTGCTTCCGGTTTGGAGTTCTCTGTCACTGTATTTGGTACTAAATATGTGGATTTGTTCTGGTATTCCGGTAAGGAAGTGTTAAGTTCAGGTACAAACGGTGCTTTGCTTTCAACGATAAAGGGTGCTTCTACAAATGGTTCTGTTCCCGGCATGATGACATTGGGTGGAAGTATGACTTTGACTCCCGGAAAGGACGGAACAACTAAATCGACTTTAACCTACAGCCGTTCTAATTTCAAGCAATTTAGGAATACTCCGGATTCATTAGCAATGGAATATAAGACAATCAATCATTCGCTAATTGATAATTGGTATTTTGAAGTGGTTTTGTCAGATGGAAGTAGCAATGTTACTAATAAGTATACAGAAGGTAATTATTCTGTGTTGAATGTTAAGCGTCATGCTTCAAAGGCATTAAGTATGCCTTCCGGAAATATGGCTTCGTTTGCATTGTCAATCAACTCATGTAATACGACCCAAGCGAGCGAGATGGGTGGTGGTGCAAGTACGAGTAGTACGATATATTCTTCGGATTTACAGGTGGAGGATGTGCGATTTGTGTATAACTCGGAGTTGACCAGTGTGACTGCTGACGGCAAAGCGATGACGAAGTCGGATGAGGGTAATGTGTTCTCTCTGACGGTGGATGAGAACTATGTTGGTTTGCCAGAGTTGAAGTTTACGGGCAGGGTAGTTGACCAGATGCAGACAATAGAGTGGTTGAATGACGGAGAGTGGATAGATGGCAGATTGCAGGCCAAGGTGACCAACTACGGTGAGAACTCGAGCGACCATACAGACTATATTATGGAACTGGTGCGTCCTGCAGTCACGACCCTTGCCTATACTCCTACCTTCGGAGCCTACGGCACCACCGCAGGCACCAACGACACCACTTTTGTGAACCTGCCCTACGGCGTCACTGCTTTGCCTGACATCAACCTTACTCCGGCAAGCATACACCAGAAATTCAATGTTCAGAAGAATGGTAGAATAGTGGAAGTGACAGTAACTGCCGAAGACGGCACCACTCGTCATGATATCTATCAGTTCCGTAATGTGCTCTCCTCGGATGCTACTCTTGCCGGCATCTCCGCTGTAGGACAGACTATTGCCTATGAACCTACCACTACCGATTATACTGTTACTGCTGCCTCACTGCCGGCTGTCTCTTTCGCGAAGAACACTATCGGTCAACAGGTGGAAATGACGGAGTCGGACGACAAGGTAGTCTTGTTGGTTACTGCCGAAGATGGTACTATGCAAAACACTTATACCATCAACTTCACTCCTATCATAGAGACCACCAATGCTCTCTTGCTTGGTATCTCTCGTAACGGCGAAGACTTGGCAGGTTTCTCGCAAAGTACTTTCTCCTACAATGAGCAAGAAAGCGAGAATGTAAGTTTCTCGAAAGAGTTTGCTGCAGATGCCGTAGTAGAAACTATCTGTGATGACTCTATCACTATCGCCCTCAGCGGTGATGCCGCCAACACCTATAAGATAGTTTATCCTAAAGAGGCTTCGCAGAATGCCGACCTCAAAGATATCTTGGTGAATGGTGTCCACTATAGCGAATATCAGCCTTTGGTTACCGAATATACCTATGAGACCGAAGAACCTGTTAATGTGGAGTTCGTGTTGGCAGAAGATGTGCAGAAGATGTCTATCAATATCCTGCAAAGTGCTTCTGCACCCCACAATCTGTCTCACGCTATTCGCAAAGCAAGCGGATATCAAGTGGTGAAAACCATCTTTACTGTGACTATCACAGCAGAGATTGGTAACACCAAGACTTATACCTTCACGCTCAGTCCGAAGACTTCTGCTGTGGCTACGTTGGATATGATTTATGTGAACGGCACTCCTCTTGCCGACTTCTATCCCGAGAAGACAAAATATGAGTATGTCATTCCTACCACTTCGCCTAAGACGGTAGAACCCTCACTTCCCGAGATAACCTATACGCAAGGACAGGCATGCGAGCGTGTATCCGTTGCTCCTGCTACACGTTTGGGTGGCACTGCCGTAATATCAGTAACTGCCGAAGACGGAAAGGCATTCAAAGAATACGAAATAACCATCACGGCTGAACCTTCACATTGTGCCGACCTCACTGATATACTTGTTAACAACGAGTCGCTGAGTGGATTCAAGGCTTCGCGTACTTACTACTCAACGCAAGTAAAAGGCGACCAAGTGTTGGTTGACTATAGTAGCGAAGACCGATTCCAAACAGTGGTGGTAACCAATACGGAAAATGGCAAACTGCTCACCGTTACCGCACAAGACGGCATCACCACTAAAGAGTATGAAGTAGAGATTTGGACGGCAACCTTGTCCAATAATGCTAACCTGAAGAATATCTTACTCGATAATCTTACTCTTGAAGCCTATGGCGTTGCGCATGATATTGACGATATGGAGCCTTTCTCTGAAAAGACCTATTCCTATCGTATCCCGCTCAAGGGCACAAAACAACTGCCTGACGTATCGGCACAATTGCAAGAAGAGACACAATCAGTAGAAATTCTCACCGAGGGCTCAACCAAAATCGTGCGCGTCACCGCTGAAGATGGCGTTACTAAAAACGATTATCGTCTCAACTTCATTATAGAGAAGTCTTCTAATACAGCCTTGAGTATGATTTATCTCAATGGCGATGAGTTTACAGACTTTAATTCTGAGACTTTCAATTATACTATAGCACTGCAGGTTGGCGTAGAAGACATGCCTTCGGTTGATGGTATCAAACAAGAGGCAGTTCAAGAAGTGACGGTAACGCCGGATAATACCGCTATGCAAACCATTATCCTCGTGACTGCCGAAGACGGAACAACCGCTACCTATACACTCAACTTCGTGAAAACCTATTCTGATGTTGATATCCTTGATGGTATCTATGAGGGAGACAACCTGATAGAAGGCTTCAACCCGAATAAGTTCTACTACGCTTATACCTTGCCAATGGGCATTAGACAACTGCCTTCACTCTCCTATGATGCAGCTGACAAGTGGCAGACCGTGACGATGGATACCATTGCAAACGGTATGCAGACAACCTATCAATTCAATGTGGTATCCGGAAGCGGCAAGAAGAATGTATATACCGTGGTTTATGAGATTCAACGCTCTGACGTGGATACACTGCAGATGATTTTCATTGACAACAAACCTCTGGCAGACTTCGATGCTCAGAAAACCGATTATACTTACGGCTTGCCTGTAGGTACTACCGAATTGCCTGCCACCTATTGGCTTGCGGGTGATGACTATCAGACAGTAGATACCGTTAGCAGCGGAGTACACGGCTCAATGCGTTATATCGTGAAAGCAGAAAACGGCTCACAGCGTATCTATACCGTCAACTTCGATGTGGCTAAGTCAAGCAATGCCAACCTTGCAGGTATCATCATCAATGGTAAACCGCTTGAAAGCTTCGATGAAGAACGCCTTACCTACACGGTGAAACTGGCTTACGGCATCCACGATGTACCCGCTGTTACTTATGTGAAAGCAGAGGATGCACAGAATGTGACCCTATCACAAAGTGATATGCAAGTGATGATTACCGTTCTTGCTGAAGACGGCGTAACACAACAAACCTATACGCTCACCTTCCAAGAGAGTCTCTCCTCGGAAGCACACCTCGCCATGATAACCATTAATGGCGAACCTTTGGCAACCTTCGAGCCCGACTTGTATGAGTACTCGGTTATATTGCCCTATGGCACTACCGAACTTCCCGAAGTTGGCTATGTGCTTGCTGACGAAACCGCTACCGCCGTCCTTACCGCGGAAGCAGATGTGGTAACCATCGAGACCGTCAGTGCTGACGAGGAGTCGATGCTCGAATATGCCATCTACTTCTCCACTGAACTTTGCGGCATCGATTGGCTCACCGATATCCGTATCAACAACAAGACAATCGAAGGATTCAACCAAGACTCACTCATCTATAACATTACCTATGCTAAAGGATTCGACCGCCGCAGAATGGCTACGTCCAAGGAAATTACCTACACCAAGGCTGACTCTACCCAAACAGTTACCGTGGGCGGACAGGATGGTACTATTACCTTGCAAGTGGTGGCTGAGAATCAAACTAACGTGCGCGTATATGTCATCAACCAGAAGATTCTGCTCAACGACAATAGTCTGCTTCGCGATCTCTTGCTTGACGGCATCAGCCTGCGCCAGTTTGAAGATTCCGTCTTCGAGTATGAATATCTGCTCTTCGAAGGTGAACTCATCCCGACAATTGATGCAGTGGCACAAGACAACGAGGCTGAAGTGGATATCACTCTCGGCAATATCGGCGAAGATACCTACATCTATTGCACCGCACAAGACGGCTCGGAGTCGATTTACAAGATTCGCTTCGCTTATTCCGATATCAATACGGCTCAGACACCTGCTAAGGGCGATGTGCTCTTCAAACATATCGCAGGAAGCGACCAATATGCGGCTTACACCATCCGAAATGGCGTCACAGTGGCTGTTTACGACTTCGCAGGACATCGCGTAGCATTGATGGATGTACCCGTTTGCAACCCCAATAGCGTGCAATTAGTAGAAGACAGCAATGGTCAAGACCTCCTTTATGACGTTGATGCTTATGGCGTCGGAGCAATGTTTACAGTGCCCAACACCAATCAAATTTACTACTACGTCTTCTTTGAAGGCAAGAGCCGCATTGCATCAGGTAAGTTTATGCTGACCAAATAAGGTGGAATATAAATGCATGATTGCGTTTCATGCAGATTATAAACTGACTATGAAAAAATCACGAGAGGGAGAGCCTTCGGGCGCTCCCTCTTTTTTGCAACCCTTGTGAAGCCCATTTAATGCCACTTTGTAGCCCCTAAACACGATAGATATACGATAGATACACGATAGATATACGATAGATACACGATAGATAAACGATACATTCAGCGGATTTCATAACCCCCGTTTGCTATGTTCTGCATCTCTTTGTTTAGCGATATTTACGAGATTTGATGTTTTTTTAATGCCTCTGCCCTGCCATATTTTCTTATTTATAAAAATTTCCGTATCTTTGTCTCGCCATGCAACAACCAGTTCCAATATCCCTTCTTTCGCCGGCTCGTGACCTTGCAGTCGGCAAAGCAGCCATCGACAGCGGAGCGGATGCTGTCTATATCGGTGCTCCCAAGTATGGAGCAAGGGCTGCGGCGGGTAACTCCATAGACGATATTGCCGAATTGGCTAACTATGCTCATCAGTTTGATGTCAAGGTGCTCGTCACGCTTAATACGTTGCTCACCGATGAGGAACGGCAGGAGGCGGTTGAGTTGGCATGGCAACTCTATAAAGCAGGGGCGGATGCGCTCATTATTCAGGACCTCAATCTCCTGAAGGAAAACCTTCCGCCTATCCGTCTGCATGCTTCCACACAATGCGACAACCGCTCCCTCGAAGATGTCCTCGCACGTCAGCAAGACGGCTTTCAACGGGTGGTGTTGGCCAGAGAACTGACCCTTGAACAGATTAAAGAGATACGACAAAATACCACCGTCGAGTTGGAGGCTTTTGTGCATGGCGCGCTCTGTGTGAGTTATTCGGGCAAATGCTTTCTGTCGGAATATGTCTGCGGCAGAAGCGCCAATCGCGGCTGCTGCGCCCAACTCTGCCGTCAACCTTACGACCTGCTTGACAAAGACGGCAACGAACTCTTGCACGGCAAGTATGTCCTCTCACTCAAAGACATGGACAGAAGTCAATATCTTAAAGAACTGCTGGATGCCGGCATCACTACACTCAAAATTGAAGGTCGTCTCAAAGATGCCGCCTATGTGAGAAATATCACTGCCTACTACCGACAACGCTTAGACCAACTCTTTGCTGATCCCCATTCTCCCTATTGCAAAGCCTCAAAAGGTAATATCCGATACGACTTCATTCCTGACCCCGCTAAGACTTTCCACCGCTCCGCCACCGACTATTTCCTGCATGGCAGAACGGCTGATATGGCTGATTGGGAAACACCGAAATCTACCGGCGAATACGTCGGCAAAGTTTCACGAATCGGCAAAAACTATATCGAAGTGGCAACCTCTGTTGACCTTCATAACGGCGATGGACTATGCTATGCTGACAAGGGATTCTTAATCAATAAAGTCGAAAAGTCCGTTTCGGCTGCAATCATATATCCTAACCGGATGCCTCAGATTACTGTGGGAACTCATCTCTATCGCAATTATGACATCCTCTTCCAGCGTCAGTTGGAGAACTCCAAGACCTGTCGCCGCCTGCCTGTCAGTATCTCGCTCGTTGAGACTGACAACGGCTTCCGCCTTCGCATAGGAGAGCGGGAGCAAGTGTTTGTCTGCGAGAAAACACCTGCTACCAATGCAGAGCGAGCCATGCAGACCATACGTCAGCAACTCTCCAAATTAGGCGATACCATCTATGAGGCAACAGATATCACTATTGACCTCTCGCAACCTTATTTCATTCCTGTCTCGTCGCTCAACGCTTGGCGAAGAGAAGTCGCAATCTCTGCCCCTCATGCTCAACCCCTTTCAGCATCTCACCCCGATGCACCCCCTTCCGCCGACACCGATGCCTCACTCGCGCATCCAATTACCCGCTCCTGCATAGTCACTCCCCTCATGACGTGCCGCTATTGCATCCTGCATGAGATGGGGCAATGCCGGAAACAACGGCAAGCAACCCCTGACAATATCCAACCGCTCCAAGAACCGGCTTTTCTCCGTCATGGCAAACAACTCTTCCGTCTCCGTTTCGACTGCAGTCGCTGCCAAATGACCATCAGCCCGGTCTGACATAAATGCGTCAATTATTCCACATACACCAAACAACAAACCTATATCTTTGCAATCAAATAAAACTCATATACCATGAAAAAACTTACTCTTCTTCTGACACTGGCTCTTAGTGTCGCCGCTTATGCGCAACTCCCTCAAGTGTGGGACCTCGGTGCAGAACAATTTGATGCCGAGCAGTATGAAAACATGCTCTCGGTGGACGAAATCAACTCGTGGTTCTCTTCTACGGTGGAAGTGGGCAGCACTAACAACACCATCAGCAACATCACTGCCTCCGATGGCGTCAATTTTCTGTTTAATGGTGGCGGTAAATCCAACCACCGTCTGCGCACTACCAATACCGCACTCACTTGCTTCGACCGCAAGTCGCTCAAAGATGCCGACCAAAATGTCTATACCGGCTATATCTACTCCAATTCTACCTCCACCTCTGCTGTCTATATCGAGCAGACCTATGCCGCCAACGACATACTCGAGTTCTATGTAGGCTCCAACGGCAATCCCGCTACCTATGAAGTGCTTGCTCCTAATAGCACCACCCAACAACTCGAATACACTAAAGCCGCCCAGATAGAAAAACTCACCTACTACCCGGGGGTCGCAGGAAAATATCGCCTGTATTGTACTAACGAGAAATTAGTTGTGGCGCGTATCGTTCGTACTCCTGCAAAACCTGCAACACTAAGCGGCTCTATTACTGCCCCCGCCGCTATTCCTGCTGACTACACTATCCTCTTCACTAACCTTAAAAACGGAAATGAGGTGGAAGTTGTGCCTGCAGAAGGTCAATATACTGCCACCTTGGCACTCGGCTTCGACTACAAACTAAGTCTCAAAGGCGCTAACGGCTTCATCATTGACTCAGCTAACCCTATCACTATTTCCCAAGAAACACAAACCAACGACATCACCATCTCCGCTGTGGAACTTGTAACACTGACAGGCACCATAAGCGGTCTCCCCGCAGACCAACTGGCAAAACTCGAATTCCGATTTGCTGTCCCCGAGGATAAAGTGTTTGAGCCCGAATTCACCATCGACCGGGATGCCGCCACCTTTACTTTGGTGCTTGAGAAAGGGGTCACCTATGCCGTTGAGGCTCTCAATGTCAACGACTACCAACCCGCTTACTCTGAAGTAAAGGTGGATGCCAACCAAACCGGTGTAGAACTCGCTTTCACGCTCAAACCACTCTATGACGTGACTATAGTGCCCACCGGCGCTACCCTCGCTGAACTCGCCTCCGCCGTCTTTACCTTCACTCGCCTCGATGACGAGTATGTATATACCTTCACGGGTACAGAAGAAATAAAACTGCGTGATGGTATCTACACTGTGAAAGTAACTGAAACAGGTATCTACTCGCAACTGCTTACCGCCAACCTCCATGTTAACGGAGCACCCGTAAGCAAGACCATCGATTTCTCCGCTGAAATCAATAGTTGGAACTTCTCCGATGCCGACTTCACCGAGGGAGGCTATACCGCCACTTCCGAGACTTACACCTACAAAACCCTTCAGTTCTCCGGCTGCAAGTCGCATAACAGCACCTACCTCTATGCGGGAAATGGCGCAGAGGTAAAAGTGCCGGTGAAAGGCAATAGCCTGATTACGGTCAATGCCTGCTACGAGTATCACCTCTTTGTTGGCGAGACTGTTGTCGGCGATGCTTCTACTGGCTCCACTTCACAAATAGATGCGCTCACCTACGCTTATGAAGGAGAGGCTGGCTATGTCACCTTCACGGCTAAAGGTACCTGCTACATCAATAGTATCAGCGTGGCGCGTGTAGTGCCATATAAAGAGACACTCACCGTGGGAGAAGGAAAAGACTTCTCAACAATTAACGCTGCCATCGAAGAGGTGGAAAGCATGTCTCGCACTGCCAACCAACATGTCACTATCCTCATCGAACCGGGCAACTACGAAGAGATGCTCCGTATCCATGCCGATAATATCACACTCAAAAATGCTGCCCCTGAGCCTTCCCTGGCACTGAAAGATGCAGGCGTCAATATCGATGACAACGCCGTTCGTATCACCTCTTACTACGGTCACGGCTACAACTACTACTCAATGAACTCCGACTACAGATGGGATGCTCGCACACTCGCTGTTAACAAAGAGAATGGCTATGAAAGCATAGTCAACAGCGGCGGAAGCAGCGCCACCCATTGGAACTCCACCGTTGTCGTCTATGGCAAAGACTTCACCGCCGAAGGCATCATCTTCGAGAACTCCTACAACCAGTATATCTCAAAGAAAGAAAGCGAGGATGTCGTTGTTGAAGGTAAAGACTCCAAAGGACCAAGACCTACCGATATAGGTAACACCGCCGTACAAAATCGCTCCTTCCGTGAGAGAGCCTGCGCTATCGCCTTCGCCAAAGGTAGCGACAGAGCACTGCTCAAAAACTGCCGTGTCGTGGGCAGACAAGACGCTATCTATGGCGACAATGATGTCCGCGTGGCTATCGACGGCGGTATCCTTAATGGTGCTTGCGACTATATCTTCGGCGGTATGACACTCGCTGTCTATCAAGCAGAACTCGCCATGCTCGTCACATCTGACAAAAACGATGTGGCTTACCTAACTGCCTCCAAAACCGATAGCGGCAAACGCGGATACCTCTTCTATGAGTGCTCCGTCACCTCTGCCATCCCGGGAACCGACATGGCTGAAACACAAATCGCACAACCCGGCTACTTAGGCAGACCATGGGCGGCTACTGCTGAGACCGTGTTCTTCGGAACAAAGATAGCAAGCAACGAGGGCGTATCGCTCATCCTGCCCATTGGATGGAGCGACGGACTCACTGCCGGTGGCTCCAACCGTTCCTACGAATATGCTTCCGACGAAGAAGCAGAGGTGGATAACAGCAGTAAACGCGCCGGTTGGGCTTCCGTACTCGCTGAACCGAAACTGCCTGACGGAACAGAACTCACACTCCTCAACTTCACCAAAGGCAACGACAACTGGGAACCGCTCGTCGTTAAGGAACCTCAGGCTGTCGAGGATGTCGCAGCAGGTGCAAAGGCTACCAAATTGCTTATAGGAGGTCAGATCCTTATCTTGCGTGACGGCAAATGCTACAACGCCCTCGGTATGCAAATACAATAACTCCGTAGTAATGCAGCCAACGTTTTTTTATTAAAATACGCAAAATAATTTGCATATTCCAAAAACTTGCAGTACCTTTGCAGCCGCTTTTGAGAAGAGCCTCTCGCAATAGAGGGGAGAATTGGCTCCCCATTCGCATAATTAACTGTGTATGCTCTTTTCTTTAACCCATTAAAATCGTACGACAATGGATTTAATCAAGATTGCTGAACAAGCATTCCAAGGCGAGAAAAAAGAGTTTCCCGCATTCAAAGCAGGTGACACTGTGACAGTGGCATACCGCATCAAAGAAGGTAACAAAGAGCGTGTGCAAGAGTACCGTGGTGACGTGATTCGCATCAGTGGCTCACAAGACAAAAAACGCTTCACCGTTCGCAAAATGTCAGGCAACGTAGGCGTTGAGCGTATCTTCCCTATGGATAGTCCCTTCATTGAGTCTATCACAGTGAACAAGTACGGCAAAGTGCGCCGCGCTAAACTCTACTACCTTCGCAACCTCACCGGTAAGAAAGCTCGTATTCCTGAGCGCCGCGTGAAGTAAGAAAAGTTGTAAAACTTAGAAACTGAGGAATTAAGTAAAATGCTACTTGGTTCCTCATTTTTCTACATTACGAAGAGCAAAGACCGCTACGCTGCAATGCAAAGAACGCTTTGTTTCTACTCTTTGTCCCGTTTTCTTTTTCTTTGTTCCTTCCTTTTACTCAAACAACCATCAAACAATTATCAAACTATGTCCAACCACTCCAAACTTCTTTTGTTAGCAACATTCGTTGCATTGTTGCCTGCCTGTCGGCACAACCAAGTCTCCCTCGAAGACGATCGTAGTGGCTTCGTCTTGCTTACCGATGCCGTGCCTGACGCCATCCTCGAGATTCGTTATTACAGCACTTACAACTTCGTCGGTACCCGTATCGACGGCTACTTGCAGCCTGTGGCACTCCTCACCCGTGAGGCTGCCGACTCGCTCCACGCTGTCAGCAACGACCTCAAAGCCGATGGCTACCGGCTCAAGATATACGATGCCTACCGACCGCAATGCGCCGTTGACCACTTCGTCCGTTGGGCAGCAGACGTGAACGACACCCTGATGCGCCCCTCTTTCTATCCCGATGTGGATAAGTCGCGACTCTTCGCAGAAGACTATATCATGGAGAAGTCGGGACATACGCGAGGATCCACGGTTGACCTCACCATCATCAACGCCTTGACCGGCAAAGAAGTGGATATGGGCGGCACCTTCGATTGGTTCGGCATTGAGTCGCATCCCGACTACTGCGGCAATCCCGAGACAGGCGAATATACAGGAGCAGAAAACAACAAGCAGGGTATCACGGAGGAGCAGTTCCGTAACCGTATGATACTGCGGCAAGCCATGCTCCGCCATGGTTTCCGTCCTATAGACTCGGAGTGGTGGCATTTCACACTCGCGAACGAACCTTATCCCGATACCTATTTCACCTTCCTCGTAAAAGAATAATCAGGAAAAGTCAGTTCGGCGATTTCACCGTTCAACCGTTTCACAATTTTTCCAATGACTCCCTTTCATCTCTCTTCTCAATATAAGCCTACAGGTGACCAGCCGGAAGCCATCCGCCAGTTGGTGGATGGACTGCAGCACGGAGCACCTGCGCAGGTGCTGCTCGGCGTGACAGGCTCCGGAAAAACCTTCACGGTGGCAAATGTGATACAGCAAGTGCAGCGACCCACGCTCATCCTCTCTCACAACAAAACACTCGCAGCACAACTCTACTCCGAGATGAAAGCCTTCTTTCCCGACAACGCCGTCGAGTATTTCGTCAGTTATTACGACTACTATCAGCCCGAAGCCTATATCCCCTCCACGGATACTTATATCGAGAAAGACCTCAGTATCAATCAGGAAATCGACAAACTGCGCCTCAGTGCCACTGCCGCGCTCCTCTCCGGCAGACGCGATGTGATAGTGGTCAGTTCCGTCAGTTGTCTCTATGGCATCGGCAACCCTAAGGAGTTCGAAGCCAATGCTATCCACATTGAGTGCGGTCAGACCATCCCCCGTGATGACTTCCTCTTGAGGCTCGTCAACAGCCAATACACCCGCAATCAGTTGGAGCTCACTCGTGGCACTTTTCGGGTGCAAGGCGACACGGTCGATATATTCCTCGCCTATGCCGACTATGTCGTTCGCGTGGTCTTCTTCGGCAATGAGATAGATGAAATTTACACCTATGAGCCCATCAATAATGCCGTCATTGACAACTACGACGCTTTCAATATCTATCCCGCCGCCATCTTCTGCACTACCAAAGAGGCGGCGAATCGTGCTATCGAACAGATACGCATCGACCTCGAGAAGCAAATCGACTATTTCCGCGAGACCGACCGCCCCCTCGAGGCAAAACGCATCGAAGAACGCGTCAACTACGACATTGAGATGATACAGGAGCTGGGCTACTGCTCCGGCATAGAGAACTATAGCCGCTATTTCGACCAACGGCAGCCGGGAGAGCCTCCTTATTGTCTGCTTAACTATTTCCCTGACGATTTCCTACTTGTCATCGACGAGAGCCATGTCACCGTGCCGCAGATTCATGCAATGTACGGTGGCGACAGAGCACGCAAGCAGAATCTGGTGGAGTATGGATTCCGACTGCCGGCGGCTCGAGACAACCGACCCCTCACCTTCGAGGAGTTTGAGCAACTCACTCCGCAAACCATCTATGTCAGTGCCACACCTGCTGACTATGAATTGGCTAAGTCGGATGGCATCGTTGTGGAGCAACTCATCCGACCCACAGGTCTTCTCGACCCGGAAATCGATGTCAGACCCTCCAAAAACCAAATCGACGACCTGATGGAGGAAATACAGCAGCGCGTAGAGAAAAACCAACGAGTGCTCGTCACCACACTTACCAAACGTATGGCGGAGGAGTTGGACGACTACCTGCGCAAAAACGGAGTGCGATGCGCTTATATACACTCCGATGTCGATACTTTGGACCGTGTACAAATCATGGATGACCTCCGCAAAGGACTCTATGATGTTCTGGTGGGGGTCAACCTGCTCCGTGAAGGGCTCGACCTGCCCGAGGTGAGTCTGGTGGCTATCATTGATGCCGATAAAGAGGGCTTCCTTCGCGACCACCGCAGTCTCACACAAACTGCAGGACGCGCTGCTCGACATGTGGAAGGAAAGGTCATTATGTATGCCGACAAGATAACCGAGTCGATGAGGCTGACCATAGAAGAGACACTGCGGCGTCGGGAAAAACAGCAAGCCTACAATGCTGAGCATCATATCACGCCACAAGCTGTCCGCAAACGGCTCGACAATCCGCTCTACGGACTCAATCAGCAACAACAGCAAGAGAAACAATATGCCGTTACGCAAGTCTTCGAAGCCGTTCATGACCCCGTCATTGAGAAAATGTCGGCAAAGCAACTGGAGAAACTCATCGAGAAAACCAAGAAGGATATGCTTCGCGCCGCCAAAGACCTCGACTTCATGGAAGCTGCCCGCCTGCGCGACGAGATGCTCGCCTTGCAGGAACGACTGAAAACAATAGGAATAGAGTAGGGGCAAGCGCCGTGAGGAGAAGATATTTGTGTGGCTAAGAAAAATGTTGTATATTTGCACTCATAAAACAAGGAGCCGTTATGTCCATATTATTTCCTAAAGTTAATAAGATGCCTACGTGGGATTATCGTCCTATCTACTACGACCCCGAAAAAGAAAAGCGCGAGCAGCGACGCCGACAGTTGCAGGCAGAGCGTGAAACCGAGAATGCGGCATCGAAAACCGCAGAGAAATCAGCATCAAAAACCGCAGAGAAATCAGCATCAAAAACCGCAGAGAAAGCAGCATCAAAAACCTCAGAAAGTCCTTCTGTAGCCGGACAAGGGGAAGGAGAACATTACACTACATTGCATCGCGGCTCTTTCCGAGAAGCGCGAAACCTTACCCCGACAGGAGCGCAGCGCACTTCACGTCTCGCCTTTTGGATAACCCTCTTGGGGCTTCTGCTGTTTTGCTTCTATTTCCTGCTCTAACTTATAACTCTCTATTCACTATCAATTATCCATGGATATCATTCATCTTCTTCCCGACAGCGTTGCCAATCAGATAGCGGCAGGCGAAGTGATACAACGCCCTGCTTCTTGTTTGAAGGAATTGGTGGAGAACTCACTTGATGCAGGAGCTACCGCCATTCAGGTCATACTGCGTGATGCGGGCAGAACGCTTCTGCAGGTGATTGACAACGGAAAAGGTATGAGTACTACGGATGCCCGAATGGCTTTCGAGCGGCATGCTACTTCCAAAATACGCGAAGCGGCAGACCTGTTCAATCTCCATACCATGGGGTTTCGTGGTGAAGCATTGGCTTCTATAGCCGCCGTTGCGCAGGTGGAAGTGCTGACGAGAAGAGAAGAAGATGAGGTGGGCACCCTCATTGAGATTGCCGGCTCGCAGGTAACGCGGCAGGAATTCTGTCAATGCGCTGTAGGTACATCCATGAAGGTGAAAAATCTGTTCTTCAATGTACCCGCCCGCCGTCGTTTTCTCAAAACCGATGCCACCGAACTGAGAAATATCTTGAGCGACTTCTATCGTATTGTTCTCGTCTATCCCGACATTCGCTTCTCCTTGGTTGCCGATGACGAGATGATGCTTGACCTTCCCGTCGGCAGCCTCAAACAGCGGATAGAAAATGTCTTCGGGAAAAACCTGAAGAAGACCTTCGCCTCCCAATTGGTGGAAGTGAAAGCGGATACCCCTCTGGTGCGTATCTTTGGCTATATAGGCAAGCCTGAGGCTGCTCAGAAGCAAGCGCAACAGTATTTCTTCGTCAATGGGCGCTACATGCGTCACCCCTATTTTCATAAAGCCGTGATGAATGCCTATGCCGGCACTCTCCTCCCTGACCACAACCCGCTCTATTTTATCTATTTTGAGATAGCACCGGATGCCATAGATGTCAATATCCACCCCACAAAAACCGAGATAAAGTTTGCCGATGAGAATGCGGTGTGGCAAATATTGCAAGCTGCCGTAAGAGAGAGTTTAGGGAAATTCAACCTCACACCGACACTCGATTTCAACCGTGATGGCGATATTGATATTCCTCCCGCTCCTGCCAACACCCAAGAGGTCTCCACTCCTCAGGTGCATTTCCGTTCTGACTACAATCCTTTTACCGAGCAATCGCATAAAGCGCAATTATCGGGTTGGCAACAACTCTACTCCGCTTCTTCTGCTCCCTCCAATAGTTCCTTGCAGCCTGACTTACTCGGGAACGACACCCTTTCTACGGGTAATATGTTCTCTCAGTTGGATGTGCAGCAACTCCCGCTGTGGCAGTTCCGAAACCAATATATTCTATTCCCGTCGGAAACAGGCTTAGTGTGGGTTGACCAACACCGGGCTCATACGTCAGTCTTATATAGTGAGCTCTGCGAGCAGATAGTGCAGCATACAGGCGTCAAGCAGCAACTCCTTTTCCCCGACACCATAGAACTCAGCCCTGATGATGCCACATTGATGAATAGCTTGGCGGATGAGTTGAGTTATGCCGGCTTTGAACTGACACAACTAAACAAAACGTCATTCTCTATTGATGCCATTCCTGCTTTGTTGGGAGACAGAAACCCCGAACGCGTGTTGCGGGAGATACTCGACAAAGCCGTCAACGGAGGCTATAATGCTCAAGAGACACTCACGCAGACTATAGCTCTTTCCATAGCGAATGCAGCTGCCATAGAAAAAGGAACTTCCCTCACTATGGAGCAGATGCGCGATTTGCTTAAAAGACTGTTCTCGCTCCCTCAATACACCTTCACTCCTTCCGGCAAACGGGTGGTGGCAGAGATGGCTGATAATGAAATAGACAAACTCTTTAACCTCTGATAATATGAAACGTCTGATGTATCTTTTCCTTCTGACGGCACTATGCCTTTCATGCACCCGTCAGTCTGTTCAACTCACTATTCTTCATACCAACGACACCCATTCCCAAGTTGAGCCTAAAGCAGACGGAAAAGGCGGCTATTCACGCCGTATGGGATATATACAACAAGAGAGAGAAACCGACCCCGACCTGATATACGTTGATGCGGGCGATTTCTGGCAAGGCACTCCCTACTTCAATTTCTTCAATGGTCGGGTAGAGATAGAAGCACTCAACCGCATGGGATGCGATGCTGCCACACTCGGCAACCATGAGTTTGACAACGGAGTAGATACCATGGCGGCGGTGCTCCGCTTGGCGCAATTCCCTATCGTATGTTGCAACTATAAAGTGGAAGGCTCGCCACTCGAGGATATTGTCAAGCCTTATACTATCATTCGCCGAAAAGGACTGAAAATAGGTATTGTAGGTGTCGGCTGCAATCCCGAATCTATTATTGCAGCACATAATTTTGCTCCCCTTGAATATCAAAGTCCCCTTCCCGTGGCAGACGAAGTAGCCAAGATGCTTAAACAGCGCAAACATTGCGATTTGGTCATCTGCCTTTCTCATCTCGGTACGGAAGTCAGTCATGGCGATGAAGACGGCGTATGCGACCGCTGGCTGGCGGAAAACAGCCGCTATATTGATCTCATTATCGGCGGTCATACCCATCAGGTGGTGGAAAACTTGCAAGTGCTGAATCTTGATGGTCAACCCGTCACGCTACGGCAAACAGGCAAAAGCGGAGTGAATATAGGAAAGATAGTAGTGACGGTAGAGTGAGGCCCAATAAGACAAACCCGTTGGCGGAATGAATACAGCCCATACATAATTTTTTTCCAATAGGTTTATTTTCAGCACTCTTACCGTATTGAGGGAATACACGGTATTCATCCGTCATGAGACGACAGTGAGCGATTGTCAGTTGTGGAAAAATTGCCAAATTTTTTTTAGTGATTTCTTTGCAGGCAGAGAGTGAAAATGGTCATTTTTTTGCCTATAATATTCACATAATAAGAATATTATACCACAAAGTATGCACGATGTCCGCTGCATGTCCGCTACATGTCCGCTAAAAAGGTGCTCTTTTTTGAGAAAAAACGGAGTGATTTTCGAGTGGAAAAATTGCCAAATTTTTTACTTGTATTTCGTCAAGGGGTAATTTGTATTATTTTTAATTCCGCCAACGGGTAAAACAAATAAATAGTCAACCAGACAAAATAAAGAGACGCTATGATGCGTCTCTTTTTTGAGGATAGTATTTCATCTTCACAATCCGACTATTTTCATGGCTGCATTGATGCCGTCTAAAGCAGAGGAGGTAATTCCGCCGGCATAACCGGCTCCCTCGCCCGCAGGATAGAGATTCCTCACATCGGGGTGGGAGAGGGTCTCTTTGTCGCGAGGAATTCGCACTGCACTACTGCTTCTGCTCTCTACGCCCACCACTACTGCCTCATTTGTTAGGAAACCGGGATACTTGCGGTCGAAATCCCGAAAGCCTTGCTGCAGACGTCTCCCTATCATCGAAGGCAACCATTCATCCAAACGAGAATTCACCAAACCTGGAAGAAACGAACAAACCGGAAGGTCTTTGGATAATCTCCCTTCCGTGAAATCTTTCATACGTTGCGCCGGAGCTTTATTGGGCTGCTCGCCATGCTGATATGCCAGATGCTCCACCCACTCTTGAAAACGCAAACCCGACATGCCGTCATCTGAAGACTTATAGTCCTCAGTTTTGTTCCAAGGCTTGTCTTCGCCTCTGACATCTTCCTCCCGTATCTCCACCACCATACCCGAGTTGGCGTATGGCGAATTGCGAAGTGAAGCCGACATACCGTTCACCACGCAACCCTCCTGTTCGCTACCCGCAGGCACTATATGACCTCCCGGACACATGCAAAACGAATAGACTCCGCGCCCCTCTACCTGTGTAACCAACGAATACGAGGCATTGCCCAATAGTGCTACCGTTTCGTCATTCATTGCTGTAGAACCGTCTAAATGATACATCAGCCGATTGATGAGCCGCTGTGGATGCTCCAAACGTACACCCATGGCAAAACCTTTGGATTCCAAACGGATGCCCTTAGCAGCCAACATGCGATAGGTGTCATGCGCTGAATGACCGATAGCGAGAATAATGGCTTCCCCTTCATAACGTCTTCCATCAGTAGTAATTACCGTTGTGATGTGGTTATCTCTTATTTCAAAGTCAGTAACGCAACTCTCAAAATGTACCTCACCGCCATGTTTAAGAATCGTCTCCCGTATGTTTCGTATGATAGAAGGCAGTTTGTCGGAGCCGATGTGAGCATGGCTCTCATAGAGAATACGCGGGTCGGCCCCCTGCTGACAGAAAATTTCCATTACCCGCTGCATGTTGCCGCGTTTCTTGCTGCGAGAGAAAAGCTTTCCGTCAGAGAATGTGCCTGCACCACCTTCGCCGAAGCAGTAGTTCGATTCAGGATTCAGACCTTCGTTTCGGTTTAATAACGCGATATCCCGTTTGCGCTCGCTCACTTCCTTTCCACGCTCCAATACCACAGGCCGTATGCCTTTCTCAAGCAATGTGAGAGCCGCAAACAAACCCGCAGGGCCGGCTCCTACAATCACCACCTGCCGCTTTGACTCATGTACATCCTGATAGCAAACCGGAGGCAGTTGAGGCTGCAAGTCTTCACCATTGAGAACGGGTTGAACCGTAAGCAATACACGTATCTGCCGCTGTCTGGCATCCACTGAACGCTTGAGAATCCTCACAGCCGCAATAGCGGCAGAAGGCAGTTGCAAACTGCTTGCCACTGCCTTCTTTATTTGCTGCTCATCGGCCGCCTTTTGAGGCGTTAATATGAGTTGAATAGAGTCTTGCATACACCGCCCGTTGCTTGTATGAATAGAGCAGAGTAGGGAGAGGTTATTCTTTGTTTTCCTTCACGGCTTCCATAATCTTGCTTTCCAACTCCTCGGCAAGTTCGGGGTTGTCTTTCAACAGTTGTTTTACGGCGTCACGTCCTTGTGCCAGTTTGTTCTCGCCATAGCTGAACCACGAACCAGACTTCTTGATGATTCCGTATTCTACACCGAGGTCAACAATCTCACCCGTGCGAGAAATGCCTTCACCAAACATGATGTCGAATTCGGCTTTGCGGAAAGGAGGAGCCACCTTGTTCTTCACAATCTTCACGCGGGTCTGGTTGCCTATCACTTCGTCGCCGTCTTTGAGCTGACCCACACGGCGGATGTCGATGCGTACGGAAGCATAGAACTTCAATGCATTACCGCCTGTTGTTGTCTCGGGATTGCCGAACATGACACCGATTTTCTCGCGCAGTTGGTTGATGAAGATGCAAGTGGTATTGGTCTTGTTGATAGTGGCTGTCAGCTTGCGAAGGGCTTGCGACATCAGTCGGGCTTGCAAACCTACCTTGTTGTCTCCCATCTCGCCTTCCAACTCTGCCTTCGGGGTGAGGGCTGCTACCGAGTCGATAACGATAATGTCAATGGCGGAAGAGCGAATCAACTCATCGGCTATCTCCAAAGCTTGCTCGCCGCTGTCGGGTTGCGAGATAAGCAGATTGTCCACATCCACACCCAGTTTCTCGGCATAGAAACGGTCGAAAGCGTGCTCTGCATCTATGATGGCTGCAATGCCGCCTTGCTTCTGAGCCTCTGCAATCGCGTGAATAGCCAGCGTCGTCTTACCCGACGATTCGGGACCGTAAATCTCTATCACACGACCACGGGGATAACCGCCCACGCCAAGAGCCAAATTCAAACCAACTGACCCGCTCGGGATAACCGGGATATCTTCTATCTTGTCATCACCTAATTTCATGATGGCTCCCTTGCCGAAGTCTTTGTCAATCTTCGCCATCGCCATCTGTAATGCTTTTAACTTTTCAGGAGATACTTCTGCCATAATTTCTTGATTTTATGTAGTTATTATTAAAATATACTTTGTTTGTATGTTGCTTGCAAAGATACACTTTCTTTTATAAACTAAAAAATGGAAGTTGCAAAATGTTTGAAAAAAAATGCCTACTTCGGTCTGATGAAAATCTGTACCGGTGTCCCGCTGAAATCCCACCATTCACGCAGTTTGTTTTCTAAGAAACGGCGATACGGCTCTTTCACATACTGCGGCAAATTGGCAAAGAATACAAATGTCGGCACTTGTGTGTTGGGAAGTTGGGTGCAGTATTTGATTTTGATATATTTTCCTTTGGTTGCCGGTGGAGGATAATTCTCTATCAAAGGCAGAAAACGCTCGTTAAGTTGAGCGGTGGCCACTTTCCGTTGCTTGTTCTCATACACATGTATCGCCGTCTCCATCACCTTGTATATGCGCTGTTTGGTGACTGCCGATGAGAAGATAATCGGGAAATCGGTGAAGGGCGCTATGCGCTCGCGTATAGCCCGCTCATAGCCCTTGATGTCGGCAGTGGTCTTGCTCTCAATCAAATCCCACTTGTTGACTACTACCACCAGGCCTTTCTTGTTCTTCTGTATCAGTGAGAAGATATTCAAATCCTGGCTCTCAATACCGCGGGTGGCATCAATCATCAAAATACACACATCTGCATTCTCAATGGCACGAATACTCCTGACCACTGAGTAATACTCCAAATCTTCATTCACTTTTGCCTTCTTGCGGATTCCCGCTGTATCAACCAGGTAAAACTCCTTGCCAAACTTGTTATATTTAGTATAGATGCTGTCACGTGTCGTGCCGGCGATGTCGGTTACTATCGTCCGTTCTTCGCCTATCAAGGCATTCAGCAGCGACGACTTGCCGGCATTAGGCCTGCCAACGATGGCAAAACGTGGCAAGTCGTCTATCTCCTCTTCGCCGTCCTCGCTTTTGAAGCGTGCCAGTATCTCATCCAACAACTCGCCGGTGCCCAAACCGTTGACGGCACTCAGAATAAAAGGTTCGCCCAAACCTAACTTATAAAATTCGGCTGCAGCATATTGATGCTCGAAAGTGTCCACTTTGTTAACTGCCAGCAAACAAGGCTTCTTTGATTGACGCAGCAAATGCGCCACTTCCATATCAAACTGAGTAACGCCTTGATTCACATCCACCACCAGCAACACTACATCTGCCTCGTTGATGGCGAGATTCACTTGCCTGTTTATCTCTCCTTCGAAAATATCATCTGAATTGACTACCCAACCGCCGGTGTCTATCACGGAGAATTCCCTGCCGTTCCATTCCGATTTTCCGTACTGGCGGTCACGAGTAGTGCCCGCTGTCTCATTCACTATCGCCCGACGCGTCTTTGTCAAGCGATTAAACAGAGTCGATTTCCCTACATTGGGACGACCCACTATTGCCAAAATATTCGCCATAGTTGTGATTATTTATTGATTATGTTACCTCAGGAAAAATAATAAACAGAAACAACTGTAATTCTTTGTGAATTTTTGTTCTCGTTTTCTTTCCGCCGACAAAGATACAAAAAAAAACTGAATTTTCCTACTTCCTGAAAATTTATCTTTGCATATAGAAAAAATGTTCAATTTTTCCTCAAAAAACTCACTTCTTTTTTCCCAAAAAAGAGCACCTTTTGAGCACCTATCGTGCGGACAGCGTGCGGACATCGTGCATACTTTGTGGTGTAATATTCTTATTATGTGAATGTTATAAGCATAAAAATGACCATTTTTACTCTCTGCCTGCAAAAAGTTCATTCAAAAAATGTTCAATTTTTCCTCAAAATCATATAAAGGACTTCAAGAGGGCTTCAATAGCCTTGGAAAATAACAAAAATTGGCCAATTTTTCAGGATTCTTTCATTGCATTTTGTAATGAAAAGATGACAAAATGAATGAAAAGTGATATTTTTTAGGCAAAATCTCGCTTTTTTTTCAAAAAAATTATGTTGTATAACATATTTTTTGTAATTTTGCACTCGAATTTAAACCTAATAGTAAACCTCACATTCGGAAACACCGATTGAGAAGGTTTAAGTGCAAAAAATATAAGGTATTATGTTAACAAGTAAAATTGGTGAGAATGCCGGACTCGTCTGGAACGCACTGCAAGGCGGTGCCCTCACAACCGATGCTTTGAAAAAAGCAACAAAACTGAAAGTAGCTGACTTGAACCTTGCTCTTGGTTGGCTCGCTCGCGAAGGCAAAATCGCTTTTGCTGAGGCTGACAAAGACATCAAAGTAAGTCTGCTCTAAGTAGAACAACTCAAAAAAACAGGCTGTCTGATTTTTTCAGACAGCCTGCTTTTTTTATCCTATGTCTTATCTTTATTGTTTCAGATAGTTGTGCATGGCTGCGGCGGCATGACGACCATCTGACATGGCAAGAATAACTGTGGCACCACCGCGAACTATGTCACCACCGGCGAAAAGCACAGGGATGGAGGATTGCAGGTTTTCATTCACCTCAATTGTACCTTTCTTCGTAACTGCCAGTTCTTTGAGAGAAGACGGAATAATGGGGTTAGGGCTTACACCCACGGCGACAATCACCATATCTACATCCAATTCAACCGTCTTGCCCTCTACCGGTATCGGTGAACGACGACCCGAAGCATCCGGCTCTCCAAGTGTCATAACTTGCAGAACGGCTTTGTTGACGCGACCTGTCTCATCGGCTTCATAGCGAATCGGGTTGTGTAGCGTGAGGAAGTCTACACCCTCTTCCTTGGCATGCCTTACTTCTTCTATTCGGGCAGGCATCTCTTCTTCCGAACGGCGATACACAATCATAGCCCGCTCTGCGCCTAAACGCTTGGCAGTGCGGACGGCATCCATGGCGGTGTTGCCGCCGCCGATGACTGCCACACGCTTGCCGTAAAGCACCGGAGTGTCGGTCTCTGCTTTCGCTGCCCCCATTAGATTGACGCGTGTAAGGTATTCGTTGGATGACATTACGCCAATCAAGTTCTCGCCCTCTATGTTCATAAAGCGTGGCAGACCGGCGCCCGAGGCTACAAAAATGCCTGCATATTCTTGCTTCAGCTCATCTACACTTAGCGTCTTGCCGATGATGGTATCTTTCACAAAATGCACACCGGCAGCCTCCAAACCTTGTATCTCTTGATCTACAATGCGGTTGGGCAGACGATATTCAGGTATGCCATATTTCAGCACACCGCCAATCTCATGCAGAGCCTCAAAAACAGTCACATCATAGCCATAGCGAACCATGTCACCTGCAAAGGTCAAGCCTGCAGGACCCGAGCCTACCACGGCAATCTTCTGTACAGCATTATTGCCTGCTTTCTTCTCAACTGCTGAATTCTCTGACGGTTGTTGCAAAGCAGTGTCGGCGGCAAAACGCTCCAGATAACCGATAGCCACAGGCTCCGACTGCATCTTATGATGGATACATTGAGCTTCACACTGCTTCTCTTGAGGGCAGACCCGACCGCATACTGCAGGCAAACTGCTACTCTGCTTGATGATATTGTAGGCTCCTATTGTATCGCCGGCTTCAATATGCTTGATAAAATCGGGAATATCAATGTTCACCGGACAACCTTGCACGCAACCTGGGTTGGCGCAGTCCAAGCAGCGCTTCGATTCCTGCAGAGCCATCTCGGCGGTCAATCCTTGATTGACCTCCTCGTATAGCCTAGTGGCGCGATAGTGCGGGTCAAGTTCAGGCATTTTTACACGAGGAATGGCAGTGCGCTCCTTCGGCTTCATCGTGAGACGCAACTGCTTGCGCCATTCCGCATCACGACCGCTTTGAGTGGTGTCAATATTGGCAACCGATTCTGCCTTAGCCTTAACGCTTGTAGATACCTCAGTCGGTGGTGTTGAACCAACAACGGTTTCTCCTGAATTATATCTCTCATAAGCAGCACGTTCTTCTGCGCGATAACCGCCCAAACGGCGGAGCATCTCATCGAAATCCACTTGATGCGCATCGAACTCAGGACCGTCAACACATACAAAGCGCGTCTTGCCACCTACCGTCACGCGGCACGCTCCGCACATACCCGTTCCGTCCACCATGATGGTGTTGAGCGATGCCTCAGTAGGAATATCGTATTTTTTGGTCAGTAAGGCAACAAATTTCATCATGATGGCAGGACCAATGGTGATGACCTTGTTCACAGGTTCACGCTGAATAACCGATTCTATACCTTGCGTCACCAAGCCTTTGCTGCCGTAAGAGCCGTCATCCGTCATGATGACCACCTCGTCTGAATATTTTGCCAGTTGCGGCTCAAGAATAATCAACTCTTTTGTTCGGGCAGCAAGCACCGTGATAACACGATTACCTGCATCATGCAGAGCTTTCGCAATAGGTAACATAGGAGCTGCTCCTACACCGCCACAAGCACAAACCACAGTGCCGAAACGTTGTATGTCAGTGGCTTTTCCCAAGGGACCTACAACATCCGCTACACTATCACCTGCATTAAGAGCGCATAACTTGGCAGAGGATACGCCTATTCGTTGGACAACTAAGGTGATGGTGCCTTTTTCTGTATCGCTGTCGGCAATGGTCAGCGGCATGCGCTCTCCCTTTTCGTCAACACGAACAATCACAAAATGTCCGGCTTTGCGTGAACGAGCTATCAGCGGAGCTTCTACTACTAATTCACATACATTTTCAGAAAAGAATTGTTTGGAAACTATTTTGTTCATTTTGAATAGTATAATTATGAATGGTAAAATCGTTATTTGCCTATTTGACCCAACCAACGAAAGAAGTTGATTAAGCGGAAGAATCCTTTATAGTATTTGGAAATCTCAAAATAACTATAACTCTCTGCGGCAAACTGTTTGCAAAATGACGAGTTCTTTCTTGTCATGGCAAAATCAAATATAAGTTGCTTCTTTCCTGCCAGTTTGATGGCTTCCCATATCAGCAGTTCTTCGGCTCCTGTATCGTTGGCAGTCGGAGAAACGGCGGGCAATAAATAGTAGAGACGTTGTTGGTCCCATACGAGAAAGGCGGCTGCCAAGGTGTTGCCGGCAGCATTGCGAATACGTAAAATCGTGTAACTTTCCGCACGTTCCGCCTTCTTTTGAATGACAAGCAGAAACTCGCGCGAATAAGGCATCTGTTTTTTCTTCTGAAGCAGACAATCTTGATGGAAACGATAAAAATCTTCTGCTTGCATTTCAGAGTCGGTCGTCAGTGTAAGGGCACGTTGCAACAGTTTTTTTCTGCCTTTGGAAAAGGAGTCAAGAGTGTGGTTCAAGTCAGAAAGGTCATACAACTGGTAACCATTACGCTCTTTTGTTTTGAATTGCTGCTCCTGGAAAAGGGCGGCAACCGGTTTCTGCAATACAAAAAGTTGTGAAAAATAGGACAATCCCGTTTGCTCCAACTGGCGGGCAAGGTCACTTACTATCTCACGTTGGGCATGGATGCTGTCTTGATACTGCTTTGATATATACACTCCGAGAAATGGAGTCTCAGCAGGCATTGACGCATAACGCATCTTCAGTTTCTGTGAAGTAAGATAAGGAAGAGCTGCTTGTATCTCTCCTTCAGGCGAGAGAGAAAGCAATACATCCCATTGCATGCCGGCACTTACGGCATCCAACCACCATGGCTGAAAAAACAACGGCAACTGTGTCTCGTTTTGTGCAAATAGTATGTAACGTTCTTTGTTTTCCATGATCTATTGAATTTAGAAATCAGAAATCAGGAATTCGAAATCATTTCAAGTCGGTGATGAGCGAAAAATCTTGGTCACCATAGTCCAGATTCTCTCCTCCCATTCCCCAAATGAAGGTGTAATTGTGAGTGGCAGCGGCAGAGTGAATCGACCATTCAGGTGAAAGCACAGCTTGGTCGCCCCGCATCCAGATATGGCGAGTTTCATTCACTTCACCCATGAAGTGACAAATGGCTTGGTCCTCAGGAAGGTCAAAATAAAAATAGGCTTCCATGCGGCGGGAATGCACGTGCGCAGGCATCGTATTCCATACTGAGCCGGGAGCCAATTCTGTCATGCCCATCTGCAATTGACACGTAGGCAATACCTGATTGACAATCATTTTGTTAATATCACGCTCATTCGACATTTCCAGACTTCCCATGTGTGCCACTACAGCCTCAGCCTTTGTTACTTTCTTGTCTGGATAGGAGGTGTGGGCATTGGCGGAGAGAAAATAAAACTTGGCAGGACAATCTCCGTATTTGCTCTCGAAACGTACTTCACGATCGCCTTTGCCAAGATAGAGTGCCTCTTTATAGCCTAACTCAAACTGCTTATCACCTACATGCACAATACCAATACCTTGCCCTACATTATAGATTCCTATCTCACGGCGCGTGAGAAAATAAGGGGCCTTCAGCGGGTCAATGGCTTCAAGCATAAGCACTTCATTGACTGGCATGGCACCACCTACAATCATGCGGTCGTACATTGAATAAACCATGTTTACTTTATCGGCGGTAAACACTTTTTCAATCAAAAAGTCTCGACGCAGACGAGCTGTGTCATAGTGCTTGGCATCTTCGGGATGCGCAGCATAGCGGATTTCGTAATTTGTTTTCATATATATTGATATTTCTTGTCTCACATTTATTTGCACTATTTACTTTTCTCCCTTTATCTGCCACATATAGGCAAAATTGAGAGAGAGATTCATGGGATTGGAATAGTCAAAATAGTCGGCTTTCCGGTTGGAGAACACACTACCGAAACTATAGTTGAATCTTGCTTCCAATTGCCATACGCCTGCTACCGTTCGAGCATAAAAACCCAAGCCTCCTGCCACTCCCCAGTCAAACTGCTTGTCCGCAGGCATATATTGAGGCTGACTCTCGCTTGGTAGATTCTTGTCGGACTCATGAATCAAAAATCCTATTTGAGGACCCAGATTCAGATAACCACGATAGCGTTTGCCAAAATAGATATGCGCCAAAAACGGAATTTCAAGATAATCTAACTCTCTGTAATAATCGGTTTCTGTCTCATGCCAACCGCGTTGCATCCAGTTCAGTTCTACTTGCAAACCGCAATACTTATGCCCAGCATATCGGAATACAAAACCTGCATTGCCGCTAAGAAAAGGAGATAAGGCAGATTGCTTAACTGAAGGGGTGAATTGCATCATTGAGGCCATCACACCGCCTTGCACACCCACATACATTTCTGGTGTTTCTAATCGAGGCTGTGCCATGGCGGCTAACGATATCCCAAATAGCAATATGACAATTTTTGCTCTTTTCATTGACTGATTACTTGTATCTTTTCATTAATATAGCCTCCTTCTTCACCCATTTGACGGAAGCGTATGTCAGATTGCAATCCTTGATAATCAACACCTTCAAATTTCTTTTTCAGAGTGAGCGAGTTGTCTTGTTGTAGTGCCTCTATCAGCCATGCGGTAAGGTCATAACCCAACAAATCGAAACGCGGAGCCGTGGTTTGCGGGTCTGTTTGAAAATTCCTGCGGAAGCGGGCATTATAGGAGAAAAGCGGCAAGTCAATCAGTTTGGTGGTATGGAAAACCGAAGTGTAGAATTGCTTGAGACTGATATCTGCCTGTTGCCACGCATAATGCGACAGCAATTGCAGGTTATAGTCGCGTTTGAGTGATGTCAATCTGCCTATATAAGGTTGTACCGCACTATATTTCTCAGTGTTGAAGATAATCACATTGGGATGATTGACACTCAGAAACGAGGTCAATGAGTCGGTCAGTAGCAGGGATTCACTTACTTCTGCCGTTGCTATCTGTCTTTGTCTCAACTCCTCACGCAACGCCTCAACCGTTGGAGAGATGGGAGAATTTTCTATGTTAAGAAAAATACACTTAACTTGCGAGTGCAGGTTCTGAATATATTCTGCAAGAGTTTGTGCCTCCTGCTCTTCCGAAGAATTGAAACGAAGCAGGTAGGGGTTACGTTCAATGTCAGACACCTTGTCGCTGAAAGGAATGATGACAGGCACGTGATTTGAAAAAGCGTATTCCGATGCATAGGTTATCTGCGAGGGATAGGCAGGACCTACAATGGCATCAATGTTCTGTAATGCAGGGTCCGCTAAGATGCGCTGAATGCGTGTGTCGCCTTTCTCAGTGTCATAGGTGTAGATTTCAAACCGTTGCCCTTTGTCTTGCGCATCTTGCAGCGCAAGCAATGCTCCTTGATAAAACTCCACAAAACGATCTACCGAAGCATCGCGTTTCTTCAACTCCGTCATAAAAGGCAGACAGAATGCAATACGAAGAGGTGTTTGTTCCGAAAGTTGAATACTATCAAGTCCACTGCCCTCCGTAGAAACAATTAATGAGTTCGTCGCCGCAGAATCAGGGGGCGTAACGACGGTAGTCTCGCTTACTGTAACTGCAATTGCCTCGCTCTTTCCCACTTCTTCTTCAACCGACTTCTCAGCAATGATGGGTTCGGCAGCTTGCGTCTCAGTCTCGGCAGGCTTGAGGGCAATAAGCAGACGCTCGCCGATACCCATTGACTTGGAGGTAATCGGATTCAATTCCTGTATCTGTGCTATTTTTACATTGTATTTCTTTGACAAGCCATACAGTGTTTCTTTCGGTTGCAACTCATGCACGATGTATTTTGAGGAGTCAATCTGCGGAATATAAGGAACTAAAATCACCTGACCGAGTTTCAATCCGTCGGACTGCAACTCAGGATTGTATTTCACCAGATCTTCTTGCGACACATTGAAGTTCTTGCTGATGCGATACAGACCTTCACTTTTCTGCACCGGATAACGATAGAAAAGTTTGCCGTCAATGGTATCGATAGGGTAAGAAAACTCTTGTGCTTGCATCAGCAGGCAGCAGGAGGTAAACAGCGTGAGTAAGAGTAACTTTGCTTTCATAGTACGTGTCATTTTCTGCGATAATACATTCTCTTTTGATATGGGTTCCATTGGTCATCACCTTTTAGCAGATGCCATGGTGTATAGTGTTTCACTTCAGAATCATTCAAAAGGTGTGCCCAACTAACTCTGCCCTCTGTATCACTACCTTCTCCGGTGTTGCCGTATTCGGCATAGTAAGCTGTTTGCTCGTTCTCCGGCTTGCGCCAATTGTGCCATCCTTCTTTCCGGATATGTCCTCCTAAATTGCAGCCGATAAACACAGTTTGAGCGTAAGGGCGCCAAGGTCTTCCCAAATATACTTCAGTCACGGTGTTTTCTGCCGTGAGTTCACACTGCAGAAAAGTATAGCCGGATGACTGCCCTTGGGGGGTGGAGGCGGCAGTGATATAAGAGTCTTTTTTGCTATGCAGACGGCAATGTGAGAATACACTGATAGCCCAACCAAAGATAAAATCGGTGGTGCCTTCTATGTAACAATGGTCATAGAATTGCCGGCTTTTCTCCTCGTAGGTAAAGAGCGTGTCTTGGTTCCCTAAAAAACGGCAACGACTAAATACCACCCTGTCTCCGCTTATGTGGGCGGCTACGGCCTGGCCTATCGTCTTGCCTTCTCCGGCATCGTTGGCAATAGTCATGTTCTCTATATAGAGGTCGTCAGCGGCTGTGTAAAGCGTTGCAGAGCCTGATGTGCCGAATGTCTCTTTTGGAAAAAGGGGAGAAGGTTGTTTGGCATAGCGTGAAGCCGTGAGAATAACTTGCTCGGCATCATCCCCTATGATTGACAATAACTGCTTGCTCGGCGGAATATAGAGGGTTTCTTTATACACACCTTTCTTCACGCGAATTGTAGTTCGTTGTTTCCGATAGTCGGGAACGGCATTTACGGCATCTTGCAGTGATCTGAAGTCTCCGCTGCCGTCTTGGGCTACCACGATGTCGGCATGCATACGATGTAATTCCAAGGCGGCAAATATAAGAGGTCCTATGCCTTTGGGGTCATCATCCCGTATGGGTTCTGAAATATAGTAGGCATACGAGCCGTCACGATTATTCTTGCCCCCCAACCCTGCTACAGCGCAACATTGCGTGAGAGACAAGGTGGAATCAGCATTCTCCCGTATAACTGTCTTTAGCATCCCTTGGAAAGTCCGGTCTGCATATTGTTCGTATTCGCGGCTCAGCCATCCCCGTCTGGCTCCTTTAGCAAAGGCATAGCAGAACATAGCGGAAGCGGTGCTCTCAAGGTAGTTGCCCTCTTTCTTTGGCAGATTGGTTACTTGATACCACATGCCTGACTGTTTGTCGCAATACCGCATCAGGCTCTTGCTCAGTCGCTGCAGGATGTTAATCAAGGCTTGTCTGTCAGGATGCTCCGTGGGCATCACGTCAAGCACATCTACTAAAGCCATCATATACCAGCCCATAGAGCGACTCCAGAAGTTGGCGGAACAACCGGTCTCGGGGTTAGCCCATGCCTGCTCATGACTCTCATCCCAACCATGATAGTTGAGACCCGTCTTTTTGTCAAGGGTATGGCGGTCAATCGTTAGAAACTGGCGGGCAATATCGTCAAATAGTTCCGGCTGATGATTTTCTATTGCATAACGGGCATAGAAAGGCTCACCCATATAGAGTCCGTCCAGCCACATCTGATGCGGATAAATCTGCTTGTGCCAGAACCCGCCTTCCGAAGTGCGGGGCTGCAACTCTAATTGGTGCCTAAGCAAATCAACAGCCTGCAAGTAATCTTCCTTTGGATTAATGGAATAAAGCCGATAAAGAAAATTGCCGCCTGTCACATGGTCGATGTTGAATTTCTCTTGTTTGTATTCCCGTATCGAGCCGTCAGGCTGAATGAAATAGTCCGCAAAATCTTGCACATACTTCAGCAGAATGCTGTCCTCCGTCTCGAAATACACCTGTAGCATGGCATCGGCAATGATACCTTGTGTATAGTCCCATTTAGGTTTCTTCACAAAATCCGATTGCCACAACTCCGGATTATGCTTCATCTGCGAGACGGCAAGACGGTGAGCAAAAGCTATATAGTCGGTTTTCTCTGTCTGCTTAGGCTTGGCGCAGGCTGAGAAAATAAACAAACCGGTTGCCAATAATATGTAGATTCGTCGTATCATCTTGTGTAGCGTTTCTTGCGAATAAGCAGAATAATAAGGGCAGCAAGAGCCAATATGAACAAAGGCAACACAATTCCCGCTGCTTGAAACAAACTGAGGTCAGAGCGTAAGACACTTTCGTTGAGCAGTCGCAGCGGAATGCTTTTTCTGCGGAGGGCAATCAAACCGCTGTCGTCCGTAAGCCATAACACGGCATTGACGATGAAGTCACGGTTGCCGAACTGCATATTTGAATATCGGTCGTAGCCGGCAGGCAACACCTGACCTTGTTGCACTTCATTTCTTGCTACCGAACCGCATGCCACTACCACCTGTCTTGTTTTCCTCGGTTCAACGGCGCTTGCCCCTGTCACCTCTTCCGGCAACATTCGATGTGCAAAGAAAGAGGGGAATACACCTTCCAAAGAAGCGGCTACGGGGATATAGGAATAAGTGAACTGACTGAGGTCGGCGTTCAAATCGCCAAGGTCCACTTCTCCCGGGGTGGGAATGACGCGTGATGCATTGCCGGTCACCAGCAGTATCTCTTTTTCAATAGTGTCGTCTTCACCCACCAGACTGATGTCGGATGGAAACAATGCATTCACTTGGGTTAGGTTGCGTGTGACGGCGTTGTCAGGATTGGTAAGCAAGAGCGGAGCAAAATACCAGGGCATCGGTTGATACTGAGGTCGCTCAGGGTCTTGACTCACATCCACAGGCACAGGCAGGCACTGAACATCTTGCAATAACCTGCTGTTGATACGTATGCCATAACGGAATAACATATCACTCAGATTCAAGTCCAGTGGCGTGACAGGAGTGAAACCTGCATCGGTCAGCACTTGCGTGGAGAATTGTACTCCGTTCAAACACCACAACACTGTGCCGCCCTGCATCAGGTAGCGGTCGATGATGTATTTGTCTTTGTCGGAGAAGGGCAACTGAGGGTCGGCTATGATAACGGCTTTGAATGGTTTCAGACAATCTGCTTCATCGGTTATCTGTCCGCGATAGACATCAAAATAACGCGCCAACGACTGTTGAACATCGGCTGTGTTCTGCTCAGGCAACTCGCCATGCCCCTCCAGAAACACCACACGGCTGCGCTCAGTCTGCTGCAAACAATGCAACGCTTCTGCAATCAGATATTCCAACGATTCAATGCTGCTGTTCAGATTTTCGGCCCCGGATAGCCCTCTTTGATTGGTGAGCAGGTTTACCCATTGTTCTCTTTCTTCTTGCCGAAGACGCAAAAAAGGATAGACAATAGTCTCCGATTGCTGCCCTTGCCGGTTGCGCTCATAGATGGCAGTAGGCATATAATGGTAGCGTGCCAGCGAGTTTTCCAATTGCTCTCGCGACTTGGCAGAGAAATGCTTGTCGTTATTGGGGTCAATGGCTTCATAATGTATATTAGCATATACTGCCATCTCTTGTAGCATGTCTTCCGTTGCGCGACTAAGGCGGGTAAAACCGCTGTTGAGTGAGCCTGCCAAATAAAGCGTGGCTTCCACCTCTCCTTCCATGCCGCTGAGCATCTTTTTTGTATTCGGCGAGAGAGAATACCGATGGTCGGAAGTCAAGTCTATGCGTAGCACCTTTACTTGCGACACTCCGATGAGTAACGCAACTAACACTACTGACAATATGTATCCCCAATATTTTCTCAATTCTTCAGTTTCTCAAACACTTCTTGGTTCACTTCCACCTTATATTTTTCATGCAGTTGACGCAACCACTCCTCTTCAAGATAGTCTTGATAAGCAGAGGTTACAGGACCGCGCTCATCGGTATATACTTCCGGACTTTTCAGTTTCTTTCCAATGCAGAATACAACGGGCAACTCTTCCGAAGGTTGAAAATCTGCCCCCTTCACTTTGAGACCGTATTTGTCCACAGCCTTGTTCTCGCCTGCCTTCCACAAACCTTTCTCAAAACGGACATACTGCGTGGAGTCCACATTCAACCGGTTGTGCAGATAGGATGCCACGGAATCGGGATGAGCCGAGTTGATAATCTGTTTTGCCGCTTTGGCGATACGCTGGTCTTTGCAGTACACAACATAACCTTTATAACGGGGCTCGCTCCAAGTATATTCCTTTTTATGCTGATTGAAGAATTGTGTGATTCCTTCCGTATCTGTGGTGGCTTTGTCCCATACATTGCGAAGCGACACCTCAAAGAGCAGAATACCGTCGTGATACTCTGTAATCAGGTTCTGCAGTTCGGGATTTTTGCGCTCCAACTGCGAGTCCTCGTAGGCTCTCAGTTCATTGCTTGCGTATTGTTCGTATTTTTCCTCTACGGCTTTGCGCATGATGTGTAGCGCTGTCTGGTTGTTGTTGTCAAGCCACTCCTTGAAATCTCCTAATGAGCGGTGTACATCGGCAAAACTGAAGAGTTCTTCTGCCGTGTCTGCCAACTCAAGCGAGTCCAAACCGTTTCTTGCCTCTGCGGCTGCAATCAGACGGTCCAATGCCGAACGATTCTCTGTAAAACCATATTCAGCCTTCAACTCGTCCTCAAAACCCTTTTCAATCTCTTTGCGGTAATCAGAGCGAACCACCTGCTTGCTTACCTCGTTGCGGATTTCTTCCAATGGCTGAATTCCCCTGCGATCTTCCAAACGGATGATATGCCAGCCGTATTGTGAACGTACCGGCTTGCTGAAGTCACCGGCATTCTCCAAAGCAAAGGCGGCTTCTTCAAACTCCGGAACCATCTGACCTCTGCCGAAGAAACCGAGGTCGCCGCCGCGCATTGCACTTCCACGGTCGTCGGAGTTATGAGCGGCGGTCTCTGCAAAATCGGCTCCTGCCGACACTACCTCATACAACGAGTCAATCGCCTGCTTCGCCATTTCTGCTATCGAATCATTGCCGCGAGGCGTCATCTTCATAATATGAGAGGCATGAATGTCTTCATGAGCCCGCTCTTCTTCCACTTTCAGTATGTGAAAACCATAGGGTGTGCGGAACACTTCGCTCACCTCACCGAGAGGGGTGTTATAAGTGGCTTCTTCAAAGGAAAAAACGAAGCGGAAAGGACGCACCCAACCAATATGACCTTCGTTCTGAGCCACCGATGGGTCATCACTCACTTCAACGGCCACTTTGTTGAAATCTTCAGCAGGCTGCTGAACGGTCTTCTGACGCTTGCCTTTTCCCGTAGTAACGGTAAGACCTGTTGTCACCCGCACACGGGCTTGATTGATTTTGTCCAATACGGCTTGCTCCTCTTCTGCAGTTGCAGATGATGGACAACGCAGTGCTATATGGCTTACTTTTCTGTCCACCTGCATACGCTGATAGGCTTTCTGAATAGCAGCCTCTTGTGCTTTCTCCGATGTCATGTATTTCGGGGTGGCTTGGCTGCGGTAACCCGCCAATTCTTTGCGGAAACTCTCCGTGGTGTCAATACCCAGACTCTCTGCTTCTGCCACCTTGAGCTTAAAGTTGATGAACAAATCCAGATATTCGTCTATCGACTTCTTCTCCACATTCGTCTCCTGATTGTTTTTCTCATAAATATACAAAAATTCGCCGACGGTTGACGGCTTACCATTGATGGTGAGCAACACTTCCTCATCACTCACTTGTGCACTTGCTGCCCATGCACAGCAAACAGCGCTCACAAAAACAAAAAATCGTTTCATGTTTTATCCTAATAAGTAAGTATTTATTCGGTTTTGAGAGGCAGACCGCAACTGTCCGCCATATCAGCCGACAAAGTTACAAATAATATTCCAAACTGCAAAATCTATAAAAAGTTGCTACTGCCAACCGCATAAAAATGTTTAGCAGCCTTACAAAGGTTGCTTAAAAAACTTAGGCAAAATTAAAATTATCTGTTGCCGGAATGTAAGTAAAAAATTTGGCAATTTTTCCACTCGAGACTCACTCCTGTTTTTTCGAAAAAAGTGCACCTTTTTAGCGGACATGTAGCGGACATGCAGCGGACATCGTGCATACTTTGTGCTATAATACACTTATTATATGCATGTTATAGGCACAAAAATGGCCATTTTTACCCTCAATTCACAAAAAAATCACCAAAAAAAATTTGGCAATTTTTCCACTCGAGACTCACTCCTGTTTTTTCGAAAAAAGTGCACCTTCTGAGCACCTATCGTGCGGACAGCGTGC
>FLNX01004319.1_pt1 | contig 56075 bp, 49 predicted proteins | sample 1140341 | NCBI WGS metagenome assembly FLNX01 (sample SAMEA3878208, study PRJEB12797) | bioreactor metagenome | biome: Moose rumen | place: Sweden | collected 2011-10
CCCCCTGCTCCCCCCGCCAGTCGGCAGGCAGGGTGATGTGGCGGCGATAAGAGCCCACGTGGTTATCCTTGACGGGAACGCGGGGCGGGTCGTTCTCCCAGTTGCCGCGCCACGGGAAGCCGATGTTGACATACACCGGATCGCCGTATCCGTTCAATTCCCACATCCCCGGCACGGGCATCGTGCCCCAGGCACTGTCGTCCAGGTCGGGGCGGTAGAAGTCGGTGGGACGCTCGTCCAGGTTGGCTACCCAGTTGAATTTCCAGTCGCCGTCGAGCGGCAAGCGGCGGCTCAACTGTGCATCATCGACGTCGTGGGCGATGAAAGACGTGTGCACCGGCAAGCGGTTGATTTCGTTGACCTGCAGGTCCATCCACGGTTCCCCGGCGGGCTGGGCGACGGCGCACATGGCCAGCAGCAGACAAGTTATTGTGAGAATTGAAGGCTTCATTTTTAATTAGGAGTTAGAAGTTAGGAGTTGCGCAGGTATTCCTCGGCTCGGGCAAGGTCCTCGGGCGTGTCGATGCCGATGGTCGCTGTGGTGGTGATGCCGGCCTTGATGGTATAGCCGTTTTCCAGCCAGCGCAACTGCTCCAGCGACTCGGCCAGTTCCAGCGGTGACTGCGGCAGGCGGGTGATTTGGGCCAGCACGCGCTCGCGGTAGGCATACATGCCCACGTGGGTGTAATACTGCGTCAAGCCAGGCCATTGTTCGCGTTCATGTCCACGCACATAGGGGATGACCGAGCGCGAGAAGTAGCGGGCGCGCATCTGGCTGTCGAGGACCACCTTGGGCGAGTTGGGGTTTTCCAGCTCGCTGTAGGGGCGGCTGGAGTCAAACGGTCGCACAAGGGTGGCGATGTCGGTTGCCTCGTCGTCAAAGCAGGCCATGATGGCCCGCAGCTGGTCGGGCTGGATAAACGGCTCGTCGCCCTGGATGTTGATGATCACATCTTCACGGCCGCCGTTCTTGAGGTAGGCTTCCTGGCAGCGGTCGGTGCCGCTGCGGTGCTCGGTGCTCGTCATCACCGCCTTGCCGCCAAAGGCTTCAACAGCCGCCATGATGCGGTCATCGTCGGTAGCGACCACCACGCGGTCCAGCACCCGGCTCACCTGGGTATAAACGCGCTCTATCATCGTCTTGCCGCCTAATGTCGCCAGCGGCTTGCCGGGAAATCTCGTCGAGGCATACCTCGCCGGAATGATCCCGATAAAACTCAATTCCTTGTTCATTGTAATTATCATTCAAGTTTTTATCCTGTGTTTCAGTACCCCCAGTTCTCGCCCACGAGGACGACGGTGTGGCGGTGGGCCGGGAAACTGTTGCGGGTGAAGTGGACGTAGTTGCAGATGCACTGGGGGCTGTTGCAGTTGTGGCACACGCCGTCGATGCGGCACGGCGTGTCGCAGCCCAGTCGGGCAGTGTTGATGGGGGCGGCGGTGTTGCGGGCGCGGGCCAGGGCGGCTTCGATAGTGGGCGCCACCTTGTTCATCCCGATCACGTGGATCACGTTGTGTGGGCCCCAGGTGATGGCGGCCACGCGGTTGCCGCGGCCGTCAATGTTGACAATGACACCGTCGTGTGTGATGGCGTTGGCGCTGGTCAGGAAGTAGTCAGCGTCCATGGCGTCGAGGTAGCACTGGCGCGTTTGCTCGGGCGTTGTGGCCTTGTCACGGTCAATGACCTTGTAGTCGCCGCTGTTGATGAGTTCTTGGGCCAGACCCATCTCGCGGATGGTCTGTGACCCGCCCCACGTGACGCTGCTGCCTGCGGGCATGAGCGATTTGACCAGTTCAATAGCCTCGCTGGCTGTTGCGCGGTAGTGTGCGTTGAAGTTGCGGCGCTGCAGGTGCTTGATGATGCGACCTGCCAACAATTCGTTATGGATTTCAATTGGTGTCATATTGTCGTTGATAAGTTAATGGGTTGATTCAAAACAGGTCGATGATTTTTAATGATCCCCAGATGAGGGCGGCGTAGCGCAGCAACTTGCCGATGGTCATCGTGATTAACACGATCAACACGTTGGAGCGCACATATCCCAGCGCGACGCTGATGGCCGTGCCCAGCATGGGAACGAAGGCAAAGAAACCCATCCATGCGCCACGGTTGTGCATGAAGTGCAGCGCGCGGTTGAGTTTTCCCTCGCTCACGTGGGCATATTTCTCGATCCACTCGATTTTTCCCAGGTGGCCGATGTAGTAACACGTCATGCCGCCGCTCACGTTTCCCGCCAGGGCGACAAACAAGCTGGTGACGGGATCCATGTGCAACGGCCCCACACAGGCAACGACCAGGGCCTCGCTGCTGAACGGGACAATGCTGCCAGCCAGGAACGACCCCAGAAACAGTCCTAAGTATCCCCACTGGGTGAAGAAGTGGATGAGAGCGTCGAGCATGCGGTTACTTGAATATCAGCTGGGTGAAGATGACCAGGTAGTCCCGCCAGTTGGCCCACTCGTGGCCGGCACCGCTCTCATGGTAGGTGTAGCGCAGGCGGTTCTTGTCGAGCAACTGCCTGAAGGCGGCATTGTCCTTGTAGAGGAAGTCCTTCTCGCCGATGCCCATCCAGTAGAGCCTGGGGCGCTGCTTGAACTGGGTGATGAGCTTGGCCTCCAGGTCATCATAGATGGAGCATTTGCCCTGATCCATGCGGGAAATGGCAGGGGAGAACAAGCCCACATAGGCAAAGTCGTCGGGCTGGTTGGCACTGATATAGAGCGAGTGATAACCGCCCATCGACAGGCCGGCAATCGCACGGTAACGCTTGGTGGCACGTGTGCGGTAGTTGCTGTCCACCCACCTCACGATGTCGTTGAAACTCTGTTCAAACGTCCCGTCCATCCAGTGCTTGTGGACAAACGCGGGCTGCACGTTGTTGTCGGGGGTCATGCCCGAGGCTGCCTGCTCATCAATATTGCCGTTGGGCATGATGACAATCATCGGCTCGGCATTGCCCGTCGCGATGAGGTTGTCGAGTATCTGAGCGGTGCGACCCTGCTCCAGCCAGACGGTCTCGTCACCGCCCGAACCATGCAGCAGGTACAACACGGGATACTTTTGACGGTCTTGCTCATAGCCTGGAGGCAGGTAGATCATCATGCGGCGCTTCATTCCCAGGGTGGGGGAGTCATACCACACGGCCCTGACCTCGCCATGAGGCACGTCGTGGACAGCCATCGGGCAATCGCCGGCGGGATCAAGCACAAACGTGCTCATCACGCTCTTCACGTCGCGCAGCACGTGGGCATTCTCGGGGTCAAGGACCTTGATGCCGTCAATGGCGTAGTAGTACATATACAGGTCGGGCTCCAGGTCGCGCAGGGTGATGCTCCACATCTCGCCGCCAGCCGTGCGATTCATCAGCGTGTCCACACGCGTGTCGATGATTAGGCGCACGGTGTCGGCATCGGGGGCTTTGACCTTAAAGGTTACCGCACCGCCCTTAGCAATGTCGGGACTGCCGGCGGGCGGAGCCAAAAAGCCTTGTGCACTCATCGAGAGTGCCGCCAAAACAAACAAAAAGTATAATAGGCGATTCATATCTCGTTTGGTCAGTAAAGTTTCTGCAAATATACAGAAAATCCCCCACAATCAACGCAATTGCAGAACAATTCTCGCAAAATCGATGTGAGTTAAGGACTTTTAATTTTTTTTGTAACTTTGCAATCTCAAGTTAACCATCAAGCAATCATAATTATGGCAAAGGATTTAAAAAGATTTGTTTGGGCTGACCGCGAGTCCAAGATTTTCAAGGAGATTTCCGTCATCGTCGACACGGTGACCGGTGTGAACTACCTCTTTGTGGAGCATGGCAATGGAGCGGGGTTGACGCCCCTCATCGACGAGAACGGCAAGCCCATCGTCACCCGGGTCATCCTCGACAACTGACATCAAAGGGACATCAAAGGGACGGTTCTTTTGATGTATTAAAATAACTCATTGATTTTCAAATATTTAAATTAATTATAAACCAAGTATTGTAATATTCACATTGTATTGACAAGTTTTCATGATGACCAAAAAAAACATTCTTATCAGTTGTCTGCTGTTGTTATGTGCAATGCCACTGCGCGCTCAGCGCATCCAAGTAGTGGATGGCGATGGAACGCCAATCCCCTATGTAACAGTAACAACCACCCAAGGCAAATTCATTGCAAGTACCGATATTGACGGTTGGCTTGAGAGTGTTGGCGAAAACACCACCATCCACCTGTCGCAAGTGGCCTATAAACCCCTAACGATCGCCGTGGCTGACATTAATGACGGCCGAATCACCCTTGACGAGGCCGGTTATGACCTGCCCGAGGTCGTGGTAAAGCCCAAGGATCTACTCTATTGCCAGACCTACTTCCGTGATGTCTATATCGATGACGATGGTCCCATCTACTACCGCGCCGGCGTCATTGACAACGCCTATAATATCGCAAAGAAAGAGGTGTCAGCCAAGTCACGCCACCTTTCAAAGGCGCAAAGCGGGTTTTGGCGCGCCCTCTACAGCAGCACATCAGGACAGTATGACCAATTCGCAAGATTGCCCGAAGAATCATATTATGATAAAATACGTGGACTGCAACAGAAGGGCAGTATCACCCTAACCGACGCTGGCAATGGGCGACAGATCATTGCCGACAGCATTTGTCAACTGGGTTACATCTACTGGAACGCAGAGGAGCGCACTCGCACGGTGTCTTTCAATTTAAGTACCTACCGTAATCACATCAAGAACAAGGAAAAACAGGAAAAAGCCGCTAAAAAGGGTAAAACGTTTGTCCCCGACACCGTCAAACAACAGCGCACTTCGACCACTATTTATCAGGTCTATCGCACCGACTCGGTCGGAAACTCAAGAACCGACGACTTCGTGATGTCACAGCTCACCGTTATTGGACGGCACAGACATTCAGGCACAGAATACCTCATCCAAGTGCAGTCCTATGCCACCGATTACGCCTACATCGACAAAAAAGAATACAAGCAACAGCGCAAGGACAACGAGGTGGACATGAACATCGACGAACTGCGCCGATTCGAGAAAGTCAACAAGATTCCCCCACTGGCTCCGAACATCCAAGAACAGATCAACAAATTCATCGATAAAGACTAAACCCGTACATCAAAGGGACGGTTCTTTTTACATCAAAGGGACGGTTCTTTTGATGTAATTTTAAGGAGTTGTTCTTTGAGAAATGGCAAGAATGCACGGGACTGTTGGCTCGTGCATTCTTGTGATGTAAGGGGGGAAGATAGGGTCGGTGCCGGGTTTAGATCCAGCCCATGGAGTGGTAGAGGAAGGCGATGAGGTAGCCGGCCACACAGGCGACCACGGTGTGCACCATGCCCGGCATCATGAACGAGTGGTTCAACAGGTACTTGCCGATGACGGTTGTGCCCGTGCGGTCGAAGTTGACCGTGGCGATGTCCGACGGATAGTTGGGGATGAAGAAGTAGCCATATACCGAGGGCAACACACCCAGCAGCACCCAGCCGTCGATGCCCAGCTGGTAGGCCAGCGGCAGCATCGACACGACGACGGCACCCTGCGAGTTGACGAGTACCGACACCAGGAAGAAGGCAAATGCGATCGACCACGGGTACTTCTCCACCATGCCCGAGAGCATCTGCTGGATCTCGCCCAGGTAGTTGGCAAAGTAGGTGTCGGCCAGCCATGCGATGCCGTAGATGGCGACCACGGCCACCATGCCGCTCTGCCACACAGGGCCGGCGATGGCCTTCTTGGGCGATGCCTTGCAGCAGATGATCATCAGGGCCGCAGCGGTGATCATCACGATCTGGATGACGAGGTTCATCTTCAGGGGGGTGGGATTGGTCTTGGTCAGGCCGTCGACAGCGATGCCCAATTTGGCTAACTGGTCGGCGGTGATTTTCACGCGCGAGGCCATGAGCTCGACGGTGGCATCACCATCAATGGCCTTGACGGTGTCGTAGGTGGGCAACAGGTCCTGGAAGATGGCGAAGAAGACGATTACCAGCAGCGCGCCAAAGAAGATGTAGACCGCCCGCTTGCTCTCGGGGGCGATCTTCTTGTCGAGGGTGGTGGCGCTGCTGCCGTAGATGTACTCGCGCTGGGCGGGATCGGCAAGCTTCTTCTGGAACTCGGGATCCTTGTCCAAATCCTTGCCGCGCTTGTAGGATGCCACCGAGGCGATAAAGATACCCAGCAGGCAGGCGGGAATGGTCACCATGAGCACCTGTGGAATGGACACGGTGTAGCCGTTGGCACCGCTGATGGTGATAAAGGCCACCACCGCTGCCGCGATGGGCGAGCAGGTGATACCGATCTGCGAAGCGATGCTGGCGATGCCGCAGGGACGCTCGGGGCGGATGCCCTTCTTGATGGCGATGTCGCAGATGATGGGCATCAACGTGTAGACCACGTGACCGGTGCCCACAAGCACCGTCAGGATAAAGGTGGCCAGCGGGGCCAGGAAGGTGATGCGATCGGGATGCTTGCGCAACATCTTCTCGGCCAGCTGGATGAGCCAGTCCATTCCGCCCGAGGCCTGCATGATGCCGGCGCAGGTGACGGCTGCAATGATGATGTAGATGACATCGGTGGGAGGTGTACCGGGTTTCATGCCGAAGCCAAACACGAGGATGGCCAGGCCGATGCCCGAAATCGCTCCCAATGCCAGGCTGCCGTATCGGGAGCCTAACCACAACGCTGCAAGCACGATGCAGAGCTGTAAAATCATGATCAGTGACATGTTCTGAAGAGTTTAAAGTTTAGAGTTTAGAGTTTAAAGCTGCGTGGGGGCATTAATAGCGGATCGAGAGTTGCACAAACACGGTGCTGTAGTCGGGCTTAGCCAGCTCGCGGTCGTGGGTCAAGCAGTATTCTGCTTGCGCCTCCAGATATTTGCAGAAGCGGTAGTTCAGACCCACCTCATAGTTGGTCTTGGCGGCTACACTCGATGCGGTGGGGCGATACAGGTCATAGCGGGCCTTGGCCATGAGCTTGTCCTTGACTACGGGTACGATGGCAAGGGCATAGATGCCGTCGGCCTTGTCGTTGCCGACCTCGTTGCCGTTCTTGTCGGTATAGGTTTTGATGCTGGCATCATTGCCATCGGCCGACTTCTGGTAGGTAGTGGCAAAGCCTTTACCTGTGGAGTGGATGTACTCGGTGCGCAGCTGCAGGTCGCCCTTCTTGTACTCGGCACTGAAGGCGTAGCGGTGCTGGCGCAGGCTCACCGTCTGGCCGCCGCTCTTGCGGGCATAGGAACCTTCCCAGCCAAAGGCGCCCAGGCGCATGCCGCTGATGGGCATGACCCATGCGCCGCCGATGATGTCCTTGCGCTCGTCCACATCCTTGATGTTAATGCCCTGGCCGTTGAACACGCCCACCTGGTAGTGCAGCAGGTAGCGTCCGCGACTGTTCTTCAGGAAGTCGCCCTGCAACTGCAGACCGATGTCACGCCCGTTGCTCGCATGCATGCCCGTGCGGTCGTTGAAGCCGCCCAGGCGGCTCACGGGCTGCGAGTAGCTCATGAAGCCCTGGTCGATAGGGTTCATCGGGTTCTCGTAGGTGAACGGGCGCTTGAACTGGCCCAATTTCACGCGCAGGTAGTCCAGCTTTTGCCACTCCATGAAGTAGTCCACCAGCCTGGGGCTGCTGCCCATTGTCGCCGTGTTGCCGTTGATCTGGCCCTGGATCTTGTAATAAAAGTCGTTCAGGATGCGTCCCTCGACCGATGCTCTCACTAACTTGATGTCAAAGGAGTTGCTGTTGCCGCCATCCTGGAATGTGGCCTGATAGGAGGCCATGGCAAAACCGCTGAACTTGGGTTGGGTGAAAATGGCGTCATTGCCATCTCCCCCGGCTGCAAGTGCAGGAAAGGCCATCATCGATGCCATCAGCATCAGGAAAAGCTTTTTTCTCATCGGGCTATTGTTTTAATGAAGGTTAATATTCTGGTTTAGTCAGCAAAAATAAGCTTTTTCTTTCATTCATGCGCTATAATAACCTTCATAAAAACAATATTTTATGGTTTTTTGTCTCCCTGGCGCCACAAAAGCGTCACATATTCCTGCATTCCTGGCCTGCATGTGTGGAAAAGCTGATTGCGATTTTGGCGTTGTCGGCGGGATTGAGTAAATTTGCGGCAATCAACAATTAAAACGATTTCCTGTCATGGATCCAACCAGGTATTTCCTGCACCCGATGGCGGTGCCGCTGCTCGCCACGGCGACTATCCTGCCTGCAGCCTTGCTCAATGCTTGCCGAGGAGCCAAAGGCTGGAAAGACTTCGGCAACACACTACCACTCGATTAACTGTGATGGAGCAATCGGCATTTACAACGGAATTATTGAGGTGGTTTGCGCTTCATGGGCGCGAATTGCCCTGGCGTGGCATCGGCGACCCCTATGGCATCTGGGTGAGCGAGGTCATCTTGCAGCAAACCCGCATTGACCAAGGACGCGACTACTGGCTGCGCTTCATGGATCGTTTCCCCACCGTGGAGTCGCTTGCCGCGGCTACCGAGGACGAGGTGCTGCGGCAATGGCAGGGCCTGGGATACTATAGCCGGGCCCGCAACCTGCACACGGCGGCACGGCAGGTTGTTGAGATGGGCGGCTTCCCGCGCACAATCGACGGGTTGCGCTCGCTCAAGGGAGTGGGGGACTATACTGCTGCCGCGGTGGGGTCGATGGCGTTTGGTTTGCCGGCCGCGGCTGTCGACGGCAACGTGTATCGGGTGCTGTCGCGGCATTACGGCATCGATGTGCCCATCAACACGACAAGGGGAAAGCGCACCTTTGAGGCACTGGCGCAGGAACTGCTGCCCACGGGTGGCGCGTCGGCCTTCAACCAGGCGATGATGGATTTTGGCGCGACCTGGTGCACGCCACGTTCACCGCGATGTGCCGACTGTCCTGTCGCCGAGACTTGCGTCGCATTGCGCACAGGCCGTGTCGACGAGCTGCCCGTCAAGGAGAATAAAGTGAAGGTCAGGCAGCGGCGCTTGACTTATATCTATATCCGTCACCAGGGCCTGACAGCCCTGCGGCGGCGCCCCGCCGGAGACATCTGGCAGGGGCTTTGGGAACCCTTGTGCATCGAGGACGCACCGCTGCCCGACCTGGGCTGCCGGTTAACGCTGGTGGCTCGCGACGTGAAGCATGTGCTCACCCACCGCATCCTGCTCGCCGATTTCTACCTTGCCGAGCCACGGCATCGGCCATTGTTGCCCACGGGGTACCTGTGGGTCAAGGAGGAGGATGTGGAGCATTATGCTGTGCCGCGCCTCGTTGAAAAACTATTGATGCTTATTCATCAATCTCGGTGGGATTGATGTCGTAGATATAGGTCATCATTTTCTCACTTTGCTTGACAACGCCGTCTCTCTTGAGGACCTTCATGAGATGCATAATGCAGGTCATGTGCTCTTTTTGTCCGGCATACAGGCTGACGAACGTTGCATATTCCTTGTCGCAAGCCTCAAGCACCGCCTCGTCATTGCCATCGACATTAGGGGTGGGGTAGACTTGGCGGATGGCATCCTGCATGCGCTGCCAGGGGTCGAAGTAACGATCGGTGTGGTCGGTGGAACCATCCACGAGGAACCCCTCTTCAACGTTCATGTAGTAGTCAACGACCAGTGGCGAGGGCTCGTCGTTGCCGCACGACATAAGGGCCGATGCTGACATGATAACGAGCACTGCCAGCAGTAGCAACTGGCAAGTGCTCAAATCGTGCTTGTTGTGCATCGCTTATTCCAACTTTAGGTTGTGGTCGATGGCGTCGTTGACGTCGCTCAAGTTGGGCTCGTTGGTAGTTGTCTCGAGGGTCTCCTTGATCAGCTTCTCGACATCGATCCTCTGGGCCGGAGCCTTGGCTTGCACGCCCTCTTGGCTCGACCTCGACTGGATAATCAGGGTCACGTCTGCCACGTTGATGACGCCATCATGGTTGACGTCCAGATTGGCGGCCATCAACTTGGTGGGAACTTCCTTACCCAATGTCACGTCGATGCATTTTTGAACCATGCCGTCGTCGATGGTGTCGGCACTGGCTGCAAATGCCATAGCAGCAGCAAAAAACAGCAGAGTAAAAATATTCTTCATAGTCTTATAAATTAAATTGTTGTTCTGATTTGTTGATGCAAAGGTAGTAAGTCGGTTTGAAATTTGCAAGTCTCTCTCAATAAAAATATTCAAGAACGGCCTGCCCTTGCCAACCGCCTCACGTTATTTGTTTATGCTCCATTTTGATTTACTCAAACACGGGCGTGCCGATGCAGCCGTTGGGTGCCTGGATGTGCAGCATGGCACACACCGTGGCGGCAATGTCGGTCATGTGGGTCAGACGGCTGGTCTGGCCAGGATTGATGTGCCAGCCCATGAAGATGAGGGGAATGTGTGAATCGCTCTGACTCCAGGTGCCATGATTGGACCCTGCCCACTCGGCTTTGCCGGCATACACCCCCGTGCGCGGCACAATGTAGATTTCACCGCTGCGTCCGGGGAAGTATCCCAGCTTGATGCGCTCCTTGAGGATGGTGGGGATGGGGTAGGTGTCGATGCGTGACACGTCAATGGCCCACTGGATTTCCTCGGGTTGCTCAAGCGCCTGGCAGGCAGCGCGCATGACCTGGTCATAGTCAAGACGGGCGCTGTCGATGGCCTCGTGGTTCAGGTAGAAGGTGTACTCCATCTCTTCCTTGAGCAACTTCTTCACACCGAACTGCTTTTCAAGCATCTCGTTGGCTGCAGTGAGGGCATCAGGATTGTACCAGCAGCCGCTGGGCAGGCCGTGGGCCGTCATGCGTGGATGGCTGTGGGTGCCGCCATGGTCGGCGCTCAGGAACAGCAGGTAATTGCCGCGCCCGATGCGCTGGTCCAGCACCTGAATGAAGTGTGCAATCTCGCGGTCGAGCTGCCGGTAGATAGAGTCAACCTTGGGCGAGTGGGTGCCGTAGTAGTGGGCGCACATGTCGGTATTGGAGACGCTGATGGCGAGCATGTCGGTCGCCTCGCCCATGCCCAGGTTCTCGCTGATGAGGGCCTGCTCGGCCATTGCAAAAGTCATCGTGGTGCCCGTGGGCGTGTTGTTGAGGTCCTGGGCAAGCTCCTTGCGGTGCTTCTTGTTGAAGTCGCTCACCCACTTGGGCAGACGGTCCATGTAGTAGGTGCTGGTGACAAACGATGAGCTGCCCTTGTCGTACCAGTAGGCTCCGGCCGGGTGGTGTCCTGCCGGCAAGATGGCGGCACGGTCCTTGAGGGCGATGCCCACGGTGCGGCTCTTGAAGCCCGTGGCCAGCAGGAGCTGGTCGGCGATGTTGGTGGTGATGAGGTTGCGGGGCGACTTGCCGCTGGTCTTATCGTTGCCCCCCACGCCACGCTCGCTGTCGTCCTGCACGCTGGTCACGTTCCTGCCGTTGAGCATGAAGTTGTTGCCGGCGATGCCGTGAAAGGCGGGCGTCGTGCCCGTGTAGATGGTGGAGTGTCCCGCGGCGGTCACCGTGGGCACATAGTCGATGATGGTGTTGTTGCACAGGTAGCCATCGCGCAGCAGCGTCTTGAAGCCGCCCTCGTCCCACTGGTAGTTATACAGGTAGTCCCAGCGCATCTGGTCCACAACCAGGCCCACCACCAGCCGGGGCCTCTCAACCTGGCCGGCAGCGCACAGGGCCACTGCCGCCATCAACACAACAAAAATCTTCTTCAATCTCTCCATATCTTAAAAAACTATAATTCTTTGTTCTATACTTGTAATAAAAGGAAAACAATAAGTACAAAAAATACAATTTTAATGGCGGTACTTATGCACAACGCGTCCGTCAACAGTCAAAATGTCATGCGTTTGGTCATCATAAAAATATCTTTCAATAACAGCTTTCTTACCGGCAAAGTTTACAATGATTCCGCATGGGCACTTCAGGAGACGCATGTAGTTGTATAATTGTGCCCTCATGTCTCCATTCAGTTCATCAACTGACTTGCATTCAATAACAATGTCTCCTTTACAAAGAAAGTCAACGCGATAAACGGCATCCATTTCTTTTCCATGGTAAGTCGGATGAATTGTCAATTCCTTTTGATAAGAGATACCTTGCTCTTCTAGCTGCAAACGTAGTCCTTCCTGATAACAGTATTCGTTTAGACCAGGGCCCAGTTCAGTGTGTACTTCATACAAGGCTCCTACTATATCAAAAATATGATCCTTTAGCTTATCTAAGTCTAACATTATCAGCTATTTGTATTTATTGTATTTATTGTTTTCTTTTTTTGCTTGTCGTAAAAAACTATGGGTGGCGGGTGGTGCCGCGGATGACCAGGCGCGTCTTGACGATGCGCTTTTCGGCGTGGTCGCGGGGCAGGGTGCCCTCAACCAGGCCGATGAGGATGTCGGCCGCCTCCTTGCCCACCTGGGAGCCGCGTTGCTCCACCGTCGTGAGCATGGGGTCGCACACTGTGGCGCGGAAGCCGTTGGTGAACCCGCAGATGCTCACCTCGTCGGGGATGCTGTATCCCAGCCGCTTCACCACCGTCAGGATGCCGATGGCCGTCTCGTCGTTGACGGCAAAGAAGGCATCGGGCCTGTCCTCCATGCGCATCATCGCGGGAGTGATGCGCTCGGCGTCGGCGCGGTTGTCGCAGATGCGCACCAGCGACTCGTCGAGCGTCAAGCCATGCTTGTAGAGCGCGTCGCGGTAGCCGTTGAAGCGGTTCCTGGCAATCTCCATGCTCATGGGTGCGCCATAGAATGCAATGCGCTTGCATCCGGTGTCAATGAGGTGCGACACGGCGTTCATCGCCCCCATGTAGTCATCTACCACCACCCGGCTTGCATTCAAGGCTGGGCAGATGCGGTCAAAGAAGACCAGCGGCACGCCGGCGGTGTCCAGGTGCTCAAAGTGGTCGTATCGCTCGGTGTCCTTGGCCTGCGAGACGATGATGCCGCACACCTTGTTCTTGAGCATCGACTCGCAGATGTGTACCTCGCGCTCATAGCTCTCGTTGCTCTTGGCCACGATGATGTGATAGCCGCGGGCCGAAGCCTCGCCCTCGATGCCGTCGAGCACCGACGAGAAATAGTAGTGCACCAGTTCGGGAATGATAACGCCGATGGCACGTGAAGGGTTGCGACGGCTGTGCCGCAACTGCTCGGCAATCACGTTAGGGAAATAGTTGTGCTCGCGGGCAAACTGCTGAATGGCTTGGCGGCGTTTCTTGGAAATGCTCGGGCTGTCGCTCAGCGCGCGGGACACCGTGGCCACCGATACGCCCATCACTCGGGCGATATCCTTCATCGTCATGTGCTGTTGATTGTCCATCTTGAATCTATCAGTCTTTACTTGAGTTGGTTAATGGCTAATGATGATAATGACGCATAACTGTTTTCAACGGCGAAATTAGGACAAAAAACCGAATTGCGCAAACGATTGCATTTATTTAATCAAAAAATTAACATTATAATAAAAGAGAAATAAAGAGGAAAACTCTATTTTTGCCATGTTTTAATTGCCTTAAAACGGCCGTTTAAAACCATAACCGAGAGCGGAAGATTTTGCTGAAGTGATAATTAAATAATTGATTACCAACATAATATTAACTTTAAAAATTAAAAAATGAAGCAGGTAAACATCAGAATTCCGTTTAGGATTCTTGCCCTTGTGATGGGATTATTCCTGTCGCTGGGAGCCTATGCACAGATTACTGTGAACGGCATTGTTAAGGATGCTACCGGCGAGCCTGTCATCGGCGCGAGTGTTCGTGTCGTTGGCACCCAGCAGGGAACGGTGACCGACTTTGACGGTCTCTTTACCCTCGACGGTGTGCCCCAGGGCGCCAAGCTCCTGATCACGTCTATCGGCTACGAGGACCACGAGGTCACCGCAGCCAGTGACATGGTAGTAACCCTGGCCGAGAGCACCCAGATGCTCGAAAATCTGGTGGTCATCGGTTATGGTGTCGTGAAGAAAAACGACTTGACCGGTTCGGTGACGGCCCTCAAGCCCGATTCCAAGAACAAGGGTGTCGTTGTCAGCGCCCAGGACATGCTCGGCGGCAAGGTGGCCGGTGTGAGCGTGACCAGCAACAGTGGTGAGCCTGGCGGCGGCGCAAGCATCCGCATCCGCGGTGGCTCGTCATTGAACGCCAGCAACAACCCGTTGATCGTCATCGACGGTATCGCCATGGACAACAACGGCGTGAGCGGTCTGTCCAACCCCTTGTCACTGGTCAATCCCCAGGACATTGAGAGCTTCAACGTGTTGAAGGACGCATCGGCAACCGCCATCTACGGTAGCCGTGGTTCTAACGGTGTCATCATCATCACCACCAAGAAGGGTCGTCGCGGCCAGCGTCCCGCCGTTTCCTACAACGGTAGTGTGACCTGGAGCATGAAGAAGAAGACCATCGACGTGATGAACGGTGACGAGTACCGCGAGTTTGTGAAGACCATCTTCAAGGACAACACCCGCGAGGCCAACGCCCTCTCGCTGCTGGGAGACGCCAACACCGACTGGCAGAACGAGATCTACCGCACGGCCTTCAGCCACGACCACAACATCACCGTGGCCGGCTCGCTGGGCCAGATGCTGCCTTACCGCGTGTCGGCAGGCTTTACCGACCAGCAGGGTATCCTCAAGACCTCGGACTTCAAGCGCTACACCGTGGCCTTGAACCTGAACCCCTCGTTCTTTGAAGACCACTTGACGCTCAACCTGAACGGTAAGCTGGCTTGGACCAAGTCGCGCTGGGCCGACACTGGCGCTGTGGGCAATGCCGTGCGCATGGACCCCACCCAGCCCATCTACAGCAACGACCCGATGTATGCCGGCGTGGGTGGCTACTTTGACTGGATGCAGGTGAACGGTTCGGATGCTGCTTGGCCCTACACCAAGAACACCAACGCCCCCTACAACCCCGTGGCCATGCTCGACAACCATGACAACAGCGGTAAGACCCACTCGTTTATCGGTACCGCCGAGGTGGACTACAAGATCCACGGCTTTGAGGACCTGAGACTGCACCTGACCCTGGGTGGCGACTTCACCGGTGGTAACGGCCACAACATCAGTGCCAATGTCAGCAACACGTCCAACTACTGGGGCAACAACAGCTGGTACACCCAGAGCAAGGAGAACCTGCAGTTGAGTGCCTATGCCCAGTACTACAAGGACTTCAACGACAAGCACCACTTCGACATCATGGCCGGTTATGAGTGGCAGCACAACTGGCGCAAGGAGTTCAATGAGTCATGGGGTACCTATCCCACCAACTCGGCCCTCTTCTTCACCGACGCCGATATCGCCAACAATGCGCTGCAGGTTGTACCGGGCCAGTGGATTCCCGCTGCCAACTACAACGTGGGTGACAGCAAGGCCGGTGCCATCCATGCCGAGGGCGTTTACCGCCAGAACAACGGCTTGGGTTACCGCACCGAGAACTATCTGGTATCCTTCTTTGGCCGTATGAACTACAGCTATGACAACCGCTACTTGCTGACCTTCACCACGCGTTACGACGGTTCGTCGCGCTTCAAGAAGCACTGGGCACTGTTCCCCTCGGCCGCTCTGGCTTGGAAGATCAACGAGGAAGCCTTCTTGAAGGAAGGCCCCTTCAGCGACCTGAAGCTGCGCCTGGGTTGGGGTAAGACCGGCCAGCAGGAAGGCATTGGCGACTACAACTACTTTGCCACCTATGTGATGAGCAACGGTAGCCAGGGTTCCTACTATGACCTGATGGGCGACGGTTCCAAGGCTAAGCCCAACGTTTATAACCCCGAGCTCAAGTGGGAGACCACCACGACGACCAACATCGGTCTGGACTGGGGCATCATGAACCAGCGCCTGAGCGGTAGCATCGACTGGTACTATCGCAAGACCACCGACCTGTTGAACTGGGCCACCTTCTCGGCCATGACCAACTTCCGCAACGCCTTCTACAAGAACATCGGTTCGCTGCGCAATACCGGTATCGAGTTTGCCCTGAACTGGAAGGCCATCAGCACCAACGACCTGTTGTGGACCATCGACTACAACTTGACCTACAACAGCAACAAGATCCTCTCGCTCGTGAGCGACGATCCCAAAAACGTCGTGACCACCGGCAGCATCGGCATCAACGGAACTGCCCAGGCTCACGCCGTGGGTCATCCCTCCAACTCATTCTATGTGTTCCAGCAGGTGTATGACCAGGATGGCAAGCCCATCGAGAGCCAGGTGGTGGACCGCAACGGTGATGGCATCATCAGCGATGACGACAGGTACTTCTACAAGTCGCCGTGGGCTCCCGTGACCATGGGCTTTGCATCTCGTCTGGACTGGAAGAACTGGGACTTCGGTTTCAGCCTGCGTGCCAGCATCGGCAACTATGTGTTCAACAATGTGATGCAGGGTTATCACAACGTGAGCCCCGCAGCAGTGTTTGAAGAGGTGAGCGGTTTCTATCTGAACAACCGCCCCAAGGCTTCGGTCGACCTGGGTTGGCAGACCTATGACCGTTATGCCATCATGAGCGACTACTGGGTACAGAACGCATCGTTCCTCAAGTGTGACAACATCACGCTGGGTTACAGCTTCAACAACCTGTTCAAGCATGGCAGTTACAACGGTGTTGGCGGCCGCATCTACGGCACGGTCAGCAACGTGTTCTGCATCACCAAGTATGACGGCATCGATCCCGAGATCTTTGGCGGTATCGGTGGCGACATCTTCCCGCGTCCCATCTCGTTCATTTTGGGTCTGAGTCTGAACTTCTAATTGAGTTGACACATTAACATATTAATTAGAAATATCACAATGAATAAGTTTTTCAAATATATATTGAGTGCTGCTGTGGTGCTGATGATGGGTGGCGGAATGACCTCCTGCATCAATGACCTGGATGTGGAGCCCATCGACCCCTCGTTGCAGAGCGATGTGACCCCCGAGCAGTTGTTCAACAAGTGCTATTCGGTCTTTGCCACCTCGGGTAACAACGGCGGCGACGACAATGTTGACGTTGACGGTCTGGACGGCGGTTTCCAGCACAAGTATCGCCAGATGTGGAACTCCAATGAGTTGACCACCGATGAGGCCATCTGCGGCTGGGGTGATGAGGGCATCCCCTCCTATTGCCACAACACCTATGACGCCAGCCACCCGATGCTGCGCGGCTACTACTATGGCCTGTGCATCGGCATCACCTTCTGCAACCAGTATCTGGAAGTGTATGCCGGCTATAATGCCACGATGACTGCCGAGGTGCGTTTCCTGCGTGCCATGCAGTTCTATCTGTTGACCGATGCCTTCGGCAACATCCCCTTTGCCACGACGATCTCGGGTGACAACCCCGAGCAGTACAGCCGTGCCCAGGTGTGTGAGTTCATCGAGAAGGAGCTCAAGGCCATCATCGGTGAGGATGATGGTGACAATGCTACTGTGCTCAGCGACCCGCAGCCCAAGAAGTACGGCGAGGCCGGCTATGGCCGCGTTGACAAGGCTGCTGCCTGGATGCTGCTTGCCCGCCTGTACCTCAACAGCGAGGTTTACACCGGCACTGCACGTTGGCAAGAAGCTGCCAACTATGCCAAGAAGGTGATGGACTCCAACTACAAGCTGTTGACCACCGGTTATGCCGGCAATGGCATTGACGGCGTTTACCGCGAGTACACGGCCTATCAGATGCTGTTCATGGGCGACAATGGAAAGACCGATGCCGCCTACGAGGCCATTTTCCCCGTTATCCAGGACGGCAACCGCACGACATCGTGGGGTGGTACCAACTTCCTGATCTGCTCGACCACCGATGCGGACATGCACCCCAACCCCTACGACGAGACCGAGGTCAATGGTCTGTACAACAACAGCACCTGGGGTGGCAACCGTGCCCGTCCCGAGCTGGTGCGTCTGTTCTTCCCCAACGATGATGCCCCTGCGGGCCACGCCTATGTCGTGTCCTATGCCGCTGGCGATGACCGTGCCCTGTTCGAGACCGAGGGCCGCTTCCTTGACGTGGAGGATGAGTCCAACTTCAAGTACGGCTACGCTGTTGCCAAGTTCAACAACTTCAAGTGTGACGGCAGCAAGGGCAGTGATATCACCTTTGCCGACTCCCACCTGTTCTACATGCGTGTGGCCGAGGCCTACTTGACCTATGCCGAGGCTTTGACGCGCCTCAATGGCGGTACGGCACCTGCCGAGGCCGTTGCTGCTATCAACGCCATCCGTGGCCGTGCTCATGCCGACCAGCGCTCAACCTACACCCTCAACCAGATCCTGGACGAGTGGGCCCGCGAGTTCTACTTCGAGGGTCGCCGCCGTGTGGACCTGATCCGCTTTGGCAAGTTCGGTGGCAATACCGACTACCAGTGGCAGTGGAAGGGCGGCGTCTATGCCGGCCGTGACTTTGAGGCATACCGCAACGTGTTCGCCATTCCCACCGATGACCTGATTGCCAATCCCAACCTGCAACAGAATCCCGGTTATTGATCGGTCAGCAATGTCTAACCTATAATATAATGACAACAAGAATATGAAAAAGATATTTTTATCATCATTGATGCTGTTGGGCATGGCTCTCATGTTCACGGCTTGTGAGGATGACCGCGATTCCAACCCCACGCTGGTGCAGCCCACCTCGTTCACGCTCAACAACCCCGTGAATGCGCTGGTTGACCTGGCCGAGTCCACAGGAATCCCCTTTGCGTGGTCACAGCCCGATTACGGCGGCTGGCCCGCGGCCTGTGAGTATCAACTTGAGGTGTCACTGCTGCCCAACACCGACGACTGGACGGTGACTACCGACCAGGCTGCTGCCGACGAGAGCGGTAACACCATCGCCAACTATGCAGTGCTGCCCACCGTCTATGCCTCGTGCACGGGCAATATGCTGGCCGCCGAATTGGCCAAGGCCCTCGTGCAACTTGGCCAGTGGGACGAGGAGAGCGTTCCCGAGAAGCAGACCGTGTATGTGCGTTGCAGCGCAACCACTGCCGGTGCTCAGACGGTTTACTCTAACGTTGTTAGCCTTGATGTCAATCCCTACTATGTTGAGCTGAAGGACGCTGCCATCGAGATCTGGTATCTCGTGGGTAGCGGAATCGGTTCGTCTGACTGGGATAATGGCGCTGGCAGCGTGGGAACCGGAGGCCTGATCCCGATGTATCCCATCATGGGCAACGAGTATGATGCCCGTACCGGTAAGGGTGAAATCCAGTATGCAGGTTACTTCAATGCCGGCCAGCAGTTCAAGCTGGTTCTCGTGCCCGGTGACTGGAACGCCCAGTTGAACTTCACCAATGTGAAGAATCCCGGTAGCTTCCTCTCGGACGAGGATGGTGATAACCACAATATCGGTATCGTCGAGGCTGGTTACTATGTCATCCGCCTGAACACCGCTACCGACGAACTCGTCATCGAGCCCTATGACGGCACGCCTCACGTTAGTGCCCAGATGGCGATGCCCGGCAGCTATCAGCCTGGCGATGGCTGGGATGTGAATGGCGACCTGATGAATGCCATGAGCACCAGCGTTGAGAACCACGACTGGTACTTGAAGAAAGTGACCTATGGGGACTGCAAGCTCAAGTTCGCCGCCGACGGTAGTTGGGATGTGAACTGGGGTTCCAGCACCTTCCCCTATGGTGTGGGTACCCAGGGCGGACCGGACATCCCCGTTGCCGCCGGCACCTACGATGTTTACTTTAACGACATCTTGGGAACCTACAACTTTGTTGCAGTAGAGTAATTAATAACCAGGTTTTCAGTCATCGGTTTTCGGTTCAGGGCGCATCCCGCCCGGTAACCGGAAACCGGAGGCTGAGGGCTGATAACTGAAAACACAAAGAAATATGAAGAAGTTTTTATATATTGCCGCCACCGCCTTGTTGCTGGCAAGCTGTACCGAGGACTTCAAGGACTGGGCCGAGCCCCAGAGCAATCCCCAGGGCGAGGTGGTAGCCTTTGGCAACGGATCGGTTGCCGGTGTGGGCGTCATCGACCTGGCCGAGGTGCCTGAGGACGCCATGACGGTCAAGGTGTGTGACATCACCGCTCCCACGTCAAGCGACACGACCTACAATCCCCAGTACACCATCTACCTGAATGGTGAACCCTTTGAACTGGGCCTGGATGGCACGATGAGTGTGGATGAGTTGTCCAGCTATGTGATTTCGCTTTATGGCCAGGCTCCCGAGGTGCGTGAACTCACTGCCCGCATCAAGAGCACCATGAGCAACGGCACCACCGCCACATCGATCATGAGTGACGAGTTCACCGTGAGCGTCATCCCTGCCACTCCCAGGATCTCGAGTGCCTATTACTACATCGGCACCAGCAACGATTGGAACCTTACCAGCCCTGTTTACAAGCTGGAGAACAATGGCGGTGACGTTTATGCCAACCCCGTGTTCACCGTTGTGGTTCCCGCCATGTTTGACGAGAACAATCAGCGCATCGATAACTGGTTCAAGATCGTTCCTCAGGAGACTGCCGACCTTGATGATATCTTGAGTGGTGACATTATCGGCTATGCCGTCGATGGCGGCAATGAGATGGAGGGCAGCTTTGTCGAGGGTGCCAACGAAGATGTGGCTAATGCCTTCAAGATTCCTGCCGACATCCGTGCCGACAAGTATCGTCTCACCTTCGACATGATGAACCGCACCTTCACCATCGAGCCCATCATTGAGCTGGGTACGCCCGACCTGTGGTATCTCGTTGGCTCGTGTGTGGGCAATGGCTCGTGGGGCAATGACGCCGATGCAGTGGGCACGGCTCTTGTTCCCCTGTATCCCGCAACCGACAACTACAATATTCTGAGCTATGTGGGCTACTTCCCCGCCGGTCAGGGCTTCAAGCTCATCCACAACCCCGGCAGCTGGGTCGAGCAGTGGGGTATGGTCGATGGTGCCTTTGTCAAGAACGACGGCGGCAGCGGCGACATTAAGGTGGCCGAGGACGGTTACTACCAGATCACCTACGACAAGGAGATGGACGTTGTTACCATCATGAAGTATACTGGCGCTGTGGGCGTTTACAACATGATGGGCATGCCCGGTGACTATGTGAACTGGAGCACTACTGCCACTATGATGACCCCGATGACCACGGTTGTCGAGAACCACGACTGGATGGTGAAGGATTTGACCTTCGGCACCGATGCATTGGCCAAGTTTGCTGCCGACGGTGCCTGGACCGTCAACTGGGGTAGCGATGGCTTCCCCGTGGGCATTGGCACACAAGGCGGTGCCAATATCCCTGTTGTGGCTGGTACCTATGACGTGATCTTCAACGACATCATGGGCGAGTACTATTTCATCGCCAAGTAATCGTCGTCACAACCGATTTTTTAAAGCGGCGGACTGCTACCCGGAGTGTAAGGGTGACAGTCCGTTGCTGTTTTTCGGGGGGGGCGTCAATAAACCATCACGGTGTTAACCGGTAACTGTAGTATCCATCAGCCGGCAAATAAAAAAAGTGCTTAATAATTTTGTAATGATTGGGTAAAATGATAATTTTGCGGCGCCAAGAGTTGTTGACCTTGTCCAGAATCTTTTCTGGCTATAATTTTATGAAAATGTATTTATTCGCTATAACTCAAACATTTAAATCTATCAATTTATGAAGAAATTCTTTACTCTTCTTGCTGTGGCCGCTATGGCATTTGGCGCCCAGGCCAATGAGATTACCGTTGCCGATGGCAGTGCAACCAATGCTCATGTTCCTTTCTACGCTCTGTACTATGACACTCAGGGTACGCAGTCTCAGGTCATCTATCCTGACTACTTGCTCACCGACATGGTGGGTTCACAGATCACCGAGCTCAAGTTCTACGTGTCCAATGGCTCTATCGCCCTGCGTGGTGGTATGCTGGACGTTTACATGAAGGTTGTTGACGAGAATGAGTTCACGATGGCAAAGGCCGTTGCCTTGACCGAGGATGACCTGTGTGCCCAGTGCGCTCCCCAGAACGGTGCAACTGAGTTTGTTATCACCCTTGACGAGCCCTTCCAGTACAATGGCGGCAACCTGCTTCTTGGCACTGTTGTAACTACCACTGGCAACTATGCTACCGTATATTTCTATGGCGAGTCCACTGGCTTGTATGGTTCGCTCTATGAGTATGAGGGTTACTATGGTGGCAAGTCGGCTTATACCGAGGCCTTCCTGCCCAAGACCACTTTCACCTTCGAGGCTGGTCAGGCTCCCGTTGTGCCCACCGAGAAGACCGACGCTCCCAGCAGCGCCAAGAACAACTTTGTCTACAACGACGGCAACCTGTACTACAATGCCTACACCGTTACTCTGACTGAGACCGAGGAGAGCACCATCTACTACCGCATCGGCATCATGGCCGAGGATGGCCAGTATGAGTACGGCGAGTGGATGGAGTATGAGGACGCTATGCAGTTCGTAGTTCCCGGCACCTACATGGTTGAGGCTTATGCCGTGGCTCCTGGCAAGGCCGAGAGCGACCACATCTTTGACGGCTTCGTGGTATCGAGGTTGACCGACGTTGAGGAAATCATGGCCGGCAAGCAGGTGGCTAACGTGCGCTACTTCAACCTGGCAGGTCAGGAGATGGCTCAGCCCGCTGGCTTGACCATCCAGGTGACCACCTTCACCGACGGTACCACCAACAGCGTTAAGGTGATGAAGTAATTGCCCGGTGGATTGAAAAGAGAACACTTCCTGTTTCAAGGGAAGTAGACTGATGACTGGCGGCTCCTGTTGCAGGGGCCGCCGGCTTTTTGGAGAGGATGTGTAAGGCCGCTGCAAACGATTGCACTCGTTTTTTTTGATAAGATAATTCCGGTTGATGCTTGCAATTGATGATAAATTGCTATATTTGTGGGAAATATAACCATCAATAACTATACCGACAATGAAAAAGATTTTTACGACTGCACTTGTTGTTGCATTGCCGTTATTGATGCTGGCCCAGGGATGGCCAGCCAAGTATGACGGTGTCATGTTGCAGGGTTTCTATTGGGATTCCTACACCGACTCCCGTTGGACCCGTCTCGAGGCTCAAGCCGATGAATTGGCCGAGTTCTTCTCTCTGGTGTGGATACCGCAGAGCGCTTCTTGCGGCGGTGGCACATCGATGGGCTATGACGACCTGTACTGGTTTACCAACTACAATAGCTCATTTGGCACCGAGGCCCAGCTGCGGTCGATGATCAGCACCTTCAAGAGCAAGGGCATCGGCACGATTGCCGATGTGGTGATCAACCACCGCAAGAATGTCTCCAATTGGGTGGATTTCCCCGCCGAGACCTATAAGGGCGTGACCTATCAGCTCAAGTCGACCGACATCTGCCGCAACGACGACGGCGGTGCCGCGCTCACATGGGCCAACCAGAACGGCTACTCGCTGAGCTCTTATAACGACACCGGCGAGGACTGGGGAGGCATGCGCGATCTGGACCACAACAGTGCCAACGTGCAGACCAACGTCAAGGCCTACCTCAAGATGTTGCTCAACGACTTGGGTTATGCCGGATTCCGCTATGATATGACCAAGGGCTATTCGGCTTCCTTCACTGGCATGTATAACGCCGATGCCCAGCCCACTTTCTCGGTGGGCGAGTATTGGGACGGAAACCAGGTGACGGTCAAGAACTGGATTGACGGTACCAAGGTGGATGGCGCGGTGCAGAGCGCTGCCTTCGACTTCCCCTTCCGCTACGTCATCCGCGATGCCGTCAATAATAACCGGTGGACAGGCTTGGCCTCGAGCACCAAGGGGCTGAACATGGATGCCAGCTACCGCCGCTATTCGGTCACCTTTGTCGAGAATCATGATACCGAATATCGCAGCTCGCTCGCTCCCCAAGACCCCATCAGCAAGAATATCGAGGCGGCCAACGCCTATCTGCTGTCGATGCCGGGAACGCCGTGCATTTTCCTCAAGCATTGGCGTGACTACAAGGAAAGCATCAAGCAGATGATCTATGCCCGACAGCTGGCAGGCATCACCAATACCAGCGCGTCCTATAACATGGCCAACAGCCCGACGCTCAACTATTACATCCAGCGCACCGTGGGCGACCGTGGCACCCTGATGGCGGCCATGGGCAGCACGAGCTATGAGATTCCTTCGACCTTTGTAGTGGTCATGAGCGGTGAGAACTACCGTCTTGCCTTGTCCAAGACAACCGAGACCGCATGGGCCAGCCTGCCCAGCGGCGAGTATGACGGGACGATTAATGTGACCCTTACCGCCGTCAGCCAGACCGATGGCGCTCAAGTGGTCTATACCCTGGACGGCAGCACGCCCACCGCAAGCAACGGAACCCGCGTGGCCAGCGGCGCGACCATCACTGTGAACAAGAGCGCGACGCTCAAGGCTGCGTTGCTCAAGGGCTCAACTGTCGATGGCCTGATCACGCGCAACTACACCTTGGGCAACAGCGATTTCACCCCCTATGAGATCACCGTTTACCTCAAGGATCCCACTGTGGCACCCAACAACTGGCCTGGAGTCAACTACTACTCATGGGACAGCTCTGACAAGCAGTTCAACGGCAACTGGCCTGGCCAGACCATCACCGACACCAAGGTCGTGAACGGTGTCAAGTTCTACTACTGCACCTACATGATTACTGGCAAGAACTACTACATGAACTTTGTCTTCAACAAGGGCGGCAGCACGGCAGGCAGCAACCAGACGGTGGACGTCACCGACATCAACAAGACCTCTTTCTTTGAGGTGACGACCCAGACCAACAAGTATCAGGTCAAGGACGTGACCGACCTCTATCTGCCTTATCTCGAGGGCTCGACCGGCGATGTCAACGGTGATGGCGAGGTGAATGTGGCCGATGTGAATGCCCTTGTGGGCATGATCCTCTCGGGAGACCTGCAAACGGCAGGTGACGTGAACGGCGATGGCGAGGTGACCGTGAGCGACGTGAATAGCTTGATCGAGATGATATTGAATCCGTGATAACTGTCGATCTCTTATGAAAGTGAAATATAGAAGCCTGTTTATAGCATTGGCAATGGCGTTGATACCGCCCATGGCCAATGCTGCGGTTACTGGTGACGTGAATGGTGATGGCGAGGTGACGGTTGCCGATGTCAATTGGCTCATCGACATGATCTTTACCGATGATATTCTGGAAGTGGGCGATGTGAACCAGGACAATGAAATCAATGTCGCCGACGTGAATGCTCTCATCTCTCTGTTATTGAGCGATGCTGTGGAGCCAGCCCCCTATGACGGACCGGTTGTCGGCGGCGACATCTCGATGTTGACCAAGTATGAGGCGCACCAGCAGTTGGCCTTGCGCTATGGCGTCAGGACGGCCCATTACTACGACATGAACGGTCAGGTCATCGACGATGTGATCACCTGGACCAAGCAGCAGGGCTGGAACGCCGCGAGGGTGCGCTTGTTTGTCGACCCGTCACAGGCCTCGGCAGCCGACGTGGGCCAGGGCGTCATCCAAAACCTTGACACGGTCAAGGTGCTGGGCGCACGCATCAAGGCCGCCGGCATGCAGTTCATGCTGGATTTCCACTATAGCGACAGTTGGGCCGATCCCGTCAAGCAGTATACGCCTGCAGCATGGGCATCGCTTGACGATGAGGCCCTGACGCAGCAGGTCTATGAATACACGCGCGACTGCCTGCGCGCGCTCAAAGCGGCCGGGGCGACCCCCGACTATATCCAGACGGGTAACGAGATCAGCTACGGAATGCTGTGGGGACCCGTGGGGACTCCCGCTTCCGCCCTCAAGAAGTGCTATATCAATGATGAAACCAACTGGGAGCGTTTTGCCAACCTGCTCAAGGCCGCCGGCCGTGCCTGCAGGGAGGAATGCCCTAAGGCCAAAATCATCCTGCACACCGAGCGGGTGGCCAAGCCGAGCATCATGATGAACTTCTATAATCAGATGCGTGCCAAGCAGGTGGATTACGACATTATCGGCTTGAGCTACTATCCCTATTATCATGGCAGCCTGGTGACGTTGACCACTGCGCTCAACAGCCTGTCTAACAGCTATCAGGATAAGGATATCATGATTGTGGAGACGGGTTACAGCTACCACTATGCAATCACGGGTGACTATGACTTGTCCTCGACATGGCCCATCACTGCCGAGGGACAGCGCAAATTCACTGCCGACCTCATCGCTAAGCTCAAGACCTATCAGCGGCTCAAGGGCTTGTTCTGGTGGTTCCCCGAGGCCAATGAGTATGGCCTGGGCGGCAGCTACTGGAGCCAGCTCCACGTCAATGATGCGTGGTACAATGCCGGCCTGTGGAATCATGAGACGGGGCGTGCCACGCCGGCCCTCTACGAACTCAAGAGCTTCCTGCAATAAATCCCACGGGGCATGATGAATGATGAAGCCAGGGAACCGGCAAACGGTTCCCTGGCTTCATTTAATCGTCATGTGATGCAGGAATGCTTGCTTAGAATTCCAGAACAAGAGTGCCTCGGGCGGGCAGGGTGATTGAACCGCTGGAGAGGTCAATCATGCGGCCTGTGGGCACGTCGCGGGCAGCCGTTGCGTTGCCTATCACCTCGCTGTAGCGCGAGAGTGGCATGGTGCGTTGCTGGGTCGTCCCGTTGATGATGGTCATGGCACGGCGTCCCTTGAGGGTGCGTGCGACGACATAGATGCCGTCCTTGGGAATGAATTGTGTCATCTTGCCCTTGGAGATCAACTCGTTTCCTTGTCGCCAGTGCAGCAGGGCACTCAGCCAGTTGAACATGTCGTTCTGGGCCGGGGTGCGGCCCTCGGGGGTGAAGGCGTTGTGCTTGTCACCGGGGAAACCGCCGGGGAAATCCTTGCGCACGTTGCCGTCGGTGACCTCCTTGGTGCCGTTCATCAGCACCTCGGTGCCGTAATACAGCTGCGGGATGCGCTTGATGGTCAACAGCAATGCGAGAGCCTGCTTGAGGGCTGCGGCGTCTTGTCCGTTGCGCAGGAAGCGGTCGGTGTCATGGTTCTCGATAAAGGCCATCACATTGTCGGGGTCGGGGTAGAGGTAGTCCAGGCACAAGCTGTTGTACACGCGGTTATAGCCTCTCCACCAGCCGTCGGTCTCCTCATGCTTGGCACTGTCCATCTTCTCATAGAAGGAGAAGTCCATCACCGTCTTCAGGTAGCTCTCGGGCTTGCCCATTTTGTTGCCCTTTTGCCAGGCGGCGGTGTAGGCCGGGTTCTCGACCCAGGTCTCGCCCACGGTGTTGAAGTTGGGGTACTCGGTGTCGAGCCGCTTCATCCATCGGGCCATCGCGTCGGCATAGGCATAGGGGTAGGTGTCCATGCGTATTCCATCGATTCCCACGGTCTCGATCCACCAGATGCTGTTCTGGATGAGATAGTTCATTACATGCGGGTTGTGGTGGTTCAAGTCGGGCATCGAGGGCACAAACCATCCCTCGACTGTTTCCTTGAGGTCAATCTCGCTGGCATAGGGGTCCATCACAGGGGTGAGCTTGTAGCTCGTCTGCAGGTAGTTGTTCTTGTAGTCGGGCTGGTTGAACCAGTCATGGCTGGGCATGTCCTTGAGCCAGGGGTGGTAATCGCCGCAGTGGTTGAAGATCATGTCCATCACCACCTTGAGCCCGCGGCTGTGAGCCTCGTCGATGAGGCGGCGGTACTCATCGTTGGTGCCAAAACGGGGATCCACCTTGTAGTAGTTGGTGGTAGCATAACCGTGATAGGTTGAATGCTTGCCGCCGTCGGGGGAATTGTTCTCGAGCACGGGAGTGAACCACAGGGCCGTCACGCCCAATTGGGTGAAGTAGTCCAAATGTTGGCGTATTCCCTCGATGTCGCCACCGTGGCGCAGGCTCGGCTGTGTCCTGTCGTTGGTGTATTTCTCCATGCCGGCAATCTGGTTGTTGGCAGGGTTGCCGTCGGCAAAGCGGTCGGGCATGAGCATGTAGAGCACGTCGGCATTGGTGAACCCCATGCGCCCTTCGCCGCTCATGTGGCGGGCGAGCAGTTGGTAGGCCACTTTTTTCTTGCTGCGTCCTTGCTTGAACTGGATTTCCATCGTGCCGGGTTGTGCGCCACGAGTGTTCAGGTAGATGAGTAAATAGTTGGGAGAGTCCAAGCGCACCAGGCTGTCGATCCTCACGCCGTCATAATTGATGGTCACCTCGGCATCACGGATTCCCTGGCCATACACCATGAGCTGCACGCTGGGATCGGTTAGCCCCACATACCAGTTGGTGGGCTCGATGCGGTCAACCTTGACCGCTGCCTGGCTGGCGAGCACACCCAGTGCCAATGCCAGCATCAACATCATCTTCTTCATTTTGGTTATCGTTTTTTTATAAAGAACATATCAGTTTTACCCTGCAAATATAGGGGTTTTCCCTTTCCCGGCCAAATTCCCGCCCCCTGTCAACAATGCTGAAGCTTATCAATCCGGTATCGCAAACATCGGTCAAATCCCGGTTGCTGCACCCACCAAATCAAACTGAAAATCCCTGCTTGAAAAATTATTAGGGTGAGGTTTGCACATTATTGAGAATTGGTGTATTTTTGTGCCACAATTAACAAACATAAACCTGAACGTTATTAAGAGACAGCAATGAAAAATATCCTGATCATCGGCTCAACGGGACAAATCGGTTCCGAGCTGACAATGAAGTTGAGAGGCATCTACACAGGTAATGTAGTGGCTGGTTATATCCCTGGTGCTGAGCCCAAGGGAGAACTCCTTGAGAGCGGCCCCTCGGAAATCGTCGACATCACCAACGCCGCCCAGATTGGTGCCGTTGTGGACAAGTACAACATTGACACGATCTATAATCTGGCAGCGCTGCTCAGTGCCGTTGCCGAGAATAAGCCTCAGCTGGCTTGGCACATCGGCATCGATGGCTTGATGAACGTGCTTGAGGTTTCGCGCGAGAAGAAATGCGCGGTATTCACCCCCAGCAGCATCGGCTCCTTCGGTCCCAATGCGCCCAAGGACGGCACGCCCCAGGACACCATCCAGCAGCCGCGCACGATGTACGGCGTGACCAAGGTCACCGGCGAGTTGTTGAGCAACTACTACGCCCTCAAGTTCGGTGTGGACACCCGCTCGGTGCGCTTCCCCGGCTTGATCAGCTACGTCACCCCTCCGGGCGGCGGCACGACCGACTATGCGGTTGATATCTATTACAGCGCCGTACAGGGCAAGAAGTTCACCTGCCCCATTGCTGCCGGCACGCTCATGGACATGATGTACATGCCCGATGCATTGCGCGCAGCCATCGAGATCATGGAGGCCGACCCCACCCGTCTTGTTCACCGCAACTCGTTCAACATCGCCTCGATGAGCTTCGACCCCGAGGTCATCTATCACAAGATCAAGGAGTATATCCCCGAGTTTGAGATGGAGTATGACGTTGACCCGCTGCGCCAGGGCATTGCCGACAGCTGGCCCAACAAGCTTGACGACACCTGCGCCCGCGTGGAGTGGGATTGGAAGCCCGAGTACGACCTCGATGCCATGACCCAGGACATGATCGAGAAGCTCCGCATCAAGTTTGGCCTGAACAAGTAAATCCAACCATTAGCTTGCCGGTGTGATGAAAAGGTGTTTATGCTTGACGCTGATAGCCGCGGGCCTGCTCTTGTCAGCTTGTGGCAATAGCTACAAGCTGGCCAAGGACTATGCCACGCGAGACACTTTCGGATTTCTGGTGTTCGTCAGTGAGTCGGGCAAGCAATACGATGACTTGTGGGTCAACATTTCGGGACTTAACAAGACTTTCCAGGCATCAACTGCACAGGTCATCGACGGGGAGGTCAAGGGCATGCGCTACGCAGCCCAGCAGGGAAAGCGCCAGTTGATGATCCGCCAGCAGAATGAGCGCCTGCTCTTTCATGACGTGGTGGTAATCCGGGCTGGCGAGGACACTGTCATCAAGTTCAAGGACTGAAGAATCTTATTCATCAGCAACAAAGGCAAGGGACAACTTTGGGTCACCGGCAAAACCACTTGAACACATGGTTTTGCCGGTGACCCATTTTTGATTAGGGTTCAGGTTTTGCCCAAAAGACATCTGGGTCATGGATTGCTTCACAATGTTGGTCCGCGCTGACAAATCCCACCGGCACGAGCTGGATGTCATCCCGGGGGTCATTGTCACGATACATGCTCTCGGCATTGAAGCGGTTCACCCGTTTGCACACAAAGTAGTAGAGATTCTTGGACATGTAATGATCGAGATAATTCTCCTTGGTCTGCACTGTCTCATGGTTCCAGTTGGCTGTCTCACACAGCAGTAATGGCCTGTCATTGATCAAGCGCTCGCGCACCTCGGCAATGCTGAGCATCGTTCCGTTCTCGTCGGTCACCCACGCGTCCATTGTTGGGTCGATATAGAGCCACTTGTTCAACTCACTGGACCACACCGTGTTGATGACGTGGCACTCATAGTCATCGGGATCGGCGGGCATGCAGGTCACATAGCGCGCCGGAATGCCCATCGAGAGGTACATTTCACTGAGTGACAATGCCAACTGCCTGCAGTTCACGCCCTTGCCCGTGGCCTGGCAATAGTTGTAGATGTCAATCGCATCCATTTCCACAAAGGCCCTGTTGCCACCATCGTGACGGATGTGGTCGTGAGCAAAGTGGAGGATGTTGATGATCCTGGACAGTTCGTTGCCCGGGCCCGCTACGGAGTCCAGTTTGAAATATTCACGCACCATGCGCAGGTTCATCGACTCCTTGGGCTGATAGACAAACACAGGCATGCCATCGTTCGGTTTCTCAGCATCACGGGCATAGGGTGCCGAACGCTTCAGCACATAAATCGGCTGCCGGCTTTGGACTTGAGCAAGCAGGGACCGGTATTTCTTGTCTCTGCGCAGTGAGCGCAGATCATTGTCGTTCACCATGTTGTTGTAATCCTTATAGCCATTCTCCACTGAGTGCTCGAGCGCAAGCAGCGCCTGCTTCTTCTGTCCCATCAGTGCATAACAACAAGCAAGGTCATAGAGGAGCAGCCCTTTCTGCTCCTTGATAGCAGCCTCGGGTATGGGGGTCACCAGATGGATTGTGGTGGTGTCAAGGAGGTTGACAAGGGTCGTTAACGGTGCCACTGCATCCCTGTGCTGTCCGCTCCTCATCAACCCCTGGTATTGTGACTGGTAGCTCGAGAACACATTCTGAAATTCCATCATGCGTTGTTCTTGGGCATCAACTGTCGTGGCTGCCGACAATGCAATGACCAGCAAAATCGTGATACATCTTGTAATATCCTTATCCTTCATCATCTCAACTCCTTTTTAAGTTCAACTATCTCTTGTCGCGCTCGCTCTTGAGGCCCTCATAGATTAAGTTGCCCCCCACAAGAATGAAGATAACAGGTACAAAGTACAGTTCCCATGGATCTTGGGGCGGACGTTCCAGCCATGCCCAATGCATGATGTGCCAGATGCCTGCCAACTTGAGCAAACTGGCCAGCACAAACAAGATTCCGATAATTGTTCTAAGCTTCATCATGTTTCTCTCTATTTATTGGTCTTCAAATTCCTTTAACTCTTCTAATCCCTGCTCAATCTCCTGCAATTGATGAGCATGACAACGGCGCACCCACAACGCCAGCATATAACCGAGGCAAAAGGTCAACACCGACAGTCCTAACGGCAGTAACATCTTCATGCCCAACTGATATTTCACCTGATCATTAAAGGCGAGTTCCGAGGTGTAAAAAACAATCAAGGCAAATGCGACCTCGCCAATGCCCCAAATCACCTCTTGATGGCAAACCTTCTTGTAACGCAGTATCAGACCCATAAGCTCGCTGCAACGTTTCCCTTCAAGATTGAACTGCGACAACAGGGATAATTTCATGATCTGGGGAATGAGTCCTATCACCATGGCAACCTCAACGACCACAAATGAAAACGTCCTGATGGGCGTGTTCATGTACACATAGGGGAATACCGCACAAATAATGAGGATGCATACGATAAGGTTGTAATAGTTGTGCCTGCACACACCGTCAAATGCCGAGCGGGTCTTTTGGGTAATCATGCCGCGCACAAGGCGCAGGTTGACAACTTCGCTCTGTGCCAGGTGGTTGTCGAGCGTATTCCAACTGGCTTTTAATTCGTCAAGTTCCATATCGAGTTGATGTTTTTAACAGTTAGAGATTTTTTTTAGTTTCTCCTTTACACGAACAAGTTTCACGGCGACATTGCTCTTAGAGATGCCCAGGATATCGGCCATTTCCTGGTAACTGCGTTCTTCAAGCCACAAGAGAATGAGCGCGCGTTCCAATTTCCCCAGTTGATTGATGAGGCGGTACAGTTCCCGCAGCTGACCTGTTTTCCCTTCTTCCGCTATCAGCCTGCCGGCGACATCGGCCGTGATGGGGATGGTTGAGGGGCGAGAACGCGACCGGCGCAGGAAGGTGATACACGTGTTCATCGCAATGCGGTAAACCCATGTCGAGAGTTTACAATCCCCACGATAACGCGGGAAACCCTTCCACAAATTGAGCACCACCTCCTGAAACAGGTCGTTCAAGTCATCCTGGTCCTTGGCATAGATGTAACACACCTTGTAGATGGTGCGCTCTTGCTCAGCAATCAGTTTCAGGAAATCTTGCTCTAAATCCTTAGTCTCCATTATCGATCAATATTCGTTTATTCCATTAGTCGCAATAACGGCTCGAAAATTACAGGCGAGGTGCGACAAAACACCCTTCTGTGCATTAGACGTTCAAACCCACCGTAAAAGTTGCTTGCTGTTGTATGGGGCGCAGTGTCTGTCGAAGCCACGGCCTCAATGTCTTGAAAAAGAAAGAAGTGTGGTTTAATGCTGCATCAGTTGGATTGAAATTTCCTGTACCGCGCCCATTCTTGCTGCATGTTGGTATCATGGTTCCCAATGAAGAAGTCGGCTCGATTATCATCCTTGAACGGTGCCCAGTTGCCGCAGATGACGCCATCATGGGCAACAACGGGCTGGAAGATGCCGCTGTTGTTGTGGGCCTTGTGGCTATAGTCGGGCGACAGCACGATGTCGCGGCTCTTGTAGCCGATGAGGTATTCGTCGTAGGGCGGAATCAAGAGGTAGCGGCCCTTGCGGAAGCCACGGGTGCGACAGTCTTCAGTGACATAGAAATCGCGGCCTTTCCACTTCATCTTGTGGATGGCATCGCCCATCAGCTCGATGCCTCTGCGGCAGTGGCCGATGTTTAACCCCGACCACCACACAAAGTCCTCAAGCGTCGCTGGCTGGCGGCTGTGGAAATACTTGCGGGTGAGCAGCAGCAATGCCTCATCGCGGTCAACCGCCACGCGCGGGCCCACCCGTTGTTCACTCAAGGCATAGGTGGCCTTCATGGGCAGCAGTTCACCGCTGCACAGGGTGCCCTCCAGTTCGGCCATGCGCAGGTGGTAGGACAAGCGGTGGTCATCGATGCTGATGCCTCGTTCCGCAAGAGCATGGGCAAAGTCTTCCTTCACGGCACTGCCCATGTCGGCTGCAGTCTGAACAAGGATATCGCGGATACGGGCCAGCTCATCATCCCCGATGCTGACGTGATTGCTGCGCATCCAGCCATGGATAACTGAAATGGCCTTGGGCGCACACAACTGCAGCAGCGGCCAATAGTCCTCGGCAGCCACCAGTTGCCAGGTGCCGCGCATCAAGTGCAACCTGATGATTTTGCCTCTATCGAAAGCTTGCTTGAAGGCTCGGGATGACGGTCGGCGGGTGCGCATCGCCACTGCCCAGCGCATCATGCGGTACTCCTGAGCCTGGATGGCACCCATGTGGCGGACAACATCGGCAGGGTCGCTGAACTGCGGGCTGATGAGCTGCTGGTTGAGCAGTCGTGTGGCGATCGGGTTCATCGATTGTCGTTGGGGTGCCCGGTTAACCGCGCAGGATGTCGATCAGCTCGGCCACGCCCTGGGTAGCGGGCTTCTTGATCACGTGCACCCAGTCGGGCACAGCGGCGGGATTGGGGTCGATATAGTAGATGGGCACACCGCGCTTGACATACTGGATGAGCGCTGCCGCAGGATAAACCACCAGCGTGGTGCCGATGACGACAAAGATATCGGCCTCATGGGCCAATTGGGCGGCGGCATCCATGTTGGGCACGGCCTCGCCAAAGAACACGATGTGAGGACGCACGGGGTCGCCATAGGGGTCGCGGGTGTCCACACTGGTTTCCAGCCCCTTGTCGGTCAACTCGTCGCAGGGCAGGGTGTAAAGGCGGTCTTCGCGGCGCAGCGACCGCACCTTCATCAGCTCGCCATGCAGGTGCAGCACGTTGGCACTGCCGGCGCGCTCGTGCAGGTCGTCGACATTCTGGGTGATGACGCGCACGTCGAAGTCTTTCTCAAGCTCTACCAGCCCCAGGTGTGCGGCATTGGGCTCAGCTCCTTGCAGCTGCAGGCGCCGCTCGTTATAGAATTGATGGATGAGTGCGGGGTTGCGCAGGAAGCCCTCATGGCTGGCTACGTCCATCACGGGATAGTTCTCCCATAACCCATCGCTATCGCGAAAGGTCTTGATACCGCTCTCGGCGCTGATGCCAGCACCCGACGAAATCACTAATTTCTTCTTGTTGCTACTCATAGTCATCGGTTTATTTGGTTGGTAAAAGGACTTTTTATATAATGTGAAAGCAAAAATAGTAAATTTTTTCCAAAAACGTACACGCCAATCAAGGAAATCACTATCTTTGCACCGATTTTTCAAAAAACAGATAATTATCAGATGGATAAACTGAGTTATGCATTAGGCTTGAGCATGGGTGGTAACTTCATCGGCTCTGGCATCAAGAAGTTGAATATCAATGATTTTTCCGATGGCCTTAGAGCTATTTTTGAAGGTGCTGAACAGCAGATGACCTTTGATGAGGCCAAGCAGATTGTCACCGAATTCTTTACTAACCTCGAGAAGGAAGGCGCAGAGCAGAACGAGCGCCTGGGACGTGAATTCCTCGAGCAGAACAAGAATACCCAGGGCGTCAAGGTGACCGCGTCGGGCTTACAGTATCAGGTAGTGAAAGAGGGCGACGGCCTGCAGCCTGGTCCCAATGATGTGGTGACTGTTCACTATACGGGCAAGCTGATCGACGGCACCGTGTTTGACAGCAGCGTGGAGCGCGGCGAGCCCGCTACCTTTGCTGTCGGCCAGGTCATCCCCGGTTGGGTCGAGGGTCTGCAGCTCATGCGTGAGGGTGCCGCCTACAGGCTTTTCATTCCCTCTAACCTTGCCTATGGCCCGCATGGCACCGGCCCCATCCAGCCCAACTCGACGCTCATCTTTGATGTGCAGTTGATCAAGGTCGAGAAGAAGTAAACAACCAATTGAAAATTAAATATTTCACAACTTTTTTGCGATGAAGAAGTTTTTAGCATTGTCGGTCGCCACCCTGCTCATGGCATCAATGGCAAGTTGCGGCAGTAACACGTCAACCGGCGAGAACACCGAGGAGGCTGCCCCCGACTATGGTCAGCAGATCAAGGACAACAAGACGCTGGGGCGTGAGTTCCTCGAGCAGAATGCCAAGAACGACAGCGTTGTGGTAACGAAGAGCGGCCTGCAATACATGGTTCTGGAGGAGGGCAATGGTACCAAGCCTGGCCCAACCGACAAGGTGACCGTGCACTACACTGGCAAGTTGCTTGACGGCACCGTGTTCGACAGCAGTGTGGAGCGCGGCGAGCCTGCCACCTTTGGCCTGGACCAGGTGATTCCCGGGTGGACCGAGGGTCTGCAGCTCATGAGTGAGGGGTCCAAGTACCGTCTCTTTATCCCCAGCGAACTGGCCTATGGCTCCAAGGGCGCCGGTAGCGACATCCTGCCCAACTCGACGCTCATTTTTGATGTAGAGCTGATCAAGGTAGAGAAGTGAGATTGAGAAGAAATTTTTTATTACATAACAACATTCAATTCATTAAAAATCAAGTTTTATTATTATGAAGAAGATTTTAGCATTTGCAGCAGCAGGTCTCATGACCATCGGTTTCATTAGCTGCAACGGCAATGCTGGTAGTAGCAGTGAGGCTATGGATTCGCTCAGCATGGCTTTTGGTGACCTCTATGGTGCTGGTATGGGCCAGCAGTTGCGCAGCATGGACTCCACCATCAACATGGAGCAGGCACTCAAGGGCATGGAGTATATTGCCAATGCCGACACCAGCAAGGCCTTCATGAACGGCTTGCAGATGGGTATGCAGATCGCTCAGCTCTATGCTGGCATCGAGCAGCAGTGTGGTATGCCTCTCAACAAGAGCCTGTTCATGCAGCACCTGCGTGAGGCTTTGATGAAGACCACTCCCATGGGTCAGGAAGACATGATGGCACTTCAGAGCAAGATTGAGCCCCTGCTCAACAAGGCTATGGAGCAGTCCCCCAAGGCTATCGCCAACAAGAAGAAAGGCGATGAGTACATGGCTAAGCTGAAAAACGATAAGGACTACACTTTCACCAAGAGCGGTATTGCCTACAAGGTGATCGCCCAGGGCGAAGGCATCAACTTTGCTGACAGCGACGTCGTTAAGGTGAACTACGTGGGTCGTCACATCGATGGCACCGAGTTTGACAAGAGCGGCAACGAGCCCGTTCCCTTCAACCTCAAGCAAGTCATCCCCGGTTTTGCCGAGATGATCCAGCTCATGAAGCCCGGTAGCAAGGTAACCGTTGTTATCCCCGGTGAGTTGGCTTATGGTCCTCAGGGTAACCGTGGCATCGAGCCCATGGAGACCTTGATTTTCGACATCGAGACCCTGGGTGTTCAGGACAAGACCGAGCAGCCTGCTCGTCCTCAGATGCCCATCCGTCCCATGAAGAAGTAAATTCCGGCACAATAGGCTGATAAAGGAACCGTCCTGGGTTGGTGAACCCGGGACGGTTTTTTAGGTATCATCAATCAGCTGAAAAGGTCAATCCCCGGCCAAACGCTGTCAAGGCCCTTGGCGTTTATAGCCACAGGAGGAAATCCTCGCGTTGCAGCTTGGGGTCGGGGTTGAGAATAGCAAGCTTGCCGTTGCTGTAGGTCTGCCCCTTGGTCATCAGCCGGCAGCAGTCGTCAAACAAGGATTGCATCGCTTCATCGTGGTGCAAATTGCGCAGCACGGCAATGGCACCGGCATCGAGCAAGCGCTGCAGCACGTCGGCATTGATCGGGGTGTTGATGAGGGCCATTAAAGGTGATGGATGACTGCTAACGGCGGCTAACAGCTCATCGGTAGCCACTCTGATGTCGTCAAAGCATTGAATGCGCTTCAACTGACTGCCAATCACGCGCACGGCAAGCGCATTTTGTTCCAGCCGAGGGTCATACAAGTAGAGCACGCTGTCGTGGTTCACTTCCAGCATGGCTACACTCTCGAGGCCCGTGGCGGCTCCTGCTTGCAGAATGTGGGTGGGGTTGAAATGGTTGGCTACCCTGAAGAGCAATCGGGCCTCCTGCTCGCCGATGAAGTCCATCTCGCGCCGTTGCTGCCTGGTGGTGCCCGCCTTGATGGTGCCATGCAACTGGTGGATCCCATCGTAGGCGTAGTAGGGCAGAGGTTGCCGCCAGACCTGGCGCACGAATTGGTAGGCGTAGGGCGAATGTATGCCGAAGCCGCCACTGCGGTGGTGGCGGCTCCAAGCGTTGATGTATCTTTTCCAGCCTTTCAAGGGATAAGATCAATTCTCCAATGACTCTTCTTTCTTCTCCTTCTTGAACAGCTTGTCACCGAACAGGGCATAGTTCAAGGCCAGCAGCAAGAGCAGATAGATGGTGATAACGGCAATCTTGGCCCACAATTGGGTCTTGCTCACCTCGTCGGGAGTGAACATGAAGTCAATCTCGTGGTCGCCGGCGGGCAATTGCAGGGCGCGCAGCACATAGTTCACGCGCCCCATCTCCACGGGCTTGCCGTCAACGTTCACCTTCCAGCCCCACGGGAAGTAAATCTCGCTGAATACCGCCAGGCCGCCGTTGGCACTGTGGCTCTTGTAGGTCAGGTGATTCGGGGCATAGGAGGTCTCATAGATGGTGTCGCCGGGCTGCGTGGCTTTGGCTTCACCCAGTTGTGCCTTGAATTTGGCATCGGCCACAGCACTGCGGGCGGGGTTGAAGTTGTCCATGAAGGCCATTTCCTGATCGGCATTATCCACATAGGTCAACGAGTCGACAAACCAGGCGTTGCCCAGAGCATCGGGGTTGCGCTGAACCGTCTGGTCGTTGAGGATGAAGTAGCGTGCATTGAGCATGTTCAGCACCTGCATGTTGTTCTTGGCGATTTGGTTGTTGATCAAATCGTTGTAACGCGACAGCTTGGCGGCATGGTAGCCGCCTATGGTCTTGTGGAAGTAGCTGGGCATGGCCTCGCCAAAGTGCTGCACGTCCATGACACGGTAATTCATGTCCTTGTCTTGCAGGATCTGGGTGTCGGCAGGACGTGGCGCAAAGGTCTGCTCGGGGGCGTCATAATGCGAGGTGAACGAGTTGGAATCGATGTAGCGCTTGTTCACGGCATACATGTCGACCAGCACAATGGCGGCGACGATGAGCGTGGCGGCCATCTCGTTGAGCTTGCCCTTGAGGAAGGCAAAGATTACGCCAAAGCCCAGGATGATGATCAGCAGGCTGCGCCAGGCGTCACCGCTCACCAGAGAGCCACGCACAGCGGCGATAGCGGCGTCGACACTGGGGAACTGCTGGATTTGTCCCGATGCGACCAGCTGCTCGTGCTCTTGGGCCGAGAAGTGACCAAAGATGCCCGGGAAAAGTGCCGTAAGCAGGCAGACGGCGGCGGGCAGGCCAAAGGATGCAACCAGGGCCACCTTGTGCTTGCGCCAGCCATCGGGTTCCTTGAACAGCTCCCGCAATCCCAACACGGCCAGTATGGGCATCGCCACCTCGGCAATGACAAGAATCGACGCCACGGTGCGGAACTTGTTGTACATCGGGAAATGGTCTATCATCCAGTCGGTGAGCCACATCATGTTGTGGCCCCACGAGAGCAGGATGCTGATAATGGTGACGATGAGCAGTGCCCATTTCACGGGACCCTTGACGATGAAGCAGCCCAGCAGGAACAGGGCGCAGATGAGGGCTCCGACATACACGGGGCCGTTGGTCATGGGCTGATCGCCAAAGTATTGCGGGAACTGACTCAGGATTTGGACATCCTGCTGGCTCATCTCGCCGGTGTTGGCCATCTTCTCGGCCTTCTTGGTGTCGCTCAGGGCCAGCATCGTGTTGTCGCCGTGTTCGGGCTTGATGGTGGCTCCACCTTTCACATTGGGGATGAGCAGCGTGAATGTCTCGCCCTTGCCATAGCTCCACTGGGTGATGTAGTCCTTGTCCAGTCCGCCATTGGTGGGCTTGGCGTTGGCGGCGTCCTCGCCCTGGGGCGTGAGCTCGCTGTGGCCGCCACGTATGGTCTCTTGGGAATACTTATAGGTCAGGTACAGGTTGGGCGAGTTGGCAGCCAGTGCCAGCAGGGCAGCCACGGCCAGTGAGCCTGTAGCGATGCACCAGCGTCCCATCTGCTTGTCCATGATGGCCTTGACGAGATAGGCGATGACCAGTGCCACAACGATGAACATCGAGTAATAGGTCATCTGCACATGGTTGCTCATCAACTGCAATGCTGCAAAGAAGGCAGCCAGTGCTGCACCGCCCAGGTACTTGCCGCGATAGCACCACACGATGCCTGCAAGCGTGGGGGGAATGTAGACCAGCGTCATCAGTTTCCAGATGTGGCCGGCTCCCATGAGGATGAAGAAGTAACTTGAGAAGGCGTAGCCGATGGCACCGAGCACGGCATAATACCACCTCACCTTGAAGGCCAGCATGAGCAGGAAGAAGCCCAGCATGAGCAGGAAAATCCAGCTTACCGGCGTTGGGAAGTACAGGCGATACAGAGCCTCGGCGGGCTTGAGAAAGTTGGTGCCCTGGTAGGAAGGCGCAATCTGGAAAGTGGGCATGCCGCCAAACAGGGCATCGGTCCACCATGACTTCTCTCCTGTCTGCTCCAGCATGACCTTGGTCTCCTGGCCGTTGGCAACACCTTGCATGATGTCGTTTTGTTGCAGGATGTCACCGTTCACGTCGTTGGGATAGAAATAAATCCATGATATGGCGGCAAACACAACCACCGCAATCACAAAGTGGATCACGTCGGCCAGCGACAGCGACCCGATCAGTTTCTTGTCTAAATTACTTTTCATTATATCTCGGTTGGATAGGTTTTCTGTGTAAACAACTTGCAAAAATACTAAAAAAGCGGTGAAAGTTGGATGGTCACCGCGTGTTTTTTATGGAATCGCTGTTTTTTATTTGCCCACGAGATACTTGCTGCGGGGCAGGCGGCGCAACAGCAGCACGACAATGAAGCACACGACAAAGGCCAGCACGCCGCTCACGAGGCAGTCGATTGTCCAATGTGCACGCCCCAGCCACGGCGTCAACGGCCACACCACCTGGCGCAGGATAAGCATCTGTGACAGGTAGATGCCAAAGGTGCACTTGCTCAACATGGGCCACCACGTTGCGGTGGCAGGATGGTTCTGACGGTCATAGCGGGCGGGAGCGAAGTGCTGTATCAGGACAAACAGCAGTGTCGCCATGGCGATGTTGTTGGCGCTGATGTCGTTGGTAATGGTGTCGAGATGCTGCTGCCAAGTGATGCCGAAGCGGCCCTGGACAAGAAACTCAAACAGGGGCATCACCACAATTCCCGTCGCCAGCAACGCGATCCACTGCCACCGTTTGCCCGCTGTGAACACGGGCAGGCCATAATGGTGCAGGTAGTAACCCAGCAGCACGTAGCCGTAGTAGTTGGCAAAGGCACCGAACATGTTGTGGCTGTATTGGGACGACTCGATGAACAGGCCGTGCTGGTAGGGGATGAAAGAAGACAGCACCCACAACACAAGCAGCATCTTGACGCCGCGCTTGCCAATGGCATCGATGCAACGGCTCACCAGCGGCAGGGTCACATAGATGACCAGCAAAACATAGACATACCACAACAGCCCCTCGACGGGATGGAACAGGATGGACGTCAGCAGCCGCGGCGTGAAGTTGTGGAGCAAGAACGCGTGTTCAAGCAGATAAATGATGGACCACACGGCCAGTGGCGGCAACACCACCCATAACCGCCGCTTGATGAACCGCTTGTCGCTCATGGTGACCGGGAGCAGCAAGGCACCGGTGATCATGAAGAACAGGTTGCAGTTCACGGCAACCAGCACGGTGTAGACCGCGCCGGCAATCGATGGCGTGTTATAATAGGTGTCATATTGCCGGATGGGTGTGTGGATGAGGATGACCAGCAGGCAGGCGAGGACGCGCAGGATGTCAAGGTAGGGAATGCGCCGTTGCAGTTGGGCCTCGGTCATCATGGCCTTGCGGATTCAATCAGTGCAACGGCATAGGCGGCGATGCCCTCGCCGCGTCCAGTGTAACCCAGCCGCTCGGTCGTGGTGGCCTTGATGGACACCTGGCTTGGGTCACAGGCCATGCATGAGGCTAATTCCTGCTGCATGGCGGGGATGTGGGGGTTGAGCTTGGGTTGCTCGGCACAGATGGTGATATCACAATTGCCCAACTTGAAGCCCTTCTCGTCGAGCAGTTTGACCACGTGGCGCAACAGCAGACGGCTGTCGATGCCCTTGTAGCGAGGGTCGGTGTCGGGGAAATGGTAACCGATGTCGCGCAATGCGGCGGCGCCCAGCAGAGCGTCGCACAGTGCATGGATGGCAACATCGGCATCGCTATGCCCCAGCAGCCCGCGCTCCCAGGGAATGTTGACACCACCCAGCCACAGGTCACGACCCTCGACCAGGCGATGCACGTCAAATCCCATGCCCACGCGTATCATTGTCTTTCAGTTTTCAGTCAACTCTTGTCTCTTGTCTTTTATCAGTTTCTGCCAAACAGGTTCTTGATGCCGTCCATGTCAAACGACAGGGTAAAGCGCAGCGTCTGGTCCAGAGGACTGTTCTGGGCGGTGGCAATCATGTAGCTGGCATCGATGCCGATGACCTGGAGCTGGAAGCCAGCACCCAGGCCAAAGTACTGACGGTTACCGGCAAACTTGCTCTCGTAGTAGTAGCCGCCGCGCAGGAAGAACTTGTGGTCGTAGGCGTACTCAGCACCCACCGAGTAGGTGATGCGCTTGGCAAAGTTGTCGCTGAAACTGTCGAAGATACCCGAGATGGAAGACTTGTCCTTCCACTCCTGGAGGGCGTCGTCATAGGCCAGAGCATCTTCATAGTCGGCCAAGCGGGGCTTGGCGGGAACCAGCATCTTGTTGGCGTCGAGCGACAAGGTCAGGTTGTTGTACTCGGCCAGCGGGAAGGTGAAAGCCGTACCCAGTCTGAGGTTGGCTGGCAGATAGGCGGGATCGTTACCCTTGTTGTAGGACACCTTGGAACCGATGTTGGACACGTTGAAACCCAATGACCACTGGCACTCGTTGCGGCCAATGATGGGGTAGGTGGTATAGTAGCCCGAGAGGTCGGCCGAGAAAGCCGAAGCACCCGAGGTCTGCTCGCCTGTGTTCATGTCGCTGTAGCCCAGATCACTGTAGATGTAGCGCAGCACGACACCCATCGAGAATTTCTCGCTCAACTTGCGTGAGTAGCCCAGATCAACGGCCATCTCAAACGGGTTGATGGTCGATACCATGGCACCCTCGCCGTCGGTGGCCATTACCTCACCCAGCGAGAAATAGCGCAACGAGGCACTCACGGCTTGGTTGTCGCTGCTGCCAATCTTGTAGTAACCGGTCAAGTTGGCCAAGTAGATATCGTTGACGATTTTGCGCAACCACGGGGTGTAGGACAGCGACACGCCGGCCTGGCTGAAGGCAAACGCATACTTTGACGGGTTCCAGAACTGCGAGTTGACGTCGGGCTCGGTGGCCGCACCCAGGTCACCCATCGAGGCACCACGCGCATCGGGCGTGATGGCCAGTGAGGTCACACCGGTGGTCACGGGGTTGAATTCAGAGTTCTTGATATCGTCTTGAGCCCACGCTGTCAAGGCCGTGGCCAACATTGCAATAGCAACTATTGATTTTGTCAGTTTCATTTCTCAATCAGAAAAAAATTGGTTTGTCTTGTTACCTAATTAACTACAAAACCGCCTTTTTATTGTATCATGCCCCAACAAAGTTGCTTGGTGCCGACCTGGGTCAAAACTGGTTCTCGATGATGTCGGTGAGCACATCCTTGAGCTGGAGACCTGCGGCGCGCACCTGTTGCGGAATGAAACTGGTGACCGTCATGCCAGGAGTAGTGTTGATTTCCAGCAGGTTGATGTGATCGCTGCCATCGGCATCGCGGGTGATGATGTAGTCGATGCGTATGATGCCGTTGCAGTGCAGGATGTCATAGATGCGCGACGTCTCGGCCTGCAGTGCAGCCGTCAACTCGTCGCTGATGCGTGCCGGCGTGATTTCATCCACCTGGCCGTTGTACTTGGCATCGTAGTCAAAGAACTCGTTGTCGGTAACCACCTCGGTCACAGGGAAAACCACCGATTTCTCCTTGGTCTTGTAGCAGCCCACGGTCACCTCGGTGCCATCGAGGAAACGCTCGATCATCACGTTGTCACAATGCTTGAAGGCATACTCCATGGCGTCGTCCAGCTGGTCGCAGCTCTTCACCTTGGTCACGCCGAAGCTCGACCCGTCGGCTGTGGGCTTGACAAAGCAGGGCATGCCCAGGTAGGCCTCGACTTTCTCGGCCGTCCAGCCATGGGCCACGCCGCGGCGCACCTGGATGCTGTCGGGCACCGAGCAGCCGAAGGCCTTCAAGTAGTTGTTCAGCGCAAACTTGTGGAAGGTCAATGCCTCGACCAGCACGTTACAGGTCGAGTAGGGCAGGTTGATCAGGTCAAAGTAGCCTTGCAACACGCCGTTCTCTCCCGGAGTCCCGTGAATGGTGATGTAAGCATAATCGAAACGGATTCTCTCTGCGCCGTCCAGGAAAGAAAAGTCGTTCTTGTCGATGACAGGCTGCCGGCCGTCGGGCAGGTTGACATGCCAGTCATCTTTCCTGATCAACACGATATAAACATCATAACGCTCGTGGTCTATTGCCGAGTCAATGCCCTGGGCCGAGCGCAGGGAAACTTCATACTCCGATGAGTCGCCACCACACACGATGGCTATGGTTCTTTTGGAAACGTTCATTTTTTGCTACACATTAAAATTCGGCCGCAAAATTACACAATTTTTTATGCTTTTATTGTATTTTTGCGGCAATTAACAGAACCGATTATGAACAGTCAACAACTTTACGCGATTTATCAGCAGCATCCCGTCATCACGACCGACAGCCGTGACTGCCCCGAGGGCAGCATCTTCATCGCCCTCAAGGGTGAGAGCTTTGACGGCAACCAGTTTGCCGCCCAAGCCCTTGACAAGGGCTGTGCCGTGGCCATCGTGAGCGATGAGAACGTGTACAATGCCTATCATGGCGACAAGCTGATGATTCTGGTCGATGACACGTTGCAGGCCTACAAGGACATGGCGCGTGAGCACCGCCGCCGCTTCGACATCCCCGTCATCGGCATCACCGGCACCAACGGCAAGACCACGACCAAGGAGCTCGTGCGTGCTGTCCTGGCCGAGCGGTATGACGAGATGGCCACCGAGGGCAACTTTAACAACGATGTGGGTGTGCCCAAAACCTTGTTCCGCCTCAATGTCAAGCATGAGATTGCTGTGATTGAGATGGGTGCCAGCCACCCTGGTGACATCAAGACCCTGGCCGAGACTGCCGAGCCCACCTGCGGCCTGATTACCAATGTGGGCAAAGCCCACCTGCAGGGCTTTGGCTCGCTCGAGGGCGTGATCCACACCAAGGGCGAACTCTATGACAACCTCTCATCGCGCCCCGGCAGCGTCATCTTCATCAATGCCGACAACGAGCATCTGATGGGCATCCTGCCCCAGGGAGTGAAGGCCGAGTATTACACGCGCGACGAGAATATGGCCAATGCGAGTGTCGTGGGGCAGCTCATCGCCTGTGACCCGTTCCTGCGCTTGAAGTGGCGTGCAGGGGCAGGAGGCGATTGGCACGAGGTGACGACCCGCCTGATTGGCAGCTATAACCTGGACAACGTGTTGGCAGCAGTGACTGTGGGCCTCCATTTCGAGGTGTCACCTGAGCAGATTTGCCATGCGCTCGAGAACTATGTGCCCTCCAACAACCGCTCCCAGCTCACCGAAACCTCCCATAACCACCTCATTGTGGATGCCTATAACGCCAATCCCACCTCGATGGCGGCTGCCCTCGACAACTTCAGCCTCATGCAGGTATCACCCAAGATGGCCATCCTGGGCGAGATGCGCGAACTGGGCGCAAGCAGTCGTGAAGAGCATGAGCGCGTGGTCGAGAAACTGAGGGGTTGCCCCTTTGACGAGGTGTGGCTTGTGGGTGCCGAGTTCAAGGACATCGAGTGCCCCTACCGCAAGTTTGACGACGTGGAGCAAGTCAAGGCCGCTATCGCCCAATGCCGGCCCGAGGGCCGCTACATCCTCATCAAGGGTTCCAACGGCACCCGCCTGTTCCAGCTCCCCGAGCTCTTGTAATCGACGTCGATAAATAAGAATTAGGAAAAGACCTGTGGGCGACATTGAGACGACACAGGTCTTGTTTTGTTCCCTCGCCGGTTGTGAGGTTTGGGGTATGCCGTGGGTTACAGCAGCTCGATGATGGCACTGGGCTGGCCGTCGATGGCGAGCGAGACGATGTAGCCGCCGTCGATGGGGTAGAGGGTGGGGGTGAGACGGTCGCCCAACTTGGCCGGGATGCGGTACTCCACGCGCATGTCCTTGACCTCGAACCCTGTGGGCAGCAATTCCATGGCGATGCGCACATAGTTGGCGTTGTTCATGTGGCGGTTGTAGTCGATATCGGCACGCATGACTGTGACAGGAGCCGTCACGGTGCCCTCCTGCTTGGGCAGGATGATGCGACGGCCACGGTAGTTCATCTCCTGCTTGGGCTCCAGCGTGAGCGAGGCGATGGCCGCTTGCGACAGCCGCGCCAGCTTGCCCGTCGCCAGGTCCACAAATGCTCCCATGCTCCACGTGCGGTAGCAGGGCTGGCCTTGGGCATCGCGGATGAAAGTGTTGCGGAAACCGTACATCGGCATCACCTCATAGATGGACGTTGTCACCGTCAGCTCTTCCTTGAATTGAGGAACGCGCATCACCTCGACCTGGCGTGTGGCCAGCAGCTGCGTCATGTTGTTGTCGGTGAAGAACTTGCGGGCCGTGGGCTCGCTGTCGATCCACATCTCGGAACAGTCCTGCATCATCTGCAAGGCCGAGAACAGTTTCAATTTCCCCTCGCTGTCACAAGTGCTTGTCGTGACTTTGTAATTCAGGCTATACATGGTTGCTGGTAGTGTAATGTTGAAATTGGGTGCAAAGGTACGAAAATAATAGTGGCCCAAATTGAATATTCACATTATTAATATACTTTAATGGGGAGGGAAGGGGGTAATTGGCGAAAAATTTGTACCTTTGCGGCGCTTTTTGTGCCTCGATGGGTGCAAGTGGCATTAATAATTGGAATATCAACTGAATAACCATAATTTTAAAGAAAGAAATGGGTTTAAGAATCATTGTTATGGCCAAGCAAGTGCCAGACACCCGCAATGTGGGTAAAGACGCGATGAAGGAGGACGGCACCATCAACCGTGCCGCTCTGCCCGCAATTTTCAACCCCGAGGATCTGAACGCACTGGAACAGGCGTTGCAGCTCAAGGATGCCCATCCTGGATCGACGATCACGCTGCTAACGATGGGCCTGCCCCGCAGTGCCGAGATGGTGCGCGAGAGCATGTATCGTGGCGGTGACGACGGCGTGGTGCTGACCGACCGCCCCCTGGGTGGCGCCGACACGCTGGCCACCAGTTATTCGCTGGCCCAGGCCATCAGGCACATGGGCAAGTTTGACATCATCGTGGGAGGCCGCCAGGCCATCGACGGCGACACCGCACAGGTGGGACCGCAGATTGCCGAGAAGTTGGGTCTGCCCCAGGTGACCTATGCCGAGAGCATCCAGGTTGCCGACGGCCGTGCCACCATCAAGCGCCGCATCGAGCGTGGCTTTGAGACCGTGGAGTGTCCGCTGCCCCTGGTAGTGACCGTCAATGGCAGTGCCGATGCCTGTCGTCCCCGCAATGCCCGCCTGGTGCAGCAGTACAAGTATGCCGTGACTCCGAGCGAGAAGGCTGCCTTGCCCGCCGACCGCCAGGCCCTGGTCGATGCCCGTCCCTACCTCAATATCAAGGAGTGGGGCGTGAAGGAAATCGAGGCCGATCCCGAGCAGATCGGCATGGCCGGCTCGCCCACCAAGGTGAAGACCATCGTCAACGTCGCCTTCCAGGCCAAGGAAGCCCGCCGCATCGACGCCGCAGCTGATGCCGAACTCGAGGGCCTGGTCAAGGAACTCATTGCCGACCACATCATCGGATAGTTTTTTAAGGATTTTAAAGACCCTAAGGACCCAAAGGACATGAAAGACCCTAAGGGCCCTAAAAATAGAAGAATACAATGAACGACAAGAATAATCTGATAGTCTATTGCGAGTATGACGAGGGCCGCATTGCCGACGTCAGCCTCGAACTGCTCACCAAGGGCCGCTCGCTGGCCACCCGCCTGGGCTGCCGCCTCGAGGCACTGGTGCTGGGCGACAAGCTCGACGGCATCGAGCAGCAACTGTTCCCCTATGGCGTGGACGTGGTCTACAAGGTGCAGGACCAGCGCCTGTTCCCCTACACGTCGCTGCCCCACTCGAGCGTTGTGACCACCCTGTTCAAGGAAATCGAGCCGCAGGTGTGCCTCATGGGCGCCACCACCATCGGCCGTGACCTGGGACCCCGCGTGTCGTCGTGCCTGCACAGCGGCCTCACCGCCGACTGCACGTCGCTCGAGATCGGCGACCACACCGACGCTGCCAAGGGCAAGCAGTACAAGAACCTGCTGTACCAGATCCGTCCCGCATTCGGCGGCAACATCGTTGCCACCATCGTCAACCCCGAGTGCCGTCCCCAGATGGCTACCGTGCGCGAGGGCGTGATGAAGAAGGAGATTTTTGATCCCGCCTACAAAGGCGAGGTCATCGACCTGGATCCCGACAAGTACATCGACCCTGCCAGCCTCGTTGTCAAGATCATCGACCGCGAGATCGAGCAGAGCAAGGTCAACATCAAGGGTGCCCACATCATCGTGGCCGGTGGCTACGGCATGGGCAGCAAGGAGAACTTTGACATGCTGTTTGAACTGGCCGACGTCCTGGGTGGCGAGGTGGGTGCATCGCGCGCTGCCGTCGATGCTGGCTTCACCGACCACGAGCGCCAGATCGGGCAGACGGGCGTTACCGTGCGACCCAAGCTCTACATCGCCTGCGGTATCTCGGGCCAGATCCAGCACATTGCCGGCATGAACGAGAGCTCGATCATCATCAGCATCAACACCGACCCCGACGCGCCCATCAACGCCATTGCCGACTATGTGATCACTGGCAGCGTCGAGGACGTGATTCCCAGGCTCATCAAGCACTACAAGAAGAACTCCAAGTAAACAGACAAGACAACAATGGCTAACTTTTATACCGACAATAAAGCGCTCCAGTATCACCTCAATCACCCGTTGATGAAGGAGATTGTTGCCCTGCGCGAGCGCAACTACACCCAGTGTGAGAAATTTGACTATGCGCCCCTCGACTTCGAGGACGCGATGGACTCCTATGAGCGCGTGCTGGAAATCATCGGCGAGATCTGCGGTGACATCATCGCCCCCAATGCCAAGGATGTGGACCTCGAGGGTCCCCACCACGAGAACGGACGCGTGCGCTATGCCCAAGGCACCGAGGTCAACCTCAAGGCCTTGAACCAGGCTGGCTTGATGGGCATCACCCTGCCCCGCCAGTATGGAGGCCTGAACATGTCGTCGATTCCGTATATCATGGCTGCCGACATGGTGAGCCGTGCCGACGCGGGATTTGTCAACGTGTGGGGCCTGCAGGACTGCGCCGAGACCATCAACGAGTTTGCCTCCGAGGACCAGAAGGAGCGTTTCCTGCCCCGCACCTGCAAGGGCGAGACCCTGGCGATGGACCTGACCGAGCCCGATGCCGGCAGCGACCTGCAGTCGGTCATGCTCAAGGCCACCCAGGACGAGGACGGCACCTGGCGCCTGAACGGTGTGAAGCGCTTCATCACAAACGGTGACGGTGACATCTCGCTCGTGCTGGCTCGCAGCGAGGAGGGTACCCGCGACGGCCGTGGCTTGTCGATGTTCATCTACGACAAGCGCGACGGCGGCATGACCGTGCGCCGCATCGAGGACAAGATGGGCATCCACGGCAGCCCCACGTGCGAACTCGTGTTCAAGAACGCCAAGGCCGAGCTGTGCGGCGACCGCAAGCTGGGTCTCATCAAGTATGTGATGTCGCTGATGAACGGTGCACGCCTGGGCATCGCCGCCCAGAGCGTCGGCGTGAGCGAGGCTGCCTATCAGGAGGCCATCGCCTATGCCCGCAGCCGCGAGCAGTTCGGCAAGGCCATCATCAACTTCCCCGCCGTGAGCGAGATGATTGCCAACATCAAGGCCAAGCTCGATGCCTCACGCACGCTGTTGTATGAGTGCACCCGCTTTGTGGATATGTACAAGTCGCTCGAGGCCATCAGCCGTGAGCGCACCCTCCAGCCCGAGGAACGCAAGACCATGAAGGCCTACAACCGCCTGGCCGACGCCTTCACACCGCTGGCCAAGGGGATGACCAGCGAGTTCTGCAACCAGAACGCCTACGACTGCGTCCAGATTCACGGCGGCAGCGGCTTCATGCGCGACTACGCATGCGAGCGCATCTACCGCGATGCCCGCATCACCAGCATCTACGAGGGCACGACCCAGTTGCAGGTGGTGGCAGCCATCCGCCACGTCACCACGGGCACCTACCTCAACCAGATCAAGGAGTATGCCGCACGCGAGTACAGCGAGGCCGTTGCTCCCATGCGGGCCAAGCTTGAGGCGATGACTGCCCTCTACGAGGAGACCTTTGCCACGGTACAGGCTGTCGAGAACCCTGAGTACGTCACCTTCCATGCCCGTCGTCTGGTCGAGATGCTGGGTCACATCATCATGGGCTATCTGCTCATTGGCGATGCTACCAACGAACCCGACTTGTTCCTCGACAGTGCCAAGGTCTATGTCAACCTGGGTGAGGCCGAGGTAGCGCGCCACGCACGCTTCATCGCCGCCTTCAACCCCGAGGACCAGGCTGCCTACATGCGTCAGTGATCGGGGGTCGGCTTCGGTTATATTCAAAATAAAGGATAGGGCAAGACCAGACGGATTGGCGTCACGGTCTTGCCCTAACTCATTGCGGCAAACAGAACTCGTTAGAATTTCATGTACATGCGGCGGTTGTTGCCGCGTCGGTGACTCACGTGGATCCAGCGGCAGCCTTTCTCATCGATGCATTGGTCAACGGGAAGGTTGAGCCGCTTGATGAGAGCCAGCAGGCGGCGGTTCCTTGATGGCGTGCCGACTGTGATATCGGCGGCTTCGCCACGCTGGTGCTGGCTGTAGGGCGTGCCGCCCACTACCTTGTTCAACTCGGGACAGCGGTAGCCGCTGTTCACGTGTATGGGGCCACCCCAAGCTTCCCGCAACGGGTCGAGCACATGGTCAACGAGCTCGTGGAGCGCGGTCACTGCACTGCGGGGTGGCGTGTTGTCGATCCCCAACCGCTGGGCCGTTGCCGAGCGGCACAGTTCCTTGATAGTGAAATGTTTCATCGGAAGTGTACACGCATGTGAGCCTTGGGGTAGCGCAGTACCAGGCACGAGGCCTCGGTCATCACGAGCGCATCGACGTTGCGCACACCGCTCTTCTTGAGGTTGAGCTGCTCGGTGCTGAAGGGGATGTGGGTGTACTTCTGGATATACTCGGGATCGATGACGATACCGCACTCGCTCATGCCCACCTCGTCAAACACTTCACTGAGCAAGAGGTAAAGGCAACCGAATTTTGACCTGAGTTCGGTGAAGTCGATACCCCACTTGCTCACGTGCTGCCCTGCACTGAGGACGCGGGTGTAATCGAGTTTGCTGATCTGGCTGATCAGGCCGCTGCCTCCAATCAGAATCTTGCGCTTGCTGCCCGCGTTGCCGGTGAAGGCCTTGCGCATCAGGTCAACGATGTCGTTGGTGCTCAGCTCGGTGGTGGATTGCAGGAAATAGTCCTTGCCGGCCTGGTCCCAAATGCCGCCCGTGAAGTGGATGTGCTCCTTCTTGATGGGGTCCCAAATCTGGCGTGCTACTCCGAACAGGAAGGACTTCTCCATGCCCATGCGCATGTCGTAGACGGCAGCCTCCTCTTGGTCGCTCATCGTCCAGCCGACCTCCTTGTTGGCCAGCCGCTGCAGCGTGGACTGCTCCACCTGCATCTTGAAGATCTGGCACAGGTTGCGGCTCTTCTTGGGAAGGGCCTCGAACTGCGGTGACTGCACGTCGAGCTCGCTTGCGGCACGCCCCATGCGCACCAGATGTACGCCGCCGTTGATCGAGGGGAAGCAGTTGGTGACACCGTTGACCGTCTGGCCGTTCACGGCCATTACGGTCACGCCGTTGGCGTCACGGTTGAGTACATAGAGCATGAGGTCCTGATTGGTTTCCTCGTCACCGTTGGCATCAAAGCCCGGCACCTCCTGGACAAGGATGGTGTCGGTGGGGTCAAAGATGTCGTTGTTAGAGGTCTGGATGGTGATGATGGGAGACTCTTCCCCTGCCTGGGGCGCACTGGCGGGAATGGGCTCGGCCAGGGTGCACGTTGTCAATTTGGTATCGACGCTGTAATAATCTACAATCATGCTGCCGGCATGCTTGCTCCCGGCATAGCGCGAGATCTGGTCGACAGGGGTGGACATGGGACGGATCTTCACGATCTGCTGGTCAATCTCGTTGAGCAGCAAGTCGGGGGAACCGTCGCGGCTGAGTTCTGTCGTCAGCGGTCCGTCAACGACATGCACGCCATCGTCGGCACCGGCGATGATCATGCCCACGGCCATCGTCATGCCGCCTTCATGCAGGCCCAGGCACGATGACAAGATGGCAATCAGGATCATCGTAATGACAAACAAGACTAACTTCTTGTGGTTACGCATCCAGCGCAAACCCTTGGATAAATTGTTGTAATTCATGGTGAATTAAGATTAAAAAAGTGAATAAAAACTGTAAAAGCTAAACTGTTGAATTAACTAACTCAGTCCCATATGCTCCGGCGGCAGTACCGGGGAAAAACGGGCGTGGTACGCACCTGACTGTGCTCATCGGGCTCGGGATGCAGCACGGCTTCGATTTTCTCGTTGCGGCCGCGCAGGTAGCCCGCGGCATCAGCATTCTGGACGTCTTCATCATGGGTGATGCCCTGGGCCAGAGTGGCGATCAGTTCATCGGAGGCTTCCTCGTTTTCCAGCCCCTGGGTGAGTTCGGCGAGACGTTGGGCGGTGGCGGTGTCAAGCCCCATCCCGGCGATTCTCTCGGCGAGGGTGGGAGACGCGTTCTCCCTGCTCTGCTTCTCTTCTACAAAATCTTCTTTTTTCTCGTTCATAGCTCAATCATTATTAATAAAACTTTACTTATAGCAGTTGGTGATCTTACCGTCGCGTTGTCGCCTGAATGCCTCAAACGTGTCGAGCACGTCGCTCAGTGCGATGCTTGCGTTCTCGCTCTGCATCTGGTACAAGCCCAGGCTGTTTCCCGTCGGGTTCTTGCCCTGCAGAACGCTGTTCACGCCACTGATTTCCTCGAATAGCTTCATCTGCAGCTCAATCATCTGATAAGCCCCGATGTTGGTGCCGTTGGTCGTCACCTGCTCGGGCTTGGCGTCGCTGAAGCGCGGATTGTAGGGCAACAGGCCGTTGGAGCTGGACCAGCAGCGGCGGGCGTCCTCCCAGGTCCAGCCGTCGGGCAGGGCCGTCTCGGGGAACAGCAGCACGCCCTTGGCGCTTGAGCGCATCACCTGGTCCAGCAGCGAGATCAGTCGGTTCACGTGTTTCTGCGTGTCGATGATGTCCTCGACGACGGCGTGCACCTCACCATCGGTCAGCGGGTACAGCTTCACTACAAAGGGGTGACTGCCGTGTCCCCATGGCGAGTCGTACTCGCACAGCAGGTCGCCCATCGGGCTGAACCATCGGCAGTGCCACACTGTGGCGATGTCCCAGCGGGTGGAGGCATCGGGACGGTTTTTCAAGCGATGGTTACCGCTGGCGGGCTCCACGGTCAGGGTACCCTCGCGCCGGTTGTGGCACACAATCACCTCGCGGCTCTCAAGCGTCCACACCTCGATGGCGCGGAATTTCCCGTCGCGCGGATGCCAGAAGTCGGTACCTAATTGTGAGTCGGCTCCCAGGCGGGTGGTGAAGTCGGCCATGCGGCTCTCGGCTCCGTCTGTGTAGAGCCGTCTCACCCATGCCGCCTTGCGCTGGTTGCCTCCAGCCACGCGCCGCAGCAGTTGGGCGATGTTCAGGTCATGCAGTTGTCCGATGAGCTCGCAGTCCCACGAGCGAGTGTCGTTCATCGGACCGATGATCAGCTGGTTCACGTTCACGTTGTCGACGCGCACCTGTTCGCTGCTCCCGGGCTCCTGTTCGGTATCGATGCGCTGTATGCAGCATCCCGAGATCAGGAATTCCTCCAGCGCGCGGCTGTCCAGCTCATCCAGTTCATTGTTGCGGCTCACCGTGGCAAGGGTTGGGGAGGCACCCTCTTTCCCGTCTTCTTGCTTGATGTAATGTGAGCGGAAGTGCCCCACGATGGTTTTCACCAGTTGGCGTATCAGGTTGTTGGTAATGCTCTCGCACCCCTGGTTAGCCAGGTGCTCGCGCTCGGTCAGCACCCGCCCCTCGTGGTTCCGCACCAGGTCGCCCCATTGGTCGCCATAGGTGAACCGCTTGTTCCTCAGCCTCGACTGCCGCAGTCCCGACGCGTTCATCCACGCTTGATAGGCCGCATGCAGCACCCGAGTGTGTTGTTCATTGTTTAATGTCTTCATGATGTGATGTGTGTTTTATCATTGTAATGCTTGTTGCCTCTTATCGACGCCGCAAAGTTACAACCGCCCGCAACATGTCCGCCAGCACAAAAAGCAATCGACAAGAAAAAGGTTTTCAGTAACCCGCCTCCACGTTGAACGTTGTCGGCTGCAAGAAGCCAATCACGACAGCATTCTCACGCATGCCCGTTCAATTAATCCCGAGGGCAGGCCTTGGAGAGATGTGAGTGCTGTAAACAAGCAGGGCGGCCCCCGCAATCCCATGCGGTGCCGCCCTTGATAAGTGAAATGATCGTGGGACCAATCGGGCTTACATGACAGTAGGTGCTGTGCCGCTGAGCACGTGATTGATCAGCGCTGTGACATCGGCCACGTTGACCGAGCCGTCACCGTTCACGTCGTCCACATCGAGATTCACAGACGCGCTGTTGAGCACAATCTGGATCAGCGCCGTCACGTCGGCCACGTTGATAGTGCCGTCACCGTTGATGTCACCGGGTTGAACGGGTGTGACAAGTTTCACGTTGTCCACGGCAAAGTAGTCTCCATTGGCGTTTACGCTTCCGTCCTTGTAGTATATCCAGTCGAGCCTGTGGCTGGCACTGCCCAGTTCCACGGTGAAGGTGGTCCAGTCGTTGTCAAGATTGCCATAACTGAACTGTACGCTGCCATCGATCAAGAAGGTGCAATAGTCGTATGACGAGCCCTCACCCCATGCCTTGTAGTCGAACGACAACGTGCCGCCTTGCGGCGTGTTGACGAAAGCAGTCATTAATGAAAAGGTGCCGTGCATGCTCTTGTTGCCCGAAACGGCATACACGCGGCCGTCCTCCACCACGTTGGTCCAGGGATAGTCATCGCCCGAGGTGAACACGAAGTTGCCGCCGTCGGTGTTGAGCGCATAATTCAAAGTGGGCTTGATACTGGTGAAGTAGTTCCAGTAGGTTGTTTCGGCATAGTCTCCTATCGAGGCGCTGGGAACAAACAGCGTCGCACTGGAGTAGGTCGATTCGCTGAAGCTGACGCTGATTACGGGCGGTGTCGCAGCTTGGCAAGTCACACTCTTCAGGCCTGTGCAATTCTCAAAGGCAACGCCTGAGATATAAGTCACCGAACTGGGAATAGTCACATTCGTCAGTGAGGTGCAGCTCTTGAAGGCGCCATAGCCGATGGTGGTCACCTTTGAGGGAATGGTCACATGGGTCAAGGATGAGCATTCCAGGAAGACGAAGGTGTCGAGGATTGTCAAGTCTTTGGGAAGCGACACTTTGGTCAGTGCAGAGCAAGTGTTGAAGGCATAGCTGCCAATCGAGGTGACAGAATTAGGTATCTCTATGGAGGTCAAACTGGTGCAATAATAAAAAGCCAAATCGCCCACCTTGGTAACCGTGCCGGGGATGGAAACGCTCGTCAAGTCGTAGCATACGGCGAAGGCGGCATCCCCGATGGCGGTGACTGTATAAGTCACGCCGCCATAGGTCACGGTGCTGGGGATGGTCACGTAGCCACTGTAGCTGCGGTGCTGGGGGCTCTCGTCGGTCACCTCGACGGTGTTGGCTCCGGTGACGTTGTAGAAGATGTTGCCTTGCTTGAACGAGTAATAGGTCTCGTTGATGGTGGGGAAGTCCCTCCAACCCACAGCGGCCTGATAGGCGCTCTTGGTATCCTTGGGTACCGTCAAGGTGAGGTCGCTGTTGCCGGTTGTGGAGTAGAAAACGTTGTTGCTGATGGTGGGGGGAACTATGGCTCCGCAGGTCACCTGATACAAATTGGGACAATAACTGAGGGCATAGTCGCCAATCGAGGTCAAGCCTCCGGGCAGGTTCAGGATGTATAATTTGCAAGCCCTGAATGCCCCGGGACAGATGCTCGTCACCGTCGAGGGAACCGTGTACTCGATGTCGGTCTTGCCTGCAGGGTAACAGAACAGTTTTGTTTTGTCCTTATTAAACAAGATGCCGTCCTCCGAGCAATAATAGGCATTGGAACTGTCCACGCTGATGGCTGTCATCGATGCGCAGCTAAAGAAGGGGTTGTCCTCACTGATGTTGTTAACCGATTGCGGGATAAAGATTGATGTCAGG